>Ga0326597_10006135_pt1 | contig 16520 bp, 18 predicted proteins | sample RVTome_12_FD_203789 | JGI IMG/M metagenome (GOLD analysis project Ga0326597, IMG submission 203789) | Soil microbial communities from uranium-contaminated site in the Upper Colorado River Basin, Wyoming, United States - RVT100D185 | ecosystem: Environmental > Terrestrial > Soil > Contaminated >...
GCGCACTGCGCCGGGCGCGCGGTGCGGAGGCACGTAGAGCAGCAGGTCGAACTCCGCCGACGCGCCGTTGGCGAACTCGAGCCGGCGCGCGCGTGGGTCCACGGCCTTGACCTGGTGCTCGGGGTGATAGCCGATGCCCTGCGCTTCGATCATTCCGCGCACGCCGGCCGACACCGTGGCGCCGGCGACCATCATCGGTCCGGGCTCCGCGGCATAGAAGTCCATCGTGATCCCTTCGCGGCGTCCCCGCTTGCGCAGAAAGTCGTCGATGAGGAGGGCCGCCTCGTAAGGCGCGGCGGGGCACTTGTACGCGGGCGTCGCGGTGAGCACCGCGAGCCGGCCGCGCTCGAAGCGCTCGAGCGTCTCGCGAATCGCCGTTGCGCCCTCCAGCGTGTAGAGGCAAAGGCCCGCCTCGGCAAGCCCCGGGATCGCCTGCGGTGCGTACTCGGCGCCGAGCGCGAGCACGATGGCATCGCCGCGCAGGGTTTGTTCCCCCACGCGCACCGTCCTGGCCGCGGGGTCCATGGCGGTGACTTCGCCGCGCACCAGCTCGAGTCCCGCGCGCACCGCGTGCCCGAGCGGACGCGAGATCGCCTCGGCGCTGCGCTCCCCGACCATCAACCACAGAAGCGATGGCTGAAACAGGTGGCGTTCTTCGCGCTCGACCAGCACGACCCGATCGTCGCGGGGCAACAGGTGCCGCAGCGTCTGCGCGGCAACCGTACCACCGATGCCTGCGCCCAGCACTAGCACGGTACGGCTCATTGCGCCTCCCTCAGAAGACCAGGACCTTGTCGGCCCAGGCTGTCCATTCGGTCAGTTCATCGAGGGTGCTGCGACGCGTACCCTGCGCCAGTTCGGAGTCGCCGATGCCGCGCGCATCCATGCAGGTGCCGCAGACGCCGATCTCCCCGTGGCGGCGCGCCACCGCGCCAAGCATGTCGCCGATGTTGTAGTAGCCCTGCGGCACTTTCTGACCCGCCTTGGCGCAGGGTGCCGCGTCGCCAAGGAGGAATACGCGCACCTCGCCCTTTTCCTTGGTGAGCAGGTTGCGAGCAAGTCGCAGCGCGTTGTAGCTGTACTCGGTGCCGTAAGGCGGGTCGTTCAGGATCAGAAGATACTTCATTCATCTCTCCTCGATGCGGGACAGCAAGACGGGTGTATCGGAGCCGCCTCCGGCTCTTCATGCCAGCGTGCGACACGATCCGCTGCGGCGGCGCGATTGCCGCGGCCAACCCGGGAGGGGCGCGTCAACGCCGCCGCTGGGGTTTGCCGGGCGTGCGCCCGGGTGCCGCGCGTTCCCGGGCCGACATCGCCGCAAGCACCGCCGAAAACACGCCCGTCCGCAGCAAGGCCTCGTACTCGAGCAGGTATGATGACCTTACTACGTTATTATTCAACCGTTCAATTGAAGATTATGAGCGTTAGTGAGACATGTCAACGGATGCGATGAAACAGGAGCTGTACCAATCGATCGCCAAGGTGGCGCAGGCTCTGGCGAGCGGAAATCGGCTGCAATTGCTTGAGTTCATGGCGCAAGGCGAGCGCTCGGTGGAGGCGCTCGCGGCCATGACGGGAATGACGGTGGCCAACGCCTCGCAGCATCTGCAGGCGCTCCGGCGGGCCGGGATCGTCGCGGCGCGCAAGGAAGGCCAGCGAGTCTATTACCGCGTTGCCGGCGACGACGTAGTGCGCCTCTACCGCGGACTGCGCGAAGTTGCGGAATCGCGGCTGGCGGAGGTCCGCCAGCTGGTCGACGAATTCCTCGGCGACCGGGGCGCGCTCGAGCCGGTGCTGGCGGAAGAGCTGCTGGCGCGGGCGAAGAAGGGCCTCGTCACCGTGCTGGACGTGCGCCCCGCCGAGGAATTCGAAGCGGGCCATCTTCCCGGCGCGGTCAATATTCCGATCGACCGGCTCAAGAACGAGCTCGCGCGGCTGCCCAAGAAGCGCGAGGTGGTGGCCTATTGCCGCGGACCGTTCTGCCTGATGTCGTTCGAAGCGGTGGCCGCGCTGCGCAAGCGCGGCTGGAAGGCTCGCCGCCTGGACGAGGGATTTCCGGAATGGAAGGCCGCCGGAAGACCCGTCGAATCGTCGCGCTGATCGAAGCGGGCGGGGCGCCGGCTGCGACGTGTTCGCGAAACAACGAACGGGCTACCTCACTAACGCCTACTTCAATACCTCCGGCCAGTTTGCATCCGCCTTGCGCAGATACCCCGGCACGTCCTTGCGCCAGCGCTCCTTCACCCCGGGGCTGTAGTTGAGATAGAGCTTGGCCTCGACGATGGTCCACGCCCCCGGCTCGATCTCCACCGCATAGCCCTGCGCCACGCCGTAGGCGCAGTAGCCGCCGTACTGCGGCGCGTACTTTTGCGGATCGGCGGCAAACGTGTCGCGGTTCCCGGAATGTACGAAGTGCCAGGTCGCGCCTTGCCACTCGTACGTGATGCGCGGCGAGCCCTTGATCGCGGCGCCGAAGGTGAAATAGGCCACCGGGTCGTAGCCGCGGATCGCCCCGTCGCGGTCCGCGTATACGGGGGGCTTTTCGGCGAGCGCGGCGCCCGAAAAGAGCGCCGCGGCGAGTAGCACGCGCAGACCTTCGAGCATGGCCCATTTCTCCTTCGCGGGCGCGCCTTGGTCGGAGCGCCCCGCGACCGGCTTACAGCGGCCTCAGAACAGCTCGAAGTACTCGCGCTGCTCCCAGTCGCTCACTTCGAGGTTGAAGCGTGCGATCTCCGCTTCCTTGATGCGGCAGAAGTAATCGACGAAGCCGCTTCCCAATCCTTCGCGCAACACCGCGTCGGCGCGCAGGCACTCGAGCGCCTCGGCGAGCGTTCTGGGCAGCGGCTCGGCCTTGGCCTCGTAGGGCGTATCGGCCGTAGGGCCCGGCTCGAGCTCGCGCGCGAGGCCGTCGAGCCCCGCGTGGATCTGCGAGGCGAAGTACAGATACGGATTCGCCGCCGGCTCGCCGGCACGGTTCTCGATTCGCGTGCCGGGATCGCCCGGCCCGCCGAGCACGCGCAGCATTGCGCCGCGGTTGTCGCGCCCCCAGTTCACGCGGTCGGGCGCGAGGGAATACGGGCGGTAGCGCTTGTAGCCGTTGAGTGTCGGTGTCGAAAGCGCCGCTGCGCCGCGCGCGTGCGCGAGCAGCCCGGCGAGAAAGCGCCGCCCGGTCTGCGACAGGGCATCGCCCGCCTCGTCGGGGATGAAGGCGTTGGCGCCGTCGGCCTTGCGCGTGAGCGACTGATGCAAATGCCAGCCGGAAGACATGATGTTCGGCAGCTTCGGCCGGCACATGAAGCTGGCGTGATAGCCGTGGCGGCGCAGGATCTGCTTGGCGGCGCTGCGGAACAGCACCATCGCGTCGGCCGAGCCGACACCCGGCAGCGCGCCGAGCGTGATCTCGAGCTGGCTCGGGCCGAATTCGCACTCGAAGGAGCGCAGCGGCAGCTCGAGCCCGGCGAGCTCGCGCCGCAGGAGCTCGACCACCGGCTCGAGCAGGTCGTAGCGCAGCTCGGTGAGGTACTGGTAGCCGTGCGTGAGCAGCTCGACCTCGGGTGGGGTGCCGGGCTGCCCCGCGTCCGCGGGCTTGAGGCGGGGATCGACCAGCCTGAAGACGTGGAACTCGATCTCCAGCCCGGCGAGGTAGCCGAAGCCCGCCTCGCCGAGCCGCTCGAGCGCGCGGGCGAGAATCGCGCGCGTGCCGAAAGGCACCGGCGTGCCGTCGCCGAAGTACGGGTCGCACAGCACCCAGCCCGAGTTCTTCGCCCAGGGCAGCACGCGGAAGGTGCGCGGATCGGCGACCATCAGCGCATCCGCCCCGCCCTGCATCGCATCCAGGCCGAAGCCGCCGCCGGGCGTGAACACCGGGAACACGGTCCTGTGCGAGGTGTCCTTGGCGAACAGCGTCGTCGTCACAGTGACGCCGCTCTCGAGCGCCGCCACCGCCTCGCTCGCGGCAAGCGTCTTGCCGCGCAGGATGCCGTGCTGGTCGGGAAACGAGAAGCGCACCACCTCGAGGCCACGCGTTTCGATCTCGCGCGCAACGCGCTTCGCCGCGGCGCGCTGCTCGTCGTTCCACAGCGCGTGCCGCGCAACGAAGCTCATGCGCGTGCCGCGGCGCCGATGCAGCGCGCCGTCATGCCGTCTGCTCCGCCGCGTTGCGCCGGCTCCAGGCCGCCGCGTCCCTGCGCTTTCGATCGGCCTCCTTCCAGTAGGCGTCGACGCCCGCGGCGGGCGCGACGCCGTCGATCGCCGCCGGCCCGGAAAGCGCGCTGGCGGCCTCGGCGTCGAGCATCATGAGCGCCTTCTCGCCGGTGCCGTGCCTGCGGATCGCCTCCAGCAGCAGCCGCCGGTAGTGCACGATGCCCTTGTCGCTGCTGCCGAGGTGCTCGCGCGTGCGGTCCTGGATGTGCCCCTGCGACTCGACCGCCCACTGGTCGTGCACGTTGATGTCGTCGCCCATGCCGGTGTAGGTGCTGCGGCGCTGCTCGCCGGCGTCGAACCCCCAGTCGTTGGCGCGGTTCAGACGCGGCTTGTAATCGGGCAGCTCGTAGAGTTCGAGGCGCTGCGCGCGCATCTTCGCCTTGTCCACCGGCCGGCCGAAGCTCGTGAAGAGCGCCACCCAGTAGCAGCTTTCGTCGTCCACCGGTACGTGCCACTGCGTGATGGTCATCTCCGCGCTCATCGGAATCACGATCGCCTGCGGAAAGACGAGGTTCGTCACACGCACGTGCGTATGCGCCTGCGAGAGCTTGCGCAGCGCGAAAAGGCGCATGCCGTAGTCGGTGCGCTCGAGCCTGATCTCGGGTCGGGAGAATTCCCGCAGCACTTTAGTCATCGGCATCGCCGAGTCGCCCGAGGCGTCGCGAAACTGCTTGCCGTAGGCCGCCGCCGGGTCCTCGTCCTCGAAGAAGCGGTGCAGGTACGAGGCGTGCGCCGGGTCGATGCCGACTTCGAGCGCCTGCAGCCAGTTGCACTCGAGGTAGCCCTTGAACGCGAAGCTGTAGGCCTCGGGCGCGACAAAGCAGTCGAAGGCCGGGAACGCCGGTGGCTCGCCCGCGCCGAGGTAGGCGAAGAGCAGGCCGTTTTTCTCCACCACCGGGTAAGCGTTCTGGCGCACCTGCTCGCAGACCCGGCTGCCTGCCGGCTCGGCAGGGGTCTCGAGGCAGCGTCCCGCGACGTCGAACAGCCAGCCGTGGAACGCGCAGCGCAGACCTCCGTCCTCGAGCCGCCCATAGGCGAGATCGGCGCCGCGGTGCGGGCAGACGCGATCGACGAGGCCGTAGCGCCCCTGCTCGTCGCGAAACAGCACCAGCGCCTCGCCGAAGACGCGCAGCGCCTTGAGCGGGCGCTCGGGCGCGAGCTCCTCGGCAAGCGCGACCGGCTGCCAGTACTGGCGCAGCAGTGCGCCCGCCGGCGTGCCGCGGCCGACGCGCGTCATCAGTTCGTTCTGCCCGGCGCCGATCATGATTTCCTGCGATGACTGTAACCGCTCCCCCGGTCGCAGGGCAACCGGCGCGCGGCTTGCTGGATTAAACTCGGGCAAGCAAGGAGAGCGACGATGAAACGCGAGAACGTGATCGGCCGCGCCAACGTCGAGGACACCCCCGAGCTCGAGGCCTACTACCGCGAGCTCGAGGAGAAGGCGCTCGGCGCGCTCTGGGAAGTGGCCAACGACATCGAGCCCTGGTTCCCGCAGCCGAAATCGGTGCCGATGATCTGGCGCTGGCGCACGATCGAGCCGCTGGTGCGGCGCGCGCCCGGCCTGGTCTCGGCCGAGAAGGCGGCGCGCCGCGTGGTGATGCTGGTCAACCCGGGGCGCAAGGAATGGAGCGCCGCGGTGGGACTGCTCTACAGCGGCATCCAGATCATGAACGCGGGCGAGTTTACCTCGGCGCACCGGCACCAGGCCTCGGCGCTGCGCTTCATCATGGAGGGCCAAGGCGCCTATACCGTGGTCGATGGCGAGCGCATGACCCTCGGCGCGCGCGACTTGGTACTGACGCCGAACGGAACGTGGCACGATCATGGCGTCGACGAGGCCGGCACGCAGTGCGTCTGGCAGGACGGGCTCGACATCCCGCTGATGAACGCGCTCGATGCGAACTTCTACCAGGTTCACCCCGAGGTCGTGCAACAGCCGAGCAAGGCGGAGAACGCCTCGTGGCTCGCCTACGGCCGCGGCTTCCTGCAGCCGAGCTGGCTGCGCGAGAGCTGGTCGAAGCGCTACTCGCCGCTGCTGACGTATCCCTGGGCGCCGACCTACGAGGCGCTCGTCAACGCGGCGAAGAGCGGCGAGGGCTCGCCCTTTGACGGCGTGATCATGGAGTACGTCAACCCCGTGACCGGCGGCCCGGTGATGGCGACGATCAGCGCGCACATGCAGCTGCTGCGACCGGGCGAGCACACGCAGGCGCACCGCCACACCGGCAGCGTCCTCTACCAGGCGGCGAAGGGCCGCGGCTTCTCGGTGATCGACGGCGTGCGCTACGACTGGCAGGAGAAGGACGTGTTCTGCGTGCCCTCCTGGTCGCTGCACGAGCACGCGAATGCCGCCGCAAGCGATGATGCATGCCTGTTCTCATTCAACGACTTCCCGGTGATGCGGGCGCTCGCGCTGACGCGCGAGGAGGGTTACGCAGAGAACGGGGGTAGGCAGCCGCTCGCGGCCTGAGCATGGTCGATCTTCACGCCGCGATCGCGCACCTCGAGCAGGGCGACTGGCGCGCCGCGCACGAGATCGTGCAGCAGGACGAGGACGAGGCGCTTGCCTGCTGGGCGCACGGCATCGTGCACCTGATGGAAGGCGACACCGCGAACGCGCGCTACTGGTACAAGCGCGCGAAGCGCGCCTTTCCCGCCAAGCCCTCGATCAAAGCCGAAATCGGCGCCTTGCGCGCGGCGCTCGAGCGCTGAAGCGATCACGGCGCAGATGCCGCGGGTTCTTCGGGCGTCAGCGAGCGGGCGAGCGCGCGCGCCTCGGCGAGGCGTCCTTCGGGTACCAGGAAGCGCGCCTCGGTGTGCTGAATGCCGAGTCCAGGCGGCCGAGCCAGCGAGAACACGATCTCGGCCGGGTCGACGCCGTCGGCCTCGACGAGCTCGATGCGGCTGCCGGACGCCTTGAACAGGTGCTCCTCGGCGTCCCGCATCTCACCGCCGTCGCGCCAGATTTCGAGCGCCCCGGACGCGCCGAGGTAAAGCTCGTACTCGAGGCCGCGTCGCCGGCTCATGCGAATGAAGCTGCGCAGCGACGGGCCCAGGATCGTGTTTGCCGCAAGCAGCGCAAGGGTGAGCGTCACGAGCGATGCCACGCCGCCGGACCGGGGCCGGCGCGCTGTTCGGCAACCCACGCGATGCCGCCCACCAGGAGCGCAGCGGGAAGCAGGTACCTGGGCGCGGGCCGAAGATAGCGGCTCCAGATCTCGCCACGCTCGCGTTCGCAGTAAGCGCGCCACGCTCCCGGCGGGTAACGCCAATGCGCGAGATGCGCGCTGAGCAGCGCGCGACCCGCGGCGTGCAGGCTGCGCTGCGAGAGCATCGAAAACACCCTGCACCCCATGAACAGTGCCAGGATCAAGATCAGCGTCGCGATGGTCGGGCCGTCTGGCATGTCCGCCCCGCATCATGCTGCGCACACCGGCACCGACTGCGCCCTAGAACCCCGCTGCGCGATACAGGCGCCACTCCCCGGGAACGCCCTTCAGCGCATGCGTGCCGCGCTCCTCGAAGCTCAGCCCCGAGCCGGCGACGATGTCCTTGACCGTGTTCGAGGCGAGTACTTCGCCCGGCCCGGCGAGCGACATGACGCGCGCGCCGATGTGCACCGCGATCCCGCCGAGCTTTTCACCGATGCGCTCGACTTCGCCGGTGTGCACGCCCGCGCGCACTTCGACCCCGAGTCCCCTGGCCTCGTGGCAGATCGAGGCCCCGCAGCGCACGGCGCGTGCCGGCGCATCGAAGCTCGCGAACAGGCCGTCGCCCGCGGTGTCGATCTCCCGACCTCGAAACCGCTCGACCTGGGTCTTCGAGAGCGCGTGGAAGGACTCGAGCACGCCGCGCCAGCGCGCATCGCCGAGTTCGACCGCGCGCTCGGTGGAGCCGACGATGTCGGTGAACAGCACCGTGGCGAGCACCCGGTCGGGCTCGACTTCCTGCCGCGCCCCGGTGAGGAACTCCTCGACCGGACCGAGGATGTCCTCGCCGCCGCCGACCCACGGAATGTGGTCGATGCCCTCCAGCTCGACCAGCTTCGCGCCGGGAATGCGTTGCGCCATGTAGCGCGCGTGCTCGATATCGAGCACGCGATCGCCGACGCGGTGAAGGATCATGGTCGGCACACGCGTCGAGGGCAGGACGCTGCGCACGTCGATCTCGCGATTCATCGTCCAGACGGCGACGACCGCGCCCGGGCTTGCGGCGGCGCGCAAGTAGGCAGACATCTGCTCCAGCTTGACCGCGTCGCCGGCGATGCTCGGGGCCCACATGCTGAAATCGAATCCGCGCTTGCTGCCCCAGTGCTGGTCGGCGTTCTCGATTACCTTCTGCCATTGTTCGCCGCGCCAGCCGAAGGGGTAGTCGGGGGCCCATGACCTGCGCGCATAAGTGCCGTAGAGCACCAATGCCCTGACGCGCTCGGGGTAGGTCGCCGAGAACAGCAGCGACATCGGGCCGCCCTCCGAGATGCCGAACAGCGCCGCACGCTCGGCGCCGACCTCGTCCATGATCGAGCGCACGTCGTGCATGCGCTGCTCGAGCGAGAAGAGCTGCGAGGTGCGGTCGGACATGCCGGTGCCGCGCTTGTCGAAGAGGATCAGCCGGCAGAACGACGCCAGCCGGAGGAAGAACGCCGCGCGCTCCGGCGCCTGCCAGGTCGCCTCGACGTTGGAGACGAACCCGGGAACGAACACCACGTCGAACGGGCCTTCGCCCAGCACCTGATAGGCGATGTGCACGCCGTCGCTCTTGACGTAGCGCGTTTCCGGGGGCGTGAACATGGCGGCTCGTCGGTTCCCGGGGCAATGTTAGCGCAAGCGCCCCGCCCGTCGCACGCTACTGCAGGCCGAGTTCGCGCAGAACCTCGAAGTAGTTCTCGACCAGCGTGCGATCCTTGACGATGGCGAGTGACGGCGCCACGTTCGTCAGCCGGAACGCCGGATCGTGCCGCAGGATTTCGTGCGCCTCGCGACGCGCGTCGTCCATCCGGCCCTGGGCGTGGTACACCCACGCGAGGAGCATGCGGCAACGGGCATCGGCCGGCTCGCGCCGCAGGGCGAGTTTGAGCGCCGTCTCGGCCTCGTCATAGCGCCCGGTCCGCTGGTGCGCAAAGCCGAGAATGTTCAAGTACCAGGTGGGATAGATCGGGCTGAGACGAATCGCCCGCTGCAGAAGCGGAATGGCCTCGGCCGGCTGGTCGGTCACCGCATAGGTGCACGCCAAGTTGGCCAAATTGTCGGCGTGATTCGGGCTCAGCGCGACCGCACGCTCGCCCGCCGCGATCGCGCGGTCGTGAACGCCTTTGACCAGATGGTAGTAGCCGAGCAGCGCGTGCGCGTCCGCGCAGCCCTCGTCGAGCTCGAGCGCCCTGCTCGCGAGCTCGGCAGCGCGCGTCAACGAGTCGGGCGGCGCGTTGCCCCAGCCATAGCGAAACGCGCTCAAATGGATCCACGCCGTTCCGAGGTAGCCGAGCGGCGAATCGGGCTCGAGCTCGACCACCCGCTCGAAGCAGTGTGCCGCTTCGGCGTTCGCCTCGCGCGTGACGCGGTTGAACAGATCGAGCCCCCGGTAATACGCGTCGAGCGCCTCGGGACGGCGCAAGGACTTGCGCCAGCCCGCCGCCTGCTCGCCGCGCAGCAGGCGCACGTCGAGCGCAGTCACGATCTCGCGGGCGATCTCGTCCTGGATCGCGAACACGTCCTCGAGGCTGCGGTCGTAGCGCTCGGCCCAGACATGGTGGCCGCTGGCCGCCTCGACCAGCTGAGCGGTGATCCGCACGCGCCCGCCCGCGCGGCGCACACTGCCTTCGAGCACGTGGCTGACGTCGAACTCGCGCCCGACCTGCCGCACGTCGACCGGGCGGCCCTTGTAGGTGAAGGTCGAGTTGCGCGCGATCACCAGTAGCCCCGAGAGCTTGGAGAGATCGGTGATCAGGTCCTCCGTGATGCCGTCGCTGAAGTACTCCTGGTCGGCCTCGCCGCTCATGTTCTGGAAAGGCAGCACGGCGATCGACGGCGTGCCGGACTTCGCCCGCGCGGTTGCTTCGCCAGCGGCGCCGGGCCTCGGCGGGACGGCGCCGTCGACCCGGATGTGGAACGCCCGCACCGGCTCGGCGATGTTCTTGACCTGCTGCTCGCCCTGGTCCTCGAAGCCCGCCGCAATCTTGGTGCGAACTGCCGTGCGCACCGATTCCGATACGGTGATCCCGCCAGGCTCGGCCAAACCCTGCAGGCGCGCGGCGATGTTGACGCCGTCGCCATACACCGTGCCGTCCGCCTTCTCCATCACGTCGCCGAGGTGCACGCCGATCCGAAAGCACATGCGCCGATCCTCGGGCTGCGCGTTCGTGACCGCGCAAAGTGCCTTCTGCACGGCGAGCGCCGCCGAGACGGCGCCGATCGCCGTCTCGAATACCGCGAGCACCGAGTCGCCCGCCATGTCGATGACGCGGCCCTGGTTGGCTTCGATGCGCGTCTTGAAGACGCTGCGCGCCGCATCGAGCGCGGCCACCGTGGCGCGCTCGTCGGCCGACATGAGGCGGGAGTAACCCGCCGCATCCGCAGCCAGAATGGCCGCGAGGCGCTGCCTGAGATTGCTTGCGGTCACCGGCGTCAACTCCTTTCGAGCCTCTGTCACGTCTGGATGATACTCGCCCGATGTTCGCTCTCGCATTTTCTGCCAGCCCCGGCGCGCCAGCGTGCTCGTCGTGTGAGTCGGCGCCATCGGACCCGCCCCGCCCCGCTGTTGCACCGTGGGCGAACGCAGGAGTAGGCTCCCGCCTTGCTTCGGCCGCCAGGTTCTGGTTTCGGCCGTCGGTATTGCGCAGGTCTCCCGGGAGGACAAACGTGGCTGCCTGGCGAATCGAAGGCCAGTACATGGAAACATGCAACGGTGCGTACCTGTGTCCGTGCATCACCTCAAATCTCACAGCGAAGCCCAGCGAGGGCGATTGCAAGGCGGTCATCGCCATGCGCATCGACCAGGGCGAGAAGGACGGCGTGAAGCTCGACGGCCTCGCGTTCATCGTCGTCATGCACGCGCCCACGGTGATGGCGGAGCGCAACATCACGGTGGGACTGATCGTCGATGAGCGCGCCTGCGACAAGCAGGTCGAGGCGATCAGCGCCATCGCCACCGGCGCGGCAGGCGGCCCGATGGCCGCGTTGGGGCCGTTGGTCGGCAGGATCGCGGGCGTGGAGAAGAGCCCGATCCGCTTCGAGGCGAGCGGCATGAAGGTCTCGGTCAAGGCCGGCGAGCTCATCGATCAGGCCTGCGAAGGCATTGCCGGCGCAGTGCGCACCAACGAACCGCTCTATGTGGACCATACCGCGCACCCGGTGAATACCCGCCTGGCACTCGCGAAGGCCACGCGCAGCATCTTCAATGCCTTCGGCATCGAGTGGCAGGATACCAGCGGCACGCGCAACGGCCACTTCGCGCTTTTCGCGTGGGCCGGGTAGTGACACCCTCGGCGCTCGACCGCGGCCTCGAGGCGGCCCTGCGTCACGATCGCAGGCTCGCGATCGCGAGCCTGAGCGCCGTCGTCGTGCTCGCGTGGGTCTATCTGTGGCGCAGCGCCGCAGGCATGGACCACGCTTCGATGGCGATGGCTACCATGCCGCGCGCCGCGGACGCCGGCGCGCTTGCCCTCACCGTCCTCATGTGGGCGGTGATGATGGCGGGCATGATGCTGCCGAGCGCCGCACCGATGATCCTCCTCTACGGCGCGCTGGTGCGCAAGAGCGGCGCGAGCGGCACGGTGTTGCCGCGCGTCTGGAGTTTCGCCGGCGCGTATCTCCTCGTGTGGGCCGGCTTCAGCATGGCGGCCGCGATGCTGCAAACGCTGCTCGAGCGTGCGGCGCTGCTGACACCGGCGATGGCTGCCGCGAGCGCAGGGATCAGTGCGCTCGCGCTCATTGCCGCGGGCGCGTATCAGCTCACTCCCCTCAAGCAAGTTTGCCTGAACCGGTGCAGGAGCCCGCTCGAATTCCTCGTCACCCGCTGGCGCGCCGGCGCGGGCGGAGCCTTCAGGATGGGTCTCGAGCACGGCGCGTTTTGCGTCGGCTGCTGCTGGGCGCTCATGCTGCTGCTCTTCGTGGCCGGCGTCATGAACCTGCTGTGGGTCGCACTGATCGCGGCCTTCGTGTTCGTCGAGAAACTGCTCCCCGCCGCGAGCGTGACCTCGCGCGTGGCGGCCGCGGCGCTGATCCTGTCGGGACTGTTCTTGCTGACCGGAATCTGAGCGCGTCGTTAGGCGGGCAACGTGCGAGGCAGGCACCCGGCGCACCGGGCGACATCGTGATCCGCAGCGGGAAAGCGTAACGCCTGCGCCGCACGAGATGGTCGGCGTCTGGCGCGGCGAGTGCTGGGCGAGCGCCGTGCCGCCGAACGCCGGCAACCGGCTGCTCGCCGTGGGATTGGCACGCGCCGGATAAGATCCGGTCGGAAACGAACTCTTCGTGATGCTTGCGGTCAGGTTGGCGTGGCTCGCGCGGGTGAGCCCGCTCTGGTATATTCTTGCGGCCAATGACGAACCGCGCCCGAAGGTTCATGCTGCTCTTGCTGCTCGCAGCGTTACCGCTGCAGAGCGTCGCGACTGCCGTCGCAACGATCACGTGCGACGGGAAAACGCGCCAGCAAGCCGCGCTCGATGACCGCGCGTCTGCCCTCGAGGCGGACGCAGGGTATACGGGCAGCGACGACAAAATCCGTTTGGCGGGAGACCTTGGCGATTTCTCCTGTCACCCGGTGGCGGCCAGCGCGTCGCGCGACGTCTTCGCCGCGTCGATGCCGGGGCTTGTGCGCGGACCGGGGCCGGCTCGCGATCTCCTGGAACTGTTCGTACCCGAGCAGCCGCAACGCCCCCCACTGACCTGATTCCCGTTGCGCGGCCACGCCGCGCGCAGCCCCGCGCCGCTCGCTGCGGTGCGTTCGCAATGAACCATGAGGATCGGGATGAACGACGCTTCGAACCAGCTTGCAGGCCTGCAACCGGCCCAACGCGTCGAGTTTCGCATCACCTATGACGGCAACGATTACCTGATCACCGAAATCAGGTGATCCCGTCCGGGCAATGGGAGAACGACGAATGGCCCGCTACCCGGTGAGCCGCTGGCGAAACGCCGCGCGGCTTTCCCATCCGGCCCGATTCGCGTCCTTGCTCGCGACTCTGGTCCTCTTGCTGGCGCCATTTCCCGGCCAGGCGGTCGAGCCCCGCAGCGGAGCGAGCCTCGACGGGGCCGAGGCTCAATTCAGGCTGGTGCTGGAAAATATCCGGCGGGAACGGCTGACCTCCGCGTTGAGCGAAGTCGACCGGCTCATCGTCCGCTACCCCAACTTCCGGCTTGCCCACCTGATCCGCGGAGATCTGCTGATGGCGCGCGCCAAGCCCATCGTGCAGATCGCCGATACGGGGCACGCCGCGCGCGAACGCATCGACGAGCTGCGCGCGGAGGCGTTGGCGCGGGTGCGCGCGTACAGCAACCATCCTGCCGCGGACCTCGTTCCCCGCGCCCTGCTCCGGTTCAGTCCCGCGCAGGAGCACGCGATCGTCATCGACGCGAGCCTGTCGCGTGTCTACGTCTACGAAAACGCGGGCGGCACACCGCGTTTCGTCGAGGACTTCTACTCGACGCTCGGGAAGTACGGGATCGAGAAAGACCGTGAGGGAGACAAGAAAACGCCCGTCGGCGTCTATCGCGTCACCTCGCAGATCCCCGGCGCCAAACTGCCGGACCTGTATGGCTGGGGGGCGTTCCCGATCGACTATCCGAACGAATGGGATCGAAGACTCGGCAAGACCGGCTACGGAATCTGGCTTCACGGCGTGCCTTCCGACACCTATGCGCGGGCGCCGCGGGCGAGCGACGGCTGCGTCGCGCTGGCGAACCCGGACGTCGAGAACCTGGGCAAGCGCGTGCAGGTGGGGCTTACGCCCGTCATCATTGCCGATCGTGTGGAGTGGGTAACGCCCGCCGCGTCGCGCGCCGAACGCGAGGCGTTCCTGTCCCGGATCGAGTCCTGGCGTGAGGCCTGGGAGAGCCGGGACGCCGAGCGCTATCTCGCGCATTACGCGCGCGAGTTCCGCTCGGCAGGAATGGATCTCGCGACCTGGGGGACGCACAAGCGGCGCGTCAACGCAGCAAAGCGCTGGGTCAAGGTCTCTCTCGGCGACCTGAGCGTGTTCCGCAATCCCGGAGAACGCGATCTGATGGTCGTGACCTTCGACCAGGATTACCGCTCCAGCAACCTGTCGCAGAAAACGAGGAAGCGGCAGTTCTGGGTCATGGAAGACGGTCGCTGGAAGATCGCCTACGAGGCGCCCGCCCGGGGCGTCAAGCTCGCTCTTCCCGAGTCCTTCCCGCGAGGCTCGCGGTGAGCGCGCCGGCGCGTGCACGCGCGCGCCACCGCGATCAGAATGTCATGCGAATCTGAGGATCGGCCATGGACCATCTGCTCTCCAGAGAAATTGCCTCCGGCATGTTCCTGCTGCTGCTCGGCGCGACACGCTGCCATTTCGTATCGGCCGTTACGCAGCCGGCGGAGCGCTCGGGCGCCGCAGTGAACTGGGCGCGGCAGGTTCCCGCCTATTTCGCATCCAGTGCATGGGCGATTTACGTCGCATGGCTTGTCGTGGCGCCAATGCAGCTCGTGGCATGGGACCGATGGTTCGCCAACCAGGGACTCGCCGACTTGCTCGGCTGGATCGCCATCCCGTTTCTGGTCGCCGGGTTGTGGCTGTTCTGGTACGGCCATGCGGTGATCGGCCATTACTGGAGCATCCGCATCCGGCTGCAGGACGCCCATCGACTGGTCACCGACGGTCCCTACCGCCTTGTCCGCCATCCGCTCTACAGTGCGCTGTTTCTCGGTTATCTCGGGACCTTGCTCGCGCTGCAGTCGTGGATTCTCACTGCCTGGTTCCCGGTATTCGTCGCGTCGTACCTGCTGTTCGCGCGGGAAGAGGAAGCCATCATGGAACGAGGCTTCGGCGAGGCCTACCGGGCTTACCGCCGCCGTACGGGAACCTTCCTTCCCAAGTGGACGAGCATTCGTGCCGGCGTTTCCGGCGCCGCAGCACGGTGGCGCGCCCGCAGGCTCGCCTCGCGGGTCCCTGAAAGCGACGATCAGCGGCCCCGATGGGCGGTCCGTTTCCGGCGCGACGGATCGCCTCGAGGCGATGCATGAGCGCATCGCACGGACACTTCGTGGGCGCGCCCGAGCTTGCCTGCGCTGGCATCCGGGGCGCAGGCGCGGTAGGTCGATGTTCCCCGTGCCCGCCGTTCGCGGTGCGGGGGATCGCCGTGAGGGTGCCTGACAAACGCGAGCGACCCCGGTCGGGACGGCCGGCGCGGGCACCTTCTTCTCACCTTCTCCTTTGCGTCGGTCCTGCGAACGGCGGGGAGGTCCGGGAACAACCGGGCCCGTCCCGATCGACCGAAACGCCCCGTGCGCGACCGGTTCGCTCCCGATCAGTGCCGATGGTCTTTGGGAACCCTGGACTTCTTCAGAGCGTGGGGATGACGCATGCTCAGGCTCTCCTCGACGTCCAGCGTCACCGCGATCGTGCTGCCGCTCGCCTGGTGGCAGCCGTTGCAGCTTGCCACGGCGTCCTTCAACGCTGCCTGAAACGCCTTCCGGTTGCCATGCTCGACCGCCTCCCTCAGCGTGCGAAGGTTGCCGGCCATGAAGGCCTGCATCATCTCGCCCAGCTTGGCATCGATGTTCTTCGAGACTCGCGAAAGCCGCTGCATCTCGTCGATCTCATGGGCTGCGACCGCCCAGTCATCGGCATCGCCGGCGCGGTGCATCACGTGGAACCTCTCGGAGAAGTTCGGCATGAAGTTGGTAAACCTGGGTTTCAGCTCCTCCAGCGCCGCCACCCGCTGCCGCAGCGCCTTGATTTCCTGGCGGAGCTCATCCACGGTCTCGAGCCCCGGTTCTTTCATCGGAGCCGTTTGCCCGCCCATCATTTGGCCGTGCTCGCGGTCCCGGTCGGCCAACGCGGTGCCCGAGAGCGGTAATGAGAGCATGGCAAGGAGAAAAATCCTGAGGAATCTCGATCGTTTCATCGCCGCCTCCTTCGTTGCCGGGCGCGTTGTCGGGCGTGCGCAGTGCGTGCCGTCGTCGAACACGAACAAAAGCATGTTTCGCTGCTCTGGCACGGGGGCGAGGCGACTGCGTCCCGAAGGTGCCGACGGGCTCGATCGACCGATGATTCAATGCCCGCTTCACGTCGGGCGCGCGCTTCGCGGCCCATGCCGCCGCGCCGTCGCGCAGTGTTGCAGATTAGCACGGCAGAGGGCGCC
>Ga0326597_10006136_pt1 | contig 16519 bp, 11 predicted proteins | sample RVTome_12_FD_203789 | JGI IMG/M metagenome (GOLD analysis project Ga0326597, IMG submission 203789) | Soil microbial communities from uranium-contaminated site in the Upper Colorado River Basin, Wyoming, United States - RVT100D185 | ecosystem: Environmental > Terrestrial > Soil > Contaminated >...
ATCCCCTGACTGTTCGAATTGCGCAGATACACGTACCCGTCGGAACGTCGGTACAGGCCAGGAGTGTCGATCCCGTCACAATCCCAGTCCCCCATGAACCCGAAGTCACCCGGATTCCCGAAATAGATCTCGACGAGGCTGCCGGCCGAGCTGAAGTAGCGCCACTTGCCGGTGCTTGCTTCGTGAAGCACGCTGCGATCGGCACCGGGGATGAAGGGGACGAGCCCGGTTATCTCGTATACGTAGTGCGAGCGAAGTCCGAGGGCGTTCTTGAACTGCGTGCCCGTATAGGTCTTGGTCAGCGGAGAGCCTCCGGCCGATCCCTGGACCACGATTCTCTTCGGGCTCCCTGAGGCGTAGCGCTCGGTCACGATGGCCGAGACGATGGCGTCGAAGCCGAGCATGGCGGTGAACGACGACTGGGGGAGGCCCGCCACCCATGAGGTGGCCCCTGGGTCGTTGCGGGAGCGGAGATAGGGGTAGGCGGAGCCACCCCACTGATCCTCGTTGTTCTCGGTGGCGCCTCCGGACGAGGAGAAGTAATAGGCCTCGAGGGCGCGTGAGGCTCCGTCGCTCGAGTGGTACATGGCCTGGTCCTTTGTCGCATCGACGGCGGCCCGCCACACCGTCCCCCAGGTGCCACTCCCCTCGGCCTCCTTTGCCCACCCGATGTACTTCTGGTCCTGGGTCGAGGCGTAGAGATGACAAGCGCAAGCGTTCATCCGAGTGGCATTCGATTCCAGATCGCGGAAGACCCAGGCCTTGTAGAGGGCATAGGTCCGTCCCGCGATGGCCTGGGCCTTCAGCGCCTCGGTGGGCCAGGACGAGGGCATCTCGCCCAGCCCGTACAGATACTGCTCCAGGTCGATCTCAACCAGGAGGTGGAAGGTTCCCGGGTTGTTGGGGACCTGGGTGAAGCGAAGGCTTCCCCTGGCGTAGGTGCGGTTGAGGGTGGGCACCGACACCCTGGTGTTGGGCTGGTCCCCCCACGTGATCGAGCCGCTGCACGGCCCGGGGGTTCCCTGTGCAGCCTCGCCGAGGAAGAACTGGCATTGACCGCTCCCCACCACCCGGAGCGACCAGGCCTGGTTGGGTTGTGCCGCCTGGCCGTTGGACAGGGTGAGCGCCCCGTTCACCGCGGCGAAGTCAAAGCGGCTCATGCTTTGGCCGACCCCGATGCGGAGCGGTTCGGCATGTCCGACCAGCTCCCCACTCCCCACCGTCCCGATCGAGGCTCCGTTGTAGAAGTGCTGAAGGATCTCCTGGGCGCTGCTCCCGCTCTCGGCCAATGCCTTGGCGCCGTACTGTGGCATACCGATCCCATGACCCCACCCTCCCCCGGTGATGGTCACCTCGTTGTCGGCGCCCTGGGCAGGTATCGCCATTGAGACGAGGATTAGCGCGGAGAGGGCGAAGAGGATCGTGAGCTTCTTGAATGTGGGTCGCAGCATGAGCAGTCGGCTCACCTCCCGGCGTCGCATTCTTTCATTCGGCACGGCTTCAGGGCCTCTGAAGGGCAACGTCATTCTGGCCCGGCGACCGATTTAGGGGTAATGGCCCGCCGACTAGCGATGGCGGTTCACAGCGGCCAAGATGCGGCGCTCGTGCCCAACGACCTCACGACACTGGCCCAACCCGAGTTCGTGCTCGTGGCCTGGGCGGCGGGTCTTGCCCTGGTTTCTGCTCTTGTTGCCCTGGCCAGGGTGGTCGGGCCGGGGTTCACCTGGCTCACCGGCTCGGTCGCAGCCCTGATCGGCATTGTCGGGGTATTCGCCCTGGATCCGTGGTGGGCCCGGGTCGGTCTCCTCCTTCTCGGTCTCGGCTTGATCTGGGCCCGGAACCGGCAACTCTCCGGGATCCTTCAGATTGGCGCCGCGATTGCGCTCGTGATCCAGGCCTCACAGGGAGGAGGCTGGGTGCCGGCCATCTCGGCGGCTCTGTCCCTGGGCGGCGTGACCGGGGAGATGGCCCTCGGCCATTGGTACCTGGTCGATCCGAGGCTTCCCCGGTGGGTCCTGAAGTCGTTGGCCATCGGAGGAATCGTCGGTCTCGCCGCCGACGCCTCGGTTCTGGCTGTCGCCGGGCTCCCGTCGGGCGGGGCCACCATCGCCTACGGGGTGCTGATGGCGACCTCGGTCCTTCTCATGGGCGGTGTCTTCGGGTCACTCCGCTACCCGGCCTACGCCGGGGTAATGGCGGCAACCGGTTTGTCATATCTGGCGGCGCTCACCACGCTTGGAGGAGTGTTCCTCGGCCGCCTCTTGCTCGCCGGCCTGGGGCCGTTCGGTACCTGAAGAGGAGAGATGTTGGAGATCAAGGCCGTGCCTGCAGAAGTCGATCTGAGCGGGGCCACGCTCGTGGTCGGTGTGATGTCCGAGAACCGGCCCGCCCCGGGGGCGGAGGCGGCGTTGGAGGCGGCAGATGGGGCAATGCTCGAACTGGCCAAGTTCGAAGGCAAGAGCAGCCAGGTCTTGACCCTGCCCCACCACCAGGCCAAGTCGGTCGTCTTCGTCGGTCTCGGCGACGAGGCCGGGTTCGAGGCGATCCGAGCCGGGATGGGTAACGCGGTCCGGGTCGTGAAGACCGGGCGCGCCGTCACCAATCTCAACCAAATCCCCATCGATGGGGCGGAGAGAGCCGTGGTCGAAGGGGCGGCCCTCGGCGTGTACCAGTATCTGACCTACAAGACGGATGGGGAGACACTCCCGATCGAGAGCCTGGAGCTGATCGAGGCCGATGCGGGAACGATCGGCGAGGTGCTGGTGACGACCGAGGCCACCAACCTGGCTCGTGACTGGGGAAACACCCCGGCATTGGACAAGGCGCCGGAGGCTCTCGCCGAGCGCATCCGCGCAGAAGCCGAGACGGCCGGTATCTCGGTCGAGGTTTGGGACGAGGAGCGGATCGTCGTGGAGAACCTGGGTGCGCTTCTCGGTGTGGCGGCGGGATCCGAGCGGCCGCCACGTGTCGTCGTCCTCCAGTATCACCCCGAAGGAGCCGGGGCCCACCTCGGCCTGGTGGGCAAGGGGATCACCTTCGACTCGGGTGGGCTCTCCCTGAAGACCGCCGCGCTGATGGAAGAGATGAAAGACGACATGTCCGGAGCTGCGGTCGTGTCGGCGGCAACCATCGCCATCGCCCGTCTCGGCCTCCCGGTTCGAGTGACGACCGTCGTCCCTCTGACCGACAACGCGGTGGGAGGGAGGGCGACGAGGCCTGGCGACATCCTCCGCCCCGTGGCCGGTCCCACGATCGAGGTGCTCAACACCGATGCGGAGGGACGGCTGATCCTGGCCGACGGTCTGGGGGTGGTGCGTCGTCACCAGCCCGATCTCATCATCGACGTCGCCACCCTGACCGGTGCCGCCCGGGTCGCACTCGGCGACAAGATCGCCGCCGTGTTCGGGTCCGACCCCGAGGTGGCCACGACCGTGCTCGAGGCCGCCTCGCGGGCCGGCGAGCATTTCTGGGAGATGCCGCTGTTCCAGGATTACAAGAAGTCGATCGAGTCGGAAATCGCCGACCTGAAGAACATCTCGGGCAGTCGCTACGGAGGTGCGATCACCGCCGCGCTCTTTCTCTCCAGCTACGTCGAGGGCACGAAATGGGCTCATCTCGACATCGCCGGGCCGGCCCTGTGGCGGGAAACGGCCGGGGAGCAGGTCAAGGGAGCCTCTGGCGTGGGAGTGCGAACTTTGGTCGAGCTGGCCCGCGGGTTGGTCCCGGCCAGCTAAACCCGTGACGGTTTCCTAGCATCCCCTCCCATGCGCGCACGGTTCCTGTTCTGGGTGGGGTTGGGGGACATGGCAGCACTGGCGCTGGCCGCGATCGCGGCATCCCTCTACGTGTACGGGACGCCGTTGCCCTGGGAGTCGATCCAGGGGGCCAGGGTGTACCCGATGCTCCTCTTCCTGGTCATCTCGATGCTGGTCGCCTCTTCGTTGACCGCCCAGATGTCCGGTCCCGGCGTGCCCCGGCCCACCTACGGCCGGATGCTGGCCATCGCCCTGGTCACCGGGGCGATGACCGCGCTGCTGATCGTGTTCAATCGCCCCTCCTATTTCTCCCGCGGGTTCCTGGGTTGGACAGGAGTGGGCTGGATCGTGCTCGCCACCCTCCACCGCACCATCCAACGGCTCCGACCGTGGACCGAGAAGATCGGGTTGATCACTGCAGAGAAACAGTTGGCCGAGGATGTGGCCGCCTCCCCTCACGCCATGGTGGTCTGGGTCCTCGACCCCAAGTTCGACGGCCCGCTCGAGCTTCCCGCCCGCGACGTGGCCATGGCCGTCGACCTGCGTGCGGTCCTCTCCGAGCGAGTTGCCCGCTTCCTCTCCTCGTGTGACGTGGCCGGCTACAGCATCAGGCCTTTCTCCAGTGTCTACGAAGAGCACACCGGGCGTGTCCCCCTCGTTCATCTCGGTGAGGGCTGGGAGATATCGGCTCCACTGCTCGAGGTTGCTCCCTGGCTCCCCGGGAAGCGGTTCTTCGATGGGGCCATCGCCACCATCCTGAGCCCGCTCTGGGTTGTCGTGGGCCTTCTGGTCGCCGGTTACATCAGGCTGGCCACCAAGGGCCCGGCCCTGTTCCGTCAGCCACGGGTTGGGCATCAGGGGCGGACCTTCATCATGTACAAGTTCCGGACCATGGGCGAGGATGCGGAGAAGGACGGCCCCAGGTTCGCCACCGAAGACGACGAGCGACTGGTGCGCGGGGGCAGATTCCTGCGCAAGTCGCGTCTCGATGAGATCCCTCAGCTCTGGAACGTCTTGAAGGGCGACATGAGCCTGGTTGGCCCCCGGGCGGAGCAGGTCCCCTTCGTCGAGGAGTTCCGTCGCGAGATCCCCTTCTACGACCATCGTCATCTGGTGCGTCCCGGCGTCAGTGGTTGGGCTCAGGTCAACTACGGCTACGCCGATGATCAGGCTGACACGATCGAGAAGCTGACCTATGACCTCTACTACGTCAAGCACATGTCCCCGGTGATGGACCTCCGCGTGCTCTGGAAGAGTGTCTGGACGGTCCTCACCGGGTTCGGTGCTCGTTGAGCGTCCCGGTGATCGAGTCCGAGAGGAGAGGCTTCCGGGCGCCGGGGACGACCTTCATGGTCGCCGGCGGCCTGATCGGGGCGGTTGGGGCCTACGTTTTCCAGGTCTACGGGGGGCGTCAGCTGGGGACCGAGGCGTTTGCTCCCATCGCCCAGTTGTGGACCGTGTTCTTCATCCTCGCCACCGTGCTCCTGGTGCCCATCGAGCAATACGTGACCCGGGAGGTGGCCTCGGGGCGGAGGGCCCTACCCCACGACCTCAAGCCTGCCGCAATCGTGGCCCTGGTTGGTGCCGTGGTCGGGGGTGGCTTTGTCGCCCTGACATTGGACCGGCTCTTCGAAGGAAACTTGCAGTACGTCCTTCACATCGTCCTGCTCCTCTTCGGCTACGCACTGCTCTTCGTGGGCAAGGGTGTTCTCGCCGGACGACGCAGATTCGCCGACGTCGGCTGGGTACTCGTCATCGAATCATTGATCCGCGTGGTGGCCGGAGTCGTCGCGATCCAGCTCGTGGCCAGTGCAGTGTCCCTGGGATGGGCCATGGTCATCGGCGGGTTCTCGGTTCTGGCCATGCGATGGTGGCGACACGACCAGGGCGACCTGAAGGCTCCGGCTTCCTCCGCCTCGAGTTTCCTCGGGGGATACGTCGGTGCCACTTCCTCGTCGCAGCTCCTGCTCAGTGGGGCCCCGATCGCGGCGGCTGCGCTGGGGGCGGACCCGGCCTTGGTCTCGATCGTGTTCGTCACCTTCACCCTGTTCCGGGCCCCACTCACCCTGATCTTCGCCCTCCAGGGACGGATCCTCCCCTATCTGGTCGGGGTGGCCGGGTCGGGCGACAGGGGGAGCCTGGCCCGGATCGCAAAGGTCGTCATCGTTGGTGGGGCGGTTCTCGCCGGCCTGGGCGGCCTGGTCGGGTGGCTGGTTGGACCCGACGTGGTGACTCTGCTCTTCAAAGCCGAGTTCGCCCCCTCGTCTCTGGTGGCCGCCTTCGCCGCAGCCGGGGTCATGGCCGCAGCCGCGGCCCAGATTGCCGGTCAGGTCCTGGTGGCGGAGGGGCGGACATCACGGATGTCTGCTGCATGGGTCACCGGGCTACTGGTTGCCGTGGTGGCGATGCTGCTGCTCGGTGGCGCCCCCGACCTCCGGGTCGCCCTGGCGTTTGTCATCGGCCAGGGGGTCGCCCTGATCCTCATGGCCGTCCTCGCCATCCGCAGTTGACCTCCCATGTCGTGTGCAACGACCCACCGTGACGGTGGACGAGTGCTCACGAGAAGGCCCCGCTCCTTTTCCTGTGCAACGTCCCACCGTGACGGTGGACGAGTGCACACGACACGGGATTAGCCCACCCATCTCGCGTGCTCGGCGCCGAGACTGGGCGGGAACCTCCAGCGCAGCTCTGGGGGAACGGGCGGGATCCGGTCGAAGACGACCAGGCCGGAGGCCTCTGCCTTGACCAGACCGACCCGCAGCAAGGCGGGGAGGGCTCTGGGCAGCCGCACCCCCTCCCCCTTCTCGGCCGCCCGGACCAGGCGGAGCAGCTCGGCCACGGCGCTCGAGCCGATTGCGGCCACCCAGAACCTCCTCACATAGGGGTCCGAGGGCTCGAACCCTCCTCGACGAGGCTCCAGCCGGACCGGGACCACCGGCCGGACCCTCGCCGTCGGACGGACCGAAGCACCCGGAGGCCCCACGGCGTGCAGATGCGGAGGACGAGCAGTCTGACCACCCCCGGGTGCTTCGGTTCTCATACGTAGTGATCTACAACAGAACGTAAACTCCCGTCAAGTCCATTAGTCGAGGGTCGCGAAACTTTCTGGCTCCGGGATGGTGGAATTCCGAGGAACCGATCTGGCCCAAGTAGCGTCTTATTCGATATCCCTCGACACCGACAGAATTCACGTAGAGGAGGAAGAAGCCGTGCGAAAGCCGATGACTCTGTTATTGCTCCTGGCGTTCCTCGTCGCCGCCTGCGGTGGTGGAGGCGGCGGAGCAGACCCGGAGGCGACCGAAGCCTCGAGCCCCGGTGAGGAGACCCTGGCCGACTTCTTCGGGTGGGCCAACGAAGACCCTGAGGGGGCCGAAGCCGAATACCGTGAGCAGGAAGCCCAGATCCAGGAGTCCATCCGCCAGTGCATGGCCGAGGCCGGGTTCGAGTACCAGCCGGTTCTGCCACCGGAAGGCTCCTTCGGCTACGTAGGCGAGGAGTTCGACGAGGAGGAGTGGGTTCGCACCCAGGGCTTCGGGATCACCACCTGGTACGGCAACGAAGCTTCGATGACCGAGACCACCGTGGTCGGCGAGGAGTGGGTCGATCCCAACCAGGAGATGCTCGAAGCCATGTCCGAGTCGGAGAGCCAGGCCTGGTACGAGGCTCTCTACGGCACCGAGGAAGAGCAGATGGAAGACTCCTCCACCGAGGTCGACCCTGTGACCGGGGACGAGTACACCGTCTCCAGCGGCTTTGGCGCCGGCTGCTCGGGAAAGGCATACGAGGCCGAGTACGGAGACCAGCGGGGGAGCGAGGACTTGTGGATGGAGCTCAACCCGGAGATGGAGGCGATGTACGAGCGTGTCCAGGCCGACCCGCGCATCGTGGAGCTCGACCAGGATTGGTCCGCTTGCATGGCAGAAGCCGGTTACCAGTACGAGTCGATGAGCCAGATGCAGGAGACCATTTTCCAGGACTTCCAGACCCGGTTCGAGGCGATCGTCGGGCCGGACGGTGGCTATGCAGACCCCTTCGCCGGCTGGACCCAGGACGAGATCGACGCCTTCTTCGAGGAGAAGACCCAGGAGGAGATCGACGCCTTCTTCGCCGAAGCGGAGCAGGTGTCCCGCGAGGACATCGACATGGAGGCCCTGGCAACACTGCAGCAGGAGGAGATCGACCTGGCCGTGGCCGACTTCGAGTGCCGGGGCGACTATTACGAGGTGTACCAGGAGGTTTCGGAGGAGTACGAGGCCGAGTTCGTCGAACAGAACCGGGAGATCCTCGAGCAGATTCGCCAAGCTCAGGGTGGCTGACACCTCGGGGGCGCATGACCGGGAGCGGGGGCGCAATTGAGACGTAATGTTCTGCTGGGCGGGGTGATCGCCGCCGTGGTGGTGGCGGCCGGCTTGGGCTGGTTCTTCGGGTCTCAGATCCGGTCTCCGGCCGAGGCCGCCGCCGAAGCCGAGGCACCGGAGCCGTCCAACATCACGGTCCAGGTGGTGCGCGAGGTGCTGTCGGCGGATGTGATCACTCGTGGCGACATCGTCTACGACGAGCCCGTTTCGATCGCCCTTTCCGGCTCGTTCGCCGAGACACCGGAGAAACTCGTGGTGACCCAGGCGGTGGAGGTCGATGCCGAGCTGGCCGAGGGCGATGTGGCGGTCGAGGTGGTCGGCCGGCCCGTCTTCCTCCTCACCGGCGAGATCCCCATGTACCGCGATCTGCGGCCTGGTGCCGCCGGCGACGACGTGCTCCAGGTGGAAGACGCCCTGGCCCGTATGGGTTTCTTCGGCGGCACCCCCGACAACGTGTGGGACCAGGAGACGGGTGCGGCGGTGGCGGCCTGGTACCAAGACGCCGGATACCGACCCAACGGCCTTTCCGAGGAGGAGGAGGCGGCCTTGCGGGCGGCCCGGGACCGGGCGACCGGGGCCCAGGCCGCGGTGGCCGACGCCGAACAGGCCCTGCGGGACGCCAATGCCGGGAGCGGGCAGGCGGCCATTGCCGCCGCCCAGGCCGAGATCGACGCCGCCCGGGACGCCTGGGCCCTGGCCAATATCGACGCAGACCGGGCCAATCAGCTCGCCGCGCAGGCGGTGACCGCCGCCGAAGCGGCGCTCGCAGCTGCGGAGGATGACCGGGCCAACGGTGTCCCCGGGGCCGAGGAGGCGGTGGCCGAAGCGACGGCTGCCTTGGAGCAGGCTCAGTTCGAGGTCGGCCGCACCGCCACCGAGCAGCAGGCGCTGGTCGATGCGGCCATCGCCAGGGTCACGGTCGCAGAGGCGACCCTGGCCGACCTGCAACTTGGGGTCGATACTTCTGCCATCCGCCGCCAGATCGATGCCGCCCGCCAGGATCTCGCCCTGGCACGAGAGGAACTGGCCGAGCTCGAGGCAGAGCTGGGCACCTGGCTTCCAGCCGGCGAGGTGGTCTTCTTGAGGAGCATGCCGGTCCGGGTCGACCAGGTGGCCGTGTCCCGTGGCTCGGTGATCGACGGTTCGTTCATCACGGTGTCCGGATCCGAGCTGGCCCTGCGCTCCTCGGTGACCGAGCGAGACGCCCCCAGGGTGGATGTTGGCATGGAGGTCGAGATCGAGAACCCGGAGACCGGCGGGACCATCCCCGGGGTCATCGCCCGGAAGGCCGACCGGGCCGGCACCGACGGTGTCGCACCGGATCGGATCTATCTCGAGATCACACCCGCCGAGCTGCCCCCGGAGATCATCGGCACCAACGTGAGAGTGACCATCCCGGTCAGCTCGACCGGGGGCGAGGTGCTCGCCGTCCCCGCGGCGGCCCTCTCGGCCACCGCCAATGGCTCGACCATCCTCCAGGTGGAGGATGAGGAGGGATCACTTCGCACTGTCACCGTGCAGCCCGGGCTGGCAGCAGGTGGATTGGTGGAGGTGACACCCATCGACGGTCAGCTGGAGGAGGGTGACTGGGTGGTTGTCGGTCGTGAGGGGTCGACCAGGTCCTCGGACGAGACCGAGGCGACCGACTCGTCGCCTGGGACCACCGAGGGCCCCGGCGACGGATGATCCCGAGCGCCCCCGTCGTCGAGTTGAAGGGTGTGAGCCGCACCTTCGCCGCGGGTGACGTGTCTGTTCCCGCCCTGACCGATGTCTCGATGACGGTGAGCCGGGGAGAGTACGTGGCGGTGGTGGGCCCGTCCGGTTCGGGCAAGTCGACCATGCTCAACCTGCTCGGGCTGTTGGACCGTCCGACCCAGGGGTCCTACCTGTTCGAGGGTATCGACACCTCCACGCTGGATGAGGGGCAGCGTGCCGGGTTGCGCAGCCGGCGAATCGGGTTCGTGTTCCAATCGTTCCACCTCCTCGCCCACAGGACGGTGATCGAGAACGTCATGCTCTCCACGATCTACAACGGCATGCCCCGGTCGAATCGGGTGCCGTCGGCGGAGACCTCATTGCTCCGGGTCGGTCTGGGGAGACGCATGGACTTCCTTCCCACCAGGCTCTCCGGTGGCGAACGTCAGCGTGTCGCCATCGCCCGAGCCCTCGTCACCCGTCCCGCCCTCCTTCTCGCCGACGAGCCGACGGGCAACCTCGACTCGGTGACTGGGGGGGCGGTGCTCGGCCTCTTCGACGAGTTGCGGGCAGATGGCCTGACCCTGGTCGTAGTGACCCATGACACCCAGGTCTCGGCCCACGCCGACAGGGCCATCCATCTTCGCGACGGCCGGATCGAGGCTATGACGTGACCGATCTCGTCGCCCCGGTGAATGGGGAAGAGGTCGCCCCGGCGAAGATGTCGTTGCGCGACCTGGCCGCGGAGGCCGTGGCCGGGATCTTCGCCCGTCCCGGGCGCACCGTGCTCACCGTCCTCGGCACCGTGCTCGGCATCGGGGCCCTGGTGGCCACCCTCGGCGTGGCCAAGACGGCAGGCAATCAAATCGTGGGGAGGTTCGACGAGCTGGCGGCAACCTCGGTCGTGGTCACCAACGAGCAGGGGTTCTTCTTCGGCCCCGGTGGCGACGCTCGCGTGGAGATACCTGCCGACGCCGAGTCTCGGCTGCTACGCCTGAACGGCGTGACCGCGGCCGGGTCCTTCGGCCCGGCCGATGTGGGCGGGGCGCTGGTCCGATCGGTTCCCATCCCCGATCCGTTGGCCCAGACCGAGTTCCAGATGAGTGTTTACGCGGCGAGCCCCGGCCTCCTCGGTGCGGTACGTGGTGAGTTGGCGACGGGGCGATGGTTCGACTCGGGGCACTCGGAGCGGGCCGATCGGGTCGTCATCCTCGGCACCGGCGCCGCCCAGCGGCTCAATGTGACCCGGGTCGACCAGCAGCCGGTGGTCTTCGTGGGAGACGAGGCCTTTGTCGTCATCGGGATCCTCGATTCGGTGCGACGGCAACCGGAGTTGCTCAACGGGTTGATCCTGCCCGAGGGAACCGCCCGCCAGGACTACGGCTACACCTCGGCCTCCACGGTCCAGATCGATGTCGAGATCGGGGCGGCCAGTCTTATCGCCGAACAGGCGGCGATCGCACTCTCTCCGAATGAGCCGACCCTGCTCCGGGTGCAGAAGCCGCCGGAGCCGCAGGACCTGCGCCGCGACGTCGAGGGTGATGTCAATGCCCTGTTCCTGGTGCTGGGAGGAGTGTCGTTGCTGGTGGGTGCGATCGGAATCGCCAATGTCACCCTGGTCTCGGTTCTGGAGCGGATCGGCGAGATCGGCCTCCGTCGCGCCCTGGGCGCGGCCCGGCGCCACGTGGCGGGCCAGTTCCTGATGGAATCGACCGCCATGGGCCTGGTCGGTGGGATCATCGGAGCCAGTCTCGGCGTCCTCCTGGTCGTGGCGATTTCGGCGGCCCGCACCTGGACGCCGGTCCTCGACCCGGTCGTCCCACTCCTGGCGCCACTGGTCGGCGCCGTCACCGGTCTCTTCGCCGGTCTCTACCCCGCCCTTCGCGCCGCCGCCCTGGAGCCGGTCGAGGCGCTCAGATCGGGTTGACCCCCCTCGCCTAATCGGGTTGGCCAGGTCCGGATGTGACCCCTGAGCATCCCAATTGCTGGTTACGGGCTAGGGGGCGTGGTGGTGGTGGTGGTGGTGGTCGGAGGTGATTGGGGGCCTTGGAGGACGCCGATGAAGACGACCACGTCGACCACACCTTGGACCTCGGAGGCCGGTGGCGGATTGGTCTGGACGATACGCCCGACCAGAGACTGATTGGTCGTCGCAATCTCCTGTTGGCTCAGGTTGACCTTGACCCCGGTATCCAGTTCGAAGGCGCTGACGATCTCCGAGGCCTCGTCCATGGTCAGCCCGGTGAGATTGGGCAGGGGCCCTATGGGTAGCTCCCCGGTCGAGACGTAGATGGTCACGAACGAGCCCTGTCTCACGGTCGCCCCTCCGGCGACCGATTGCCTGACCACGATGCCTGCCGGCTCCAGCGAGGGGATGGGCTCGACGGAGGCGTTCAGCTTGGCCTCGCGCAGCTTGGCTACGGCGGCGTCCTCGGGCAAGCCGACCACGTTGGGGACCGTGGTGGGCGGCGGCACCAGGTACTTGCCGATGTTGGCAGGTTCCGGCGGGAAGTCTGTTACCGGCAGATTCTGATGGACATAGGACATGAACTCGGCCCAGATCGGCGCCGGCACCGAGCCGCCGAAGACCCGGTCGTAAGACTGGTTGTTGATCACCACGTTCACCAGGGGCACCTGTTGCGCCTCGTACCCCACCCACACCGCGGTGCTGTACTCGGGGGTGTAGCCGACATACCAGGCGTCGAGATAGCTCTGGTGGGTGCCGGTCTTCCCGCCTTGGGGGATACCGATGTTGGCCCTGGGAGCGGTCCCGGAGACCGGCACCACCCGCAGTGCGCGATGGGCGGCGGCGAAGATGGCGGGATCGGCCACCTGGGTGGTCTCCGCCTCGTGCTCGTAGACGGTCTCCCCTTCGCTGTTGACGATCTTGGCGATGACATAGTCGTCGGCGTGAAGCCCGTTGGTGGCGAAGTTGGAGAAGGCGTTCGCCATCTCCCGGGTGCTCACCGCCGAGCTGCCCAGGACGAGGGACAACACGGGATCCAGGGCCGACTCGTCGATCCCCATCCTCTTGGCGACGTCGACGATCTTCTCCGGCCCCACCTCGAGCGACAATTGCGCATACACCGCATTGACCGAGTTGTAAGTCGCCGAGGCCAGGTCGATCACACCGTAGGAGGCGCCAGCGTTTCTCACCGTCCAAATGTTCGACCCGTTGGGGGCACACGGGAAGGGGCATTGGATCTTGACCGGGCTCCTGCCGCTCCACGTGTGGCCCATGGTGAAACCATTCTCGAGGGCGGCGACCAGACCGAACGGCTTGAAGGAGGATCCGGGGTTGCGTCGGCCTTGGACCGCCAGGTCGAACTGGGAGAACTCGAAGGGCAGCCCCGAAGCCATCACCTTCACCGCACCGGTCCAGTTGTCCACCATGGTCATGGCGCCGGTGGGGACACAGGAGTGGGTCTCGGCGTAACGGGCCAGGAAGTCATCGGTCTCGTTGGGCAGGACCTGCTTGCATTTGGCCAGGTTGTCCTCGTAGGGGGGGAGGGGCAGCCAGGAGGCGAGGATCTCGTTTGCCTTCTGCTGCAGCTCGAGATCGATGGTGGTGAACACCTGCAGGCCACCACCGCCCTCGCAGGCCACGTCGTCGGCCGGGCAGCCGAACACCGCCTTCTTACGCTCCTCGGGAGAATCCCCGAGGAAGGCGAACTGCGGGTCGTTGAGCAACTGGCGCTTGACCTCGGCCACCACATGGTCGGCTTGCCCGCGACGCAGCGGGGAGTCGACCACCCCCAGGGGCTCCTCGACCGCCGCATCGGCCTGCGCTTCGGTGATCCACCCGTTCTCCTCCATCTCCAAGATGACCTCGTCTCGCCGCTGGAGGGCCAGCTCGGGACGACGTCGCGGGTTGTACAGCGAAGGGTTGCGAACCATGACCGAGAGGGTGGCTGCCTCGCTGATCGTGAGCCGATCCATCTCCTTGCCGAAGAATTCCTCGGCGGCGGTCTTCACCCCATATGCCCCGGCCCCGAAGTACACCGAGTTCATGTAGTACTCGAGGATCCGCTCTTTGGGGAAGCGTCGCTCCACCTCGGCGGCGACGAAGGCCTCGGTGATCTTGCGCTGGATGGTCACCTCGGAGCCGACGAAGGCGTTCTTCACGACCTGCTGGGTGATGGTCGACCCGCCCCGGGTTCGATCGGTGATCAGGTTGTCGATGGCGGCCGAGAAAATGGCGGAGAAGTCGATGCCCTCGTGCTCGAAGAACTCGCTGTCCTCGGCGGCGAGGATCGCATAGACGAGGGTCTCGGGGACGTCCTCGTAGGGGACCGGCTCGGAATTGCGCCCGTCGTGAAGCTCGGCCAACACCTCACCGGAGTCGGCGAATATCCGGCTCACCCGACTCAGGTCGGGCAGGGTCAGCTCCAACGAGCGGGTGTCTGGTACCCATTCGTCCCTGACCCCCTCGAACGTGCCGTATGCGGAGTTGGCGCCGAGGAACGCAAACAGGCCCACCCATCCGGAGAGGAGCAGGGATATGGAGAGAAGCGTGGCGAGTGCGCCGAACCATCGGCCGCGCCGTTCCCGCGCCTCTATTTGGTGGATGAGGGCTTTTCGGGCCATTGAAGGAAGTGGACGTTGTGGTGGTCCTGGAAGTTCCCGACCCACAGTCGCCGGGCAGGATGGCAGGATACCCCTGACATGGAGGAAAACCGGCGCACCACGAGCGACATCGAGATCGAGGTGGTCCACGAGGAGCCGGGAGACCCCGATCTGATAGGCCGGCCGGGAGAGTACCCGTTCACGCGCGGGCCTTATCCCACCATGTACCGGGGCCGTCTCTGGACCATGCGCCAGTACGCCGGTTTCGGAAGCGCCGAACAGACCAACCGGCGCTTTCGGGACCTTCTCGATGCCGGTCAGACGGGGCTGAGCGTGGCATTCGACCTGCCCACCCAAATGGGCCTCGACTCGGATCAGCCTCTAGCCGCAGGGGAGGTGGGCAAGGTCGGCGTCGCCATCGACACCCTCGACGACATGCGGAGGTTGCTCTCCGGCATCCCCCTCGATCAGGTGTCGACTTCGATGACGATCAACGCCACCGCTCCGGTCCTGCTGCTTCTCTATCAGCTGGTGGCCGAGGAGCAGGACGTCGACCCGAGCCTGCTCCGGGGCACGATCCAGAACGATATCCTCAAGGAATACGTGGCCCGGGGGACCTACATCTACCCGCCCCGGCCCTCGATGCGGCTCGTGATGAATGTCTTCGAGTACGCCGCAACCGAGCTGCCTCAGTGGAACACCATCTCGATCAGCGGCTATCACATACGCGAGGCCGGGGCCACCGCCGCCCAGGAGCTCGCCTTCACCATTGCCAACGGAGTCGCCTACGTCAAAGCTGCCATCGAAGCCGGTCTCGACATCGACGTGTTCGCCCCTCGTCTCTCCTTCTTCTGGAACGGTCACAACATGTTCTTCGAAGAGATCGCCAAGTACCGGGCGGGCCGGCGCATATGGGCAAGGCTCATGCGTGACGTGGTCGGGGCCCGGGATGCGAGGAGCTGGGCGATGCGATTTCATACCCAGACCGCCGGCTCCACACTCACCGCCCAGCAGCCTCTGAACAACGTGGTGCGCACCACCATTCAGGCGCTGGCGGCGGTGCTCGGGGGGACCCAATCGCTGCACACCAACTCATTCGACGAGGCACTGGGTCTTCCCACCGACGACTCGGCGCTGCTGGCTCTGCGCACACAGCAGGTGATCGCCCACGAGTCCGGGGTGGCCGACACGGTGGACCCGCTGGCCGGCTCATACTTCGTCGAGTACCTCACCGACAGGCTCGAAGAGGCGGCGGAGACGCTGCTGACGAGAATCGAGGAGATGGGCGGCGCGGTAGCCGCCATCGAGGAGGGTTGGATGCAGGCTCAGATCGAAGACTCCGCCTACCGGGAGGCCCGGCGGCAGGCCGACGGGTCGAGCATCGTTGTCGGGGTGAACCGGTTCGCCTCCGAGGGCGGTGAGGGCATACCGGTGCTCGAGGTGGACCCGATCCTCGAGGAGGACCAACGGAGGCGACTGGCCGATTGGCGCTCGAGCCGGCCCCAGGTGGCCGTCCAAGAGGCGTTGGGTGCGGTCGAGGAGCAGGCCGGGACCGACGCCAACCTCCTTCCCGGGATCAAGTTGGCGCTGCGGGAAGGGGCGACTGTGGGTGAGGTCTCGGATCGTCTGCGGACGGTCTTCGGTGTCTACCGTCCCGGCTAGCCGGGAACACAGGTATGAGCGACAGCAGAAGACACCTACTCATCATCGGGGGTGGCCCGGCCGGAACCCAGGCCGCCACCACCGCCGCCTCGAAGGGCGGCCGGGTGACACTCGTCGAGAACGAGATCGTGGGCGGGGCGGCCCACCTCTGGGACTGCATACCCTCCAAGACGATGGCGGCCAGCGCCCTGCGCCACACCTCGGTGCGCAACGCCGCCAAGCTGGGACTGGCAATCGAGCCGACCAAGCTCGACACCACCGTCCTGGCGGGGAGGATCAAAGCGATAACCGGTGACATCAATCGGAACTGGTTGGAGTTGCTCGGGTCGCAGTCGGTCGAGGTGATCAACGGCCACGGTCGTCTTGTCTCCGATCACGAGGCGGTGATCCAGTCCGATTCGGGTGAGCGCGCGGTGCGGTTCGACAAAGCGATGATCTCGACCGGTTCTGCCCCCAGGATCCCCGACTGGGCACCTGTCGACG
>Ga0326597_10006137_pt1 | contig 16518 bp, 12 predicted proteins | sample RVTome_12_FD_203789 | JGI IMG/M metagenome (GOLD analysis project Ga0326597, IMG submission 203789) | Soil microbial communities from uranium-contaminated site in the Upper Colorado River Basin, Wyoming, United States - RVT100D185 | ecosystem: Environmental > Terrestrial > Soil > Contaminated >...
GGCTGACCCTCAACATCCTGATGTCGTTCGCCGAGTTCGAGCGGCAAGTGATCTCCGAGCGGACCGCCGACAAGATGCTCGCGACCCGGAAGCGGGGCAAGTGGACAGGCGGCCCTGTTCCCCTCGGCTACGACCTCCGGGACAAGCGGCTCGTCGTCAACCGGGCCGAGGCGACGAACGTCCGGCTCGCGTTCGAGACCTTCGTCGAGACCGGGTCCCTGGTCCGGACCCTGGAGGCCCTGACCGCCCGGGGCTGCAAGACCCGACGGGGAAAACCGCTCTCCCGGGCCGTGCTCGTCACGCTCCTCCGGAGCCCCCTCTACTGCGGGGGCATGAGGGCCGGCGACGAGATCGTTAAGGCCGAGCACGAGGCCATCGTCGACCCCGACATCTGGCAGCGTGCCCAGGAGATCCTTGACGGGAACAAGCGGGCGCAGAGGGAGAAGCGACCGTCCGAGGCGCTGCTCGCCGGGCTGATCAGCTGCGGGAAGTGCGGGGCCGCCATGTCGCCGACGCACACCCGGCGGAGGGGGCGGCTCTACAACTACTACCAGTGCGGGACGACAGACAAGCGCGGCGCCGCCGCCTGCCCAGGCGGCAGGGTCCCGGCCGGACCCATCGAGCAGATCGTCGTCGACCGCATCAGGGCGATCGGCCAGGACCCCGAGCTTGTCGAGGCCACCGTCGAGGCCGCCAGAGTCCAGCTCGACCAGGAGCGGGCCGAGGCCGACCGGCGGCTGGCGGATCTCCTCACGCGCCAGGAGGAGCTCGTTTCCCGCCGCAGGGTCGCCCTCGACGGGCTCACCGCGAACGGCAGCGACCAGAGGGCGACCCACGAGGCGCTCGGCGCGCTGACGGCCGAGATGGAACGGGTCGAGGCCGAGCTCAGAGACGCGCAGGACCACACCCACGCCCTCACCGGCGCCGAGGTCCGCGAGGACGAGATCCGATCCGCCCTCGCCAGCTTCTCCGAGCTGTGGGACGAGCTCTTCCCCCGCGAACGCGCGCGGCTCGTGAGCCGCCTCGTCGAGGAGGTCACCTACGACCCCGCCACCGACGAGGTCGAGATCCGGTTCAGGCCCGAGGGGTTCGCCCTCGTGGCAGGGAGGCAGGCATGAGCAAGTTCACGGTCAAGGTCAAGGCGGGGCTCAAGAGGGAGAAGCCGGAGCAGCCGGAGAAGGAGCTGCTCCAGCCGCCCTCCAGGATCGCCCGGCAGCTCGCGCTGGCGCACCTGGTGGAGCGGATGGTGGATGAGGGGAAGATCCGCAACTACGCCGAGGCGGCCCGAAGGCTCGGGGTGACCAGGGCCCGGATGAGCCAGATCCTCAACCTCCTGACCCTACCGCACGCCGTCCAGGAGAGAATCCTCCTGGGGCGTGAACACCTCTCGGAGCGGCGACTCCGGGGAGGCGGGCCGGACAGCGGATCGAGTTCAAGACCGCTTTTGACCGCGGCTGCCGCGCGGTCAAAACCTTAACTCGTTAGGCGACATCATCGCAGCGTAATGCCGATGTCAGGGCCGGCCAAGTATGCGGTCGCAAGAGCAGCTAGCCACAGGAGCAAGTACCCGATCAGCAGGAGGCCTCCACGTACATCTCGCCGCTTCTGCCGAATCTCGCACATTGCGCGTAGAAGACATTTTGGGAACCGAAAGGCGTTCTCGAGGACTGCCAGCTCAGGTAGATCGTCACCGGGGCCGCAGTCATCCGGTCCGAACCTGTGCCCTGCTAGCACCCGCGAGATGAGGCGATCGCATGCAGCTTCCATCTCGAAGCTGAGATGCCGCAGCCGATTCTGACGGCGAACGAAGAAGTGAACGAGCACTGCTCCCGCCAGTACAGCGCCCACAAGAGCGAGCTTGTGTTCCCCAGTTGTCACGACACCGGTCAGGCCGATGCTGCCGCCCGCAACCGCCACAAACAACGCGATGGCCGCCCACGCAGAGTTCTCCTTATGGTTGTGGTAGGCGGAGCACCAGTTGCGCGTCGTCGTAAGGTGGGCAATGAGCTGCCTGTTCAACGTGTTCACATCATCGCTCCAGTTCGCCTAACGAAGAGCATGGTATCCGGAAGCGCCGGACAGAGAGGCTCGGCGCGCGAGCCAGCGGACACCCGGGGACCGGCCCTTCCGGATACGAGGGGTTGAACCAGGCCGCTTCGTGGCAGGGACTCTCCCCGCTCCATCGACTCGGCCCTATGGGGATTCTAACGAGGCCCGCGTCCCGATCAAGAGGTAAGGAGGCCGGGAGCGCCCGGGCTGGCGGCGTGCTCGACCGGGGCTCTGTGTCTGCCCCGGCTCAACCCCTCCGAAGAAGACCCCGGCGAGGCCCTCCATCGCCTTGGTGCTCTGGATCTCGATCACGGGCACGGACGCTCCGCGCCGACGCCGGCCGGCGCCGGTGAGCCGAACCCGCCTACTCCCGACAGTGACGACCCCGATCCAGTCGGCCCGACCTGCCGCCGAGGCCGCATGCGCGTGACCGATCGGCTGCGACCCGTCCGCGGCGCGTCCCTCTTCCCGATGCCTGGTGCCCGAGCGCCCGGCGATTGCCACTGAGCGGCGACCCTCTCCGGTGACCTCTCGTCGAGCCTGATCCGCGCTCGACCCGGGGAGAGTCCGCCTCGAAGTCCGTCCACAGAGCGGGCACCCGGCTTCCGGACGCCTTCCACGCACATTCGAGACGACGATCGCCTCGGCGTCCCGGTTCGGAGCACGCTTCGCCCGGCCCTTCCCTCGCCTTCGAGAACTCTCCCCTATCGATCAAACCCCAAGAAAGACGGATCGAGTTCAACACCGCTTTTCACCGCGGCTGCCGCGCGGCGAAAACCTTAACTCGTTGGGCCGCCGCATGACTACACCACAGGCTCATCGTCAAGCTCTCCCACGCCCGCCTTCGCGATCGGACCCAGGCACCGACGGGCTCGGTCGAGGTGATCGCGGACTCTGCGTCTGACTACTCGATCGGGGAGGTCCCTTAGCTCCTCACGGAGGCTCTCGGCCTCAGCGAGAAGCTCGGGAGTGAGGTACCGGGCTGTCCCCAGTTCCATCATTAACGGAAGGTGCGCTTCCTTCGCCTTCCCGACGTTCCTCCGAACTGGGCCAAAGGCAAGGTAGTTGACCATGAAGTCGGCGCTAAGAACTGGTGAGTCTGGAGGCTCTGCTGTCATTGCATCACGGAGCTTCGGCCTGAGGTCAAAGGCCTGCCGGTCGACCGTCAGCCACCATGCGCTGTAGCCAAAAGGCGAGGAGCGTTCCCTACTCCGCAGATGGGTTACGCCGCAGTAGCATTCTACGTCGTGATCGACGAGCCTCGTGATCACCATCTCGTCGAGTGGCGCGCCCTGTCGTTCGCGACGACGGCGATGCGCCTCGTACCATAGGGCCTGAAGTGCATGGCGCAATTCAGGTGCTGCCGCGTCCCGCTCCGCTTCCAGGCTCCGCGTCTCAATCCCAAATTGGTCACGCAGGTAATCGCCGATGTCCTGCTCCGGGCGGACGTCACCGCGGAAGTTCTCAAGCCAGTTCGCGAAGGCGGCCGGCGACCGCCCGCTTGCCAGAAACCGTTCGAGCAAATACGGGATCGAACCGAGCCAGCGCGCGTTGTCTATTCGCACACATGTGAGCGCACGATTCATGTGTCGCTCGATCTCCTCAATCACGCCCGGCGTGACGAAGAGTTCTAGCCCCGCGTCCCGCGCTGCTTCGAGCATTCTGGTGAACCGTCCTGGTGGACCATCGAAGAGAGGTTCTGCCAGGAGTGGGAGGGTAACGGAGGCATCAAGCCATATTTGACCATGCGAGAACATCTTCTCGACTGCCCCCTGCACATCCGGAGTTTGGCGGAGGAAAGCGAGGAGAGTATAGGCGTCCGCCAGCGACCGCATGTGTGCTTGAACCGCTGGGTCCTCGCTCAGGAGGACCTCGCGCACGCCAGTCCTTAGGGCATCCAACCACTCGACACCTGGGATCTTCGCGAGGGATGATCTGGACACCTCGGCGAGCAGTACCTCGGTAAAATCAGCGTCCACCAGGCCCGCGAGCGACCCGGTTTGAACCGCCATTGCAAACGCCTGGCTACGCTCAAGGAGCACCGCATCGGTCGCGGCCCGAATGCACTGGGTAAGAGCAGCTTCCAGAGCAGCACAGGGTTCGTGTGTCGATAAGATCGCCGTGCTGATTACGGTAATCGCCGCAACTAGGTCTGTTTCCGCAAGAGCGGCCTGGGTCTTGAAGTCGTTCACCCGCAGTTTTTCCTCATAGGTGAGACAGAACTCGTCCTCCTTCTGCCAATGTCGGATGGCCCGCTTGGTAAGGCGGCGGAGTGCAGAGTCTACGAATCCATGGACTTGCGCGTCCGAGTGCCCCGGAAGAAGACGGCACACTCCTTCGCGGACGGAGCCGCGCGTCATTCGGTGTTCGCTGTCAGTGGTGGCGAGAACAGCCCGCACAAGGGCCTCAAATGCCAATTTCGTGAGACCCTTCTCGCGAACATCATCTCGCCACTGGAGCCCGAGGAAGGTAACGGCTGCGATGGCCTCCGGGGAGGATAGATCCGAAGGCGCATACGACGTGACGCCGGCTGACGCCAAGTAGGGGTCTACGATGGCCTGCGCGAGCTCTTCGGCAGCCTTCTCGCGTGCCGGAGAACCGAGAACGCGATCCAAGAACCAGTTTCGGTCTCGCACGTCGAGCGAGAGGCCATGCTCCTGGCGGACCTTGCGCCTGATTGTGTCGGCCAATGCGCCGATCACTTGATTGCTGACGAACAGGAGTACGACGGCGTCCGGGAAGGTCCCCTGAATGCGCTGCACAGTTCGCTGTATCTTGCGATGCCAATCAGCGGAGACAGAGTACTGCAGCAGGACCTTGGGTTCAGCTTCCGGAGCGAATAGCTCGCTGTCACGGCCCTCGTCGCCGGACGGGCTCGCTGTCGTGCGTAGGTCGTCGAACTCGGAGGCGAGAAAGGCAGAGGCAAGCTTCTCGAATCTGTGCCAGTCGGAAGGCTGGAGTCGTTCAAGGGCGAGCTGCAGACGATTTGTGATCATCTAACTCCTCTGTTTGTGGACGCGATCGGAGGAGGGGCGGTCGATGCGATCACGCTGTTGGCGGCATCGCGGCCCAACGAAGAGCATCGTATCCGGAGGGGCCGGGTGCGGAAACCTCGTGCGCCAGCCACGCCAGATGTCGTCTCGGCCCTTCCGGGTACGATGAGTTGAACTGGGCCGCTTCGTGGTCGGGAGACTGCCCCGTCCCACCGATCCGACCTCGTGGGAATTGTATCGAGGACGCGAGTCCGGTCAAGAGGATCGGTCGTTCCTCGTGGGGAGATCCTGAGTCGACGTTCCTTCTCCCGCGATCGCCTCAAACCTCACCTCCTTCTGGACCCCGTACCGGGGTCCCGACGGCCTCGAGGCCGAAGTCCGGGAGGCGCCGGCCCACGCCGACGTCCTGTCGCCCGGCAGCCCGCGCTGGCGCACCTCGTCGATCGCCTCATCGAGCAGGGGAAGAGCAAGAACTACCCGGAGGCGGCGAGAAGGCTCGGCGCGAGGGCGAGGATGAGCCAGGTGAGGGGGCTGCTCAGCCTGCCGGTGGAGGTGCAGAAGGTGATCGGCCAAGAGACCACCCTTTCGGACCGACGCCGAGGTCGCCTTGCCCGATGTGCTCACTTGACCTGGTATCCGGCAGCTTGAAGTTCCCTTCTTATGGCGTAAGCAACATCTTCTATTGACTCATTGAATTTCTTGTAGAGCAATCCATTGATGTCGCTCGGTAGAATCACTGACCCGGTGTAAAGGCAACACACGCGCGGCCGTCCAAGGCGCCCCACGAAGTAGCCGAACTCAAAGATCACGTTCGGCCGCGCTCGCCTTTCCTTCACACGCTCCGAGTCTGGCTGCTTGTCCTGTGCCACTAGGTACGCGATCTCATCGGGTGTCAATACTACAAATGCATACCCGACATCTGCATGAGCCTCAAACTTCTCGATGATGGTCTGCCCTTGGTCCGGCTGACGATGAAGCACTACTGGTTGAAGACCCATTTCGGTGAGCAGCGCCTCAAGTTCCATCCTTGACTTCTCATCATGGCCGTGGACTATGAAGACTTTGGTCGAGTACTCTTTCGGCGCAGACGCACCTGCAGTCCGCAGTTCTGCAAAAGTGTCTTCCTTGAGGACGTCTAGCGCTGCCGTCAGCGCGCCGAGGAAGTACGACTTCGCGAGGTTGAACTTGTCTGGGCCATTACCGAGCAACCGCACCTCGAAGCCTGATTTGAGCATGTCCATTGAGGCAGATTCGGGCCCGAGGAGTTTGACTATCGCGCTCTTTACACGCGCCTGCCACGCAAGCCACGTCGGCACAAACGAGTCGGGATACCCGTACAGTCCCTTCGTGGCGAAGTTTTCGTAAGTAAAGGACTCACCCTGCGCCACTAACCCGGCGATCCTTTGCCTTGCTTGCTCCAAGCTCGTCGCTCCTTGTGGGAAACCGTCCTGGGCTTGAGCCCTGCAAGACTCTTTTGCCGACCACTCTCCGACCCAGATCCTCGACGCGGCTCAATCCGAGCCCCAGAGAATGATCAGCGGTCTTGCAGGCTCTCCCGCCCGAACCGGAGAGTCCGAGAGCCTGGGGACGGACCTTCTCCCATCTGGCCCGGCCTCCTGCTTAACACTCCCGCCGGGTCCCCTTCAACCCAGGAGCGAAGCACAAGCCCCAACCCTGGCATCCGCTGCCGCTTGCAGCCGCAGCCCCCGCCCTCGCTCGACCCCACTCCGTTGGGTCGTTGCCACCGCCTCTGCCGCATCGACGACCGCGCCGGGCTTCCCCTCCACTCCAGCCCCCCCTGGCTGCCCTCGGGGAGGCAAGTGTCGCTGCTCGAAGGCAGAATGCTGGACAACCAAGGGCCATGGGAGGGACTCGATCCATGGAGCCACGGCGCTTCCGATGGCTTGACCAGGACGCGGAGCACGACCTCACCCTCGTGTGGGTACCCGGCACCGATGGCGTTCCGTACCGGTTCGGTACGGGCAATTGCGGACGGGACGTCGAGATCCACGGGTTCTTCCTGTCCACGACGCCGGTCACCCAGGCCCTGTGGCACCGCGTCATGGGGTCGAACCCGGCTGCGCGCCCCGACCCGCCTTGCCCGGTGGAGAACGTCTCCTGGCAGGACGTCACCGGATCCGGGGGGTTCCTCGACCGGATCAACGCGAGCGAGGTGCTCCAGGCCGTGGTCGCCGACGATCCGGAGCTGCGATTCCGGCTGCCGTCCGAGTCGGAGTGGGAGTACGCCGCCCGAGGCGGCCCGCACTGGCGCGATGACCTGATGTTCAGCGGCAGCGATGACCCCCGCGACGTGGCCTGGCTCGGCTCCCGCTGGACGCGGGGACACCGGCTCCTGGCCCGGCTCGTCGGATGGAGGATCGCCTGGCGGATGGCCCACGTACTCGGTCCACCAGGACGATTGCGGACACGGACCCATGCCGTCGCTACCAAGGCGCCCAACCAGCTCGGGCTCCACGACATGTCGGGCAACGTCTGGGAGTGGTGTCACGACGTGTGTGGCGACCCAAGCTCGGTGCCCACCGACGGCAGTCCCTTCCTGGGGCCGGGTACCGAGCGCCGCCTTCGCGGCGGTTGCCATCACAGCTGGGATCTTCACTGCACGGTGTTCTGGCGCTACGGAATCGAGCCAGCCGCTCACGACGGATGCATCGGCTTCCGTGTCGTTCTTGGCCGTCCTCGGCCGGCGACGTGATGGGTGAGGTTCCGTTGGCGGAATGCGTCGAGGCGGAGCGAGGGGACGCGCGGGTCAAGACCCAACGCCCACGAGGCTGGTCAGGGCACAATCCTCGCCTCCCCTACCGCTTACCCCGCCCCTCCCCTACTCCACCCTCAGCACCACCGCGTTGGTCGTCGCCACCCCGAACTCGTTCGGTGCCGCGTCGTCCTCGACGAACCCCTGGAAGGTGGCGGTGATCGGGGCGGGCCTCCCGTTGGGCAGCGCGAACAGCGTCGTCGGCGCCTTCTCCGAGACGAAGTCCGGCTCGCCCAGGATCGGCTCGTGGCCGAACGTGTTCCAGAGCCGGAGCGGCTGCGGCGACCCGCCGGAGAACACCGTCGGGAACGCGGTCCATCCGAGGAAGTAGCCCGCCCGCTCCTGGACCGAGACGGCCAGTGGATCCGGCTCCCCGACCCAGGCGTAGACGACGTAGCGCGAGCAGACAGGGCCGGGTCGCGAAGGAGGCGCTGCGATGTCGAGCTGGAGGGGCTCGCCGATGGCGGCCGTCACGACGCGCTCGGCGTCTCCGGGCGAGCCGTTGACGAGAAGGACGTCGGCACGGTTCACGCCGGCTTCGGCCGTGTTCACGCTCCCCAGCCTCGCGTCGAAGGGCTCGGGCTGGTACTCGTAGCAGCCCATGTCGACGGTGGCGGTGCCATCGCGGTCGCCATCGACAATGCGGGGGTTGCCATCGAGGTCGAGGTCATGCACGAAAGAACTTGTTCCGCCGCGATCGATCAAGATGGACGACGAGGCCAGCCGGAAGTCTTGCAAGAGAGGGTTCCGGAAGACCGGGAACCCCGGGATGTTTCCGTGTCCCGGAAAGCCGCCTCCCTCGACCAGTGAACGGACAACCCAGGGTTCTCCGCTGTGCCCCTCACCGTCGATACCGTGACCACCCGAGTTCATGGCGAAGATGCAGCGGTAGAGAATCACGTCGCTCGTACAATCGTTGCACCAGAAGGCACTTCCATCCTGAGCATCATTCAGGACCACCGTACATGCGTTCATGCGGATGATCTGATAGTCCTGGGCGTAGATGGCACCCCCTTCGCGGGTGGCCACGTTCTCGGCGAAGAGACAACTCTCGAAGAAAAGGCGGCCGGGGTCACCCACTGGCCAGCTGAAGATCGCTCCTCCACACTCCGCCTGGTTCTGCAGGAAGACCGTGGCGTAGAACCGGAGGTGCGGTTCATCGATCGCGTACAGAGCGCCTCCACCTTCACCAAACTCGTCCGTGGCGGTGTTCCTCACGAAAGAGCACCGCAAGATGTCGATGGCGGCCTCGGCCAGCCCGAGACCGCCGCCTCTGTCGGCCGTGTTCTCCTGCACAAGAACGTCCGTCAAACGCGAGAAGGAAGCCCCCGTGAACGCGAGACCACCACCGACTGCAGCCTCGTTGTTACGGATGATGCTGTCGACCAGATCGATATCTCCGACCCAGCAGTCGATGCCACCCCCCGTGCCTTTCGCGCTGTTGCCCTCGACGATGCAGTCCCGGATTGTCGCGGCCGACACGGACACCGCGATGCCGCCGCCGTAAAGACTGCTCCAGCGCCGACTACCACGACCGCCCGTGATGCTGAAACCCCGGAGAACCGTCCCGAAAGTCTCACCGCTGCCGAAATAGACCGTGCTCCGCCTGTCCGGATCCGTTGGCTGGCTCCCGTCGATGGTGGTTACGTCAGGACCATCGGTGCTCTGGACCGTGATCTCCTTGCCCAGGTAGTCGATGTTCTCCACGTACGTCCCCGGCCTCACGAGGATCGTCCAGCCGTCGAGGGCCGCATCGATCGCGCCCTGGATGGTCGGGTAGTCGTCGGGGACGTAGACGGTGGGCTGGGCGCCCACGGGTCGGCCACAGAGGGCGGTCACCAGCAGCGCGACGGCCAGCGGGCTCAGGGACAGGACTCGCATGCTCAGCCTCCTCCGAGGTACTCCGGGGTGGGTGTCGACATCTTGCCTACCCAGGGATCCGGAAGCGCGGCGAAACCGAACACGAAATCCGGAGTCTCTTCGGCGAGGGCGGCGGCGCAGTTCGCGGACCGCTCGAGCGAGCCCGTGCTCTCCCGCTTGACACATTCCCCGATCCGGACCGCTGCGAGTCCCGATTCACCGCTTTCACCCCCGAAAGTGCTCTCCCGGTTAACACTTTCGCCCGCGGGGCCGATCCGAGCCCGAAAAGTGTTAAGTGTTCTGCAGGCTCTCCCCTCGGCGCGGGAGAGTCGGAGAGCCCGGAACCGGCGTTTTCGACATCCGGCCGTGCTCTCTCGCTAAACACTCCGGCGCACACCCTTCGCCCTTTCCGTCTCCTCCCGCAACCCCAACCCCAACCCCCACCTACACTTCCGTCCCCTCAACGAAAGAGGGCCGCCCGGCTGTTCACCGGCGGCCCTTGCCACTCGTGCTCTGGTTCTGGTGCGAAGTGGCTCCCCATTCCGACGCTAAAAGCAAACCGCTCTCCCGGTTCGCTTTCAAGGTCGGAATGGGTACCCCATGTCGGACTCGAACTCGTCGAGAATGAGGGTAAGAATAACGGACTGATGCGGTTAGCGAGCCGGGCTCACCGCGGCCCCACCGTGCTCTCCGGTTCGAGTCCTGATTGCTCAGTTTGTACCCCATTCCCGCACACGAACTCGTGCTCTCCTGGTTAACGGGGAGGGAGTAGCTCTCATGCCAGCGGCCAGCCATCCGTGCACGCCGTCATCGTCAACTCTCACCTCCCTTAAGAAGGAACACCCGCCCGTCACCCCTAACCCTGGGCCCAGGGGCCGGCCTTCTTGAGGGGTTGAACCGCCGCTGGATGCTCTCCCAACCATCGGGTCAGAATCGCCCCCTCGACAGGAGATTGACGAAGCGAGTCTTTTTTTTCCTTGCATTCTACGCCGCAACCGCGAGATGATGTGAATGGCCGCTCTTGGGGAAGGCCAGCTCTCGGGCGGGGTCGACGTATGAACGTCCGGTAGCAAAGGAGAGCGTCATGTCCACCAAGTCCGCCCCCCGTCCGTCCACTCTTTGCAATTCTCGGCTCGCCCTTCGGATCGCCTTCCTCACCCTCGGGTTCATCGCCGCAGGGTCCAACGTGTCCGCCGACCCACCACCCGACCCGCCCCCGTGTGACGTCAAGATCGTCGACGGCGTCTTCTGCGGACGCATCACCCAGATCGTCAGCGCCGAGAATCCCAACTCCTATCTCGTCGAGGGCGAGTTCATCAACTGGACGCCGGATCCGGTTCATGGAGTCATCCTGATCCTGAACCGCTCGTCGATGGATTCGAGTCCACCCATCTTCGGCAATGCCCTCATCGACGGCGACGGCCGTCCCATCACGGGAGTCGCGAGCCCACCCTCTGGAAACACGGTCACGACCAACGACTGGACCGGGGCCACGGTGGCGAGCCCTCGGCGGATCGACTTCTCCAAGGGGACCGGAACGCCCATTCCGGCTCCCCGGTCCCTCGGATTCCGCGGTCTCCGGGACCCGGACTTCCGCAATGCCTCGCAGATGACGTGCGTCAATGCGCTCCTTGAAATGATCCCCGGCTCGAGCGTGTCCGGCAACTGCATCACGATCGCCAACAAGGAGACCATCGACGATGGTCCCAACATGAAGGATGGTTTCGTGATCCGGATCGACAACTACATGCCGGGAGACGAGGTGTCGATCACCTGGTTCTTTCTCGACGTCAATGGCCAGCCGCTGGGCTTCGCCGACATGGCCGGTAACATCCAGGGCCGTCAATACGGCTTCGGTGCCTTCAATCTCGCCCGACTGAACCGATTCGGCCGGGGCTTTCCCAATAACGCTCCCCCTGCGCTTTGGGACATTTCGACGGGAGGCACCAACTCCAATCGACACAACTTCGCCTACGACCCGCCCACTGACATCAATGCGAACGCCGACAGCCCGCTTCACTGGGCGGAGGATGAAGTGGGCGGGTTCGACACCTTTCCCGTGAACCCGATTCCGGCGGGTCTGCCCGGACAAGGAGAGTTCTTTGTCATCGAGCAGGGAGCGGCGATCACTCCTCCCTTCCGCACCTCGGGCGACAACCTTTTCAACACCGGCACGAACGTCAGGAGCTCGCGTGTCGACGGCTCCGCCGTGCTCTCGTCGCTGGGTGCTTGGGGATCCTTGGCGCTCCTCGGTGCCCTGCTGACCCTGGGACTCATCGGCGCGATCCGACGATTCGGATCCTGACTTTTCGGCCCCGGGGGGAAACACCTCCCCCCGGGGATGCCGGCCACCTCAGCGCCCGCCCTCCCATCCGCTCTTAAAGTCTCCCGGTCGGAATCGGCCTGAGTGATCAGGGAATGTCGAGACGGCTACTTCGGCCCCGGACGAGCGTCCCGATACAGATCAAGAAGAGGCCGACGTGGGGAAAGTAGCCGGAGAAGAGGTACGGGCCGCGGAGCCAGTCAACCAGTCTCGGGCTGCCTTCGGTGAAGGTGGCCCGAGCCAACTCTCCCGAGAGCTGGGCAGAGAAGAGGAATGCCTGCCAGAGGAGCAGGGCTAGCAGGGCGAGAAGGAAGGTCGGAAGCTCGAGGGGAGAGAGCTTCCGGCTCCGGCCTCGAAGGCCGAGCCAGAGGAGGAGGACGGCCGTCTGGAGTCCAAAATGGGAGACGGCGATCCCCGCCTCAGCGATCCTGTCGCCCGGGACTCTCACCTGTACCAGGACTGTCCATCCCTCCACCCGCGAGCTCTGCACGCTCCAGTCCGGAACCAGGTCGGCGGCCATGCTGCCGAGGGTTCGCGGGAGCCAGAGAGCGGCGGGTGGATAGACGACGAGGAGCACCACGACCGTCAGCGAGATCAAGAGCCACGGCGGGCGGCCGAGGGCCTTCATGACGCGGGTTTCTCGGCGGCGGCGGCTCTCGGGACAAGCGCCACCCGGGCGAACAGCAGGATGTGGGCCACGACGACGACGAGGGGAAGCAGATACACGTGAGCAAACGTGAAGGCGGAACGGTCGATCCGGTAGACGATGACCAGACCCGAGATGCGGAGGACGTTGATGACCACCGACAGGAGGATCCCAAGCGCGATTCCGAGGAGCTTGCGCGTGGGGTGGAGGGGAAACGGGATGAGCACCGAGAGATAGATGATGAGGGCGTCGAGCCCGGTGCAGGCGTATCCCACGATCAAGGGGTCGCCTTCCACCAGCAGGGTGTCGTTCCTGCTCCGCACGGGGAGAAGCGGGCCGAGCACGAGAGCAACGGTTCTCGCCTGAAAGCGCTGATAGGCGTCGACGGGGCCATCAATCGCCGAGCCCTGGCGGGGGACCAGGAAGGCGTAGCTCGCCATCATCAGCAAAACCACGGCAACGAGGTAAGTCGCCACGGTCGTCGTCGTCGACCGCCGGGCCCAGGAGAGCGCCATGTTCCCGCCTTCCGGTGCACGATACCGATGGCCCCTCGGCATTCTCCCAAGAAGGGGAGCCACGTGTCCAGGGTGTCGATTCGACGACGTCGGCACAGAGATTCCCCTCGCTCGGGCGGCCTCGCGAACGAACCTCGTGTCGACATCCTCGGCGGGCACGAGAAACCCACGGGAGCGGAGGACTTGCGAGCGCACCATCCCTATCTACCTACCTACAGCCTGGCCCTTGAGGGCAACCGAGGATAGACCACCGGCAGACTCAGCGCCAAGGGGGTACCTCGGAACAAAGGGAGTCCTGGGCTTTTCTCTTGCCTTCGGGGTGCGCCGCTGGGTAACATCGCCGCCACAAGGGCCAGATAGAGACCACGGAGGATCAGCGTGCCTGCCAGAGCACGCGGGAGAACCCGGGGAAGGATGATCGTGCGTAGTCACCGCTCGGCCATGCGTCCCCTCTCCTGTCCTCCAAGGGAGGAGATGGCCCATGCGCGTGCTCACATTCGTACTCGGTCCGATCGTCGTCGCGTGTCGACCCTGCCCCTGCACCCGACCACGCGCGGAACGCTACAGCCTCGTGCAGGCGCAGCCCAAGTCGGTGATCCCGTCGGGAGCGCCGAATCGCCGCCGGACCGGTCCACTGCTTGCCCTTGCCTCCGCTCTCGTCGGCCTCTTTCTCAACGTGCCCTCGCTCCAGGCAGACCCGGCCGCGCGCCGCGCGTCGGCAGAGGCCTCCATCGCCTTTCTGCGGGACGTCATGGACCGCTACCATGACCGAGTCATCGTCTACGAGGACGTGAGCTCGGCGGGAAACCACTTCGTGACCTTCGGGAAGATCCCGGACGCCACCGCGCCGGTGACCGTAAACGGCTCCTGGACCGACAGTCCCCACTCCGGAGCGACCGCGGTGCGGTTCGAGTTCACGGGACCGCTCTTCGGAGGGTTCTACTTCCTCAACGGGATCTTGCCTCCGTGCGAGTTGGCCCCCTTGCCGAACTTTGGTGACGTGGACCAGGCCGGGTTCGATCTCACGGGAGCGACGCGCCTCACCTTCTGGGCCAGAGGGCAGACCGGACAGGAGAAGATCGACTTCTTTCTGTTCGGCGTGGGTCGCGATCCTGAAAACAACAACGAGCCGATCGAACCGTTTCCCGGCTCTGCGCCCCGGATCCCGCCCCTCGGGTCTTCTCTCACCTGCCTGACGACGAACTGGCTCCAGTACTCCATCGACATCCCTGCCGGCACAGATCTCTCCTACGTCCTCGGCGGCTTCGGCTGGGTCGCCAGCGACACGCACAACCCACAGGGCGCCGTCTTCTTCGTCGATGACATCGAGTTCCACCTGACTCCGGAAGCTCGCGAGGCCCGCCTCGACCAGCCACGCTTTCTGCGTAGCTTTCGGACTCTGGCTCTCCAGCCCGACCCCACCGATGGGGATACGTGCGATGACATCGATCTGGTCCTGCGCAACCTGGCGTTCACTTACGACAACGCTCTCGCTCTCCTCGCCTTTCTCGCCGAGGCGAGTCCGGACAGTTTGCGCCGGGCACGCCTCATCGGCGACGCCTTCGTGCGGGCTGCGGCTAACGATCGCTTCTTTGATGACGGCCGCATCCGGACCGCATACGCCGCCGGCGACATCCAGCTCTTTCCTGGTTGGTTTCCGAATGGGCGCGAGGGGACGGTGCCCACTCCCGGGTTCTTCCTCGAACAGCAGCAGACGTTCATCGAGGTCGAGCAGGACGCGGTGGACGTGGGAAACAACGCGTGGGTGATGATCAGCCTGCTGGCCTTGTATCGCAAGACCCAGGAGAGTGCCTATCTCAACGCATCTATCGATATCGCGAGCTTCATCGTCACGTGCCGCAACGATGATCCCCACGCGGCCTTCCAGGGCTTCCAGGGAGGGATCGATCATCCGGAGTATCCTCCCGTTCCCCAGTGCCCCGATCCCAACCGGCCCGTGGCCGCGCGCCGTGAGTTCGCAAGCGTGGAGCACAATCTCGACGTGTTCGCGGGGATGTCGCGACTGTTCAAGATTACGGCTGATCCGACCTGGGCCGACCATGCCGAGCATGCACGGGTGTTCGTGGAGGCCATGTGGGACCAGAGTCGAGGCTGCTACCTGGCGGGAACGCACGACCCCGATACCCGAAACGAGGATCCGTACCAGCTCCCGCTCGACGTCCAGGCGTGGGCGGTGCTCGCCCTTCCCGACGCGCTCGTCACGCACCCCGAGATCCTGACCTGCGCGGAGACTCATCACCGGATCTTTGGGGACGTCTTCTCCGGCTTTGACTTCAACGAGGACCGGGACGGCATCTGGCTCGAGGGGACGGGGCATATGGCCACCGCCTACTCCTGGATCAACGACGCCGAGTCCGCCGAGTGGTTCCGCCGCGATCTCCGCCTCGCGCAGGAAATCCTGGGCGAGAGCAGCCAGGGCCTTCCGGCCACGCCCCAGGACAAGCTAACGACCGGCTTCGGCTTCTTCTTCTTCCCCAGGCTCCACGTGGCGGCCACGGCCTGGAACGTCTTTGCCCAGCTTCTATGGAATCCTTACTACCAGCTCACGGGCTGTCGCGTGGGCGGGGTCCGCGATGGCGCAGATGCGCCGGTCGACGTGCTCCTCGTCAATGGCAGCAGTGGGAGCCGCCCGGAGCGTGTGGTCGCGGTCGGACCCGGAGAACCAGTGACCGTCTCGCTCGAAGCCGCGCCCCAGGGACCGATTTCTGGAAGGTACGTGCTCTTCGTCTGGCCTGGCGGTGCCCGCAACCCCGCAGATGTGCTCTTCCGCGGGCAGGTCCGGGGATGCCTGGTCAATCCCGCGCCCGGCGCTATCGGGGAGGCTCCTCTTCCCATTCGCTGCGTCCTCGGAGAACAGGTCCCCTCTGGAGCTTGTGGCGGAATGGTGCTTGTGCCGGGTCCATCCCGCGCGCCGTGGAGCCTGGAGAGGCCTACCGGGTTCACGAATCCGAACCTGAGGCTGACGATCCAGGGCTTCCTCGAGGATGCCGGAACTCCTATTCCGCCCCGGTTCCGGACAACGAACGCGGTCGTCGTGGAGATACGGTGACCTCCGTGCACGTCGCGACCTTCGACGCTCCCCCTCTACAGCCGCCAGAAGGAGCGGTAGCCGCCTCCCGAGAGGCAGAGGGGCCTCCCGACCTCGGGACGCTCGTGGGCGGACCTCGTGTCAACCTCCTTGACGGGGTCGGCGACGGAGGATCTCGTGACATCGGGTGGGGTCATGGCCAGCTTCTCCTCTCTCCGCGACGGTGGACGCGGAAGCAGGTACGCCCGGCGATTCCCCCTTTGCGGACGGTAACTCCACAGAGGGGATTGGCTTGCGCGCGAGCGTAACG
>Ga0326597_10006138_pt1 | contig 16517 bp, 13 predicted proteins | sample RVTome_12_FD_203789 | JGI IMG/M metagenome (GOLD analysis project Ga0326597, IMG submission 203789) | Soil microbial communities from uranium-contaminated site in the Upper Colorado River Basin, Wyoming, United States - RVT100D185 | ecosystem: Environmental > Terrestrial > Soil > Contaminated >...
CCACCGGGATGCCGCCGCCGTTGTCCTTGACGGTCACCCGGTTGTCGGGGTGCAGGATGACCTCGATCTCGGTGCACCGGCCTGCCATGGCCTCGTCGATCGAGTTGTCCACCACCTCGTAGATGAGGTGCAACAGCCCTTCAGGCCCGGTCGAGCCGATGTACATGCCGGGACGCAGCCGCACCGCCTCAAGGTTCTTGAGGACCTTGATCTGTTGTTCGTCGTACCCGTTGCCTTTCTGCACCGGCGCTTGCTTGACCTTGTCCATAATTGCTGATTTTCAAAGGGGGACGCGATTTTAATCGCTTTTCGTGCGCGCCTCACCCGATGAAGGTCCCTCCTTTCGCTGTGCACAGCTCCAGTGCTCAAAAATAACGCATTTTCGAGCTTTTCTGAGGCTTAAGCAGAGATATGCCCATAAGATCTGATTTCTCTCTCTCACCAGGGCCCTCTCAGGCTGAATATTATAGCACAAAGACCCGCTCATTCCAAAGAGCGCTTGCCCCGATTCGGCCCGCGCCTTACCCTGGAGCCATGACCGCTTGGCGTTGCCTGGAGGAGGGGCCAAATCCGGCCGCCTGGAACATGGCGGTGGACGAGGCCTTGTTGGTGTGCTACCCCCGTTTTCGGCAGCCCACGCTGCGTTTGTACGCCTGGGAGAAGCCCACCCTGTCCTTGGGCCGTTTTCAATCGCTCGAGGCCGTGCACGTGGACGCGTGCGCGGCTGCCGGGATCGACCTGGTGCGCCGACCCACTGGCGGGCGCGCCGTGCTGCACCACCAGGAGGTCACCTACGGCGTCGTGGCCGGCCTGGAGATGTTCCCCCCCGGCGTAGCCGCCTCCTACCGTCGCTTGAGTGACGCGCTGCTTGGCGCACTGCAGCGCTTGGGCTTGACGCCGCAGCTGCAGCGCAAGCACGCGCGCAGCGACGCGGATGTTTGCTTCGAGGCGCCGTCCTTCGCCGAGCTGACCCTGGGTGGAAAAAAAATCTGCGGCAGCGCCCAAACCCGGAACAAAGATGCTTTGTTGCAGCACGGGTCCCTGCCGCTGGAGTTCCCTTGGGACCTGCTCCAGGTCGCCTTGGGATTGGACGATCGGCTGCTGCGGCGTCTGCAGGGGCAGGCCGGCGGGCTGTGCGAGTTCTCCCCGGTGGATGAACGGCAAGTGCGCCGCGCCCTGCGCCACGCCTTCGAGCAGCATTTTGGGCCCCTGGTCTCGGGAGAGTTGCGCCCCGAAGAGCGCGCGCTTGCGCAGCAGCTGGCCGTGAACAAGTACAACCGCCTGGATCGCGCCAAGGAGGCCGCGCATGCTGCTTGCCGTTGACGTGGGCAACACCCTGATCAAGCTGGGCGCCTTTTCGGGGGACGCGCTGCAGGGCAGCTGGCGCCTGTCCACCCCGGCCGCGCGCACGCCGGATGAGTTGGGCTTGACGCTGGAGCTGTTGTTCAACCACCACCTGCACCTGGAAAAACCGCTGGAAGGGGTGGTCGTCTCCTCGGTGGTGCCGCGCCTGAACGAATCCCTCCATTACGCGTTTTCGCGCTATTTCGACCAGCAGCCGGTTTTTCTGAAGTGGAACAGCGGCGTGGTGCATCTGGAGGTGGACGATCCGACCACCGTCGGTCCGGATCGCATCGCCGACTGCCTGGCCGGGCACTGTCTGTTCGGCGGCCCGCTGCTCACCGTGAACTTCGGCACGGCAAGCACGTTCAACCTCGTTTCCAAAGAAGGCGCGTTCCTGGGCGGAGCCATCGCCCCCGAGATGAGCGCGTCGTTTCAGGCGCTGGTGCGCAGCACCGCCCTGCTGCCCGAGGTGGAGCTGAACCTGCCCTCAAGTGTGATCGGCAGGAACACCGCCGATAACCTGCAGGCGGGCATGGTGCTTGGGTTTCTAGCGCTGGTGGACGGCCTCATCGGCCGATTCCGTCAAGAATTCTCGCAGCCCCTCAAGGTCGTGGCCACCGGCGGACGCGGGGCTTTCTTCAAGGAACACCTGAACTGCATTGAAACGTACGAGCCTTACTTGACCCTGCACGGCCTGCGCCTGGCGTGGGAGAAACTGCAAGGCTCGGGCTCGAAACGGCCGAGGAAAAAACCATGACGCACCGTTTGCCTGGCGTATGATCGTCGCCCTTTCGGGAGGCGTCGGCGGGGCGAAGCTTGCCCGCGGTCTGTACCTGACCGCTCATCCATTGACCGTCATCGTCAACACCGCCGATGACTTCGAGCACCTGGGCCTTGCCATCTGCCCGGACCTGGACAGCGTGATGTACGCGCTCGCGGACCTGTCCGATCCCGAGCGCGGCTGGGGCGTGCGCGGGGAAAGCTGGGGGTCGCTGGAGATGCTGTCGCGCTACGGGGCGCCGGATTGGTTTCAATTGGGCGACCGCGACTTGGCCACCCACCTCCTGCGCACCCAGGGGCTAAGACAAGGACAATCGCTCACCGGCGTCACGGCGCAGCTATGCCGAGCCCTTGGCCTTGCCGCCCGGCTCCTGCCCATGAGCGACGATCCGGTTCGCACGCAAGTCCGCACGCCAACGGGTTGGATGGATTTTCAAGTCTACTTCGTCAAAGAGCGCTGCAAACCCGCCGTGAAGGCCATTCGCTTCCTCGGCGTCGAAAAAGCAAAAGCCACCCCGCAAACGCTGCAAGCCATCGCAAACGCGCGCCTGATCGTGCTGTGCCCCTCCAACCCCCTGGTGAGCGTGGACCCCATCCTGAGCGTGCCCGGGATGCGGGATGCGCTCAAAACCGCTTCCGCCCCCGTGATCGCCGTCAGCCCCCTGATCCAGGGCAGGGCCATCAAGGGGCCGACCGTGGAGATGCTTCACGGTTTGGACATCGAGCCGTCGCCCGTGGCAGTGGCAGGTCGCTACGCAGACGTGCTGGACGGCTTCGTGCTGGACGCCCTCGATCGCGCCCTGCACGGGCAGATCGCGGCGCTGGGCCTGGAGGTCCTGGTCATGGACACGTTGATGAAGACGGATGAGCACAAGCGACGCCTGGCCGAAGCCATCGTCAACGAGTGGCTCTAAGCGATCGCATGTCGAGCCAGTCCTGCCAGAGCATCCACCAGTATTTTCCCGTGAACCCCATGAACTTGAAAGGCTCCGGCGGCAGCGGCCACTGAGCGTCGTTCAGATAAATGAGCCCTTCCCAGCGGTCGCGCTTGCTCAGGTAGAGATCCGCCAACACCTGCCCCCCCAGCGTGGCCAGGGAGACCCCCATCCCCGAATACCCCATACTGTAATAAATGTTCCGATGTCTGCCCGTCACGCCCATGATCGGGCTGCGCCGCCAGTTAAAGGCCACCGAGCCGCACCACTGGTGGGTAAACCTCACGTCCTGCAACATCGGGAAATTTTTGGAAAACTCCCGCTTCAGCTGCTCGTACATCGGCAGCTCTTGCTCCGGCGGCAGGTACGTCCCGAAGCGATAGCGCACCCGCCCGCCGAACAGCAGCCGATCCGCCACCGGCCGCACATAGTTGTGCAAATGTCGCAGGTCGCTGTAACCCCAGCGCTTTCCCCAACCCAGCGTCTCTTCGATGCGCGTCCCCAGCGGCTCGGTCAGCACGATGAACGAAAACAACGAAACCGCACGGTTGTGAAGGGGCCTGATATTGCTGGCCGGGTGGTAGGCGTTCAAGCCCAGCACGACGGCGCCGGCCTGAACCTTGCCCTGGGGCGTCGTCAGCACCACCTGCTCGCCGGGAACCAGCGACAGAACGGGTGTGCCCTCGTAGAGCTGGACCCCTTCCTGCAAGGCCGCTTTCTTGAGCCCCAGGGCGTACTTGGCCGGCTGAAGGGTGGCGGCATGGGGATAGAGTAGCGCCCCCCAAAAAGCTGGGGAGCGGATCTCGCGCTGCAACGCGCTGCGATCCAACACGCGTAGCGGTTGGCCGTACTCCTTGAAGGTGCGCGCCCGCTCGGCCAGGCGCTTGAAGTGTGCGGGGCACAGGGCAAGCTCCAGGTAGCCGTCGCGCTCCAGGTCGCAGTCGAATCCATAGTCCTTGCACAATCGATCAATCGTGTCCACCGCGCCGACCACCTGCTCGTAGGTGAAGCGCACGGCGTCTTTTCCAAAGCGCGCGGCCCGATCGTCGTGCAGCTCGTGCAGCACCATGCCCGCGTTGCGGCCCGAGGCGCCGAAGCCGACGTAATGCGATTCCAACACCGCGACCTTGAGGTCCGGGCGCAGGCGCTTGAGGAACAGGGCGCAGACCAAACTGGTATACCCCCCTCCCACCAGGGCCACATCCATTCGTATGTCTCCCGACAAGGCGGCCGTCGGTTGAAGCTCGACTTCGCTCAGCCAGTAACTGTGATTGGGTTGGCATTGGGTCGGCACGCGCTCACCTCTCGATCTGGGATTATAGCGCGCAGCGCCGCATCCCACCCGTTTGTGGAGTTGCAAATTTGTTTTAACTTCTATAATGCAATGCTCTGTCGAATTCCTTCTGAACGTAATATCCAAGACTTCTCGGCTGGACCGATGTGGTGTATATTAACTCTCGTCCCTCTACTCTCTGTTCCTCTCACCACCAAGGTTATAGGTGGTAAAAAGCCCCTGGAGCCCACCAGGGGCTTTTACATTTTACGGGGCTTCTCGAGCGACGGACGTTTTAACGCAACGTAGATGCCCACCAGGACCACCCCGCCCCCGATCAAAGTGAGCGGAGTCAAGGATTCGCCCAACATCCAGTACGCCAGCAGGGCGGCGCCCACCGGCTCCGCCAGCAAGGACACCGCGATCACCCCTGCAGGCAGGTATCGCAATGCCCAGTTGAGCGTGCTGTGCCCGACGAGCTGCGGCCCCAGCGCCAACAGCAGGAACAAGGTCAACGTCTCGGCCGTATAACCCCACAGGGAGTGCCCCATCAGCGCTGCGGCTCCCACCAAGATCACGGCCGCCGTGCCGTACACCAGAAAAATGTAGGGTCCAAGCGCAGCCTGCGCCCGTAGGCGCCGCCCGATCAGAAAGTACGCAGATGCGCTCAGCGCGCCGATCAAGGCCAGCACATCGCCCCACAGCGCAAGGCCGCTGAGCTGAAAGTCCCCGTAGCCGATCAAGGCCCCCCCCAGCACCGAGACCAGGATGCCCATCCCCAGCGAGCGGGTGGGCTTTTCCTTGAGAAACAGGTAGGAGCCGATCCCCACGAACAGGGGGTTCGTCGTGACCAGCACCACGGAGCTTGCCACCGAGGTGAACTCAAGCGACAGGATCCAGGAGGCGAAGTGGACGGCAAGCGCAAGGCCGCTTGCCAGCACCCAGGGCCAGCAGCGCCAGAGCGCGTCGAACCCGGCCCGGCGCACCTTCATCGCCATCCAGGGCGCCAGCAACAGGGTGGCAAGCCCCAGCCGCCATGCCGCAATCACCAGCGCCGGCGCGTCGGCCAATTTGATGATCACGCCGGCGCACGAGATCACGCCGATGGCAACGAACAGCCCCCCGTACAGCCGCACCCGCCCTGGCCCGGTCATGGTCGCAAGTATAGCTAAATCGCTCCCACACACCTCGGCGACAAGCGCCAACGCTCAAGGGTCGAGGGACACGTGACTTGGCCCGCTTTCACACGCTCCATTACAATCTTCACCATGCTGACCTCGGACGTGCGCAAGCTCTTCCAGCGCGAGACGCAAGGCCTTGGCCACCGCGAGTCGGGCAGGTACAACCTGGCCGCCCTGGAGGTGTTCGACCAGTTGGCTTTTCCGGGCGACGAGGTGGAGACGGCAGAACCGCTCAAATACGCCCGCGCCGAGCTGCTGGAGCTTGCCTCCTGGCAGGACGACCAGGTGCGCCAAGTGTTCGGCCTGGACGGCGGCAGCTCGCGCACCATGACCTTCCGCAACGGCACGACTGCATGCGCCAACCAAGCCATCCTGATCTGCGAACAGGGCATGACCGTCGAGGGGGTGCCCCTGGAGGCGTTTCGCACGCTGTCCTGGGTCAGCCACAACCGCGATTACCGCACGGTCTCCGGCGCCCACGCGGAAACCCACGAACGCGTCACCCTGTGGCGCCTGCAGCTTTCCAACGACGAGATCCCGGCCACGGCCAACCTCCAGCGCATCCAGGAGGTGGTCAAGGCCATGGCCGACGTGGCCAGCGAGCCGCAGCACGCCGTGCGCATGGTTCAACGGCTGAGCCTGGGCGCTGGCGACCTGGTGTTCTTGGACGGCAGGTTCTACCCCACGCGGCTGTACCGCTACCTGATCAGCGGCATGGGCCGGGGGGCCGACGTCGACATCGACCTGCTTGGCAAGGGGGAGTGGAAGCAGTTGATACAATCGTCGCTTGAGATCGTGCACCTGGCGCTCGAGCGCGGGGTGCTGTTTGTGGCGATCAACAAGACGCCGGAGTCCAGCGCGCTCCTGCGCTTCGGCGCGGACAAGCGCAGCAAAGGGCTTTGGCACAACGACCGGCAGTGGATCAGCGCCCTGTTCGAGAAAATTCCCCAAGGCCACCTGGGCTATACCAGTTGGTTCATCCAATCCCTGCACCCCGCGCTGCAGGGCGGCTCCATGGAGGCGATGGACCTGTTCCAGGAGTTGAGCGACGAGCTGATGCTCAAGTTGCCTGCCTCGGCGTATCACATTGCCTTCTTTTACGTCTACGACCCCCGCGTGAGCGCGGCGCTGCGCGTGGAGCTGCCGCGCCTGCTGCTGGAACGCTACGGGGCCGAGCGGCTGCGCCTGCTGGCGCTGTCGCACATCGCCCGCGGCAAGGGCGGGGTGCCCAACGCCATCCGCATCGCCGACGCCCAGGCGCACATCACCCAGGAGGAACGCCAGGCGCTGCAGCTGCAAAGCGGGCTCACCCCCGACTGGGATTTCAACCACAGCCGGGGAGCGCCCCGCTAAAGCGCACACAGAGAGAGGAGCACCATGCCCAAGAAACCGGCCTCACCCCTGGACCCCAAGCTCGCCGACATCGCCTCCGAGCTGAATTGGCCTCAGGGCAAGGCAAGCGCGCTGGACAAGATCCGGCTGGAGAAGGTGGAGGGCATTTCGCCTCCCTCGCTCAAGGCGGAGGAGATCGGCCGCGTGGCCATCCCTCGCGAGCTGTTCCTGTCGCGCACGCAATCGCACATCGAGATCTACATCCCCCTGGCGCCGGGCGAGGCCGACCCCAACCAACGGCGCAACCAGGTGGCCGTGGGCGATTACGTCGTGATCCCGCTGGGGTACCGCCCCGAAAAGATCTTCGGCGTGATCGGGCAGCTGCAGTACACCAAGCGCAACGCCCTGGACGACACCAGCGAGGTCCACGCCCTGGTCCAAGCGGACAAGCTCGACGAGCAGGAATACATCCAGACCGCCTTGGTCGAGCCCATCTCGATGTTCAAGGACGGCGACCCCAAAGCCCAGGAGGTGCGCTACATCCCCAAGCCCAACGCCATCGCCCGCAAGGTGGCCAGCGAAGAGGAAGTCAAGCTGGGGCTGAGCCTGCCCGACGAAGGGGCGTTCCTGGGCTACGTGTCGGTGGGCGGGGAGAAGATCAGCGTGCAGGGCGGCTTCCCCATCCCCTACTACCTGCGCGACGACGTGGACAAAGGCGATCCCTTGATCTTCACCCACACCCTGATCGCCGGCATGAGCGGCCGCGGCAAGACCTTCACCGCAAAGAACTTCCTGCGCCAGCTGGTGGGCCGGCGCCACGTGCTGGAGCGCAAGGGCGGGGCAAACCGCGAAGTGAATTTGATCATCATCGACCCCGACAACGAATACCACCTCATGAGCGAGGACGGCTACCTGGACCCGCAGGACCGGCAAGCTCTGCTGGGCCAGCGCGTGCAGTTCGGCGGCATCGGCTCCAAGCTGCGCGTCTTCGACGCCGTCGAGGGCGGGGGCGTCCGCTACAGCGGGGCGAAGACCCACACGCCGTTTACGATTCCCTTTGCGCTGGTGTCCCAGTTCAAGTACCTGATCGCCGGCGGCGAGCTCAACGAAGCGCAATACGACGCGCTGGTGCGCCTGGTGGACGCGTTTTTCAGGGGCAGCCCCGCGGGCACGTACGCGCAGTTCAAGGCCTTCATCCACCAGGATGAGCAGCTGCTCCCCTTCATCGAAAGCGGCACGATCCACGAGGGCACGCTCAAGGCGTTGCGCCGGCGCGTGGACCGCGGCATCTTCGACCACGTCTTCGACCAGCCGCAGGGCGCTCCCCTCACCCAGCTGTGCATGGAGATCTTCGCCGAGGGGATGGTCAGCGTGTTCCCCACCGACCACCTCAGCCCCGAGGCCGAGCGCGTGGTGGTGCTTGCCGTGATGAGCATGATTGCGGACGCCAAGACCCGGGGGCTTGAAGCCGAGTGGGCGCAGCAGATCGCGCGCCACCCGCTGGTGCTTGCGGTGGACGAAGCCCACAACTACCTGGCCCGCGCCGAAACGCAACAGGACCGCGAAATCAACGAGAAATTCATCGCCGCCGCCAAGCAGGGGCGCAAGAACCGGCTGGGGCTGGTGCTGATCACGCAGAACCCGCAGGACATCCACGAGGGCGTGCTGTCCCAGGTCTCCAACCGCATCCTGCTGGGGATGGAGCGCAAGATGGCCGAGGCCGCCGGCGCGCCCGCGGAGTTCCTGAAGTCTCTGCCCTACTTTGAGAAGGGTCGGCTCGTCGTCCACTCGCCGGACAACTCACAGCCGGTGGAGATCATCGGGCTGCACTTCTGTCTGGTGAAGCACTAGCAGGGTTTTGCGCGTTGACTTCACAAAAGTAGGGCCCGCTTTGCGGGCCTGGCCGGCATAGCCAGCCCTACAGGGGCACAATCACGTGTGTGTTGCAATGGAAAGCTAGTCCTTGGCCACCACGATGGTGAAGGGATCGGCCGCATCGCGCAAGGCGTCGCCCAGAAAGTTGTAGGCAAGCACGGTGAATACGATGAAGAAGCCGGGGATGAGCAGCCAGGGGTGGAACTCGATTTCGAACACCGACTGAGCTCCGGCCATGAGCATGCCCCAACTGACCAAGGGCTCCTGGATGCCGTAGCTGAAGAAGCTGAGCGCGCTCTCCAGGATGAGCACATTGGGCACGGTCAGCGACGCGGCCACGATCAAGTAGGTGGTGGTGTTGGGCAGGATGTGACGTAGGATCACGCGCAGGTCGCTTGCCCCCAGGGCCTTGGCCGCGGTCGAGAAATCCTCCTCGCGCAGCGCCAGAAACTGGCCCCGCATCACGCGCGTGATGGGCGCCCAGCTCACCAGCGCAAGCACCAGCACGATGATCCAAAAGCGCACGATGGGGTCGGCCTTTGCCGGGATCACGGTGGCGAAGGCAAGCAACAACGCCAGGCGCGGCATGGCCATGGTCACCTCGGTCACGCGCTGGATGGTCCCGTCGACCCAGCCGCCGTAATAGCCGCTGATGCCGCCGAACAGGACCCCCAGGATGAAGCTGATCAGAATCACCAGAGGGCCAATCGAAAGCGAGATGCGCGACCCGGCCAGGATCCTGGAGAACACGTCGCGCCCGAACTTGTCCGTGCCGAACAGGAACAGCTGGCCAAGCGAGGTTTTGCTGTTGGTGCCCGTGCCGAACAGGTGAATGTCCGTCTCGAACAGGCCCAGGAACCTGTATTTGTCCCCCGGCGCGAACAGCTTGATGGGGAATTTCTGCGTCTTGTCCTCGGTAAACACGGGAACGCCCAGGTTCTGGTCGAACCCACGCTTGACGCCGTAGACGAAGGGCTGCAGCGAGAACCCCTCCTCGCTGAAGAAGTGAATCGGGGTGGGCGGGGCGTAGCCGAAGCTGCGGTACTGCTGGCCGGGCTGGTAAGGGGAGATGCTGTCCGCAAACACGGCAAGCACGCCCAGCACGATGAGCAACATCCCGCCCAACAAGCCCAGCTTGTGCTGGGTGAAGCGCCTCCAGACCAGCTTCCAGATGGAGGGCGAACCTTTCTGCATCGCGTCTACGGTCTTGAGGTCATTCATAACGGATCTTCGGGTCCGACAGCATCAGCAGGATGTCGGAGACCAGGTTGCCCACAAACAGCACGAAGGCAAAAAAGAGCAAGCCGCTCATCACCACGTATTGGTCTTCGAAGTTGATCGCGGTCCAGTAGCCATACTCCACCACCGGCAGGCCCATGACCACGGCCGCCACCACCATGCCCTCAAACAAGAACGGAATCCAAAAGCCCAGGATGCTGATCAAGGGGTTGAGCGCGTTGCGCACCGCGTGCTTCCAGATCACCACGTGTTCGGTCAGTCCCTTGGCCCGCGCCGTCTGCACGTAAGGCTGGGCCAGCACGTCGAGCAGGCTGCCGCGCATGTAGCGGATCAGTTGGGCCATGTTGGCAGCGCCCACGACCAGCAGTACGGGCCAGTAGTGCCACAGGAAGTTCAGCCACTTCTGCGGGTCCAGCCACGAGGCGTTGGCGTACTTGGCGTCGATGATGCCGCCGATGGTCAGGCCAAAGTTGGGCCCAACCTTCATCACCACCACCAGGAACCACAGGACGATCAAGGCGAGGAAGAAATTGGGGATGCTCAGACCCAGAAATCCGAGAAAGGTCGTCACGTGGTCGCCCACCGAGTACTTGTGCGTGGCCGAATAAATGCCGATGGGGATGGCGATCAGCCAGGTGAAGATCATGGTCAATACGACGATGAGCAGCGTCCACTGCAGCCGATTTGCCGACAGGAACAGCGCCTCGATCGCCGGTTGCTGGGTCTGGAACGAGATGCCGAAGTCCATGGCTTCGACGTGCAGGAAGGGAAATTCGCCGTCTACGCGGGGCCTGCCGATGATGCCGTAGATCCACTTGAAGTATTGCACGTACACGGGCTGGTCCAGCCCGTATTTCTCCTTAAGGGCGGCGACCCCCTGAGGGCCCAGGGTGAGAGCAAAGCGCGTGGTGTAGTCTCCGGTCTGCAATTGCATGATGCCAAAGGCGAAGATCGAAACAAGCAACAACGCCGGCACCATGAACAATAGTCTCTTTATGAAAAACGCGAACATACAACTCCAGTCTTGGGCGAGATTATGGCCAAATCCGGCTCAAACTTCAAAGTAGGGCTCGTTCCGCGGGCGGCCAGCTCCGCAGGGTCCAACTACCCCCATCCCCCGCCTTCCCCCGCTGCGCAGGGGAAGGGGCTTTTTTTTATTCTCCTCCCCGTTCGCAAGAACGGACCCTGTTCCGTCAGAACGGGGGAGGCTGGGTGGGGGCCAGAAAGTGAACAGCGTTGGAGGGGAATCCCCCTCCAACGCTGTCTTTTGTCTCGTCTCTTTTGTCGCTTTGCGCAACGCCTTACAGGTCCACGCGATAGCCGCGCTCAGCGAAGACCAAGAGCGAACTGCCCTCAAAGGCCGACGTAATCACGTTGCCCAGCTTGTTGGAGTAGAAAGCACTCAGCGATTGCTGGGAGTTGGTGTAGATGATGTCCTGGCCTTCAGCGATCGCAAGCTGCGCTTGGCGCACGATGTCAAAGCGCTCTTGCGGGCTGCCGAACAGGAAGCCCGGCAGACCGCCCACGTCGCCCTCTTCCGCGACGCTAGGCACAGCCGCCTGCTGAGCCGTCAACTCGTCAATCTGGGCCTGGTAATCCGGCAGCTGGGATGGATCCGTGGCCAAGCCATCGGTGAAGCGATACGGGTGCAGGAACCCGCCTGAGGTGAACTCGGTCAACACGCTGGTGGGGTCAATGGCGCCACCGCCGATGCCGATGTGGAAGGCCTCAAACTCGGGAAGCGCCTCCCCGCCGCTGAAGGGGAAGGCCAGCAGGTCGCTGACCGCCGCGTTGAACGGCACGGGATCAGGCCGGTGCTCCAGCTTGAGCAGATCCGTGTAGTCGCTGGCCAGCAAGGTCATGGTTTCTACGCGAATGTTGTTCTCCACGTTGGTGCGCAGCGCGATGCTCACCTTCTGCCCTGCTGCCGGGTAGCTGTTGCCGAAGGTGCGCAGGCCATCAGACCCGATGGGCAGATCCAGCCCGTCCAGCAACGCGTTGGCCGCCGCCACGTCGAATTCGAAGTTCTCCAGCGGGAAGTCCGGATCCAGTTCGCCGCCCGAGCCGGGGCGCCCCGTGATGTCAAAAGGACCGTAGCCGGAGGGTCCATAGATCGGGGTGGCCAAGCCCAGGAAGATGTTGTCCGCCACGGATTGACGGTCGGTGGCCTTGGAGATGGCGCGACGGAAGTTCCGCTCGCGGAACAGTTGGCGCAGGCTGTCCTTGTAAGGATCGCCGGCACTGACGGCCTGTCCGTTGTCGATCACCAAGCCGATGTCCTGGTTGTAGGTGATGAAGTTGGCCGTGCCGTTGGCGGGCGGGTCGTCAATGTCCACGGTGATGCCCAGCTGCTCGGCGCGCTGGCGGATGACGGGCAGGTCGCTTGGCCGCGGGGCCAGGTCCATGACCTCGCCGTTGATGAACTTCAAGAGCTCCACGTCGCGGTTCTCCACCACGATCAAGCGCACCTCGTCGAAGTAGGGCAGTTGCGTGCCGTTGGAGTCGGCCTTCCAGAAGTTGGGGTTGCGCTCGAAGGTGTACTCCTGGCCGATGACGCCTCCGGTGAAGCGGAAGGGGCCGGCGCCCACGATGGCCGAAGGGTTGGCCACGGCAAAGGCGGGGCTCCAATAGTCCTCCGAGAGCAGCTCGTCCGACTCGAAGGCAGCTTGGTGCACGTGCTTGGGCAACAGGATCAGGTTGATGCTCAACAGATAAGGGCCGATGCCCACCGGGCCGGGCAGGTGGTAGCGGAAAGTGAGGTTGTCAACGACCTCGATGGTGGGGAACGCGTCGCCGATCAACAGTGAATCGGAACGAGCGACCTCCACGTAGTCCGGGTCGGTGTAGACCTGATAGGTGAACTCCGCATCGGCTGAGGTCATGGGCTGCCCGTCGCTCCACTTCAGGCCAGGGCGCAGCTTGATCGTGATCGTGGTCGGGTTGTTCAGGTCGTCAATCTCGAAGGACTCTGCCAGCTCGACCGTGATCGCGATGGGGTCTCCGCTGAAGCCATTGAGCGGCACCGGATAGGCAGTCACACCGGCCAAGCTGGTGACGTCGTTCGAGGCCGAGTCGCCCGTGGCAAACAGCGGGTGCAGAAACGTGGGGTCCGAGGTGGTGGAGGTGACGTAATCTCCGCCTTGCTTGCCGGGACCGTCCGGGAAATTGCTGTCCGGCACGATCAAGGGCACGTCCGGAAGTTGGGCCAGGGTGGGCAACCCCAGCACCACGATCGCCAAAAACATCAACAGGGAGCTAAAACCAAGCTTACGCATCTTCTATTTCCTCCTCGTTGTTTGGTTCTGCTAAAACGTTTTACAGCACGTCCGACAGGGCTATTGCAGCGGCTCTGGCCACTTCAGGGTGGACCAAGGTGTTGGCCACTACCTTGAAGATCAAGGCTTCCCTGTCAGGGCTTTCAGCCAGCTTGCGGGCCAAGACGCGACCGGCTGCCGCGCGCAGCTCGGCGCTTGCGCCGTCGGCGGCCACGCTCTCGACCGCAGCGGCGGACTGACCGGAGAGCGACAGCGTCTCCAAGGCGATCGCAGCCGCCTCTCGGACGCCGGCGGTGGCGCCGTTCTCGGCGCGATCTGTCAACTCGCCGACCAAGTCGTCAAAGACCAAGTTGCCGAACTGGACGTAGAAGCCGGACAAGTACTCGCGGGCCATGGCCAACTGCACGGCCTCGTTGCTGCCGTCCAGCGTCACGCCTGCAACCGTGATGACGCCGCCGCCGGCGACCGTCTCGGTGCGGGCCAGAATCGAGGCGGGCGAGCCGCTGGTCAAGCTGACGGCCAGGCGCACGATCAAGGCAGTGGCGTAGGCATCGGCCAGCTCGGCGTTGGTCGCGCCGGCAAGGCCGTCGGCAAGGCCCGCTGCGTTGTTGTTGCCGACCAGGCGGTCCACCAGCGCGGTCTTGGCAGCGCCGCGCAGCTCGGCGGTGGCGCCGTTGGTGGCGACGTCGAGCAGATGGTCCAACGTGACCGTGCCGTCCGTGACGCCGCTGACGTACAACTGACTCAAGGCAGTGGCGGCTCCCAGACGATGCTCCGGCGAACGGGACGCATCGCCGGCGAGCGCCTCCAGCTGATCGATGGACTTGGTGTCTACGTAGATGTCGGCCAGCGCCAGCCCGGCGGCAAGGCGCAGCTCTTGGATCAGGTCGTTGTTGGCTTGCGTCTCCAATTGCAACGTCGAGGCGGCCAGCGCGGCGATTTGACCCCCTCCAACGACCAGACTAAGCGCGATGAATAGAGTGAGATAGGACTTTAAGCTCTTCAAAGCAACCTCCCCTTAAGGAATTCGTTTTGCTGAGCATCCGGAAAAAACGCACCTTGGACTCACCTCCTTGATTTTCGATGAAAATTCCGGACCTCATCAAGTGTAGCACGAGTGGGCAGTATTCTGACTTTCAGCGCACGCCGAAAATCTCCTCCGTGCTTTTTCGCAAGCGATTGTAGCACGCTTTGCGTAAAGCGTCAACAGCATGCCGATTGCTTCGGTGACCGATGCGCTGCCCCAATCCAGCGCCAGGTTTTTCAAAAGAACCTGCTCTGGATTGTAGCTCAACCCCCTTTTCGCTACTGTGGGAGCCATGAGCAAGACCGTTCACCTGGAAAAGCAAGTCGAGCACGAACGGCCCGGCGTGCGCTGCTGGATCGTGACCGTCAGCGACACGCGCGACCCGCAGCGCGACACCACGGGCAAGTACTTGAATGCGGCGCTGTCCGCGGCCGGACATCGGGTGGAGCGCTACGTGATCGTCCACGACGACGAAGGGGAGATCGGCCGGCAGCTGCAAGCGGCCAAGGTAGACCCAGCGGTGCAAGCCATCATTCTGCACGGGGGCACCGGCATCTCCAAGCGCGACGTAACGGTGAAGACAGTTCGCGCGTTTCTGGATGAGACCATCGACGGTTTCGGCGAGCTGTTCCGCTCCATCAGCTACCAGGAGATCGGCCCCTTCGCCTTGATGAGCCGCGCCATGGCCGGCGTGATGGCCGGCAAGCTGGTCTACGCGCTGCCGGGCTCGGAAAACGCCGTCCGAACGGCCGTCGAGAAGCTGCTGCTACCCACGCTCAAGCACGCAGTATTCGAGCTGAACAAGTAGGGCTGGCTTTGCCAGCCAGTGCACTGCAAGGCCGGCACAGCCGGCCCTACCCCCAAGGAGGCACCCATGGATATGGCCGACGTCGTCAATTTGGAAGAACTGCAGCCGCTGGCCCGCCAACGCATGGACAAGCTGGCCTACGACTACATCGCAAGCGGCGCCGAGGACGAGGTCACGCTGCGGGAAAACCGCGCCGCCTTCTCCCGCATCCGGCTGCGCCCGCGGGTGCTGGTGGACGTTTCCCGTCAAGATCTATCCACCCAGGTGTTGGGCGCTAAACTAGCCCTTCCCGTTTTGCTTGCGCCGGTGGCCATGCACCGCCTGGCCCACCCCGATGGGGAGCTGGCCACGGCTCGCGCCGCAGCGGCCCTGGGCACAGTCATCATGCTCAGCACCCTGTCCACCTGCAGCCTGGAGGAGGTGGCCCACGCCGCGCGCGGCCCGCGCTGGTTCCAGCTCTACTGCTTCAAGGATCGGGACCTGACCCGCGGCCTGATCGAGCGCGCGCAGGCCGCCGGCTACGGCGCCCTGTGCGTGACGGTGGACGCCCCGCGGCTGGGAAGGCGCGAGGCCGACATCCGCAACGGCTTTCACCTGCCGCCCGGCCTGACGCTCAAGAACCTGGAAGGCATCGGCGGCCGGGGCCTGCCTCCCGATCAGATGGGCTCGGCGCTGGCGTTGTACGCGGCCACGATGCTCGACCGCTCGCTGAGCTGGAAGGACATCGCCTGGATGCGGTCGATCACGAAACTCCCCCTCGTGCTCAAAGGCATCCACACCGCCGAGGACGCACGCCTTGCGGTGGAACACGGGGTGGACGGCATCGTCGTCTCCAACCACGGTGGACGGCAACTGGACACCGTGCCTGCCGCCGTCGAGTTGCTGCCCGAGGTGGTGGAGGCGGTGGGGAGCCGGATCGAGGTGCTGCTGGATGGAGGGGTGCGCCGGGGGACGGACGTGCTCAAGGCGCTTGCGCTGGGCGCAAAGGCCGTATTGATCGGCAGGCCCTACATCTGGGGGTTGGTCCTGGATGGGGAGGCCGGGGTCAAGCGCGTGCTGTCCATGCTCAAGGACGAGCTGGAGCTTGCGATGGCGCTGGCCGGCTGCCCCACGATCCGCGACATCCGGCGGGAGCTGATCATGCTCTCTGATTAACCAAAGCACGGCCCGCTCTGTGCGAGCGGCCCGCGGTGCGGGCTGCGCGATGGCCGGCACAGCCGGCCCTACCACTCGGTAGGGGCGCGGTTTCCGCGCCCCTGGTGATTGGGGCGAGGGGACCTCGCCCCTACAGATCTTTGCGATGAAATTGCCAGGCGCCCAGACCCAGCGCGGCCAGCAAGAAGGCCAGCGACGAGGCAAAGGCCTGTGCAAACGAGGCGCGCAGCGCAAACGTTTCCTGAGGGATGGGGCCGTCCCCCAGCAGCCGCTGTGCGATGACCTCAAGGTCT
>Ga0326597_10006139_pt1 | contig 16515 bp, 17 predicted proteins | sample RVTome_12_FD_203789 | JGI IMG/M metagenome (GOLD analysis project Ga0326597, IMG submission 203789) | Soil microbial communities from uranium-contaminated site in the Upper Colorado River Basin, Wyoming, United States - RVT100D185 | ecosystem: Environmental > Terrestrial > Soil > Contaminated >...
ACCAGCGGATCGACGAAGACGCCGAAAGAGGACTGATCGGCCCGAGCGACGATATTGAGGACGCACGCCGCCGCCAGCACGACCCACGCATAGTGAAAGATATATTTCTTGGGGTATGCCACGAAACCGATCGCTCAGGTATGTCTTGTTATTGGGGTCGGGCAGTTCGTGCTCCCCAGTGCAATGTTAGCAGGCCGGTGTTCTTAAATCTCGCCGAATTCTCTGACCCTAGCCATAATTTCGGCGCCGCTATAAACAGCGTAACATCGCACAAGTTCGTCGCGCGAAGACGGGCCAGTCGTGTTGGACAGGAGTGTGGCCACGCATTGGGTGGCCCTGTTGGCGAAGACATGAAATTGAACCGAGTTGCAGACGGCTACGCCGACTCGCGACGGATCTGGCGCAACGCACCACGCACCGGCATCGGCGGGCGATCGCGCCCGGACCTTGCTATCAAGCCGGGTTGCTGGACGGCGATCCACTCCTGTGGAAATTCCTGCGGCAGACCAAAGCAGCCCGCAGCCGTGCGGCAAGCGCTCGGCGCCCGAGTGACGCGCGCGGCTCGAACGCCCGGAGGCCAGTAAGCGGGATGGCACGCGGGCTGTTGAGCCGGATCCTACCCAGTCAGCATGCTGTGCGCGAGAACCGCATGCTGCGCTGGCTCGGTCCGCGCATCCACCATCCGCGGCTGTGGCACGTCAACCGGCGCGGGATCGCTCTCGGTCTGGCTATCGGGTTGTTCATGGGATTCATCATTCCCCTCGCACAGATTCCGATCGCCGCAGCAATCGCCTTTGCACTGCGCGCTAACCTGCCGGTGGCAGTGGCGAGCACCCTGGTCAGCAACCCGTTCACGTTTGCGCCGATCTATTTCCTTGCATACCGCATCGGCGCCGCGCTGACCGGGCAGAACGATATCCCGATAACGGACGAGACGCTGGAAGTGGAATTCAACACCGTCGCGCAGTGGCTCGCACGCTGGTGGAGCAAGCTCGTCGAACTCGGCAAACCGCTCGTGGTCGGGCTCACCGTGATGGCAACTGCGGCGGCATTCCTTGGCTACTGGACCGTGACCCTGCTGTGGCGCGTCCACGTGTGCTACCAACTGTGGCAGCGCCGGCGCCGCCGCCTTGTTCGCTAGTCCGCTTCGGCGCGCTCGTCGGGCAGGGGCGCACGCGATTGCAGGCGCAACCGCAGCGCCGCGCGCGCCAGCAGATTAGCGCTGACCGGCGCCGTGACGAACAGGAACAGGGTGATCAGCAGCTCGCGCAAGCTGAACGTCCCGCCCAGAGAATGCGCGATCGACGCGAGCAGCATCCCACCCACACCGAGGGTCGTCGCCTTGGTCGGCGCGTGCAGCCGCATGAAAAAGTCCGGCAGGCGCACGATGCCGACCGCCCCCACCATGGCGAAACAGCCGCCCACCACCAGGAGCACGGAAACCACGAATTCAAGCATCATCGGCAGCCCCCTCAGTCGATAATCTCACGGCGCGCGATGTAGCGCGCCAGTGCCACCGTCGCAACGAAGCCCGTCAGGGCAATCAGGAGCGCTGCCTCGAAGAAAAAGGCGCTCTCCATCCGGATGCCGAGCACGATCAGCAGTGCGAGAGCGTTGATGTACAGCGTGTCTAGGGCGAGGATGCGGTCAGCGGCGTGCGGGCCGCACACGAGACGCCACAGGCACAGGATGATGGCGACGCCGAGCGCGCCGAACGCGAAGGCAGCAGCGAAGGCTAGCATCCGAAAATCTCCATTAGCGGCCGCTCGTAGCGCTGCTTAATGTTGGCAACGAGCGCGTCCGGATCAGTGCAGTCGAGAGCGTGAACGAGCAGCGTCTTGCGGTCGGCGGTAAGGTCCGCCGACACCGTGCCCGGCGTCATCGTGATCACGCTCGCCAGCAGGGCTATGGACTGGGGCTGCCTGAGGTCGAGCGGGACTTTTACGAACGCCGGACGCAGCCGTGCTACAGGTCCCAGTACCAGTCGCGCCACCGCGATGTTCGCGAGCACGATGTCCCAGGTCACCAGCAGCGCGAAGCGCACCGCCGTGCGCGCAGAGACGAGGTGTGGCAGGTGATCAAGGAATGGCCGCGCCGCGAGCGGCACCGCGAGAGCGAGCACGGCGGCGAGCAGGGTTTGCGCTACTGTGAGTTCGCCAGCGAGCGCCAGCCACGCTGCGAAGAGCACACCCGAGAGCACTGGAAAGGGCAGGAGACTTTTCATCGACGCCCTCCGGGCGGCAGCGGCCGCGGTGCGCGGTCACGGGCCGCACCGAGCACCGCCGCAATGTATCGATCGCGCTCGACGACCTGCGCGGCGGTCGCCGCGGTGTAGCGCTGCACCGGTGCGGCGTACGCCACAAGCAGCGTCCCGCAGGCAAGCAGCACGACGAACGGCAGCCACTCCGCCGACCGCGCCGGCGCCGCCCGTGGGGCAGACGCTTGCGTGGAGACGGTCCACATGAGCAGGCTACCGGCCCGCGCACAAGCCAGCACGCTAACGAAGCTCGCTCCGAGCACCGTGGCCCAGACCCAGACGACGGCACTCGTGCCCTGCGCGCTCTGCAGGATCATGAGCTTGCCTATGAAGCCCGAGAAGGGCGGCAGGCCCGCAACCGTTGCCGCCGCCACCAGGAAGGCGATGCCGAGCAGTGTGCTCTGCGGTATCGCAGGCCCGGGCCTGAGCGAGTCAGCGGCGGCGCCGCGCTGGCGCGCGAGCACGTCCGCCAGCAAGAACAGCGCGGCAATGGCGAGCGTACTGTGCACGAGGTAATAGAGCGCCGCGGACAGGCCCGCGGGGCTGCCGAGCGCGGTTGCGATCAGCATGGAGCCGACCGAACCCACGGTGAGGTAGGAGACGAGCCCGGACAGTCGCTGCGCGGCAAGCGCGCCGATGGCGGCGAGGCCGAGCGTCGCGAGCGCCGCGGGCAGTATCCACGGCCGCACCAGGTCCGCCGTCGTTTCGATCCCGTCCCCGAACACCAGCGTGAAGACGCGCACGATGGCGTAGACGCCGACCTTTGTCATAATCGAGAACAGCGCCGCGACCGGCGCCGATGCGCTGGCATAAGCGCCGGGCAGCCAGAAGTAGAGCGGGAAGAGCGCCCCCTTCACGGCGAAGACGCCCAGCAGCAGCAGGCCGGCAGCATGGGCGAGGACGAGGTCCGCCGCGGACAGTACGGACACCCGCTCGGCGAGATGCGCCATGTTGAGCGTGCCGGTCACGCTGTAGAGCAGGCTGACCGCGATCAGGAATACGGCTGAGCCGGCGAGGTTGATCGACACGTAGTGCACGGCCGCGCGCAGGCGCGGTGCGCCGAGGCCGTGCAGCAGCAGGCAATAGGAAGCGATCAGCATTACCTCGAAGAATACGAAGAGGTTGAACAGATCGCCGGTCAGGAAAGCCCCGTTCAGCCCCATCAACTGGAGCTGGAAGAGTGGATGGAAGTGCTCGCCGCGCGCGTCCCAACCTTGCACGGCATAGGTGAGCGCCGCAAATCCGACCAGGCTCGTCAGGGCGACGAGCAGCGTGGAGAGGCGGTCCGCCACGAGCACGATCCCGAACGGTGCGGGCCAGTCGCCCAGCACGTACACCTGTTGCGTACCGCCCGCGGCCTGCCATAGCAGAGCTGCCGCGACCGCGAGCAGCGCGGCCGTGGCGGCGAGGCTCAGAGCACGCGCGGCTGCGGGGCGATTGCGGCCCAGCAGCAGCAGCGCGGCCGCCGTGAGCGCCGGGAGCACCGCCGGGAGCACGACGAGGTGGTTCATTGACTCACCTGGCGCACGCGTTCGTCGCCGCCGTGCGTCTCGCCGCCATCGACGTGGTCGGTCCCGGTCTCATGGTGGGCGCGCACCGCCAGTCCGACGAGGAAAGCGGTCATCCCGAAGCCGATCACGATGGCGGTGAGCACCAGCGCCTGCGGCAGTGGATCACTGTAGCGGGTGGTGGCGGCGTCGATCACTGGCGGCGCGCCCACTGCGAGGCGCCCCATGACGAAAATAAAGACGTTGGCGGCATACGAGAGCAGTGACAGCCCCAGCACCACGGAGAAGGTTCGCGCCTGCAGCAGCAGGTAGACGCCAGCAGCGGTGACGACGCCCAGGGCGCTGGCGAGCATCAGTTCCATCAGAGGGCGGCCTTCGCGGGTTCGGCATCAGCCACACCCGCGTCGGCGAGGGCCGACAGCGCGAGCAGCGTTGCGCCGACCACGGTCAGGTAGACGCCGAGATCGAACGCGACGGCGCTCGCGATCGGCACCTCGCCCAGCAGGGGTAGGCTCGGGTGGCGCGTTGCGCTGGTAAGGAACGGCGCGCCGAACAGCCAGCTCGCGATTCCGGTAACGCCGGCGATCAGTACACCTGCGCCGATCATGCGCGAGTAGTCGAACGGCAGCCGGCGCCGTGCCTCGGATACTCCAAGAGCGAGATACTGCATGAGCAGCGCGACCGCAGTCACCAGCCCCGCAATGAACCCGCCGCCGGGCAGATTGTGACCGCGCAGGAAGACGTAGGCGGTTACCAGCAGCGCAAATGGCAGCAGGGCGCGCGCCGCGAAGCCGAGCAGGAGGGGTTCCCGCTCCCATGGGCCGGCCGCCGTCCCGGGAAGCTGCACGCGCAGCCCGTGAGTGAGCGCCATGACTCCCACCGCCGCGATTCCGAGCACGATGATCTCGCCGAGGGTGTCGAAGCCGCGGAAGTCGACGAGGATTACGTTGACGACGTTGCTGCCGCCGCCCTCCGGTACGCTGCGTTCGAGGAAATACCAGGAAATCGTCTCGTGCGGGCGCGTCATCACCGTCCACGCCAGCGCCGCGACTCCGCCGCCCGCGGCGAGCGCGAGCAAGGCGTCGCGGGCGCGTCGCGGCAGCGATGACTCCGCGGGCGCCGTCTGCGGCAGGAGCACGAGTGCGAGCAGCAGCAGCACCGTGGATGCCACCTCCACGCTGAGCTGGGTGAGCGCCAGATCCGGCGCGGAGAAATAGGCGAAATTGAGCGAGGCGGCGAGCCCTACCACCCCGACCAGGATCACCGCCGTCAGGCGGCGGCGGTGCAGCAACGCGCTCGCGGCGGCCGCGACTACTGCCAACAGCCACACGGCCGCCGCGAGCGCAGTAGCCGGCAGCAGCGGCAGGGGTTGCGTTGCGTGGCTCCCGCCGACGAACGGCGCGGCGCCGAGCGTCACGACAGCGAGAACCAGCAGGGCGAGATAGCGCTGCAGGGAGCCGTTCTGCAGAGCGGCGGTGAAGCGGCTCGCCCAGCCAATCAGCCCGAAGTAGCCGCGCTCGAACTGTCGTCGCGCGCTCCAGCGGATACGGACGTAGAGGTGCAGATTGTAGTGGTGCAGCAGCATCCAATACATGAGTACGCCGCCGATGATGGCGAGCGCGCTCATCAGTAGTGGCAGGGTGAAGCCATGCCAGATCGCGATAGCGTAGGGGGGCAGCGCCGCGCCGAAAATGTCGTGCGCCGCAAGTTCGACGAGCGGCCCCACGGTCAGACTGGGCAGCAGGCCGACCGCGATGCAGATCGCCACCAGGATCTCCACAGGCACCTTCATTGAGCGCGGCGGTTCGTGCGGCGTGCGCAGGAGCCCGCGCGGCTCGCCGTGAAAGAATACGTCGTGTACGAAGCGTACCGAATAGGCGACGCTGAACACCCCGCCCAGCGTAACCGCGATCGGCGCTACATGCCCCAGCAGTTTGAGGTCGTGCAGTGCGATCGCTTCGGCGAAGAACATTTCCTTCGACAGGAAACCGTTGAATAGGGGGACTCCGGCCATCGACGCCACGGCGACCATGGCGAGCGTCGCGGTGTGCGGCATGTAGCGCCACAGGCCGCCCAACTTGCGCATGTCTCGGCTGCCGCACTCATGATCGATGATCCCGGCCGCCATGAAGAGCGACGCCTTAAACGTCGCGTGATTGATGATGTGGAACACCGCAGCGACCGCCGACAGCGGCGAGTCGAGACCGAGAAGAAAGGTGATGAGGCCGAGGTGGCTGATCGTGGAATACGCCAGCAGCCCCTTCAAGTCGTGCCGGAAAACCGCAACGTAGGCGCCGAACACGAAGGTGACCAGGCCCACCGTGCTCACGATGTATTCAAACTCGACGCTGTCGCCGAGCACCGGGTAGAGCCGCGCGAGCAGGAACACGCCGGCCTTCACCATGGTGGCCGAGTGTAAATAAGCGGAAACCGGTGTCGGCGCGGCCATGGCTTCCGGCAGCCAGAAATGAAACGGAAACTGGGCCGACTTCGTGAACGCGCCGGCGAGGACCAGCATTAGCGCCAGCGTGTAGTGCGGGTGATCGTGTATGGCGCCCCGGGCGTCGAGCAAGACGCTCAACTCGTAGCTGCCCGCGATCCCGCCGATGATGAGAAAGCCGGCGAGCATGAGCAGCCCGCCGCCGCCAGTAACCGCCAGCGCCATGCGCGCGCCGCGGCGCGACTTCCCGCTCCCGCTCCAGAAACCGATCAGGAGGAAGGAAGAGAGACTCGTCAGCTCCCAGAACACGAACAGGAGCAGCAGATTCTCGGAAAGTACGATACCCAGCATCGCCGCCATGAAGAGCATCAGCTCGGCGTAGAACTTGCCGATCGGATCCTGCGGCGAGAGGTAGTAGCGTGCGTAGAGGATGACGAGCAGACCGATGCAAAGTATGAGCAGCGCGAAGAGCAGTCCGAGCCCGTCGAGGCGGAACGACAGGTCGAAGCCGAGCTGAGGCATCCACTCCCAGCGCGCCAGTGCCATCCGGCCGGCAAACACCGCCGGCGCTTCGTTCAACACGACAGCGAGGCTCGCCATGGTTACCGCTGCAACGGTCCATGCCGCGGCGTTGCGGCCGTAACGCGCGGCGCCCAGCGCGAGCAGGGTGCCCGCAACGAGCGGCAGCAGAACGATGAGTGGCAGTGTCATTTTGCGGCAGTTCGGGGCAATTCGGTGCGCTGCGGCGTCCTGCCAGAAGGGCGCGGCGCCGGCCGCATGCATAGCCGCACATTGCGCTCGCAGCTATTAACCCGGGACGCGGCGGCGCGGCAAGCCGGATCATAGCGGAAGTGTAGTCGCGAGTCAGTCCGTTCCGCACTACACGCCGTATCTAGGAGGATAGTGCTGTTGTTGGCCGCCTGGGAGAAAGGCTGGCGCGAACGAGCGCGCGGTGATGGGCGCCACCCAGTAACAACGGCTCTAGCGATCCGCTTCCATGAGGTTGTATCCGTTCTGCAACACCGGTTTCCTGTTGCGGCCTGGCTTCATCGCCATCGTAAGTTTGATGTAAGGAACCGAACCTAGCATGAGGAGGCTGTTGCAAATTGATCAATTTTTTCGGAGGAACCTTAGATGGAAAAGAAGCTAATGGCGTTAGCGGTTGCTGGCGCCCTTGCCGTACCGGCAGGCGCATTCGCCGCTGCGAGTTCGTTGCAGATTAGCGGCCGGCTGACCTACGAATACGGTTACTCGAGTCAAGGCGATAACCGGCCGGGCGCCGATATTGCGGATAATCCGGGCGGATCGAACATCAGATTTAAAGGCGAGGAAAAGCTCGGCGGTGGTCTGTCCGCGTGGTTCCAGTGCGAGACCTCGACCGACGTGCGTGCGCTCGATACCAGCCTTCACTTCTGTTCGCGTAACAGCGCGATTGGCTTGAAAGGCGCGTTCGGCAACATCCACTTCGGCAAGTGGGACACCCCGATGAAGCGTGCTCTCAATGCCGGCACCGTCGGCGCCGAAGCAACCGGAATGCTGGGAATGTCGTTTATCGCATTCGGCGGTTCGGGCGGCGCACAAGCGACCAACATTCCTGGGGCCGGACTTGATCAGGGCGCTAACCGTCAGCGCTGGAAGCGCCGTGAAAGCAGCTTGAATTACTACGAGAGCCCGAAATTCAGCAATTTCCAGGTGCTGGCGGCATTCTCAACCGGAAACGCAGCCACCTCCGCGACAAACAACCAGGCAAACACCAAGCCGCGCGTCATCTCCTTCGCGGGGGTCTATAACAACGGGCCGTTGGAATTCGGCATTGGCTACGAGAAGCATGACGAATTCGGCGCCCATCAGACCGGGGCGACGATCGACCTGGATGACGATGCATGGGGTGTGGGCATCGCCTATACGTTTGGTCAGGTGCAGGTCGGCGCTTTCTACCTGGATGCCACCTACGAGACTGGCCCGGGTGCGGAGTCGACTAAGAAGACCTACGGTATAGGCGTGGATTGGCGCTTGCCTGGGCCGCACAAGCTGTCGGCGCAATACGTCAAGGCCGATGATACCGGCGGTAACGGCGGGAGTATCGGCGGTAACGGTGGCGTGACCGGATGTGGCGCAGTTCCAAACTGTGCGGATACTGGGGGTGATGCTTATACCCTCGGCTACACCTATCACTTCTCCAAGCGGACCTCCGTTTTGCTCGGCTACACCCGGTACGACAACGACTCCAGGACGAGGGTGTACCGCGTTGGCAACATCGGATCGTTGGGGGTGAATGGCGAGTCATCGAGTGCCTACGGCATGTTGTGGAAGCACAACTACTAATATTGCAGCATCTGCCGGATTCGGCAAATACGGGCGCCTTCGGGTGCCCGTTTGCTTTGAAAAGGGGACGCACACCTTTTCGCAGAAGAACACAGAAAAGGTGTGCGTCCTCTTTTCCCTTTTCACTAAGCGGGGTGAGGAAGACAGCTTGCCTTGCTCTCGCAGTTAGAATAGATTGCTTTGCGAGCGAGCGCATTGAGATCGATGCCCTCGCGTCGGGTTCCTCTTTTGGAGGTGGAGCAGTCCATGACTGAAACCTACGTGCGTGCCGGCAAGATCAATTGGATCGCCAAGGGTTCCGACGTGGGTGTGCAAGAGCGCACACTCAACCCGGGCGAGTCGATTCCCTGGCACTACCACACCATTATCACGGACACGACATACTGCCTCGAAGGCAGCGTTCAGATCGAGATGCTCAGCCCTCCCCAGCGCGTCCTGCTCGACGTAGGTCAGAGCCATGTCGTCCCGACCAACCGACCGCACCAGATCACGCCCAACGGCGGGCGCCCCTGCCGCTTCCAGCTGGTGCAGGGTGTAGGGAAATACGATCGATATCCGGTGGACCCGGCAAGCTGGAAGGACCAGCCGGTACCGAACGCGCCTTAAATCGGCGTGCGCCGAGGTGGCGGGACCCCGACAACGGCCAGGCGTATGTTCTCGACACCGTTGTTGAGCAGCTGATGCTCGACAACGCCTGGCGGCATATGGATCGTGTCACCGGGACCGACTTCCTGCTCGCGGATCTCGCCACCTTCGGACTTCCACTGGATAACCCCGCGCCCGCTGAGTATGAAATAGATCTCCTCAAAATCTCCGGGGTACTCGACCTCCAAACCCTCTGCCTGGTATTTGCTATGCGTATGCCAATGATGAGGGCTGAAGCCCGGAGCAACTTCATCGACGTTGAAAAAGAGCTTTTCGGTAGCAATGATTCGTTTGATTTGCCCCGCCTCTTTCTGCAAGCCGCGAATATTGCGTGGCTGAACCTCATCACTTCTGACGACTCTCGGCTGCGCCATTGCATTCTCCTTGACCGAACGATCGAAACCTTACTGCTTGAGAATCACCGTGCCGCTACCCACTCCGCGCAGGGCTCCATTTTGTGCGTGCACCCAGATCTGCACCTCATGACTGCGCTCTGCGCGGGTGATTGTCTTGCCGCGCAGCGTGATCTCGTCGCCGGCGCGCACGGGCCGAATGCCCTTGTACTCGACGCGTGCGCCCGGTCGCAGCAGCGCTGCGGGGCCGTAACCCTTCTCGAGCACCTCGGTGCAGTAGGCCAGGCTCGCCACCCCGGCGTTTGCGGTTCCGCCAAAGAGTGTCCGTCGAGCGAACTCCGGGTCCTGGTGAAGATTGGTGCCGACGCGCGGCCGCAACCGCGTGAGCTTGGCGTAGCGGTCGATCGCCTCCTGAGTCTCGTGCTTCGTCACCAGCGGTAGCGCATCGTCAGTGTCGATCTCCGGCAACGGGTCGGGTGCGACCGCCGTCTCGGTCTTGCCACCCACCCCAGGACCATCGGGCCAGATGGTGAGGTAGGTATAGTCGAACAACGCCTCACGGCTCGCGTTCGTTGCCTCCACGCGCCACTGAACGAAGTGCTTGCCGCGTCGCTCGAGCTTGTCCTCCAGGAAGACGCGCGAGATGACCGTATCTCCCGGATAGATCGGCCGATACAACCGCAGCTCGCACTTGGCGTAGGGCGTCTGGTACTCGCCTTTCTCCTCGGGCGCGGCGAAGCCTTTGGCGTGCATCACCTCGTTGCGGCGCTGCGGCGCAGCCATGATGGCGAACGCTGGTGGGGCCACGATTCGCCCGAACGGACCGGCCTTGGCAGCCGCCTCGTCAAGGTAGAGCGGATTGCAGTTGCGCACCGCCTCACAGTACTTGCCGATGTCTTCCCGGGAGACGGTATGACTGAACGGCGGCGCCTCGTCACCGATTTCGGCAACGTCCCAGCTATAGGTGGGAAGCGCAAGGATCTGCTCAGCGGCGTGGGTCTCGGCAGGGATCGTACTCATGAAGCGTGCCTCCATTGGCGAGCAGCAAGTGTAACCCGAACACAACCCAGGTTCAGAAACCGACACCTCCGGTACCGAGACGTCTCGACCGAATTGATACCACCTTCGGTTATGAGCGCGGGCCACGGTTACAATGCGCTCCCGAGCCGGCAGCCATTGTTCTGGCAACGGTTGTTTGCACCCCACCCTACGAAATCGCTTGAACGACAGGAGACGGACACATGGCGCAATTGCGTTGGACTGCCGAGGCCACAGGTGTTGGTGACGTGTGCGAGCGTGACTTCAGCGTCGAACGCCAAGGACACGCCATTCCCGGCGTCGTTTGGCGCCCTACGCGATCCACCGGGCCTCGTCCGCTGGCGCTCCTGGGGCATGGCGGGAGCGGCCATAAGCGCAGCGCCAAAATGTTGCGCTTGGGGCGGATGTTTTCCGCGGACTACGGTTGGTGGGCGGCCGCCATCGATGGCCCGGCGCATGGGGGACGTGGCCCCGTAACCGACGCGACCGATCCGGTCTATCGCCAGATGTGGGAACGTTCGGGCGTCGTTCAGGACATGATCGACGACTGGCGCACTGTGCTCGATGCGCTCAGTACACTCAGCGAGGTCGATATTGCCCGTGTGGGCTATTGGGGGGTGTCGATGGGAACGATGTTCGGTCTACCCTATGTGGCCAGCGATCCACGGATACGCGCTGCCGTACTGGGCAAAGCCGGGATGCGCGGCAGCAGTGTGCAACGCAGCGGTATCGACGCGCACTTCAAGATCTATGCCCCCAAAGTGGCGATCCCGGTGCTGTTCGCCATGCAGTGGGACGACGAGCGCTTTGAGCGTGAGGGACAACTGGAGCTATTCGAGATGCTGGGCTGCCGTGACAAGCGTTTGCTTGCGTACCCCGGGCTACACTCTGACGATGGGCCGGAGGTGTTCGAAGTTGAAGCGGCGTTTCTGCAGCGTTATCTGAAATAGCGCGCATGCTGCGCTGAAACGGCAAAGGGTTGGATCGTGGAGGGTCGTAACGGCCGCCTACCGCTCTTCCGGTAATGCGCTCGGCATATATCGGTACGACGCCTCGATCTGCTCGCGGGTAAGGACGCCGAGGATGCCTGCCTCATATGCGCCGGCCGATGACTCCACGTATAGCGCACCGGCGTGCACGCGCTCCAACAAGTCCAGCCCCACTTGAAGGGTGGCTTCGGGATGGATGCGCGCGAGCGTACGCCGATGTGCCGGAATGTCCAGGAGATCGATCTCGGCGTCGGGATTCGACGCGAGATGCCGTGCCAGATCGGCAGCAGGCAGCAGAACCTTGCCCTCACCCGCATCAACGACGATCCATTGCGGCGTTCCATCGAGCAATGCCACGGCCTGAACCGCTGACAGGCGTGGCGCCGTCGTGCGAAACGCGCGCGACATCACCGCGGTTACGCCAATGTGACGAAGCTTCTGCGCGACCGGATCGTTCGAATGACCGAGTCCGAGTTCGCGCATCTGCATGGTGAATACAGACTCGCAGGAAAACAGTTCCTTGGCGGCGAGCGAGGCACTGACTATGACCAACATGCCGGGCAGGACGATGTTCAGGTCGCCAGTCAACTCCAGCAGCGCCAGCAAGGCCGCAAGCGGCGCCTGCAGTGTTGCGCCCATCATCGCGCCCATGCCGAGCATGACGTAAATACCGATCTCGGAGGTGTGCCCCGGGACACCACTGGGACCACAACGCCGCAGCCACCGATCAGCACGCTGGCGGCGAGCATGCGCAACCACCATGGCCGGTGGCCCGTTGCTCGCGTCAGCTCGCGCACGAGTACGATGAATGCAGCAGCCATCGCGCCGATCACGACACCCATGGCGACGACGTAGGGCAGTTCCCACAAGGACTCCAAGTACATGGGTGGAACAAGAAACGCCGTGGACGAACCGTAGAACAAGCGTCCGACCGTCGCGCCGCTCACCGCCGCCAGAATGACGGGCGTCAAGTTGCCGACGGTGAACTCCATCAGCACGACCTCCAGCGCGAAGGCGACACCCGCGAGCGGTGTGTTGAACGAGGCCGCAATCGCAGACGCTCGACTCTTTCGCGTGCTCTCAAGACGCCGTGCACGGTAAGCTCGTTGGTTGCGAGTCCGCACGGCGCGGCCTCGTTTCTCGTTTAGCCGGAATTTGCTCCCAAATCGGCCGAGGGCGCCGTTTTATATCGAGTCCTGATTTCCCGATAACGGCCGCCGTGGGCGCGCAACACTGCCGATCAACCGGTGAACTACTTGACGTTGCGTTTCATTCCTGCCGCGATGGCGACCTTGGTCCACTTCGCCAGTTCAGCCGGAATGATCACGCGCATCTCGTCGGGCGACTTGATATCCACCACCGCGCCCATGGTAGTCATCTTTTTTTGCATTGCGGGCGAATTGAAAAATTGGGCGAGTTCCTCGTACAGTTTCATGACGATGGGCCGCGGCGTGCCCGCAGCAGTCGCTATGGAATACCAGTTCGCGGCATCAAAGCCTTTGACGCCCGCTTCCTCGAACGTCGGAATATTCGGCAGTAAATCGGAGCGCTTCGGCAGGCCCACTGCGAGCCCCTTCAGTCTGCCCGATCGCAAATGCGGAATTCCCGGAACGCTCACGGCCAGGTTTGCGTTGACCTGGCCACCCATGACGTCAATCATCGCCGGGGCGCCGCCTTTGTAGAGAATGACATTGAAATCCGTATTGGTCACACTCTTGAACAGCTCGGAGGCGAATTGCTGGAAGCCCCCCGAACTGGCCAGCGTGACGTGGCCGGGCTTCTTTTTCGCCATGGCCAGCAGATCCCCCACCGAGTTGACCGGTAATGATGGAGTGACAGACAAGATCAGAAAGCTTGCGCCGATCTTGGCAATGAAGTCCAGCGCCGTGAGCGTGTCGTAGGGCATCTTGTACACGACGGGATTCATCGTATAAGCCGACGAAATCATCACCAGGGTATAACCGTCGGGCGCCGCTTTGGCCGCGAGATTTGTGCCGATGATCCCTTGAAACCCGGTGCGATTGTCCACGATCATGGTTTGACCGAGCTTCTCGCTCATGTGTTGCGCAATAATGCGCCCCAGAATGTCGTTCGTGCCCCCGGGAGAAAACGGCACGATTAGACGTATCGGCTTGCTGGGGTAGGTCTCCGCTGCCGGCGCCGCCGACGCGAATAGAACGGCCGTGGTTGTAACCAGTGAACAAATCAGTTTCGAAATCATACATTCCTCTTGGGTGTGATTGACAAATTTGCCGATACTTGGATGAAATTCCCGCGCACGGAAATTTACAGTACGCATTATCCGACGCCGCATGACTGTGAGTAAATCATTAAAAGCAACCATAAGTGGTTCCGCTCAGCCATTGGCGCGAGCGGTAATACACGCGAGAGATTTCCGCAGGCATAGCGGCAGCACTTGATCGGACGCAGAAACCCCAACATACTCCGGCGCAGGGGCGGTAAAGAATCGTCCGATCCGAGTTGTCCTTGACGTTGCGCTGCGCTTACCGGGAGGAGACACATGCGAACGATCGACGCCATTGCAGAGATACTTAAGCGCGAAGGCATCAACATGCTTCCGTCATTTCCGACCACTGCCGTCATCGAGGCTGCTGCCGCAGCGGGCATCAAGCCAATCATCTGCCGGCAGGAGCGCGTCGGCGTGGGCATCGCTGACGGGTGGAGTCGCATCAAGAACGGCAATCCGGCTGGTGCGTTCGCAATGCAGTATGGCCCAGGTGCGGAAAATGCCTTCGCTGGAGTCTCGACTGCCTTTTCCGACGCCGTCCCCATGCTCGTCCTGCCGCTGGGGCATCCGCTCGAGCGCGATCGCGTCTTCCCCAATTTTTCGTCTATTCGGACCTACGAGTCGGTCACCAAGTTCGCGGAGCAGGTCAATCAGCCGCAGCGCGTTGGCGACACCTTGCGCCGCGCTTTTGGGCAGATGCGCTCGGGCAGGCCGGGGCCCGCGCTCGTCGAGATACCGGCCGATGTCGGCAACGCGCAGGTCGATCCCGCGATCGTGGAAAACTACCGCCCCGTGAAAATCGCCCGGGCGCAGGCCAATCCGAACGACGTCATGGCTGCGGCCAAGGCGCTGCTCGCCGCAAAGTGTCCCGTTATACAGGCCGGACAAGGGGTGCTCTACGCCGAGGCGACACCGGAATTGGTGGAATTGGCCGAGCTCGTCCAGATTCCCGTTTACTCCACGCTCGCGGGCAAGAGCGCGTTTCCCGAGCGCCACGCGCTGGCGCTCGGCAGTGCCGAAGCGGCGATGAATGGCGCGGCCTTCCACTTCCTCAAGGAAGCGGACCTTGTCTTCGCGGTCGGTTCGTCGTTATCCAAACACAACATGTGCGCCAACATCCCCGGGCGTAAGGTCATTATCCATAACACGGCCGACTCGATTGACCACAATAAGTCGTACTACGCTGATTTTCCGATTTTGGGCGACGCCAAGCTCGTGCTGCGACAGTTCATCGAGGCCTGCAGAGAGTTGCTCAAGGGCAAGGCACGTGACGGCGCGGCGGTGCGCTCGGAGATCGCCCGGTTGCGCGCTGCATGGCTCAGTCACTGGGCGCCGAAGACGACCTCCAAGGACACGCCCATCAACCCCTACCGGGTGATCGCGGATTTCATGCAGGTCGTGGATCCGGATACGGCCATCGTGACCCACGACTCGGGCAGCCCGCGCTATCAGATGTGTCCCACGTACCGCGCCGGCGGGCCGCGTTCCTATATCGGTTGGGGCAAGTCACACCAACTGGGAACGGGCCTCGGTCTAATCATCGGCGCGAAGCTGGCTGCACCGGATAAGTTCTGCGTGAATTTCATGGGGGATGCGGCATTCGGCATGACCGGGCTAGACTTCGAGACGGCGGTGCGATCCGATATTCCGATACTCACCGTGGTCCTGAATAACAGCAGCATGGCGGTCGAGACTAAGCACATGAAGACGTCGCACGACTTGTTTCGCACGCGCGATCTGCGCGGCAACTATGCAGACATCGCGAAAGCCATGGGCGGCTGGTCGGAACGGGTCTCCAATCCGGAGCAGATCAAGGACGCCATCGGGCGGGCACGCAAGGCCACGGACAGCGGCAGAGCAGCACTGCTGGAATTCGTCACGGCAGAGGAGAACACGGTCTCGCATCTGCACGAGCTCTGAGCACGATTTGTCGCCTCGCGATCGCGACGCTTTGCGATGCGTTGCGAACGCTACACAGAGTGGCGAACGAATCGAACGCCTCCCGGACGATGTATCCTAATCCTCGATGCAGGTTCATATCCCCGACCCGGCCTACACGAGCTCTGAGCGGGCCCGCGCCAACTTTCGGTTAGCCGCGCAGATCGCGATCGGCTTCGTCGTTCTGCTCTGGCTGATCCAACTGCTCAATGCCGGGCTCGACTTGAGGTTGCAGCGTTTCGGCGTGCATCCACGCGCGCCCGCCGGGCTGGCCGGCATTCTGGTCGCACCGCTGTTGCACGGTGGCTATTCGCACCTGGTAACCAACTCCCTGCCGTTAGTAGTGCTCGGGACGATGATGTTGCACCTCTATCCGAATTCGGCACTCAAGGTGATTCCAATGGTTTATTTCGGGCCCGGCGTCGCCGTCTGGTTGTTTGCCAGAGATGCCACCGTCCATGTCGGCGCCAGCGGGCTGGTCTACGGCTTGCTCGGCTATATCTTCCTGGCAGGCGTAATGCGGCGGGACCGACGCGCTATCGCCGCGTCCTTACTGGTTTTCTTTCTCTACGGGTCGTCGGTTTGGGGGGTATTCCCGATCCAGCCGCAAATTTCTTGGGAAACCCATCTGGTGGCCGCACTGATCGGGCTGGCGCTGGCGGTCGCGCTCCGGCGCCTGGACTTGCCACCGCTCAAACGCTACGGCTGGGAAGGTGTCGACGACGCATACCAGGATCCGGACATAGAGAAGTAAGGCTTGAAGCTGGAAGAATC
>Ga0326597_10006140_pt1 | contig 16515 bp, 27 predicted proteins | sample RVTome_12_FD_203789 | JGI IMG/M metagenome (GOLD analysis project Ga0326597, IMG submission 203789) | Soil microbial communities from uranium-contaminated site in the Upper Colorado River Basin, Wyoming, United States - RVT100D185 | ecosystem: Environmental > Terrestrial > Soil > Contaminated >...
ACCACCGCCCGCTCGTGCTGCTGGGACTGCTTAGTCCGATGGCTCAATAAAGAGCAAGTCTTGCGAGAGTGTCAAGATCCCGCTTACCAGATGATCCAGTCTTTGACGAAATACTTATTTCCAGCGACACGTTTGATGTACAGATCCCCGTTGGCGCTTTCGCAGAGAGCCGGCATGTAGACGCGAGGGTATCTTTTCGGTCCATCGGAAGGACCATGTCCCCGTTCGCCGTGATCACCAAAGGCATGGTCCCACCTGTACTTGCTTTTCAGCGGTGATTTCATCGTTCTCGGGATGGAATACTTGAGCGACCGCAAGCGGCCGACCACGTGAACGCGTGCTTCTTCTGGAGGAATCCAATCGAAGGTGCTGCAACGGCTGGGTCCTACCTCGTGGAAGTCACGATGCAGCTTCTGGATGTGGGAGCTCACCCGACCACCCTGTCGGCCCTTGCGCACGATGATCAGGTCCTTGCGGGAAGGGACCCACGCCAGGAGGCATCCGCTGAGCTCAGACCGCGGGATCACGTGGCCATTTTCGAGCACCAGCTCGGTCAGGTTCCCCAGGACGATGCCTTCTCCAGACCGCGGCATGTCAGCGCTTGCTGAGCAGGCACGCCACCGCGGCCACGCCCAAGATGCCGCCAATCAGCAGGACTTTCTTGGGGATCTCGCCCATGGTGCCCACGCCCAGCTCGAACGGGTTCAGGGCCAGCACGTCGCGCTTGGGATCAATGATGACCTCAGGCCCGGCGGTACCCGGCAGCTCGACGAACTTCTGGCTCGGGAGCGGCGGGATGGGGTTCACGGCCTTGCGGGAGACGTCGACCGAGCCGAGGTGTGACAGGGCGCGGCCGGCGGATTCGCGGTCGTGATTGAAACCCTTCAGGTCCCCGGTGTTCGGGTTGAAGAACGATCCATCAGGAAGCTGACGCCAACCCATGGCTCATTTCCGCTTCAGGAGGAGCCACAGGCCGAGGCCCACGGCAGTGCCGATGCCCACCGACGCGATCGTGCTGGTGGTGCCGAAGAAACCCATGCCATCGATCTGACCTTCCGCGGCCAGTTGCTTGAGGCGTTGTTCCTTGACCTGGGCCCACTTCAGGCGCGCGACACGGTTGCCGCCCGGCTTGCGGTGCGCGGTGATGTCACGGCGACGCACCCAGGTGAACCCGGGCTTGGGCGCGAAGGGCGGGGTCTCACCAGCCTTCATGGTGCGAAACGGCTTGAGCGCGTCGCCACCTGCCAGGCCATCGGCCGAGGCGCTCTCACGCAGGGTCAGCTCTTCCATGGCCTCACCAACGCCATCGAGCTCCTCGTAATCCGCGAGCTGATCCTCCCGGAGGTCGTTGTACATGTTGCCGTTGCCCGACCGGGCCACGTCGCTGAAGTGGCGGCTGCCGAGATTGCGGCCAGCCAGCGCGCTGTCGATCTCTTGGGTGAAGTCCGTGCGCATGAGGTTCCTTAGCGATTCTTGACGAGGAGGTAGAAGCCAGCGAGCGCCAGGCCCGCAACAGCGAGAGGGGCAATCGCGACTGCGCCCAGGCCTTGGAGCTCGACCATGCGCTGCTCGTGAGGCGTGAGATTGGTGACGTTGCCTGAGGGTTGGAACGCGTCCGGGCGACCTGGTGCCGGCGACGGCACATACGCCACCGGGCGCGCGTTCTGCGGCAGAGGAGCTGCTTGAGACGGGGCCAGGCGCCGTTGGATGGCATTCCAGAACCCTACCCGCTTGGGATGACCCACCGCTCCGACATCGCCCTGACGCACTTCCCAGGACCGGATGTACTCGCGGGCCGTGGCCTCGGACATGAGGTTGTCCGAACGGATCAGCTCATCTTCCCCACCGCCCGCGTTCTTGCGGTACAGGGTGACGGCGAACTTGACCCCGGACGGGGTCTGGCGTCGGGTGATGATCCATTGCTCGCCGGCAATCGGACGATTGATCCCCGCCACGAACTCCCAGTCCGTGCCGCCTTCCGTGACGTTGTGCGCCACCAGGACAGGCTTGTGGTTGAGGACCTCGGCGCCGATGGTGCTGACGATCGGTTGCTTGTTGAGCGCCGCCAACAGGCCTTTGACGTCGGTGCCCCACGCGGTGGTGGTGTAGGTCTCGCGCTTGTTCCAGCTCGCCAGGGGAATCAGGCCGAACATCTGCACGATCTGCTGGCGATCCGCGAAGATGGAGTTGCCTGCCCAGGCCAGGACCACCTTGATGGTCGGGACCTTGGTAGCGTTCGACGGCTTCAGCGCGTTGCCAGTGGCCTTGGCCTGGCGCTGGGCGTGCACTTCCGCCAGCGCGTGCTGGAAGCGGTCCATGGATCCCTTACGGCCGAGACCGAGGTCGGACCGACCGTTGCCACTCTGCACCTGGCCCAGGCCCGGCAGGAAGTCTGCGGGGTCACCGGGCGTGGCGTTCGCGGCCCGGCTCCGGACCAAGTTCGCCTGGTTCCCGGGGCGATATTTCGCCGGGCGATCCTCACGAGCCATGACCAGGTGTTGGGTGGAACGACGCATGGAGATTACTTACGACCGGGCTTGCGCATGGTGAAGAACAACACGCCGCCCAAGACGGCCACACCACCCAGGATCCACGGCAGCTTGGAAGGCGCGGGCTGCGCATACTGCAGAGCAGGTGCTCCTGCACCAGGCTGACCAGGCAGGAGGATCGCGCTCGGAGCCTTCAGCGTGGTGGACGGGGGCGGCACCAGCTTGTTGACGATGTTCTGGCCCGCGGTGCCGAGGATGTCGATGCCGGTCTGGGCCAGGCTGGTGCCCACCTGAGCCCAGTTGAAGCCCGAACTGGTGGCCGACGCCTGGAGGGTCTCCTGCGCGGAGCTCTGCAGCGCGGTCACGTCCAGCGAGCCCATGCCCGGCAGCGAACCGCTCCGGCGCGACACCTGGCGCACGGGGGCCTCGAAGGGGTTGTTGGCCTTCATCATGACGGTGGCGGTCGACGAGCCGACCGGGTTGTGGTTGTACCGGCGGGGCATGACCGGGATGAGTACGCGAGCCATGGGGAGATCCTTCAGCGAGCCTTGCGGCAGAAGAGGTAAGCACCGGCCGCCAGGAGCACGAGACCGATGAGAGCGCCGCCACGAGCCGGGGCCGCGGAAGTGCTCATGTTCGGATCTGCGGCCGCATCGGTGGCATCCGCCAGATCAGCGAGACCAGGACCCGACATGCGGCGGCGGCCGAGATGCCCACGAGCACCAGGAAGCTCACCCAGGCCGATGCGGCGGATCGGCGGCTGCTCATTCATGGCCCACAGGCCACGATACAGCATCCGGTCACCACGATCGCTGCGCATCACCAGCGCATTGCGGCCGAACTGCACATCGATGCCCTGGGGTTCGACGGCGATGGCCGGGCGCTGCATGTATTCCTGCGGCTGCTGGTCCATCTCGCCAATGCCCATACCGGCGAGCTCGTCGGGCAGCATGACGTCATTCATGCCGTAACCGGGCGACATCGCGGCGTCGACATGCTCATCCATGAGTTGCTCGTCGGTCTGCACCGAGTTGCTGGCCAGGCGATTACGCATGTCGTACAGGTTGGCACGCATCCGCTTCATGTGCGGGACCGGCATCCGAGGGCCGATGTTCTGGTCCTGTGGGAAGGCGGGGGAGTTGTTCGAGAGCTGCTCGATCGGCGCATCGTTGTCCAGGAACGAGTTCATGGACACGTACGGGGTGTTGGCCCGACGAGCGCCGGTCGGCTCTTGTTCGAGGTGCGAGACGATGCGGGGGTCCCCGACGAATCCGAGACCGTTGACTCCACGTGGCATGGCCATTCCTTCCGGGATGTTGTCGGGGTAGACCTTTTCGATCTTGCGCATGTGCGCAGGAGCTTCCCAGCCGGCGGGGTGTTGCCGCATGATGGGGTCCAAGGTCATCCACTGCCCGGCAACCTGCGCTTGCAGGTAGACGTGCGAGAAGCGGTCCTTGGTGACACCCAGGACCTTGAAACGAGTGATGATCCCGACCGAACCCAGGAGGGCGGCCAGGAGGGCGGCTTTGTCGTCGCAGTTGTGAACGACGACGTCAGCATCTGGGAGGTAGATGCCGTGATCTTCCGTTTCGATGTCAAAGACGTGCTCCGGAGCCACATCTTCGATGTGCTCAACGTACGCAGGCTTGGGGCGGAAATGACGCGGATACAGTCGATAAACGGGGTTGTCACCCAACCCGCCGTGGTCAACCACCTTCGTGATACGACACCCAACACCCTGGAGCCGGTACAGAATGCGAACCTGCTGGGCAAGCTCATAGCTTGTGGTGGAGAAGCACCGGCCGCTGCGACGGGTGCTCTTGCGAGTGCTCACTGCATCCAGGTCCCGTTGGGTCTCCTGGGGGTGGTGACTATCGACAAGCAACCCTTCAAGCAGGTGCGCGGCTCGGCTGGCATTCAGTTGAACCCAAGCAGCAGACGGCACTGCCTTCTGTTCGGCCACACCAAGGCCACTCAGGATGGTATACATGGGGTGGGTCTCGGGCACATACACCCGGATGTACCGGGGGTGCCAACTGGTGAACCATCCCTTGGATTCGGCGTAGTCCTTAACCCAACGCTTCTGCGCCTCCTTGGCAAAACCGTCTTTACCGGAGATGCAAAAGCGATTGCCGTCTTCCCAGCCATCAGCCAGGTAAATACCGAGAAACAAGTAGTCTGCGTCCAACAACTCACTGGGGTTGTCGATCGTGATTTGGGCTGGACCCAGAAGGGGGCTGTCGATCTCCAGATCGCCTGCACGAACCTCAGTGCCATCCAGTAGGAAGCACTTGTGGTCGTCCGTGGCCGTGAAACACCCACCACTGGCCAAGTGATACCGACGCACGGGGAGTACACCCTTGTCCCACCAGTTGGTGACTCGTGTCCACCCATTGCGCCCCTGAACCGTCTCACCAGGTCGCACATCGCGGATGCACACGTACCCGGTGGGGGTGAGGAGGCGGGTGTCTCCAGAAAGGCAATCGCCGGCTTTCGTGTTGAAAGCGACCTCTTCCGGGTGCGATAGCGTCTCCTGCCCGGCCACATCCATCGTATACCGGATGTTGTCCCGGACCCAGTTGTGCAGCGCGACCGTCTCAGCCCGGTAGTCCTTCTCCGGGACCCCTGCCTGACGCAGGATATTGATGGCCAGGGCGCGAATCTTGGGCGAACGGGAGCCATAGCGGCCCGTAGCGATCTTGCGCATGAGCGCGACCGTACCGTCCGTCCCTGCGCGGCCGCTGGGGAGGGTCATGAAATGCACGGGTACTTTGCCCGAGGCCAGGGTCATGCGCCCATGATACCCCTTCCGAGCCAGTCCCACAAGCTGGCAGCACGGTCGGGTCTACGCTGGGGGCAGGTCCAGATGGAGACCGGTCACCAGGATGTCCTTGGGGACCTCCCAATAGATCAACACCAGTGGAGTGGCCGTGAGCGCCTGCTGCTCCTGCCGGTGCGCCTGTGGGCACGCATTCGGGTGCTGCAGGATGATCGCGCTTTGGACGCCATCGATCGCACGGGACCATGACCCGGCTTCCACCACCGCAGCGCCTACCTGTTGCGCCCACATGCGGCCGAACTGTGCCGGCCCTCCATCACCCACCACCCGGATCTCCCGTGGCGGACGCCAGAGACCTTCGAACGTGTCCCGCATGCTGGCGAAGGCTTTGGGATCGTTGAAGCTACCACTGCCACCCACCGCGCATGCGAATCCTGGGCGTGGGGTGCCCGGTACCTGATGGAAGGAGTTGGGCACGTCAGCCCACGCAGAGCCCTGAGAGCGCTTCAGTGATTGCCTTGGCAACGCACGCGGGGCTTTGTTCAGCGATCTTGTGCGTGTGTTTGATGAGCTCGGCCGGCAGGCGCATTGCGGACTCATGGTTGTTCGCGTAGGCCACACCCTCCCGCTCCAACTCGACCACGGTGTCCATCATCACGGCCTCATTCACATACCGCACGTCGGTGACGATCACCACCCCACCCTTGCTGGTGAACTCCTTCACCCGGTACCGGAGGAGGTCCACCCATACGTCGCCACCAAACTGGTCGCGCATCATCTTGCCCAGGAACTGGAGCAGGGTCCGGGGCGAATGATTGAGCATGCTGTCAGGCACCTCTTGGTACCATACGCTGAACGGGGTCTCTTTCGTCGCCCGGTCCTGCAACTTGGGAATGGGGACGCCCGACAGCGCCGACGCCATCTCGTACAAAGGCTTGGCCAAGTACTCGGTACGGGCCGGACGATGCTCCCCGATGATGTTTCTGAGATTCGTCCCAGTGGTGTCCTTGCCCACACCGCCAGGCCCCGCCAAGCCTATCAGGCTCGGGAAGTTCGGGTGCAGTGACGGAATCATGCGGGACTGAAAGAATGACATGGAACGATGCCTATATCGAAGATGGGTGAGCCGGTGCGCTTGTCGATGCCGACGAACGTGCCGCCACCGACGCGCTGAGGGATGGCTTGCTGTTGGAGGTGCTGACGCTGCTGCCGCGCGCTTGACTGGAATGCAGTAGCACCCTTGAGCGCTTCCATGAAGGCGGTGTAGGCGGCGCTGTTGTTCACTCGACCACCTCGAACGACACCTCTTGCGGCAGCGTGGTCTGCACCACGGCCAAGACGTGCTCCGCCATCTCACGCTTGTTGAACAGGTGGGCACCGTTGATGTCCGGCGCCCAGTCCGCGGAGACGCTGCTGCGGTTGTGCAGCCGGAAGCTGTGCAGGTAGAGCTTGCCGGTGCCTTCACCGCGAACGATGACCCGGTCCTTGTGCCAGGGATTCAGGTCTGCGACTTGGAGCGCACCAGGGAACGGAAGTGGGTTGAGCGGATTGATCGGGTCGGTCATGTCAGGATCTTCCAAGGTGTTGAATGTTGTCAATACTCAGGACTGGTCGTGTTTTGACTCTCAGGGCAGATCCACAATCCGGATGGTATCTGGTTGAGCATTGGCCAGTGACGCGCCCATGAGCGTCACCGCAGCACGAGCGCACGCTTCGTTCGGGAATTGCATCGCTTCCTCTGGGGAGGGCGTCGTGCCAAATGCACAACGAAAGTGCTGATCGAAACTCAGGCACCTCACGTAGTAATTTCCGTAGAGCATGATCTGGGGCTTTGATGGGGAGTCGGTCTTCTCCAAAAAATCTATGACACGTTGGCGGAGCTGGAGGACCTCCGTCGCCTTTTTAGAAAACGAGTTACTCACGTCCGGGACGGCTGTGAACTGCAGCGATGCGTTGGTCAACGAATCTGCCCAGGTGAGCAGGTTAGGTCGGACCTCCGTCAGCAACTGCTCAGCGTACTCGACCTTGTTCCGCAAGTCTTGCTCGACCTCCATCTTGAGTCCGATCGCAGGCTGTTTGTACTCAGCATCCTGGATCGCACGGTGACGCCAGGCCTCAAGCTCATTCACTTGCTCCTGGAGGTGATCGCGCTCACCCCGAGCCGTGTCCCAATCGCCCATGGTCATCTCATGGGCCGCTTTCAGGGTCTTCACACGATCCTGCTCGACTTCTAACTTGAGTCCGAGCGCATCGCGCTCCTCAATCAACCGGTTGATCGTGTCGATGGCACTTTTGTGTGCTACCTTGAGCTCATTACGCTCCCCATTTGCAGCGAGGTTTGCGGCCTGCGATTTTTCCAGCTCATGCCTGAGACTCCTTTCTGTCTCCCATGCGATGGAGAGTTCCCCACTCAGGGTATTGGGGGCCTCTGGTAAGCGAGGTCGGTCATTGCAACGGGCGCCGTACACGATGGCAAAGCTGGATGCCACTTGGCGCCATTCCTCGGGCTGTGACTCCCAATTTCCTCCAGACACGTTGGCGATGATGCCCCAGGCGGCGTCCAACTGAGCGCGCAACTGCTGCACGTCAGTAGTGGTGGTTGGCTCAGGTTCCTGCTCCGGTTGGTGGAAGACGTACCGGAACTGATCATCCGCTTCCCACGGCCATTTGACCTGCACGCGGCTCCCGAAGGAATCAACCGTCTGCCTCAGCATGCCTCTGGCGTGTCTAACCGAGAGTCGGAGACCTCCATCAAGGACTTCTACGACCACGCCAGCTCGATCGGAGGAACACACGCGCAGAAGCATGCCGACTTGTGGTACGTTGCGATAACGGAATACAGGCATGGGAGTCATCCCTCCGGGTTGATTGTGGTGCTCGGTGGCGGCGGGTTGGACTGGGCTCTGGTCGGGGAACAGTGGACAAAAACGAGCAGCATGTAGATGCCAAACGCCCACACACTAATCCAACCCAAGGTGTCCCGAATCTTCGTGAGCTGCTCTACGACTTCATTTTTGGAAGTCTGCTGCACTGACGATGATCCCAGGTGTGATCCATGGTCGGTCATGCCCGGTACCCAAGATCCCCCAGCAGTACATCGAACGCCGGCCGCATGTGTCCAGGCGGCTTGATGAGCTTGCCGTCTTCCCGGTAGGAATGTCCCGGGCCGAACTTCATGAGGTTGTTGTAGTCGACCATCTCCAGCACGGGTTCATCAGGGACGCCGCAGGCGATGAGCGTGCCAGTGGTGACCACGCTGATGTCAGCGCAGCCGTCCACGATCTCGACCAGGTCGGGCTCGAAGACATCCAAGAAGTCCAGGTCATCTGTAGTCGGATGGAAGACCTCACCCTCAATCTCACGGTCACCCTTCATATGCACCGCGAACCCCAGGCCACGCACCGTCTCCAGCGCCTCCTCCAGAATCAGCTTCGCACGCAGCTTGCGCACTTCAGCGCTCGGGATGATGGGAAACAGCGGCACAGCCTGCTTGGCACGGAGCATGAAGTCTGCGACGCGAGCGTGGTGTGGTGTGCGCGATGTGTAGGAAGGGTGGTCGGACATAGCTGTAACTCCTGGTGTGGATTGATGGTCATGATTTGGCTTTGGTTGGCACGTCTACGCGCTCAAGTATCAGATCTCGCGCTACATCTACATGTCCGAGCTTCTTAATTCTGGCGTCTAGGATTTCACTCTGCTTACGTAACATGGCAAGCTGGTTGATGATAATCTCTGATAGCTTCTCCCGAGCCGCCGCTTCATCGCTGGCGTATATGCTGTCGAAGAAGTTAGCATCGTCTTTGGATCGTACATCATAGAGTGGCATCACGTAAGTCCTGGTGTGGATTTAATTTATGGATAATTATCAATCAATTTCGTCTCGTCGAAAACTCACCCCTTTAGGTTGCAAGTGTGGCCACATTCTGAAACGCAACCAGATCGACCCTGATTTGACAAGGGTTTACGTCGATCCTTCGCGCAGCGTGCGCGCGCCTGTAGGCTATGAGAAAAAATTGAGAGGAAATTGTTCATGTATTTCGCAGCGTCCTTGAAGTGGTGTTCACCGCAGAGAACACTCCTTGTGGTCGTTGTGGATAGCATTGGATGCTTGGGTCATCCTGCCCGGTTCTCCACGCTTCCCGTGCACGTGCTGAATAAAAAACCGATCATTCCGCACACGCTGCACTTGAAACGGTGCAGGTCGACATCCACCAGCGGGGCGCGGACCAGCTCATCTGTTTCAAGGTCGACAACAAGGCAACCGCAGTCTTTATTCATGTGACAACCCAATCACGATATTTGCGCAGACACTCCGCACCAATGGGAAGAACGCATCGCTCTCGTGTGGTGTTCCGGTTTTCAATGTCCATACCTTCGTCTGGAAGCACAGGTGCTCCAGGCATGATCACCCACCACTCACCATCCGCAGTTCTGGTGATGTTCAGATACGCCTTTTTTACACCTACCTGCTTTCCGCATCGGCAGCAGTGCTCGTCAGAATAGACACTACGATTCTGTGTGCCCCAGGTTGGCGTGTGATTGAGAAGGATGCAGTCAGTTCGCCCCACGTTCAATCCCCTTGACGATCGGGCCGGTACAGCGGGATGATCGGCTTCGGAGCCCGGATCAACCACCCGCGCAAGCTGTGGGGTGTGGCGTAGGCAATGACCGTGCCCTTGAACACGTAGCGCCACCGCGTGCTCGGGCTGAAGACGATGAAAGCACCTAGCGGATTGAGCTGGAGGAGGTCGGTCATGACTCTCGCTCCGGGAGCGGCTCAATTTCATCAAGCGGAACTCGCTTGGCGCCGTGCTCATCCATGAAGCGCAGCAACTCCGTGGTCGGGTTCTCAGCGAGCTCAGGTTCAATACACCGGCACGCTATCCGCGGCTTCAAGCAGTCTGGACATTCCTCCACGGCCGCGGCCATGGCCAACGCGTCATCCGCCATCGCAGTGCAATCTTTGTTCCCGTACTGGCGCAGGTACTTGACCTCCCGCTTGAGTTTCTTGTTCTCCTCAGCCTGGTTGATGAGCGCGGAGAACCGTGCGTGCGAGATAACAACCTCGTTGGTATCTGATCGGTAGTGGATGGGTCCGAAGTCATTGCTCATGTCATCTCCGGAAACAGTGCCTTTCGACACTCTTCACGAACCAAGCGACCGGGCTCACCATCCGGCGCGAACCCGGCGATGAACTTAATGTGTTTCTTGAGCCGCTCGATTTCCTTCATGGTGTACTCGGTCACGGCCAACGGGCCAGTGTGTGCTGGCTCAGCAGTGGAACCGGGCTTCGCGTAGATGACTAGGCAGTCGCCCTTCTGACGCATCCGCAACCCACGGCCGTGGACGTTGCGGAGGCCTCGCTCCACGGCGCCCAGCTCAGTAACGCCGCAGGGGAGCCTGATCTGGACCAAGACCCGGCAATTTTCCTGGGCTTCCATGTCGGAGGTGAGGCTCACGGCCTCACACCTGGCGGGAGAATGCACGGCATATAGGTATCCTGCAAAAGGCAGTGGTCGGAAGGCTGGACCTTAATCGCTGGCTTTCGAATGTCCAGTGTTGGAGTTAGTCGTCGGTGAAACTGCTCTGCTCAATCGCGCCCCACGCCTTCCGGGTGTTGTTGTTGTTGTCCCGGGCTTCTGGGTTCAGGAGCTTCTGGATCCGCTCCAGGCGTAGTGACCCGTTCTTGGCGATGGATTCGCGCACCCGTTCCAGGTACTTGTCCGTGGTGCGAGATAACCAACCGTCGTATTTCGGCTCCCACGAATCCACGTTAGGTCCAAGCATGCCGTGGCCCTCCCGCATCCGGTTGAGCTCCTGCAGGTCCGCTTGGATCTCGCGCTCCGTGACGCCCATCTCCTGGAGGCACTGACGGGCCTCGGCGGGGATGACGATCTTGGCGTACTTCATCTGATCGTTGCGGTGGTGGAAGTCCGCGGCGCGGTCGCCATACCGCTTGGCGTTCTGATCCCGGAGCTTGTCCGCATCCGATCGGTCGTACCGGTCCCGCATGTCCGCCACCTGCGACGTCTGCGACGCATGATAGACCACAGACTGGAGCAAGTACTTGAGCTCCTCATCGCGGAAATCTTGCTCGCTGAACGATTCCTTGCCGGCGCTCGTGCACACCTTGGCGTAGTGCGTCGACAAGGTGTTGATCTTCTCAATGGCGGCTTGAAAGCGGCGGGCTCCTTCGGCGATGTTCGCCTCCATCTCCTCCGCCTGAATGTCCATTAGGTCCGCCTCTGCGAGCATGACGGGGTCGTCGCTCTCCCGCAGCTTCGTGGCCTTGGCCCGCAGCAGGCGCGCTTCCGCGACCATGCGCCGGTACTTGTGGAAATCGCCGCGCACGCTCTCGTAGTGGTCACCCAGCTCCACCAGCGTCTCTCGGGCGCGGGAGATCGGTGTGTCCTGGCGCACAGCCAGGATCGTGTTGATACGCCCCAGGTGGCGCTTCTCGTCGGGCTTGACCACGGTGCTCATCACCATGGCGGACGTGACCGCGGTGCTGAGCTGCCGTTGCTCCGCCCCCGTCAACAGCCCGGCCTGCACAAACGCACTGAGCTCACGTTCAGCGGATTGCTTGGCCAGGGAGGTAGAGGGGAGCCGGTCGGTCATGCGTCAGCCTTGACCAAGCACTTCAGCTTCCAGTGCAGTGGATCCTCCCAGTTGATCTTGCAGCAGCCAGGCGGGAGGTGTTCGCTCTCGGGATAAAACTCAGCAACTTTAGACCAGAACAGGTGCTTCTCCGTGTGGTCCCTCTTCGTTGAGGCATTCATGTATGCGTCCCAGAGCTTGCACAGTTCCAAGGTCTGCTCTTGGGTGAAGACCGCCACCTCTTCCCAGCGATCAGGTTCCGGTTTCTTTTTGGATTTGAAGAAAAAGCCCATGTTCTGTTTCCTTGGTTAACCGAGTGCAGCAGCCATCGCCGGCACACCGCCAGCGAACAGCGTCGACATGTTGTTCGTGGTCGCGGCTTCGCTGGCGGCCTGCACCGAGCCCACCAGCGAGTACACGTTCTGTCCGCCCTCCTGACCGATCTGCACGAACGGGCTCAGGTTCGCCAGAGCCTGCAGCGCGATGGCGGTGATTAGGAGATCCGTCATGAGCACGGATGCCTTCTCCTTCTTGTCTGGCTTGCTCAGCAGCGCCAGAATGAGCGCCAGGCCAAGTAGCTCGGCCTTGAGGAAGGCCTGCCCTTGATCAGAGATGCAGACGCTGTCGGCCGGCATGGGTGCTTGCGCGGCGGCCGTGCTGGAGCCCTCAGGAGCAAGGACCGGTGTGGGCGCCGGGAGTCCCGCGGGGATGGAAGAGACGCCGGAGATCATGCTGCACACTCCCACGGAATCAGTGCTTGTTCATTCTCAATGTAGAGCGGGTGCTTCGGGGACCCGTCCTTGTTCACACCCAAACACTGGGCTCGCCCTTGCAGGAGAGGTGCCACCTGCTGCACCCGCGTACGGGCTTTCTGGAACGCGCCCCAGGCCACCACGATCACGCCCAACTGGTGCCGCTGCACCATGTCTTGGATGACCCAGTCGTTCCCCGGCCCGACCGGATCCGCGGCGGTGAGTAAATCCCTTGGACTCGGGGACCGAAACGCGAACAGGTTCACAACGGTTAGGTGGGTTCCTCCATTCCGTTCCACAAAACCGATGCAGCGCCGTATGGTGGGATCGTCCTTGAGCGCGTCTGCAGTTGATGGATTGAGCATGATGAACAACCAGGGGCGAATCCATCGCAACACTTGGGGGACTCGCCTGGTGAGCTCGTACCGGTACAGACCACATGTGCTGAGTGCGGCCGTGGCACCTGCGATTGACCGTTGCCGGATGACTTCGGGGCGCATCTCAGGTCACCTGCTCTGGCTCAGTGTGGCCTTCACGCTCAATAATGCGCTTGAGCGTCTGCGCGCCTTCGCCCTCATCCCATCCTGACAGCAGTGCCAAGGCCTCGGTGGCGTTGACCTCGCTCACGGGAGCGTACTTTCCGTCCAAAAGTTCCTTTAGGGTCCATCGGGCCTCTTGAATCTCATCACGATCGCCATGGAAAAAATTGCCGCGGCCGTCACTGTGAAATACCCACAGCCCACGACGCTTCTTGCCTGCGGCGTTCTTGGCGATGAACGTCAGCACTTTCATCCCTTCCCCTTCTTCGCTTTCGCCGGCACGCAGATGCTCACATCCCCCTGCACCATCAGGTCACTGTGCGCTGTCGGGGAGTTCTGGCACAAGCTGACCACGATCTGGCCGGTGCACTTGATGCGCAATACCGTGCCGCCATCCGGGCCGTGAACCCATAGGGTCTGGCCACTGCGCTCGAACTCCAACTCGGCCACGGGGATCTTAATGCGAGGCATCGGAGTCCTTCTCGGCCGCCGTGGCGCGCAGATCGCCCCGGATGTAATAAACGGGCGACCTGCCCCCGTGATACTCGGATCCGTCATACTGCTTAATCTTAGCCAGCACACGATCTGGCCATGGGCGCACATCTGCAGGATCGCTCAGTTCTGTCATTGGAGGTTCGCAGATGGTTGCGGTGTCGTACCGAATCTTACGCCCTGCAGTCCATTGGTCGAACTCCTCCTTGGATACGACCTCAAAAGAATCCCCACTTGCTTGGGCACCTTCGGCCACAGCGGAGGCGCACGGGTACGCCTTGTTCAGGTGCTCGACCAACTTGCCTGCGATCTCACGGCGCAGGATCTCGTCACGAATGGTGACGCAGATCGTCACGTCATTGCACATGACCGGTTTCCCTTTGTGCCACTTTTCCTGGCGCAACGTGTAGACCATGGTCGCGTCGTCCGTGGCCTGAAAAGGAGTCTCCGGAACGTACATCAGTACGGCCGATCTTTCAGCGCGGCATCGGCCGCTTGGGAGATGTTGTCCAGTACGGACTTCTCACCAGCAGTGAAGTTCTGCGCGGCCAGGCCTTCCAAGATCGCGGCGACGTCTCGCACCCGGGCCTGCTTGGCACCGGGGCCGTGGAGAATGATCCGCTCCAATTGCTTGGCGAGGGTGTGGAACTCATTTGGGGGTTGAGGCCCCCGACCAACGGTAACAGGCATCAGACGGTGTCCTTGAGTTGTGAGAGAATGTGTTGCCGCTGCGCCATCTCGTCGGGCGTGGCCTGGCGCACGTCGACCGGCATACCGTCCCACCGCTGGGGGAGCCCCACGAACGCCTGACCAGAAGGCGTGCACACCACCAGGCGGTGGTCCCAGACCTTCTTCCCGTCCACAGGGACCAGCACGGGGGCGTACCCGACATACAGCACGTGCAGGCTCCCTTGCTCGTCCTGGCCCAAGCGCTCTGCGAGGGCGACCGCCGACTTCTGGCACGTCTGCGCTTCCGGGATGGAGAGCAACTGCACCCGAGCATCCACCGGGGCACGTTCGTTCAGGGCCTCGACCACACCAGGGAGCTGGGCATGCGCGACCACACAAGCGAGCGCCGCTTGGCCCACGGTGTCGCTGCGCTGCGCCAACGCGATGATGCGATCGATGCCGGCGGGATCCCCACCCACCAGCCAATTCATAAACAGGAAGTCGATTTCACCGACGCGGGTGACCTTCAGGTCATCGTCATCTGGAATGAGTGACCCTGCTTCCTGGATGATCGCGGGGTGCGCTGTAGTCCATCCTTCGGACTCTTGCGGATGCCGCGTCAGAAGCCCGATAATCGCTCCTGCGATGCCGTAGCGCATGTCAGGTGCGCGCATCAGGGACTGGTCCCGCACCACGTTCAGCGCTGTGACCACTGCATCTGGCCGAGGCTCTGCGTTGTAGCACGCGAAGAACGTGTGGAGCGCCTGCAGGCGCCGAGCGTTCACCTGCTCCTGAGTTGGAGGCTTCAATCGTTGATCCGGAGCGCTCACCGGTCTCTCCGCTTGAGCTCGGGCACCTCGGCGGCCGCTACCAAGCGTGACTGGGTGAACTGCATGGACGACAGCATTTCCTCTGCGTGTGTGAACGCGGGATCCACACCGCTCATGTGCTCCTGGGTGGCCTTCAGCGCCTCGGGGTTTTGCAGAAGATTTTGAAGGGCTGCCATCACCACCGTGCTCTCGTCCTTGTGGTTGCGCACCATCCAAGTCAGCAGCGCGATCGGGTCCGCGTTGTCGTTCGGGGTGCCTCCCATGATGTCGAGCACCATGCGCTGAATGAACGCCTCGACGGCCACCCGATACTGCAAGATCGGTTCGTGCTTCTTGATCATGCGCCGTACGTCATCCGCGGACTTGGCGCCTGGATAGAAGCCAATGAGGATGGATCCGGTCCCCGCCGACACCACGATCTTGCCATCGAAGTTCGGATGGTTGGCCATGGTGATGGGCATGAAGGAAGGATAGACGCCCTGGTGATCCTCCCACACGGCCAGATCGCCTGCCTGCCGCGTGCCCTCGGGCCACACCTGCTGGTTGTCGATGAAAAACAGCTCCATCGCTTTCGGGGTGCCGTGGAAGGACTCTTTGGGATCGGTCATGCCGACATCCTCGGGTCAAGTCAAAACTGTCAAGGTTGTTTGTTCTGACTCAGCGTGGGGTATGCTTCGCCGCGATCTCTTTCGCCCCGGGATGGGGAATCATCATGCGGGATTTCTTCCAGCGCACGGGGATCCCGAGGTCCTGGGCCGCACGATGACACCACTGCACGCTCTCGCCCAAGAGCATCGCCAAGGTGTGGCATGGCACCGGATCCGGGACCACGGTCCAGTCGATGGGGCCCACTGGCCGGTGCTGGGGCGGACTCCCGCCGGCCACGATCACTAGCTCCGGGTGGTAGGTGGGCGTGACCGCCAGGCGCGACCGGTACATGCCGCCCTGGTACAGCTCCCTGCGATCGAGTAAGCGCTTCACCGCGGACTTCTGCCAGTGACCGCAGTGGTGGGGGTGGGTGTGGGCGAGCACCGCTGCGATCGATGCCAGGTCGAGACCGCGCTCCGCCGCCTCAAACGCGGTTCGCACCGCCTCCGCCTCATCAGGATCGATGGTGATGTCCCCGTTGATGCCCTGGTAGCCGAATGGGTACCGACCACCTGTGGAGCCGCCTTGGGCCGCCTTCATGTGGAGGCCACCATCCAGGCGCTGCTGGATGATGCTCTTGTCGAGCTGATTGAAGATCCCGAAGAACTGCCGGATGGCCACCCGCATGGGATCACCGGCGTAGAGCGGATTGAACAGATCCGCCTCATGGCTCATGGTCGAATGCAGGCGGTAGCCGCACGTGAACGCGTCCGCCACCAC
>Ga0326597_10006141_pt1 | contig 16514 bp, 8 predicted proteins | sample RVTome_12_FD_203789 | JGI IMG/M metagenome (GOLD analysis project Ga0326597, IMG submission 203789) | Soil microbial communities from uranium-contaminated site in the Upper Colorado River Basin, Wyoming, United States - RVT100D185 | ecosystem: Environmental > Terrestrial > Soil > Contaminated >...
AAACGCAAGTATCTCGACGCGCTCACCCGAGAATACGAGACATATTTCCAGAAGCTGGTCGATTTCGACGCGCGGCAGCAGGAGCTGATCGAGAAGACCGAGCAGCTTCTGCTCTACATCGACGCGCGGATCTTGTGGATTCCGAGCGGCGCGGCCGTCCGCCCCGAGCTCGTCTCCGACGGACTCGACGCGCTCGGCTGGCTGCTCGCGCCGCACTTATTGCAGCAGTTGTTGCGCACGCTCGGCACGCTGGTGCTCGCCGCTCCGCTGCTCAACACGCTCATCGCGGCGTTGCTCATCGTGGTGTTCTTGCTGCGCCCGCGCATTCGCGAGCGGATCCGGGCGCTGGGGGCGGAGACGCGCGAGCCCACCTGCATGCGCGCCGCGCCGACTTGGGAGGTCGCCGCTCTCTCCGTACTGCTGGCATTCTGGGGGCCGGGCCTGCTCGCCTACCTCGGTTGGCGCCTCGGCGCGTCGCCGGACGCGACGCAGTACGTTCGCTGCTTCGCCCACGCGTTGCTCGCGGCCGCGCTGATCTGGCTCACCGTCGAAATCCCGCGCCAGTTGCTGCGCCGCGGCGGGCTCGCAGAGGCGCACTTTGGCTGGCCGTCGCTGGCGGTGCGCAGCCTGCGCCGGCACCTCACCTCGCTGACTGCGATCGCGATCCCGGCCGTCTTCGCGATCCAGATCTTCGAGATGCGCGGGGAAGAAGCGTGGACGGAGTCGGTCGGGCGCCTCGCCTTTTTCGCGATCATGGCCGCGCTGGGCGTCGCGAGTCACCGGCTGCTGCGCGAGCGCGTCGGTGCGCTCTGGTGCATCGCGCAGGCCTCGGCGGAGATCTCGATCCGACGCTGGTTGTGGCGGCTCGCACACGGGCTGGCGGTCGGCGTCAGCATCGTTCTCGCTGTGGCCGCTGTGCGCGGTTACTACTGGACCTCGCTCCAGCTGGCCGCGAGCTACCACTTCACGCTCGTCCTGCTCTTCATGCTGACGGTTGCGTTCCAGCTGTGCGCGCGCTGGTCGCTGCTGGCCCGCCGCCGGCTTGCCCTCGAGCGGGCGCGCCAGGCGCAACAAGTTCGCGAGGCGCAGCGCGCGCAAGAGACCGGGGTCGCCGTCGCCGAGCTGATCGAGCCCGAGATCGATCTCGGGACCGTCAGCGCGCAGACGGGCCGGCTGCTCAAGAGCGCGACGGTCTTCGCGATGTTGATCGGCCTCTGGCTCATCTGGGCGAATCTGCTTCCGGCCGTCGGCATCCTCCGGGAGGTCGAGCTCTGGAGCACGAGCGAAACGCTGACGGTCGAGATGACGGATGCCGCCGGCGAGCGACACCTTGCGCAAGAAGAGGGCATGGTCCCCGTCACGCTGGCGGATCTCTGCCTGGCGATCCTGATCGCGGTCATGACACTGGCCGTGGCCCGGAACCTTCCCGGGCTGTTGGAGATCTCCCTTCTCCGACAACTCGGCACCGGCGCAGGCGAACGCTATGCCTACGCGACGATCCTCAAGTACGCCATCACGCTCGTCGGCATCGCGCTCGCCTTCAATGCGATCGGCGTGGGCTGGTCGAATGTCCAGTGGCTCGTCGCGGCCGTCGGCCTCGGCCTGGGTTTCGGACTGCAGGAGATCTTCGCGAACTTCGTCTCTGGTCTGATCATCCTGTTCGAGCGGCCCATTCGCGTCGGCGACACGGTCACGGTCGGCGATGTCAGCGGAACGGTGTCGCGCATCCGCATCCGCGCGACCTGGATCACCGGATTCGACCGCAAGGAGCTGGTCGTGCCGAACAAGGAGTTCGTCACGAGCCGACTGATCAACTGGTCACTCTCGGATCCGGTGCTGCGCATCGAAATCCGCGTCGGGATCGCCTACGGCTCGGACACCGCGAGGGCGCTCAGGGTGCTCGAGGCCGTCGCGGACCGCAACGAGCACATCTTGAGAGATCCCCGCCCGCAGGCGCTATTCCTGGGCTTCGGCGAGAGTGCGCTCGACTTCGAGCTGCGCGTCTTCAGCCCCGATGTCGAGCACCGGCTGCTGATCCAGCACCAATTGCACATGGCGATCGACGCGGCCTTCCGCGAGGCGGGCATCGAGATCGCCTTCCCCCAGCGCGATATCCACGTCCGCTCGCTTCCCCGGTCGCCCGTCGCCGAAGTCTGAAATTCAATTCTCGACAACGTCCCCGCCGGTGCGGACCGGCCTGGACGCCCAAGTCATCTTTCCAACAACGCCCCCGGCTAGAACCGATCGCGCGGGCTGTGGCGCCGGTTGCGGCGCGGCCAGGCGTCGACGTGAATCAGTGTGTCGTAGCAGACCAGGTCGTCGATCGAGATGCTGGTGTCGATGCGCGGAAACGAGGCGCCGACTGGAACCAGGCCGCTGTCGTAATGCGTCATCGGTTCGCCGTCCACCGTCAGATTCAGGCCGAGGCGTTCCACGAGCGCGAACTCGCCGCCGTACGTGTACATGCCAAAACCGCGGATGGGAACGGTCGTCTCCGTCGTATCGGACAGCAAGGCCGTGCGCCACCGCACGTTCACGACCGCGAACTCCGTGAACAGCGGATTCCGTTGCAGGTCTACCAGCGCGAACGTGCCGAGGACCGGTTGCGGCTCCATCAGCAAGCAGTCGCAGGTTCCGAAACAGCCGCGTTGGAACGTGCTGTCGCGAAGCAACCGGTAGGGGTGGATCTCGGCCTGCGGCACCGGCGATGCTTCGAGCACGATGACCGTATCGAAGCAGAACATCTTGTTGGCCGAGATGGTGGCAGCCAGGCTCGGAAGCTGTGCTCCGGGGGGCACCAGACCGCTCTCGAAATGCTGCGCGGGAGCGTCGCCGACCAGAAGATCCAGGCTGAGTTCCTGCCGCAGCGCGAATTCTCCGCCAACCCTGTACGTTCCGGAACCGGTGATGCGCAGCTCTGGATCGCCCAGCGACACAGTCCAGTTGATGTCGGTGATCTCGTAGATCTGGAACAGTCCGTCGAATCCGGCGGGTGCCAGCTGGAACGTGCCGCGCACCGGGACCTCCGCCATAATCGGGCAATAGCAGGGATCGAAGCAGCCGCGCTGGAACGTACTCTCCTTGTCGAGCCGGTAGATCCCGCTGGGCATCGCGGCGAGCTCGGTCTGGGCGCGGGCGGTGCCGGTCACCGCGGGCAGCGCGACGGCGAGAATCAGAATCGCCCGGAACCATTGTTTTCCGATCATGAGCGCTCCTCCTTCGCCACCCCCGATCGAAACCGAGACTGAATTGTACGTTGGCGGGCAAAAGAGACACAAGGACCACGAGAGAAATCGAGCCTCATGGAACGGCCGGCGTCATTCGCAGCCCTTGGCGGGTTCGGCTCAGCGATCGTTCGCGACCGTTGGGAATTCGAGGCGCCCGCGTATCCAGGCGGCACTCGCCGTGGCGCCAACCGCCGGGCGGGCGTCCACTCCAGCGCCGTGATGAATCCGCCGATGCCGGTTAGTATCCATCTCCATTCGCCCGCGGCGGCGAGATGGGTGGCGGGAGAGTCGATGGGTAACGAGAGGACAAGGCCTGCCAGTTTTGGAACGCGGCTCGGGTTGGCTCCGGGTGACGTCCCCGTCTTTTCGAGCGATTACGCGACGGCAGACGACGCCGAGCTCCCGGATCGCCACTCGTACCGCAGTTACGTCGATGGCATCTACATGGGCGAGAAATGGCAGTGCGTGGAGTTCGCCCGGCGCTGGCTCTATCTCAATCGCGGCTGGATCTTCGATGAAGTCGGCATGGCGTACGAGATTTTCGACCTGGAATCGGTTCGTGACGTCAGGAACAACACCCTGCTTCCGCTGCGATCGTTTCGGAACGGGTCGAAGCGCCTGCCGGAACCGGGTTGCCTGCTGGTCTGGGACGAAGGCGGCGAATTCGAGCGCACCGGGCACGTGGGCGTCGTGGTCGATGTCCGCCCGGACTGTGTCCGCTTCGCAGAGCAGAACCTTCACCATCACGAGTGGCCCTCGGGCCAGAGTTATTCGCGCGAGCTCAAGGCCAAGAAGAGCCCCACCGGCGAATTCTGGCTGGAGTGCTCCTTCGGCGATGCCTCGCTTCTCGGCTGGGTGATCCAGACGGACGACGCCACCGATGCCGAACCGGTCGACGAACCAGAACCGGAGCTCTTTACCCTGATCGAGCGCCGGGTCGAGAGCGAAATCGATTGCGAACGGGCGTGGCTCAACGTCGCCAACCCGGACGAAGCCGCATTCGTCGAGCTGATGGAAGGTCACTACCTCTCCGACGCTCCTGAGAATCTCTACTACTGCATTTCCGAGACCGCCAAGGAAGAACTCGAGCTGGCGACCAATCAACTCCACACGCTGTTCATGCACGCGACCGACTATGTGCTCCAACACGACGATCTGCTGGCGCGCTTCCAGATTCCACGCTGTCTGTGGCCGAAGATCCACCAGTCGTGGAACAACCGGCGCAACCAGATGATTACCGGCCGCTTCGACTTTGCGATGACCGATCGCGGCCTGAAGGTCTACGAATACAACTGCGACTCAGCGGCCTGCTACATGGAATGCGGAAAGGTGCAGGGAAAGTGGGCGAAGCACGTCGGATGCCACGTCGGGAGGGATTCCGGAGAGGATCTGCATCGGCACCTGCGGGATGCCTGGCGGCAGAGTCGTGTCGACGACGTGCTCCACATCATGCAGGACAAAGACCTGGAGGAGACCTATCACGCATTGTTCATGCAGGAGGCGATGGACGAGGCGGGGATCACCACTCGGATCATTCGGGGTGCCAGCGAACTCCGCTGGGCGGACGACGGGGGGATCCTCGACGGCGAGGGGCGGCGGATTCGATGGGTTTGGAAGACCTGGGCGTGGGAGACGGCGCTCGACCAGATCCGCCGGGAGTGCGACGACGACGAACAGAGGCTGCGCAACTACGTACCGGGCGAACCGCACTCTGGAAAAGTCCGGCTCGTCGACGTGCTGTTGCGCGGCGAGGTCATGGTCTTCGAGCCTCTCTGGACCCTCGTTCCGAGCAACAAGGCGATCCTGCCGATTCTCTGGTCGCTGTTTCCGAATCACCCCTACCTGCTAGAAACATCCTTCGAACTGACGGATGCGCTACGCGCGAAGGGGTACGTTTCGAAGCCGATCGTTGGGCGCTGCGGGAGCAACATCAAGGTGTTCGGGCGAGCCGACGAGGTACTCGCAGAGACCTCCGGGCAGTTCGAGGACCGCGATCAGATCTTTCAGGAGCTGTTCCCGCTGGCTTCCGTGGGCCCGTATTTCATCCAGCCGAGCACGTTCTCGGTGGCGGGCGCCTACGCGGCTTGCGGCGTGCGAATCGACGATTGGCTCGTCATCACGGTCGCGAGCGACGACGTCGCCTTGCGCGTGGTCGACGACGACCGGTTCCGCGATTTGAGAAGCGGATAAAAGGCGGGATCCCCAGTGCGTCATCGCGAGACTCGAAGAGTCATGGCAGCGGAACATCGAGCCTCTACATTGCACGAAGAAAGCCGGTTTCTGGCCGCGCTGCGCAGCGGCGTTGTGCTGGCCGATGGCGCGACCGGCTCGCTGCTGTTCGAGCTGACCGGGCGGCTGTCAGAGCGGAATCATGTCTACGAGGCTCTGAACATCGAGAATCCGGATCTTGTGCTGCAGGTCCACCGGTTGCACTTGCAGGCCGGTGCGTCTGCGCTCAAGACCAACACATTTGGCGCGAACGAACCGTCGCTTGACCGGCTCGGCATCACGAGAAGGGCGGATGAGATCAACCGCGCCGCCGTCCGGTTGGCCCGCGAGGCGATCGAACAGTTCGCCGCGGCTGAGATCGGCGACTCACCGGAGGGATTCGTTCTCGGATCCATTGGTCCGGTATTTGGCGACGAGACTGTCGAGGAGATCTACGGCTCACAGCTGCGCGCACTGATCGAAGAGGGTGTTGACGCGCTGCTTCTTGAGACGTTCGAGTCTCTCGAGCGCGCGAGCATCGTGGTGCGTTACGCAAACAGCTTCGAAGGCTGCCCGCCGGTCGTACTTCACATGTCACTCCGGCAGCGCCGAAACGACGGAACCTGGAACATCGATCCGGTCGAGTACGTGGCAAAGGCGGTGGAAGCGGGCGCGTCGGTGGTGGGGGTGAACTGCTTGGCGCCGTGGGAGGCCGAGGCGTTTGTTCGATCGGCGAGGCGGGCTTCGGAGGTGAAGTCGGGAGCGGCGATGCTGTCTGCAATGCCCAATGCCGGAGGTTTCGAGCGCATTGGCCACCGCTTCATGTCGCGCGTGAACCCGGAGTTCATGGGCCGCAGCGCTCGCACGCTTTCGGACGACGGTGCACGGTTGATTGGCGGCTGTTGCGAGGTTCACGGCGACCATATCCGTGAGATGAGCGCATTCTTGAAATCGAGGCAGGCCGGAATGCGGCGGCAGGTGAGTGCCGGTGCTGAACGCGAACCTGTTGGCCCAGAGCGGAAGCGCGGCAATGGACCGTTTTCGAACAAACTCTTTGCCGGCGAGTTCGTGGTGAGCGCGGAGATGCTGCCGCCGCGCGGAACTGGGCCGACGCAGCTGAAGGTGAAGGCCGAGCTCGTGCGGGAGCTCGCTTTCGACGGGTTGGTGGACGCGGTCGATGTGACGGACGGTTCACGCGGGATTCCGCTGATGCCCCCCGGTGATTTCATTCAGTTGATCAAGGAGATCTCGCCGGATATCGCATCAAGGGGTCAGATTGAGTTCATTCCGCATTTTACGGCACGCGACCTGAATCTGATGGCTGTGCAGAGCAGGCTGATCGGCTATCACGCCCGGAATATCCACAATGTGTTGTTCATTACGGGCGACCCGCCCAAGATGTCACCGACCTACCCGAGATCTACGGCCGTGTTCGATCTCGACGCTGTCCGCATGATCGCACTGGCGAACCGGAATCTGAATGCCGGTGTGGACTTCGGAGGGCAGCCGCTCGGTCGGCAGCCGCAACCCGAGACGCATTTCACCATTGGAACCGGTTTCGAGCCGGAGTCACTGGATCCTGCCGGCGAGATCGCGAAGCTGGAGCGCAAGCTCGCGGCGGGTGCTGATTACGTGATGACGCAGCCAGTGTTCAACTGGGTCGCGCTCGAGCAGTTGCAAAGCATGCGGAAGCGATCGAGAATCATCGTGGGTGTGATGGTGTTGACGAGTCTCGCGCATGCCGAGCGGTTTGCGCAGGTGCCGGGTGTGCGTGTGCCGCAGAACGTGTTCGCCCGTCTTGCGGAGTTCGCTGACGAGAGCGACCAGCGAAAGATGGGGCTGGAACTAGCGATTTCGCAGGCGAAGCGAGTGCGCGACGAAGGCTGGGCGGGTCTATACTTGATGTCTCCGGCATCGCCGCAGTCACTGCCGTACGTGCTGGAAGGGCTGCGCGGATAGGCGGGCAGCATCCCCGCGCGCGGGAGAGCGGGGGCGTTGTCGAATCGTTGAGTCGACACTGATGCCGACGGACTCAGTGCTTGGCGCAGAGGCGACTTTCCAGAGCTGCATCAGCGCCGGGGGTTGCGGCGGTCTCCGGCACCTCGGTGTGTTCCGGGCAGAGCAGGATTCTGGGCGGGCGGGTCGGCTTCGCGCACAGGCTGCTTTTCGCGTCCGCGATACACGCGATTGGCCGGCACGCCCGGGAGTGCTCGCTCGGTTGCGTGTGCACCCCGCTCTCGTTCGGATGCTTCGCGAATTGGTGTCTCGCGCAACGGCGCTTTTTCGGGACGCGCCCGGCGTCCGGCCTGCGCGTTGGTGGACGTCGTCGTAGCGCGTTCTGGGGCCGACTGGGCTCGCTCTTGCGACGCGCGATTCTCCTCATGGTCGGGGGAGCGCGAGCGTTCGTAGCGCGGCGGCGGGGGCGGCGCTGCGCGTTCTTGATCGGCGCGGCTTCCAAAGGGTGGGCGCTCGAGGGTGTTCGGGGTCGCCTTCACGCGCGGTGTCTCCACAACGCGAACCTTCCGCTCAACCACGGCCGGCTCGCCCGGGCGACGCTTCTCTTTGTTGGATCTTGCGCCCTTCTCCTCGTGCCTCGCGTCTTTTTCTGTTTGGGCTGGCATCTCCAGCTCGGCAATGTCCGGTAGCCGCGGCGTTCGCGTGGCGACAACGGATCGATCACTGATTTCGCGCGGCGGGCGGCGCCCGACTTGGGTCGAGGGCGCCAGACTCTCGCGGGCGGGTCGCAACCCCAATTCACCCCTGACCGGCTCGAAGTTCTCAGCCCGCGCCGAGTCGATGCGCGCCTGCTTCACCGAGCGGCGACCAAACTGCTCGCGCTCCACCGCGACGAAGGCGTGTCGCACGCGGGCATTCTCATACTTGTGGACATCCTGGGCCTGGATCACGGTCTTGTTCTCGATGAAGATGTTGTTCACCACGCGTGGACCACCCCAACCCGCCCAGTGCGCGTGACGGCGGATACGCGTCGGACCCCACCACGGGAAGAGAGGCTCGCCCCAGCCGAGCGCGACCCAGCCGATCGATCCACCAATCGAGACCGTGGACGAGCTGCCCCCTCCGTAGAAAGCCACGAGGGCAGGCGCATAGTACGCCCGTGCCACGATCGGCCCGGGCGCCCAGCCCCAGTAACCGGAAACGCGGACCCAGCGTCCGTAGTGATAGGGCGCCCAGCCCCAGGGTGCGGTGTCGAGCCAAGTCCAGCCGTAGAAGGGATCGTACACCCAGCGGCCGGTCGTGTAGGGCGCCCAATTCACGGCGACTCGCGCGGGCAGCCAGATCGCGCCGTAGGTGGGCACCACCCGCCAGGTGCCGTACTGGTCGAGATCGTGCACGCCGTACACGCCTGCGGGTACGTAGCGGGTGCTGACCGCTTCGAGTTGCCGTTCCGTGCGGGCGTAGTTCCAGCGGTCCCAGGCGTCGAGTTCGGCGGCCGCGTAGGTCTCGATCTGCGGCGCATCGACTCCGGTGATCACGACTTCCTCGCTGCCGGCAAGCGTCATCGGCGAACCCTGCACGAGCGTGACGGTCGCGCTTCCGCCACGGCGCGTGGTGAAGGTGGTGGTGTCGTCGTAGACATCGACGCGGTAGTATCCGCTGCGCTCGATCGTGAAGGCCGCATTTGGCGTATCGATCTCGAAGGTTTGAGCCGCTGTTACAGCGCGCAGATCGATCGAAGCGGTCCCCGAGGTAACTCGCAGTTGCAGAAAGTCGGGCTCGAGGCCGGTCAGTGCGAGTTCGGTCTCTTCGCCCGCGCGCACGAACGCGGACGGTCCGATCTGGATCTCGAGGTTCGAGTCTTCGGAAGCATACAGCTCATCGCCTGGAGCGAGCGGCGTGTTGATGGCTGCCCCAACCCAGTCCGGAGCCCCGGGGCGGTAGAACGAAATCTCTCCATCGAGGTACGATAGTCGCGGCGGTGTGCGTTCGAAGCCTAAACCCTCATCGGTGATGGCGAGTGCCGGAAGGCTGGCGAAAAACCAGCCCGTGAGAGCCATTCGTACAATCCAGCTCGGATTTAAGCGCGCCATTGTTTGCCTCCCATTGGGTGGCTTGCCGCATTCGCGTCACCCATGCCCGCAATCGGCGGGCGCGACCGCCACGCGTGGCGAAATGGTATACGAGTGTCGACCAGATACCCGCCCCAAGCCAACCTGTTTCGTATGGATTCGACGAAAGGTCTGCCGAGATTATTCGGCGCCGACTCTCGGGCGCGCCATCGCGGCGCGTTCTTCGGCGGTACCATCGGCCGGGGAGCAATACCCCATGAAACCCCATCGCTTCGTCCTGATCGCGTGTTGCGCGGCGCTTCCGCTCGTTGCTAGCGCCGCCGCCGAGGCCCCGCTCGTCAAATTCTCGGGAAATGACAGCGGCAAGACGGAAGAATTTGGCGTCAAGGCCCCATGGCTGCTGGACTGGCAGGTCGAGAGCGAGTTTCCCGATCTCGCGGCAACCGTCATCCGACTGGAGGGCACGTCGGAGCAGGCGGGTGGGTTCGTTGCGGAAGTTGCCGGTGAGGGGCGCGGGCTCAAACTCTTTCGCGAGAGCGGGAGGTACCGCATCGACGTGGCTGCACAAAACGCAAAGTGGCGCATCGAAATCACGGAGATCGGCGAGGAGCGGGCGACCCGACTGGAGCAGATGACGAGCGGCGCTGCCGGCGGGATCTCGCGCGCTCGCGCGCAAAAGAGCCAGGTCATTGCAGATTCATTCAGTGGCTGGCGCGCGGAGAGCGATCAGTCTCTGGTCCTGATCGGCACGGGCCCGATGAGCTTCCGCATTTCTTTTGGTGCGGACGGCTGCCCGGGGTTGGCAGGAGCCGAGGCGCTTTCCTTTGTCGCGCCCGAAAAAGGGAACCACGACGTGTACGATTCGATCCTGCTCGACGACGGTACGCGCTGCTACTTCGACGAGGTGGCCTGGATTTCTCGCTAGGAGCCTGACCCAAGCTGCGGATTGAGGGTGCTCTTGCGTGTTGTCGTTGCGTTAGAGCGCACGTTTTCGGCCCTTTCGTGAGTTTTGGGTCAGGCTCCTAGCGGGTGACTCTGGTAGATGCGGCCGCTCGCAAAATGGACCTCAATGCATTGATCGCACCGCCGCTTCGTTCGCGAGTGCGCGGGCCAGCAGCGATCGGTCGACGTTTCCGCCGCTGAGCAGCACGCCCCAGCGCGGAACTCGGGCGTCCGACTCTCCACCCGTCGAGGGGTTCCCGACCGCTTCGGCTTCGCGCAGTGCGACGGCCAGCGAGGCGGCGCCCGAGGGCTCGAGCACCAGCCGCAAATGCGTGAGTGCCCAGCCCATGGCCGCCAGCAACTCCGCGTCGGTCACTGTCTCGATGCGCCCGACGTGCTCGCGCAGGATCGGAAAGGTGAGCGCGCCCGGCCGGCGCACGCGCAGACCGTCTGCCAGCGTGCGCGGCGGCGGCACGGCCAGGCGCTCGCCCGCAACCAGGCTGCGGCGCGTGTCGTCGCCGTCCTCGGGCTCGATACCGATGATCTCGACGCCTGGACAAAGCGCGGCCAGAACGGTCGCGCAGCCGGCCATCAGCCCGCCGCCGCTCACAGGCGCGTAGAAGCGCTGCAGGGGCCCGATCTCTTCCACCAGCTCGAGCGCCGCCGTGCCCTGACCGGCGGCGACCAGCAGGTGGTCGTAGGGGGGTATCAGCACCAGATTTCGCGCCCGCGCCAACTTCTCGGCGCGGCGTTCGCGCTCGTCACTGTCGCGGCCAACGGTGATGATCTCGGCACCCAGAGCCTTGGTGCACGCGCGCTTTACGTCCGGCGCGTCATCGGGCATCACGATCACGGCGGGCAGTCCCAGGGCGCGCGCCGCCCAGGCTACGGCCTGTGCGTGGTTTCCCGAACTGTGCGCCACGACGCCTGGCGTGTGGAGTGGCAGCGTGGTCATCAGGCTGAAGGCTCCGCGCACTTTGAACGCCCCTGTTGGCTGCAGCGACTCGGCCTTGCACACGAGCTCGGCGCCGCCGACGACGCGGCGCAACACCGGCGTACGCAGGATGCGTCCCTCGATGCGCGAGGCGGCAGCGCGCACGTCGGCGAGCGTCAAGGCGTCGCTCTTTGGATCGGACGGCATGGCGCCGGGATTGTAAGCAGCGGCGAGTCCGGCTGCCCATCGTGCCTACTCGGCGCTTGCCGGCCTGCAGTCGGTCCGAGACAAACCGTCGAGCACGGTGGAGCGGAGCCTTCGATGGCGTAGTCACGGCTGTTTATGGATACGAGCCGAGTTCCGGTCGATCGGCCTGCATGCGAAGGATCCGCACCCCGTGGCCCAGGACGCTTTGTCGAAAAGGCTGGGCGCCGATTTCGATCACATTCGGAAAGCTGCGAATCAGGCGCTCGGCGATGATCCCGTTCACGTTGAGCGGGCGGAGATACAACAGGTAGATGGCGTTGTCGGAACCCAGATTTTCCTCGCAGAACAGGGCAACGCTCTCTGCATCAACGTAGAGGAGTCCCGGGTTTCGCATCATCTCCTTGTAATTGAGGTAACCGGGATGGTCTTCGATCGCTTTTGGAAACGGCAAAACCGTGACGGGAGCTGCCCAGCGCTCGAGATAGTAAGCCGTTTCTGCCCACGTCAAACCGGTCGTGATCACGATGTCACCCGGATTCAGGTTGGCTTGAAGTTCCCCCAGGTAATTTCTGGAATAGTTCTTCGCGGGATGGTCGTGATAGATCTGGAGAATCGTAAGTGAACAGACCATCCCAACCAGCAGCACTACGCTTTCCAGCAGGCGAGATTTGAGGCCCTCGACTCCGAGCGCCAAAAGCAGAATGAACAGCGGAAGGTACGCTTGATCGGTACGGCCCGGGATGTGTACGGGCTGGTAGAGCGCCGAGTATCCCAGACTTAGAACGAACGCGACGAAAAACGTCACTGCGATGAAGCGCGCGCCGGTCGATTGGCGCCAACGGAACAAGCCAAAGCACAGCAACAACAAGGCGCCACTTCGGAGGAAGGGTGCCGTCGATAAGGGGTTCGGAATCGCCAGGTACGATGGGAAATCTCCGAGTGCAAAGGTGCCAATCGAGGTCATGAAGTGACCCACGAGGCTCTTTGCATTCCAGTAGCGGACGAACCACGCGAGGACATCGCCTTGCTCGTGGGCCTGCTGGATCGCGAGCAACAGTGACGGCAGGTAACACAGGGCGGCAAGGGACTGTGCGGCGAGCCAACGCAACAGCAGTTTTCGATCCTCGCAAAACGACAGGAAAGCCACGTTCACGCCGATCACGAACCACGCGGCGATGTTGTGGGTCAAGAGCATCAACAGGCTGAACAACGCGGCGAGAACCAGAGCCGAGCGGCATCCACGTGTCAGATACTCCAGTCCGGAGAAGACGAGCGCGATCCCCAGCAGTGCCATGAGAGAATACATTCGCGCTTCCTGCGCGTAGTAGACGTGCATGGGAGTGAAGGCCAGCATCAGCGTCGCGATCGACGCGATTCGCAGCGAGAAATACCGGAACGCCAGCAGCCCCGTCAGAGCGATACCGCCAACCGAGAAGACAACGGAGAGAGCCCGCGCTGCGGCCTCACTAGATCCGAAGAGCTGGATCCAGGGTGCCAGGCAGAGGTAGTAGAGTGGAGGTGTGGCATCGCGATTCAGCTTTTCGAGCATCTCCATGAAGGGGAGACGAGCCACGAGAACGCTGTAGGCCTCATCCAGCCAGAGTCCCTTCGACGAGAGCTCCGGGGTGCGGAGCGCGATCGCGACAGCGCCCACGCCCAAGAAGAACACGTAGGCCCACAACGTGTTCTTGCTTGCAGACGATGATTCCAAATCGGACGTGGGCATGGTCAATTCCGCGGGAGGCGGGGGCAGGATACACGATCGACCTCTCCGTGGTTGCCCTTGGTTCGAATGGCTCTCATTCCGCGGCGGGCGCGCCGCGTCGGACGCCACTGGCGAAAGACCATCGAAAGTGCGTTGGTGAGCAGTGAGCGGCGATGTTCCGGACCGATCGGTGGAAATCAGCGCGAAAAATCGTGGCGGGAGATCCGGTAGCGCAATGTGCTTCGCGCGATGCCGAGTTTGCGAGCCAGCCTGGAGATATTTCCACCTGCGGCAGCAAGTTGCGCCTCCAGGAATCGCTTTTCTTCGACTGGATCTGACCAGGGAAATACTCGGGGTTTGGAATTGTCCGCAATCGAAATGTGTGTCGTCCTGCCGATCAGGTTGTTCGGTAACGAAATGTCTAGTAGGCCCGCATGGTACTGAACGAGGAATCGCTCGAGTACGTTCATGAGTTCGCGGACGTTTCCGGGCCAATCGTGGCGGGCAAACTCGCCCAAGAATGATTGGGGTAGGGCAGGCACACCCACCCTGAGCCGGCTGGCGAGCCGCTGAAGCAGAATCTGCGCCAGGCTAGGAAGGTCTTCTCGACGATCCCGAAGCGGTGGCATTTCGATCCGAATCACGTTGAGTCGAAAAAATAGATCTTGCCGAAAACGCCCAGCACTCACGTCCAGTTCCAGCTTGCGGTTTGTCGCCGCGACGATTCGGGCCGACATCATGCGGGAACGGTTGCTTCCGACTCTCTCGTACACCTGATCCTGAAGAACCCGAAGCAGCTTGGCCTGCAACGTGAGACTCAATTCGCCGACTTCATCCAAAAATAGAGTTCCACCGGCTGCGGCCTCGAATCGCCCGACGTGTGGCGCAATGGCGCCCGTGAAGGCGCCGCGCTCGTGCCCGAAGAGTTCGCTTTCGATCAGGGATCCGACCAGCCCTGAGCAATCCGCGTGTACAAATGAGCGCTGCCGTCTTGGTGAAAGATCGTGCAGCAAGCGGGCGGCAAGACCCTTCCCGGTGCCGGTCTCACCGGTAATGAGGACCGTCGAGCCAAGGGTGGAAACCGCGCGGAGCTCTCGCCGCACACGCTCAATGGCCGGGCTCGCGCCGATCAGGCGCTTGTCCGGCGCTCCGGAGAGGGAACGTCTTGCGCGAGCCGCCGCTCGGGCGAGCACGTCCTCGGGCGCTGCCGGAATTCGAATCACATCCCGCACTCCGGCCTCGATGATCTGAGCTGCCTCTGGGATGCTGATCTCGGGTGAGAGAATCACCAGCGGAATCGAGCGCGTCTCGCTCACGAGATCGCACGCATAGTCGACGATGCCTTCCCGGCGAGCGGACTGATAGACGCAGAGCACCGTATCGCGAAAATATCCCGCAGCCGTCTGTGGACCACAAACAACGACCTCGACACCCTGCTCCGCGGCCCAGTTTGCGAATGCCTCGCAATATTGGCTGCTGACATCGATCAAGAGAAGGCGAGGGGTCGTCTTCATTGCGGCACTCTTGAAATGTGTCCCGGGAGTTCCAGCGCTGCGAGGCAGGGATTTGCTGCTCCAGAGGCGGACTCGTCGGCTACCGTGAATTCAACTTGTGGAGCGGATATCAGCAACGACCGTGCCAACCTGCGGTGACGACGGCTAAGCGCTGGGTGCGAGCGAGGTATTAATGCGCGCCCTCATCGGAGTTAGGGGCCAGACGAAAATCAAATACTTAGACGCCTTCTTGCGCAGGCGGGAATCGGGCGATTCGGTCGCGATGTTCGCGCGAAGCTGGTCACTGTCGGCAGGATGTCGGTTGACGACAGCTACGACACGGTGGGCGTCAACCGGTGTCGCCTTTTGGCAGCGACTTGAGCGGAATCGCATCCGCTGCCGTGGATGATGCGCTGCGGAGTCATCAATTGGGCGGCCTTAACATGACCGCGCCTTCCAAATTACCGGTGGGTCTACAACGCCTTGATTAGATCCGCGATCTGAAGCTTCAACCGGACCATCCCGAGCATGTTCGCCGCCTGCTGTGCCTCAGCCACCAACTCGCGAATCCGGCCCTTGTGTTTCGGGTTCCGCTGCCTCGCGAGCATCCGCGCGTAATCGTACTGCGACCGAGCCACCCACGGCGCGCCGCCAGTCTTCCGATTTTGGCTGATCGCAAGTTCAAAGTGCTCCGCAGCCTCCTCGAAGCGCCCCATAAGGCTCGCAAGATTGCCAAGCTCCCTCGCGCGGGATCCCCATGACATTACGCCGTAGCCAACAATCGTATGATGCATTTTCCCTGGAAGAGATAAGTCATATAACTGCTCGGCTCTACTTGAGTCCCCAATGTTACAGCAGGTGTTTATAAGCATTTGGACAGCAATCGCCCATGTTTCATCAAGCGGAATGTTCTCAAATCCAAGTTCGGCAAAAGAGTTAAATATTGAGGTGCCATCTACGTTGTTGTTCTCGCTATAGAAGAAAGACGCTACGCATTTCCAAGCTGACATTGTTGGGTGCTCAGATATGAATCCAGCGAGCAAATTTGAGATCGCATCCAGCTGATTCTTTTCCCAAAGGCGCAAGATTAGATGTGCGCCGAAACTTTGGGGTGCGTTTGAGTCGTGGACGCGACTACCCAGTTCGAGAAATTGATCTGCAGCGGTTTTCGCGTTTTCATACCGGCCCTCCATCAGGGCTCTCATAGCGAGGTATAAGCTGACATACCACCGTGAATGCGGCAGCTGAAGACTGTTTGATAATGTCGTGTATTCTAAAATTTCACGATCGACACGGGAGATATCTCCTCGCTCGAGAAGGGCTGTGATATTCAAGATTCTGTACATAAGAGCGATTTCGGCATCCCCGGTGCTGCGGGAGATCTTGCCTAATTCAGAGATGAGCTGCCGCCGCTCGTCGAACCTCTCAGGGCCCCAGAGTGCACCATGTCGCGCGCGGAGGGCATACGCTCTTGTAACGGGATTCTGAACATCACGAGCGAGAGCAATTGCAGTCGCGCTAAGCTTGTCGCAATTCCCCGGTGTACTCGACCAGACGGCTGCCATTGCGAGGCGCGCTGTTACTTGGACGAGCAGTTCGCCCTGCAGCTTGGGTATCGCCGATCTCGCTTCGTTCAAGAGCGATTCTAGCTCCGGGTCATAGGTGCCAACTTCGATCGTGAAAAATCCGGGGGCGAGTCCGAGCGCAGCTCTTGCAAGGAGCTCCGGAGCATCGATTTGCCGCGCGATATTCGCGGCGTGCAGCAGATTC
>Ga0326597_10006142_pt1 | contig 16510 bp, 15 predicted proteins | sample RVTome_12_FD_203789 | JGI IMG/M metagenome (GOLD analysis project Ga0326597, IMG submission 203789) | Soil microbial communities from uranium-contaminated site in the Upper Colorado River Basin, Wyoming, United States - RVT100D185 | ecosystem: Environmental > Terrestrial > Soil > Contaminated >...
TTCGCAGCGACATGACTCGTGGGTTTCGCCACGAGCCACGCCGCCAAGACCCATGCCGCGGCTGCGCGGCAAGTCGCAGCGAACCTCTCGCCGTGAGCGCGCTCCCCCCACGCCTCTTCGGCCCCCTCGCCCGCGGACGCAGCCGACTTCCACCGCGAACGACGGAGCCAGCTTCTACCGCGAGCGACCTGTCATCTTGCGCTCGGCAATCTCGGGGTGACGAGACTCTCGATGGTGACCTCGGCGAACCGCTCGGTGACGTGACGCTGGAGGTCGCCGAGGACGGCGCCGACGCGGCACGCGCCGGTCATCGCGCAGAGCTCATCGTGATCGAGGAGCGCGCAGGTCTGGGTCGCGAGGTCGGGCTCGAAGACCCTCACCACGTCAAGGAGCGTGACCTTGGCCGGGTTCTTCGCGAGCTGGAAGCCCCCCTTGGTCCCCCGGGTGCTGCGGACGAGGCGCGCCTTCACGAGCTGCTGCAGGACCTTGGCGAGGTGGTGCTCGGAGATGCGGAAGCGCTGAGCGATCTGCGACGCGCTCACGAGCTCGTCGGGCCGCTCGGCGAGAGTGACGAGGGAGTAGAGGCCGAATCGCGTGCTCTTGTTCAGCTTCAGCAAGGTGGGCTCCTGGGGACCACCGTCATCATATCCCCTGGAGCTACAAGGGGCAAGGAAAGGGTGCGACCCGGGCTACTCCCCCACCACCAGATCGAGGTAGTTGGAGAGATTCCCCTGCTGCCGCCCGAGGTAGCCCGCCGCCTGCACGACGATTCCGGTCCCCGCGGTGAGACGGGCAGGAATCCGGAGATCGGCAGCGAACGGAATCGTGCCGGCGGGGATGAGCCGCACGCCAGGCGCCCCGGAGAGAGCCCAGGCCCCCAGAGGCGCGATGGCCTCGAACGATCCGGGGGTGAACCCGGCGGTGAAGAGAAGATTCAGCCTCTCGGTGCCCGTCACCGTGACGGTGATCGTCCCCCCGGGAACGACCTCGCCCTGGACGTCGAGATCGAGATTGCAGTACTCGAGAAAGCCGATGTCGGTCGCGATCACGCCGTCGAGGTCGCCGTCGAGCGCCCTCGGGTTGCCGTGAGCATCGAGGAGGAGATCGTCCTCGAAGGCGACCCCCGCCTCGATACAGGGCGATCCGGGCTGGAGCCGGAAGTCGAGGCGGCTCACGTCCATGAACATCGGATCCGCGTCGAGGTTGTCCCTTGCATAGGAGAGCGCGTTCACTTCCTCGATGGTCCTGAGGTCGAATCCCCGGGAGTGGTAGATGGCCACCTGGTTCTCGTGGAAGAGATTGTTCTCGACGATGGGGGTATCGGTGCCGTGGATGACGCAGACGCCACGCCCCGAGTTCCGGCTGAACACGCTGTTGTGGATCTTCGGGTCCGACGCCCGCTGGATGTGGAAGCCGTTGCTGGTGTTGCCGTGGACCACGATGTGGTCGTAGGTGCCGCCGGCCCTGTCCACGTCGACGGCGTGGCCCGAGCCGCGGTTGTTCACGAACGCGCAGGACTGCACGAGAGGATTGCCCCTCTCGCGCACGGCGAGGGCGGCACCCCGTCCCGCGGTGTTCCGGTTCTCGCGGAACAGGCACTTGCGGAGGATCGGGCTCGTGCCATCGACGAGAGCTCCTCCCCCACCCGGAAAGTCGGCGCGGCCGTTCTCAATCACGAGGCCATCGACGAGGCTCCCGTCGTTCAGCACGAGCACCCTCTCCACCCGGCCGCCGTCCAGCACCACCGGATGTCGCCGCGGGCTCCTCTGGGTCTCGCGGAACGCGCCGGGCGGAAACCCGCCCAGGATCGCCACCCCTGCCGGCACGTCGAAGCCACCGAAGTAGCGACCCTCGGCCACCCACAACCGGTCTCCCGGCGAGGCCACCGCGAGCGCGTCCTGGAGGCGCGCGAAGGCGGAGTCCCAGGAGGAGCCGTCGCCCGGAGCCGCGACGTCGCGATGCACATGGAGGATGCGGGGAGAACCGGCGAGAGCGGCGGGTGCAAGGAGAGCGGCGAGGAGAACGGCCAGAGCGAGAGCGCGGGGCATGACGACCTCCATCGAACGGGAATCTTACCTGGGCCTACGACGCCATTGTACGGGAAGGGACACGATCCGTCCGCGACTCTCCGAGCCCCCGTCGGGCCCCGTCATCCCTGTCAAGAACGGTGCCAGGCACCCTTGTTAACGCCGTCGCCGACCCGCTCACACTGCTCCGCGCGCCTTCACGAGCCTCCTCACCGCAAGGATCCCCAGGAACGGCCCCGGAGCGAGAAACGCGAACGCCAGCTCCCAGCCCCCGAGCTCCAGGACCCGCGGCAGGAGCTGGATCGAGCCCACGGTGAGGAGGAATCCGATCGAGGTCTGGAGCGTCAACGCCGTACCGACGCCGTGGCTCGGAGCCACCTCGGTGACGAGGGTGCTGAACTGGGCCGAGTCGGACACGATGAAGAAGCCCCACACCACGAGGAACGGGACGAGAATGGCCAGCGAACCTCCGAAGAGAGGACCGGCAAGAAGACAGCACGCTCCGCTCACCACGAGCGAGATGGTCACGAGCCGTTCACGACCCATTCGATCGGCGAGCCGACCACCCAGGACGCTTCCCACCGCCCCCGCGGTGAAGGCGACAAAGGCAAGGAGACCCGCCGCACCATCGCCGTTCCCCCTTCCGCTCGCCACCAGGCTTGCCGCCAGATAGACCGGAAGCCAGGTCCACACCGCATAGAGCTCCCACATGTGGCCGAGGTAGCCGAGGATCGCCAGGCGCGTCGGGCGGTGGCGCACGATCGACCCCACCAGGCTCCACGAGAACCTCCTCTTCTCGAAGGCAAACGGTCCGTCCCGGTAGCCAAGGAGCACGACCACCGCCGCCAGGAACGACCCCAGGGAGGTGGTGAGGATCACCGTGTGAGGATTGCGCGCGTCCATCCACTGCACGAGGAAGGGGGTCGCCTTGCCAAGGATCAGCGCTCCCACCACGGTCCCGATGGCGAGGCCGCGTCCGCTCCGGAACCAGGTGGCGATCATCTTCATGGCGGGCGGGTAGACCCCGGCGAGGGCGAATCCCGTCACGAACCGGCAGAGGAGCATCGCGGAGTAGCCGGGGTCGAGCAGGAGCACGGCGTTGGCTCCTCCGGCCAGGAGCGAGGAGAGGCAGAAGTAGGTCCGCGAGGGGAGGACGTCGGCGAGGTTCAGGAACGCTGCCACCGCCGTGCCGCATACGAAGCCGACCTGGACGACCGCGGTGAGCCAACCCTGCTGGCTCGGAGTCAGCCCCTGCAGATCGGCCAGAAGCGGCGAGATCGCGCTGGCCCCGAACCACACTGCCATCCCGAGCAGCTCCGCCGCCGCAAGAAAGGCGAGGATGCGGAGTCGCCCCGCGGCGACGGGCTCCTGGGCCATGCCGTGGACCTCTGGTGGTATGCCGTGGACCTAAGGTGGTACGATTGTCGCGGATCAAGGAGAGCGCTCTCCCGTCAAGCGAATGTACATCTTCCTTGCCGGAGGCACGACCATGGAATTCAAACGCATCCTCGTCCCCGTGGAGCTGAGCGGCCGCAACACCCACGCCATCGACGCGGCCCTCCACTTCACCCACCCCGGGGGACTGATCACCCTCCTCCACGTGGTCGAGACCATCGATGCCCCCTACGAGGAGCTCGAGACCTTCTATCGCAACCTCGGGGACAAGGCCCGCGAGGTCATGGAAACCCTGTCGGCTCCCCTCCGCGAGGCGGACATCCTCCTCGAGGCTCATGTGCGCTACGGCCATCGGGTCCGCGAGATCGTCCGGTTCGCCCATGACAAGAGCCACGACCTCATCCTGCTGGAGTCCCACCGCCTCACCCCGAAGAACGCCGCACGGCTCTGGACGAGCATCAGCCACCAGGTGGCGGTGCTGGCCCAGTGCCCGGTGCTTCTGGTGAAGTAGGAAGGAGGCTGACGTGCTCTCCGGCTCCGCTTCCGGGTGCAACCCCGCGGTCTCCTCCCCGTGGGAAGACCCGTTCGTACGGGAGAGGATCCTGGAGCATCTCGGCGGGGACACGCTCGAGAACGCTTCCGCCGTCTTCGTGACCGCCGAGGACGAGTCCCCGGGCATCCTGCTCGAACCCCGCCGGATGGAATCCCTCGTGGACTGCCTCAGGGACAGCCTCGATGTCGGGCGATCCCTGTGGGACAGAAGCTCGCTCCTGCTTCATCTCGACATCGAGTACGTCAACTTCGATTATCCCGCGGAGCCCTACCTCTCTCCCGGCCACGCCCTCGCCGCCCAGCGCCCCGTGCTCCGCGCCATCCAGGAGATCCTCCTCGAGCACCGGATCGACCCTCTCCACATCATGACGGGTCGCGGGCACCATCTCGTCTTCGGTGTAGGTCGGGAGTCGAGTGCCTGCGACAGGCTGGCCCGGATCGGCCGGATCTCGCGCACGGTGAGCGATCGCTACCTCGCTCCCCAGCCACCCTACGGAGAGATCGTCGGGGAGCGCACGGGCCGAGCCTACGCCGGAGCCGGGATGGTGCTCGAGCACGTGGCGCACCTCGCCCTCGACAGGGTCGCTTCCCGGAGCCCGATCGCGGTCCTGCTCACCGCGGTCCGGACGGGGTCGGGTGGACGGGGTCGCGAGATGGTCTCCATCGACCTCTCCGAGTATGGCGACCCACTTCACACCCGCTGCGCGCACATTCCCTTCACCCCGACTCTCAAGCTGCGCCAGCAGCGACGGGTCGTCGGAGAGGACGCCGTCGCCCGGACCCCCGTACTCGTTCCCCTCCCGGTCCACGAGATGACCGAGCTCCAGGTCTCCCGCGCCATGAGGAACCCGCGGGCGATCGCCGATCTGGCCCACCGCGCCTCCGCTCGCATCCCGGACTTCTCGGAGGAGACCGAGGGCCTCGTTGAAGCCTACGAGCGCTCCCGTCTCGCCCGCTTCCACGAGTGGTTCTACGAGATCGAGCCCGAACCCGTGGAGCGGTGGCCCATGACCTACGACCTGGCTCCGATCGACCGTCTGCCCCGCTGCATGCAGCGGATCGTTGCCGATCCCCGCGAGCTCCTCCTCCAGCCGGCGGGAATCCTGCACGTGGTGCGCGGGCTCCTGACCGTCGGCTGGCATCCCCGTCACATCGCCGGATTCATCGCGTCGCGGTACCACCGCGATCCTCGCTGGAACGACGTCTGGCGGAAGTACGATCCTGACCTGCGGGCAGACTTCTACACCAGGATCTTCTCGGGCCTGTTCGCGGTGGGACGCGACGACCTCATGGACTTCAATTGCACGTCCACTCAGGAGAAGGGCTACTGCGCCAGCACCGAGTGCAACTTCAACCTGGAGAGCTACCGCAGCTCACTTCTTGCGAGGCGTCAGGATGAACGACTGGGCGATCGGCCTCTCGACGGGATCCTTCTACCGGACGAGTCTCTTTGAGTGCCTGCCGGATATCCGGAGCCATGGCTTCGAGCTCGTCGAGCTCTGCACCTATCCGGCCCATGTGAACATTCACGACCCCGCGGAAATGACCCGGGCCGCCGACACCCTGCGCAGCCTCGGAGTCCGGGCCGCCTCGGTACATGCTCCCTTCGGACCCCACATCGACATCACGGCCCCGGGCAAAGAGCGCGAACGATCCCTGCGCGAGATCCACGCCGCCGCGCAGGCGGCGGCGGTGGTCGGAGCCGGAACGCTGGTGCTCCATCCTGGCCCCGATCGCGAGCCCTCCTCCGAGCACCGGGACGAGGGCCGCATAGCGGCGGGTGCGGCCACGATCTCGGAGGTCGTCAAGACCTGCGGTGAGCTCGGGATCCGCGTCGCCCTCGAGAACCAGCTCCCTCACCTCCTCACCGGCGGGACCGGCAAGCTGCGCCGGGTCCTCGAGTCGCTGCCCCTCGATGGCATCGGGATCTGTCTCGACACCGGACACGCCCATCTTTCCGGCGACCTGCTGCGTACCCTCGACGATCTCGCCCCTCGCCTGGCGGTGGTCCACGTCAGCGACAACCACGGCAAGCGCGACGACCACCTTCCCCCGGGAGAGGGCAGCATCGACTGGCGCGACTTCCTTGCCTCGCTCGTCGGGACCACCTTCCGGGGACCGTTGATCCTCGAGCTCGCCGGAGATGGGGACTTCGCCCTCACCCTGGAAGCGGCGGTACGGGGTCGAACCTTCCTGGAGAGCCACCTTCGTGCGCTGGAAGGCAACGGCTCCGGGTCCCGGACCGGTCAGCCCGAGGCCGGATTGTAGCCCGGATCATCGGGCTGACGATCCCGGACCACTCTCCCTATCGCACCTTCCCTCCCGGCACCAGCAGCACCGGCAGATCACTCTCCTCGATCATCTCGAGGAGGTCCTGCCGGGCCAGGCAAGCGAGGTCGAGCGGAAACACGATGGCGCCGTCCCGGGGATGACCGGGCGGAAGGACGATCTTGTTGCCGCTCATTCGACCGCGCACGGGCCGGACATCCTCCCGGCCGAGCTCCCGGAGGAGCTCCGAAGCGCGACGCTCCACCGCATCGGAGTCTCGTGTCTCCTCGGTGCCCCCGTCCGGAACGATGACCACCGAGAGCTTGCGAGAGAGGGAGCTCGCGATCCGCAGCGCCTTCTCGGCGCAGACGCTGCCGTCAAAGAAAGAGATCAGACAGGATCCGAGGCGAGGAGCGGCGCCCCGCACGAGCAGCACCGGACCGCGGGCCAGCGCCACGGCATCCTTCACCGTGGAGCCGATCCGCCCGAACGTTCGCGAGAGCCGCCCCCGCGCCCCGAGGATGAGGAGGTCGTCCTCCAGCCCCCGCGCCAGCAGCTCGTCCGAGACTTTCCCCCGCGCCACATGGAAGGTCCAGCGCAACCTCTGCCTCTCCGCCTCGGCCTGGAGCCTCTCTCTCGCCTCACGGGCAAGCGCCCGCAGATGGCACTCCATGCCCGGGAAGGTGAGCTCGGTCCTCACCCCCGAGGGATAGGCGATCTCCGCGGCCCCGGGCCGGCTCGCGGCCTGGAGCAGCTCGATGTCCTCGATGAAGATCCCCTCGATCTCCGCCTCCAGGGTCCGGGCCAGGTCGGCGGCGGCCTCGAGAGCGACGAGACTCTGACGCGAGACATCGATTCCCACCCGGATTCTGCGGAACCGGATCTCGACCTCGTGGGCGGTCATGAGTCCTTGCCTCCTCCGGGTCCGAGGAAGTCGCGCCGGGCCCGGGCCAGCGCCCGGAGGCGAGCCTCGACCTTCCCGTTGATCGATTCCGCAGGATAGACCTTCGCGCCATCACGCTCTCCGGCAACGACCCCGGTGAGGAGCTCGATGCCCTGATCGATGGTCTCGATGGGATAGACGTGGAACTTCCCCTCGCGCACGGCCACGACCACGTCCTCCCGCAGCATGAGGTGCTGCACGTTGGAGGCCGGGATGAGAACCCCCTGTTGCCCGGTCAGCCCCCGCGCCGCGCACACCTCGAAGAAGCCCTCGATCTTCTCGTTGGCCCCGCCGATGGCCTGTACCTCGCCGTTCTGGTTCACCGATCCCGTCACCGCGAACGACTGGTCGATCGGCACCTCGGCGAGGGCCGACAGGAGCGCGTAGAGCTCGGCGGAGGAGGCGCTGTCCCCGTCGACCCCCGAGTAGGACTGCTCGAACACCAGGCTCGCGGCCAGCGAGAGCGGCATGCCGGTGGCGTAGCGCGAGGCCAGGAACGCCGAGAGGATCAACACTCCCTTGGAGTGGATCGGCCCCCCGAGCTCGACTTCCCGCTCGATGTCGACCACCTTGCCCGTTCCCATGCTCACTCGCGCCGTGATGCGGCTGGGCCTGCCGAAGGTCGCATCTCCGAGCTGCAGGACGGAGAGCCCGTTGACCTGTCCGATGGCCTGTCCTCGGGTGTCGATGAGGAGGGTCCCCCTCTCGATCTGCTCCTGGACGAGCCGGCGGACGCGATCCATCCGGTGATTCCGGGTCCGGATGGCCTTCTCGACATCGATGGCGGTGCCGACCTCGCGACCCGACTCTCCGGCCCAGAAGTCGACCTCGCGCACGAGATCGGAGAGCCGGTCGAGCTGCGCGGTTACCTTCTTCTGGTCCCCCACGAGACGGGCCCCCTCGTCGATGATGCGCGCCACCGCGCATCGATCGAGAGGACGCAGGGACTCCCTTCTGCAGAGGCCCGCGATGAACCGGGCCAGCATGCCCTCGTTCTCGGCCGTCCGCTCCAGCTCCTCGTCGAAGTCGACGGCCACCTTGAAGAGCTCGGGAAAATCGGGATCGTGGGTGGCAAGAAGGTGATAGAGGATACGGTCTCCGAGCAGGATCACCTTCACATCGAGAGGAATGGGCTCCGGCTCGAGGGACACGGTGGCGGCGATGCTGAGGAACTGGGTAACGCTGTCGATGCGGATCTCGCTCTGACGCAACGCACGCTTGAGCCCCTCCCAGGCCAGAGGGCTGGTGAGCAGCTTCAGGGCATCCACCACCAGATAGCCGCCGTTGGCGCGATGGAGGGCGCCGGCCTTGATGAGGCTGAAGTCGGTGACCAGAGTCCCCATCTGCTGGAGGTGCTCCACCCGTCCCAGAAGATTCTGGAAGGTGGGTTGATCCTCGTGCACGACCGGGGCTCTCTCCACGCCTTCGTTGCTCACGAGGAGATTCACCGAGTAGCGCTCGAGGACCTCGGCCATGCGCAGGGCCCCGCGCTTGAGAGCGCCCGGGGAGCCGTCCTTGCCCTGGGCCTCGTCCATGGTGCGAACGATGTCCTCCCGGACCGTCTTCAGGTGCGCCACCACCCCTTCGATTCCGGCCTCGGTGTACTTGTCGATGAGGACCTGGAGGGCTTGACCCACCGCGAACTCGGTGACCTCACGATTCAGCTCCCGGATCCGCGACCGTGCCTCCTTCTCCCAGCGCGGAAACTCGCGTAGCTTCTCCTGGAGCTTGCGCTCGAGATCCTGGATCGCCTCCTGGGTCTTGTCCTTTTCCTCCTCGGGCAGGGCGGCAAACTCCGCGGGCGGGAGGGGTCGGCCGTCCTTCAAGGGTGCGAACACGAACCCCACCGGGGTCCGCATGAGAAACACCCCCTTCTCGTTGGCCTCGTCGTTGATCTCCGAGAGGGTCTTCTCCTGGCGCCGGGAGAGCTCGTCCTCGATGGATTTGCGGCGCGTCTGGTACTCGTCGCCCTCGAAGGCTCCCGGGATGGCGGCGCCCAGCTCCATCACGAGCTGCGTCATGTCCTCACGGAGCTGCCTGCCCATTCCCTGCGGAAGGCTCAGAGCCCTCGGGCGATCGGGATCGTCGAAGTTGTGGAGGTAGCACCAGTCCCCGGGCACGGGATCGAGGGTCGCCCTCCCCTCGATGGCCTTCTCGATCAGGAGGTCCTTGCCGAGCCCCTTGCTCCCCATGGCAAAGAGGTTGTAGCCGTGCCTCCGCACGGAGACCCCGAACCAGCTGGCCTCGCGGGCGCGGTCCTGGGAGGGCAACGTGGCGAGGTCCTCGAGCTGGGCCGTGGTCTCGAAGGAGAGGCGCTCGGGGTCGCAGCTCGTGCGCAAGGCTTCGGGATCGAGGCGGGTGACGGGCATCGGGTTTCACCTCCAGGGACAGTATAGGTCCGCGGAGGGGCGGCGGCACTTGACCGGGGTCAAATCCCGCCGCCCACGGTCCCCCGATCGCGTCAGAAAGATAAACTGGGCCGGTCGGAATCTTCATGTTCCCGAGCCGACCGGGACCTCGACATGTGCGGTGAGCCCAGCGCGGCCTAGCGGACGGCCTTATCCGCGAGAGTCAGCATATCGCAGAGGCTGAGAGCAAGATCATGGATTCGAGAAGCGTGATCGCGAAGTTGGAGTCGGAAATCGAGACATTGAAGCAGCGTTTCGGGGTCAGCATCCTGGGCGTCTTCGGGTCGATTGTCCGGGGAGAGGTTTCTCTCGAAAGCGATGTCGACATCCTCGTCGAATTCCAGGTTCCGACGTTCGATCGCTACATGGACCTGAAGTTTCACCTCGAGGATCTGCTCGGTCGTTCCGTGGATCTCGTGCTCAAGGGCAGCCTCAAACCCGCACTGCGGGATCACATCCTGCGCGAGGTTTGCAATGTTGCGTGACCCTCGCGTGTACTACCTAGTCCCTTGTATAGGCTACACTTGCCGCAAGGAAGAAGGACCTGACGATAGCCCTATTTGCCTTGATCGCCGCGAGGTCCGTTTCGACCCTCGTTCGCAAGGATTCGTTCTTCCACAGTGGCTTCTTTGTAACTCCCCGTTGTCGGAGATGATTCCAAACGAACTCGTCGGAATTGAGATCCGGAGCGTAGCCGGGCAAGAAATGGATCTCCAGTCGTCCCTTCTGGCTCCGTACGTACTCGGCAACAGCACGAGCGACGTGCGATGGGTGCCTGTCGACCACCAAGAACACAGGACGCCGGACCGCTCTCTGGAACTCCTTGAGGAACTGAAGGAAAAGCTCCTTGTTCAATCGCTCGGTGTACACCTTGTACCAGAACGCACCCGCAGCGTTCACCGCCGAGATGGCGTTCACCGATTGACGACGACCGCTCGTGAGCACTTCTGGTGTTTGACCTCTCACCCCCCAAGTCCTACCGAGTGGAGCATCGGAACGCACTCCCGCCTCATCGAGGAAGAAGATCGCTGCGCCCCGTCGCTTTGCACGCCGCCTGAGGAGAGGATAGGCTTCACGCCTCCACCTCTCTACCGCGATAGGGTCGCGCTCGTATGCTCGGCGAAGCGGCTTCTGGGGAGTGATGTCGAGCTTGGCAAGAAGACGACCAACGGCCGTGACGCCCATGGTCTTGCGGAACTTCTTCTTGATCAAGGCCGCTACCAACTGGCGCGTCCAGAGTCCGAAGTCGAATCCGTACTGTCGTGGATCCCTTCCACAGATCCAGCTCCGTACGGCCATCATCTGCTTCTGTGTCAGGGTGCATGGTCTTCCGGGATGCTTTCGGGCAGCCAGGGCCCCAAAGCCTCCGCGCTCTGCGGCTTCAAGCCAGCGGTAAATTGTCGTGCGACACATGCCGAAGCTCTTGATGACGTCGCTTGGCTTCTCCCCTTCGCGAACGCGCCTGACCGCCATGCGCCGGATCTCTTCAGAAGTCTCGTGCGAGAGTGTTCGGCCGTCGATTTTCATGCCTCCATATACGAGGCTGAGCATGAAGTGGTGTAGACTAAATTACGGACTAGGTAGTAGATCTTGTTGGTGACCGGGTTGATGGCGACGGATTGCGGGCCGTCTCCCGCTGCCACGGTTTGCGTGGAGTTGTCGGCGCCGTCGATCACGGTGACGTTGTCGCTGAAGAGGTTCCCGACATAGATCTTGTTGGTGACGGGGTTGACCGCCACGGTGCGGGTACCGGCTCCCGCGTTGATCGTCTGGGTCGAGTTGTCGGTGCCGTCGATCACGGTGACGTTGCCGCTCTGGTCGTTGGCGACGTAGATCTTGTTGGTGACCGGGTTGACCGCCACGGCGAAAGGTTGGTCTCCCACCGTCACGGTTTGTGTGGAATTGTCAGCTCCGTCGATGACCGTCACGGTGCCATCGATCCGGTTGGCGACGTAGATCTTGTTGGTGACCGGGTTGAGGGCGACCGCTTCCGGGGAATCTCCCACCGGGATCGTCGAGTCCGCTCGTCCCGGCCCGGCGGGGAGCAGGACCGACAGCAGACCGAGCGCCACCACCGCGACCGCGGCGTTGATTCGTACGTGGGGCCTCACGGGACCCATCTTCTTCAGACCCTTGTTCGTGAGCATCTCGGAATCTCCTTCACGGGTGTCGTTTCTCGCCTTCGGTTGCACGGAATCCGGCGTGACCGGGTCCCGAGCCGACGATGGCAGTTGCGCAAATAACGTCCTTCTTCACGCCGAGGATCTCGCCGTCCGGACGACACGCCATGAACCAGGGCCCGCTGTCGCTGTCCGGAGGAATGAACGATCGCGATCCATTGCCCGTCTGGACTCCAGCGCGCCGCATTGAAAAATCCGGTCCCTCTGATGGAATCCGATCGGCGGCGGGGGACGCCTCGCACCCGGGTCACTCCTCCGGTCTCGATCTCGACCCGCCGGACCTCGAGAGAATCCCCCACGAGGATCTCGTTTCCCGCCGGGGACACGTCGAACAGGGTCAAACCGGACAAGGGCCCCGCCTCTTCGACGATGGTACGCCGACCTGTTCGCAGATCGACCATCTCCACCGTGCTTCGTCCCCGGTCCACTGAAAACTGCGCCACGGCCCTCGCGCTTCCGGGAAGGACGTGAGCCCGGGGGACGAATTCGGTTGGCTCTCCCAGCGCCGCCACACACTCTCCCGAATCGAAGTCCCAGACGCGAAGACAGCCCCGCTCGCCGGTGAACCCGTCCCAGTCTCCCGAGAGGAGGGTCCGGCCGTCCGGAGCGACCGATACGGGATAGACGAAGGAAACGTGGCCCCGGAGAACCCGCGCGGCCCGGTCCGGAACGGACCACGTCCTGATGCGACCGCCGTTATCCCCCGTCAGCATCCGTCTCGTCCCGGGCAGAAAAACGATGCTGCGCACCCCATCCGCCCACGAGTGACTGCCGGAAGGAAACAGCCTCTCGATGAGCTTTCCGGTCTCTCCGTCCCGGATCTCCAGGGCAGACTCCACCCGTCACGTTGACCAGCCAGGAGCCGTCCGGCGAAAAGCAGGAATATCTTGGGCGGTTCCCTCCGCCCAGGTCCGCCACTTCGGCCAAAAGAGGATCGACGGTCAGGTCCCAGACGGCGAGCCGTCCTCTCGACGCGATCACGAGCCTCCGACCGTCCGGCCCGAACACGGGATAGGGAACGCCCACGACCCCGGCCGAGGCGGACGGAATGAGCTCGCCCGCTCGGAGAGGGTAAAGAGCCCACCCGGCGTCGTGACAGACCACGAGCGCCTGCCCATCCGGGCGGAACGCGAAGAATCGCGGGTTCTTCGCCTCGGCCCAGGCGAATCGCTCTCCACTCTCGATCTCCTCGATCCGGATCCGATCGCGCCGTCCGAACGCCACCAGCGTGCCGTCGGGACTGAGGGCACAGGATGTTTCCGGTGGATGAGCGAGCCCGGCCCAGCGATGGGACGTTCCCGATGTCGCTCGCGAGTGCCAGGCGCTCGTGTTCTGCCCCAGGACGCGGCGGGTGGCGTTGGGGAACCTGCAGGGGACGGTCGGCGTCTACGAGGTCGGGAAGCCGGAGCCTGTCGCGGTCCTCGACCTCACCACCTCGGTCGCCGGCGCTGTCGCGTTCAGCGCGGACGGAGCGCGTCTCGCCACCGGGGACCGGGACGGGCGGATCCACATCTGGGAGACGGAGGAGTTCGAGAAGGTGGCCGAGCTCACGGGACACGAGGGCTACGTGTTCGACCTCGCCTGGAGCCCCGACGGTGAGCGCCTGGTCTCGGGTTCGGGGGACACGACGATCCGGATCTGGGAGACGCAGCCGTCGGAGGCGCGGGAGGAAGCGAAGAAGGAGCGGGCAAGGATCGTCGCGGAGGTGGAGCCGCTGGTCGTGAAGTGGCTCGAGGAGACCCGGGATCCGGACGCCGTGGTGGAGAAGATCGAGGAGGAGGGGAGGTGGGGGAAGGAGGAGAGGCGCGTGGCGTTCCAGGTGTTGCTGGGGGAGTGCGTGGGGGGAGGGGAGGGGGAAGAGATTGGAAATTGAGAATTGAGAATTGGAAATTGGAAACTGGAAGAGGGGAGACAAACGGTCTACAGGTCGCAGAACGGGAGTGCCATGACTCCGCGCCCCAAGGGTAGTCGTGAATTTCCGGGATGGACGACGTAACCGGGACGGACCTTCTTCTCCCCGAGATCATCTCGGAGCGCGTGGATGCCCGCCGCCATCGATGGTTTCGGTGTGGAAGAAAGCTTCACCTCGAGCGGTACGATCTCTCCGCCGGTTTCCACGAGGAGATCGACCTCGGCACCGGTGGATGTCCTCCAGAAGTAGATCTGCGGCTCGATTCCGCGATGGAGAAGCGTTTTCGTGATCTCGGAGATCACGAGCGTCTCCAGGATGGCGCCTCCCATCGGACCGGATGCCGCATGCGCTGGATCCTTCAAGCCCACCAGATAGCAGAGCGTGCCGACGTCGGTGAAGTAAACCTTCGGGGTCTTGACCAGACGCTTGTTGATGTTCGCGAAGTAAGGCCTCAGCAGGATGACCTGGAACGTGGCTTGGAGGACGGAGAGCCAGGCCTTGAAAGTGTTGACGGCGACACCGATGTCGCGGGCGAGATCTGTGATGTTGAGGAGCTGTGCACTGCGCGCTGCCAGGGCGTGGAGCATGTTCTGGAACTGCGACAGATCTCCGACTTGGCGCAATGTCCGCACGTCGCGTTCGAGATAGGTCTGGACGTAGCTCGCATGCCACAGTGTCTTGTCGCGTTCGGTCTGGACGTTGAGCTCGGGGTAGCCTCCCCGGAGGATCGATTCCCAGAGCTTCCCACCACTCAGGTCGCTGGCGCGTCCCGGTGAGCTCTTCGAATCCCAGGGCAGGGGAGTGGAGGGCGCTCGATCGATCTCTCGGTGCGAGAGGGGGAGGAGCTTCAGGATCGCGGCCCGGCCCGCCAGGGATTCAGAGATCCGTTCGATGAGGTGCAGGTTCTGGGAACCGGTCAGGACGTACTGCCCCGGCACAGCGCGCCTGGCATCGATCCGCTCCTTGATGTAGGGAAGGAGATCGGGCGTGTACTGCACCTCATCGAAGATGACGGGTGGCTCGTGCGCATCGAGGAATCCGCGAGGATCGTTGGCGGCGGCGAGACGAACGTCGGGTGGTTCGAGGGAGACGTAACCGTGGGTCTCACCGAAGACGTGTTTCAGGAGCGTCGTTTTGCCCGATTGACGGGGCCCCGTGAGGATGACGGCCGGGAACTCCTTCGCCGCGCGACGGATGACGGGCTCGAGAGAACGATCGATATAGGGGGGCGAAGTCATGTCTTGTAATTATGCATTTTGAATGCACAATTACACCAATCGGGGTCCGGCTCGCGAAGAATCGTTGCCGGAGTGGAGCAGTCCGACCAAAATACGATGGTTCGTAAAATGGTCTTGACCATTCAACGATCTATTCGATAATGGTCGGGTGCGAACCCGAAGACGGATCTACGACTCCCTTCTCTCGGACCATCTCCGGACCCACCGGCAGATGGCCTTCGTCAGCGGACCCCGCCAGGTGGGGAAGACAACCACCTGCCGGAAGCACGCCAAGCACTACGTCAACTGGGACAACATCGACGATCGGGAGCTGGTGCTGGGTGGTCCCGGGAAGCTCGTCGAACGGCTCGGGCTCGACCGGCTCTCGAAAGACAGGGACGTCGCACTCTTCGACGAGGTCCACAAGTACTCCCGATGGAAGCAGTTTCTCAAGGGCTTCTTCGACACCTACGCCGACCGGGTCCGGATCGTGGTCACGGGAAGCAGTCGCATGGACGTCTACCGTCGCGGCGGCGATAGTCTCATGGGACGGTACTTCCTGTACCGGATGCACCCGTTTTCGGTTGCCGAGACGCTACACCAGGATCCGCCCGATCCGGAGCGCATCCTCCGGGCGCCTCGCAAGGTCAGGCCGGCCGAGTTCGATGCGCTCTGGACGCACGGCGGGTATCCGGAGCCCTTTCTCAAGCGGGACCGACGGTTCACCCGCCGGTGGCATTCTCTCCGTCTCGAGCAGCTGGTTCGCGAGGACATTCGTGACCTGACGCAGATCCAGCAGATCGATCAGATCGAGGTGCTGGCCCGTCTCCTGGCCAACCGTTCGGCTCACCAGCTCGTGTATGGCAACCTCGCCAAGGAGATCCGGGTTGCCGTGGATACGGTCCGGCGCTGGGTCGAGGTTCTGAGGAACCTGCATCTCGGTTTCCTCGTCCGGCCGTGGTTCCGGAACATCTCGCGGTCGCTCAGGAAGGAGCCCAAGTGGTACCTGAGGGACTGGTCGTCCGTCGATGATGAGGGACAGAAGGCGGAGACGTTCGTGGCCTGCCACCTGCTCAAGGCGGTAGAAGGCTGGAATGACATGGGCCTCGGCAAGTTCGACCTTGGCTATCTACGCGACAAGGAGAAGCGAGAGGTCGACTTCCTCGTATCGAAGGACGGAGCCCCCTGGTTCCTGGCCGAGGTCAAGCTGCAGGAGGAGTCGATGGATCGGTCCCTGCGTCACTTCCAGGAGCAGGCCGCGGCGCCGTTTGCTTTCCAGGTCGTCCTGCGAGCGGACTTTGTCGATGCCGATTGCTTTGCGAACGCGGGAGGGCCGCTGGTGGTTCCGGCCAGGACGTTGCTGTCTCAGTTGCTTTGATGTGGTGTTTGTGAACGTGATCACTCCAGCACGACCTCGACCACCTCACTCACCCGACACGTCCCCAGCTCCACGGCCTGCACCAGGATCGTCGTGCCCGCCAGTGTTTCTTCCCAAGATCCTTGAGCCGGTTTGTTAGGTTTTTTGCCAACGCTCGTTAACTCATCATGGTCAGCTACAGGTACGTCCAGCGTGAGAATTCTGTATGTAGGGCGGGGTGCCATTCAAGG
>Ga0326597_10006143_pt1 | contig 16509 bp, 12 predicted proteins | sample RVTome_12_FD_203789 | JGI IMG/M metagenome (GOLD analysis project Ga0326597, IMG submission 203789) | Soil microbial communities from uranium-contaminated site in the Upper Colorado River Basin, Wyoming, United States - RVT100D185 | ecosystem: Environmental > Terrestrial > Soil > Contaminated >...
ACGGACCTAATGGGAGCACGTGACCGTCTCGGTGGCGGGTTGTCGCCACTCGATAGCCGTCGGAAACCCGACCTTTGAGCCCCGGGGCGGCCCGAAATGTGCGGATTTGTTCGGTCGCGGTGAACGAAGAGCCCCGGTTTGACCCGCCCCCGGACCCTCGGCTATGCTCCCGCAGCCTTGACGGCCGGGCCCTCCGAGAGCCCGGGCGTGACGCGCTGCGCCGTTCGGGCTCACGAGCGCACGCGAGGTTCGAGACTCAGCCCGAGGAGGTGAACCCGGATTGGCCGAAGTTCGAGTGGGTGAGAACGAGACGTTCGAGAGCGCCCTTCGCCGCTTCAACAAGAAGATCCAGCAGAGCGGGATCCTCGCCGAGGCTCGCCGGCGCGAGCACTACGAGAAGCCCAGCGTGAAGCGGAAGCGCAAGGAAGCCAAGCGCAAGAAGAACGCTCGTACGCCGCAGGGCTGATCAGCCCACGGCTGGCGGAAATCACCCGACCGAGGTGCCATCTCCGGTGTCCCTTCGAGATCGGATCCAGACCGAAACGACGGCCGCCATGCGGTCGGGTGACGCGCTGCGCCGCGACGTCCTGAGGATGGTCTCGAATTCGGCCTACAACCTCGAGAAGAAACAGCAACGCCCGCTGTCCGAGGACGAATACCTGGCTGTCGTGACTCGCGAGGTCAAGACCCGGCGCGAGTCCGTCGAGGCGTTCCGCAAGGGCGGCCGCGAAGACCTCGCGACGCGCGAGGAGGCGGAGATCGCGATCCTCGGCGAGTTCCTCCCCCAGTCGCTGTCCGAGGCGGAGCTGCAGGTCCTCGTCGCCGAGGCCGTGACCGCGACCGGTGCCACCTCCGCACGCGACCTCGGCACGGTCATGGGCTGGCTCTCGCCGCGGACCCGCGGCCGGGCCGACGGCAAGCGCGTCCACGAGCTGGTCGTCCAGTCCCTTGCCGCGACCGACCTTGCGGGTCACGACGGAGCCCGACACTGAGCACTCGATGCTGACCCAGCGAGCCGAAGGGCTGCACCGATTCACCCGCCGCGACGCCGGTCGCCTCGGGATCGCGGCCGTGGTCCTGGTCGTCCTGTTGACCGCGATCCTGGCGATCGACTTTCTCCAGCCCGGACTGCGGATCGAGGAGGGGCGGCCGGCGGACCGTGACATCGTCGCGTCCGGCACGATCAGCTTCGAGAGCGACGTCCGGACGGCGGCCGAACGGGAGCGCGCCCGGAACGCTGTCCAACCCCAGTACGACTACTCGATCGACAAGGCACTCGACGTGTCGGCCCAGCAGGTCGGCCTGTTGCGGAGCGCGGTCTTCCCGGTCGAACGCGCGTTCGACCCGTTGACCCCGGTGAGCGAGCGCCGATCGACGCTCGGCCAGGTCCTCCCCGAGCTGTCCGAGGAGGCCCGCACCGCGCTTCTCGCCCTCGAACCGGTCCGCTGGCCGGTGCTCAAGGCCGAGGCGATTCGGGTCCTCGAGACCGTCGAGCGATCGGAGATTCGGGACTCCGCGGTGGCCCAGGTCCGGGGCGACCTGTCGCGCCGGTTCGGCGAGGTCCTCGACGAGACGGAGCGGATGCTCGCCGAGGAGATCATTCGCCCGTTCGTCGCCCCGAACTCCACCTACAGCGAGGTGCTCACCGAGGAGGTCCGCAACCAGCGTGCCGCGGCCGTGGAGCCGGTCCAGGTCCGGATCCAGCCCGGGCAGATCATCGTCCGCGCCGGCGACCCGATCACCGCGGCCGATTACGAGATCCTCGATCGCGCCAACCTCCTCGACGCCGCCCCGGACGTTGCCGCGGTCGCCGGCTGGTTCCTGCTCGCCGCGCTGCTCGTGGGCCTGCTGCTCGCGTGGGTGTGGCGGTTCCGTCCGGAGGTCTGGCACCGCAACAAGGTCCTCGTGCTCGTGGGCCTGCTCCTCGTCGTCACGACGTTCGCGCTGAAGCTGACCGCGGGCCGGGCCGCGTTCCCGTTCCTCCTGCCAATCGCGGCGGTTGGGATGCTCATCGCGGTGCTGGTCGACGCCGGCGCGGCCACGGTCCTGATGGCGGTCCTCGCGCTGATCGCGGGCGCGGTCAACGGAAACTCCCTCGAGATAGCGGCGTACGTGTTCCTCGGCGGGTTCGCGGGGATCGTCGCCGTCCGGCGCGGCGACCGGCTCCAGGTGTTCGTGCAGGCGGGGATCGCGATCTTCGTCGTGCAGGCACTCGTCCTGTCGGCGTTCTCGCTGTTCGGTGCCCGCGATCCCCGCGGGGTGTTCGAGCTGTGGGCCGCCTCCGCGGCGTCGGCCGGCGGCGCGGCCGTCGCGGCCGTCGGCACCTTCGCCGTCCTCGGAAGCCTGTTCGGGATCCTGACGGTCTTCCACCTGCTCGAGCTCGCCAACCCGTCGCAGCCGCTCCTCCGGCGGCTCCTCGTCGAGACCCCGGGCACGTATCACCACTCGATCATGGTCGGCAACCTCGCCGAGCGGGCCGCGGAGGCGATCGGCGCGGATCCCCTCATCAGCCGCGTGGCCGCCTACTACCACGACATCGGCAAGCTCGCCAACCCGTACGCGTTCATCGAGAACCAGGCGGGCGGCGACAACATCCATGACGAGCTCGAGCCGGACGTCTCCGCCCAGATTCTCAAGCAGCACGTCGTCGACGGGATCGACCTCGCGTACCGCTCGAAACTGCCGAAGTCGCTGATCGCGTTCATCCCCCAGCACCACGGCACCGCGACGATGAGCTACTTCCTCGCCCGCGCCAGGGAGCTTGCCGCCGCGCCGTACGGCGGGACGGGGACGACCGAGGGGCGAAAGGCGGCCGAGGCGGTCGACGAGCGGAAGTTCCGCCACATCGGGCCGAAGCCCCAGTCGCGTGAGGCGGCGCTCATCATGCTCGCCGACGGCGTCGAGGCGTCGGTCCGGTCGCTCGCGGCCCGCGACGAGGCGGCTATCCGGGCGATGGTGGCCCGGATCATCGAGGAGCGCCTGGCCGACGGGCAGTTCGACGAGTGCGAAATGACACTGCGCGACATCGAGCGGATCCGGGAGGCGTTCGTCGGTCAGCTTCTGGCGATGTACCACACGCGGATCGCCTATCCCCAGAACAAGGTGGTGGAGATCGAGTCGCGCCGCGCAGCCGGAGGCGGCCCGGGCGCCAGCTGAGCGATGCGCTCGCTCTACCTCCCGCCGTGGCGAATCGACATCGATCGCCGGCCGGCTGCGCCCCGGCTCCTGCCAGACGCGAGCCTTGCCCGAGCCGTGTCCGCGGCGCTGGCGGCGGCCGGCGCCCCGTCACCCGCGTCGGTGGGGGTTCGCCTCACGGACGACCGTGACCTTGCGGCGCTCAATGCGGAACACATGGGTGAGAGCGGCCCGACGGACGTGTTGTCCTTCCCAATTCTTTCCCCAGAGGCGTTCCCGCCGCACCCAGGGAGGACGCCGTCCCCTCGACCGGCCGCATTCCCGCTGCCGCCCGGAGCCCGCCAGCCGCTCGGCGACATCGTCGTATCGGTCGAGCGGGCCATCGCGCAGGCCGCCGAAGGGCGCGGCGGCCAGACCGGCGACGTCCGCTGGTCGGCCGCCGACGAGCTCCGACTGCTCGTGACCCACGGCGTCCTCCACCTGTGCGGCTGGGACCACGCCTCGCCCGCGGAGGAGTCCGCGATGCGCGCCCTCGAGCGGCAGCTGCTCGCGGAGCCGGCATCCTCCCCACTTACCCGCCCCGCGACTGGTAAGCGGCCGTTCGGGCGGGATGAGCGGTAAAGGTTCCCCCGCGACCCACCTCATGGGTGAGTGAGGCAGATCGGGCCACTGGCGCCTTCTACCAGTCGCCTCGCGGGTAGGTGACGGACGCGCCGCGACACGGGGCCCGACCATCCGATCCGCTACCATCCACCCGAGGGCCCTCCCGGATGGGATCGGGCCCGTTCGGCGTCCGGCGAGCGACCGCGGACGCCCCGTCGGCGTGCCCGGCAAAGGAGTGGATTGAAGATCGTCGTCGGCCTGGGGAACCCGGGCGACCGCTACGCACAGACGCGCCACAACATCGGCTGGCGGGTCATCGACCGCCTCGCCGAGCGCGCCGGGTGGGGCAGCGGGCGTGAGCGAGACGCGTCGCGGATCGCCTGGGGTCGCTACCACGGCCTCGACCTGACGCTGGCCAAGCCCCTCACCTACATGAACGACTCGGGGATCGCGGTCCGCAAGATCCTCGCCCGGGAGCACGCGCAGCTCACGGAGATGCTCATCGTCGCCGATGACTTCGCGCTCCCGTTCGGGCGGCTGAGGTTCCGGGAGGGCGGTGGAGCCGGCGGCCACAACGGCTTGCGCTCGATCATCGCGGAGCTCGGCACGGAGAAGTTCAGCCGGCTCCGGGTCGGGATCGGCGAGCCCGGCGAGGGCGCGACGGACCATGTCCTGAGCACGTTCGCGCCCGACGAGAAGCAGCGCCTCGACGAGCTGCTCAACGCCGCGGCCGACGCGGTCGAGGCGTGGGCGCGCGACGGGACGAGCAAGGCCGCGAACCGGTTCAACATGTTCGAGCTTCGACCGGCCGACGCAGCCCGGCTCGCGCCGCCGGGCGCGGTCGACGGCCCGCCGGGTGCCGACGGGATTCGCCGCACGAAGACCGGCTGGCGGAAGCCGCGGCCGGCCGAACCGGAGGCCTGAGGGTGGCCGAGCGGCCGCTCGTTCGCGGCAAGCGACAGCGGGAACGGCTCGCCGGCGATCGCGCGGTGGCGAACGCGCTCGCCAGGCGCGCGCCGGTCGAGGAGCGCGCGGTGGACTTCGACGTCGCCGAGGTCGATCGGGAGGTCGAGGACGCCCGGCGGCCCGCACCGGCCGCGCGACCGGTGCGACCCGTCGCCCCGACGCAGCCTGGTGCGCCGCCCCGCGGCGCCGGCCGCCGACTTCCCGACCTGGCCGTCCTCCCGCCGCTGCTCCACGGCACGGGCTCGTTCGCCGCGCTCCGCGAGCGGCTCGGTCCGGCGCAGCCCCGCGGGGATCGGCGGGTCGGGCGGCACGTCGGGCTGACGAGCGTGCCGCACGGTGCGAAGACGTACCTCGCGGCGGCACTCGCCCTCGGCGAGACCGGCGAACGGCTCGTGTGGGTGGCCCGCGACGCGGAGATCGGCGACCGCGTCGCCGAGGAGCTGGGCGCGTGGCTCGGCGACCCGGAGGCGGTGTCGGTCCTCGAGCCCCGGACGTCGCTCGCGTACGAGCGGAGCGAGCTCGTCCCGGACGAGACCGCGGCACGCGTCGCGGCCCTCGCCGCGTGGCGGAGCGGCCGCGCCCGGATCCTCGTCGCGAGCGTCCAGGCCCTCCTCCAGCACACGATCTCGCCGGACGACCTGCCCGCGGAGCCGCGCCGGCTGCGCGTCGGCGGCCGGGTCTCGCCCGACCGGCTCGCCCGGGACCTGCTCGACCTCGGGTACGTGCCGGTCCTCGAGGTCGCGGGTCGCGGCGAGTTCGCCCGGCGCGGCGGAATCCTCGACATATTCCCGCCGTCGAGCCCGCTCCCCGTCCGGCTCGAGTTCTTCGGCGACGAGATCGATTCGCTCCGCGCGTTCGATCCCGCCGACCAGCGGACCGTCCGGGCAGCGTACGAGGTCACGCTCCTGCCGGCGAGCGAGTTCCTCCTGCCCTCGGACGGGTCGGGCGCGATCCGCACAAGGCTCGGCCGGCTCGCCGCGAGGCTCCCCGAGAGGCTGAGCGCGGATCTCGCCCGTTTCGAGGGCGACACCGACGCCGCGCGGCAGTCCGAGCCGCAGGGACCGATCACCCGCGCGCTCCGCGTCGGCGATGCCGCGGAGGTCTGGGCGGCCCACCTCGCCCCGGCGACCGGCCTCGACCACCTTCCGCCGGGCACGCTGCTCGTCCTCGACGAGCCGGGCGACCTCGCCGACGCGGCCGACTTCCTGTGGCGCCAGGCGGACGAGCGGCGGGCCGACCTTGTCGAAGCCGGCGACCTGCCGAAGGAGTGGCCGTCGACGTACCTGCCGCCGCGCGACTGGAAGGGCCGGCTCACCGCGTCGCGGACGCTCGAGCTGACCTGGGAATCGGAGGCTCCCGGCGCCATGGCCGCCCGCGGCCTGTCGTCCGGGGACGTGTTCGGCTGGCGCGAGCCGGAGCTGCCGCCGGGACGGACGGCCCGGCTCGCCGAGGCCGTCGAGCGCTGGCAGGAAGAGGGCGCCCGGATCGTCCTCGCCTCGGACCAGGCGCTCCGGTTGTCGGAGATCCTCGCCGAGGCCGGTCATCCGGCCGCCGTGGTCGCGACCCTCTCGGAGGCGCCGCCGCCCGGCGCGATCGCGCTCATCGAGCGGAGCCTGAACGACGGCTTCGCCGGCGGCCCGGACGGCCTCGTGCTCGTGACGGACCGGGAGCTGTTCGGGTCGGTCCGCGTCCGCCGGCCCAAGGCGATGCGCCGGGTCGTGCCGCGCGACATCCTCGAGCGGCTGAGCCCCGGCGACCTCGTCGTTCACATCGACCACGGGATCGCCCGCTACGAGCAGATGCTCCGGCGGGGCGGGCCGGGGGAGGAGCGCGACTACCTCGAGCTCTCGTTCGCCGGCGGCGACAAGATTTTCGTCCCGGTCGAGCAGATCGGCCGGATCAGCCGGTACTCGGGCGGCGAGCACCCGCAGCTCTCGAAGCTCGGCGGGACGGACTGGCTGCGAACGAAGGCGCGCGTCCGCAGGGCGGTCACGGACCTCGCCGAGGGCCTGCTCGAGCTGTACGCGGCGCGGGCGAACGCGCCGGGGTTCGCCTACGCGGCCGACTCGCCGTGGCAGGGTGAGCTCGAGGCCTCCTTCCCGTACGAGGAAACCGTTGACCAGCTCCGGGCCGTTGGCGAGGTGAAGCTCGACATGGAGGCGGGCCGGCCGATGGACCGGCTCGTCGTCGGGGACGTGGGATACGGCAAGACGGAAGTCGCGTTGCGGGCCGCGTTCAAGGCGATCCAGGACGGCAAGCAGGTGGCCGTCCTCGTCCCGACGACGATCCTCGCCGCCCAGCACTTCGACACGTTCGGCCAGAGGTTCGGGGCCTTCCCCGCCACCGTCCGCCTCCTCTCCCGGTTCGTGCCCGCCCGCGAGCAGGACGAGACGATCCGCGGCCTCGCCGACGGCTCGGTCGACCTCGTCATCGGGACCCACCGGCTCCTCTCGAGGGACGTCCGGTTCCGCGACCTCGGACTTGTCGTCGTCGACGAGGAGCAGCGTTTCGGGGTCGCGGCGAAGGAGCGTCTGAAGCGGCTCCGGCGCGAGGTCGACGTCCTCACGCTGTCGGCGACGCCGATCCCCCGGACGCTCAACCTCGCGCTCGCCGGTGTTCGCGACATGAGCGTCATCGAGACGCCGCCGGAGGACCGGCTGCCGATCCAGACCCGGGTCGCCGAGGCGTCCGCCGGCCTCGTCCGCGACGCGATCCTGCGCGAGCTCGACCGCGGTGGGCAGGTCTTCTACGTCCACAACCGGGTCGAGACGATCGAGGCCCAGGCGGAGCAGCTGCGCAAGCTGCTGCCCGGTGTCCGGATCGTCGTCGGCCACGGCCAGATGGCCGAAGGTGCCCTCGAGAAGGTCATGATCCAGTTCGCCGGCGGTGGGGCGGACGTCCTCGTGTCGACGACGATCATTGAGTCCGGCCTCGACATCCCGAACGCGAACACGATTGTCATCGATCGGGCGGACACGCTCGGGCTGGCCCAGCTCTACCAGCTCCGGGGTCGGGTCGGCCGGTCGTCGCGGCGAGCCTACGCGTACCTGCTATACCGGCGCCGCGAGCGGCTGTCGGACGAGGCTCGCAAGCGCCTCCAGGCGATCTTCAACGCGTCGGAGCTGGGTGCCGGGTTCCAGATCGCGCTCGCCGACCTCGAGATCCGGGGAGCGGGCAACATCCTCGGCGGGGAGCAGTCGGGCCACATGGCCGCCGTGGGGTTCGACCTCTATTCGCGGCTCCTCGCGGAGGCCGTCGAGGAGCAGAAGGCGCGGCGCGAGGATCGCGCGCCAGTCGTCGAGCCGGCCCAGGCCGTGGTGGATCTGCCGGTCGAGGCGCACCTGCCGGACTCGTACGTCCCCGAGACGGCCCAGAAGCTCGAGCTCTACCGGCGGCTGGCGCGGGCGAGATCGGCAGGCGATCTCGCGGCATTCCGCCAGGAGGTGACCGACCGGTTCGGCCCGATGCCGGTCCCGGTCACGCGCCTTGTCGAGGTGGCCGAGCTCCGGATGGCCGCCGAGGCGGCCGGCGTGTCGTCGATCTCGCGCGAGGAGGGCCTGCTCGTCGTCCGCTTCGGCGCCGGCCTGTCGAGGGCGACGGCGATGCGGTTGCTGGGAGGCGGGGGACTGCAGGGCGTGAAGCCGTCGGAGGTGACGTTCGCCTCGAACCAGGTCCGGATCCGGCTGCCGCGTGATCTGCTCCGCGCGTGGGGCCTGACCCAGGCGGTTGTAGCGCGCCTCTCGTCTACCGCGGCGCTCGAACCGGCAGAGACAGCCGATGGCTGAATGGATCTATTTTCATCCACCTGCCACGCGGCCACCGCGCGGCGGATCATGGATCGGCTGGGTTGTAGCGGTCGGCCGGTCGGGGTAGATTCGTCGGGCTTCAACAGCGAGGGACAGGGGGAGGACACGATGCGGCCCACACGCCGCCGCCTGATTCTGGCGGCCATTTCCGGTTTGACGCTCACGGCGCTCCTGGCGGGTCCCGGCGCGATCGTCGCGGCGAAACGCCCCGCCGACGTGCGCTTCGCGACGTTCAACGCGTCGCTCAATCGCTTCAGCGCGGGCCAGCTCGTCACGGACCTCTCGACGCCAAACAACGCCCAGGCGAAGGCCGTCGCCGAGATCATCCAGCGCGCCCGGCCGGACGTCCTGCTGATCAACGAGTTCGACTTCGCGCCGGCGGCGCTCGGCCTGTTCCAGGACAACTACCTGTCGGTCTCGCAGCGCGGGGCCGCGCCGATCATCTACCCGCACCGGTTCATCGCACCGTCCAACACGGGCGTCCCGTCCGGCTTCGACCTCAACACCACCGGTACGGTCGGCGGGCCCGACGACACGCTTGGCTTCGGGTTCTTCGAGGGGCAGTTCGGGATGGCCGTCTATTCGAAGTACCCGATCCAGACGAACGCGATCCGAACGTTCCAGACATTCCTCTGGAAGGACATGCCCGGAGCACGATTGCCGGACGACCCGTCGACGACCGGCCCGGCCGACTGGTACTCGGCGGACGAGCTGGCCATCTTCCGGCTCTCGTCGAAGAGCCACTGGGACCTGCCGATCAGGATCGGCCGCAAGGTCGTGCATTTCCTCGTCAGCCACCCGACTCCGCCGGTCTTCGACGGTCCGGAGGATCGGAACGGCACCCGCAACTTCGACGAGATCCGGCTCTGGGCGGACTACATCACGCCCGGCCGGGGCGGCTACATCTACGACGACGCCGGGAGGCACGGTGGCCTGAAGCCCGGCTCGCTGTTCGTGATCGCCGGCGACCAGAACTCCGATCCGCTCGACGGCGACAGCATCCCCGGAGCGATCCAGCAGCTGATCGAGCATCCGCTCGTGAACACGAAGCTGACGCCCAGGAGCCCCGGCGCGGTCGAGCAGGCGGCACTCCAGGGTGGCGCCAACACGACGCATCGGAGCAATCCGGCCTTCGACACGGCGGACTTCCTCGACAATCCGGCACCGGGAAACTTGCGAGCCGACTACGTCCTCCCGCGGAAGACACTCCAGATCGTGCGCGGGGCCGTGTTCTGGCCACTCGCGAGCGATCCGTTGTTCGCTCCCGTGGGCACGTTCCCGTTCCCGAGCTCGGACCATCGGCTCGTGTGGATCGACGTGAGGGCGCCGGCGGTTCGCTGACCTGAGCCGGCCCGGGAGCCCGCGTCGCCCGGCGCGGGCTCCCTTCGACCGACCGCGCCATGGCCGCCACCGAGATCCATCCCGGCCTCTGGTCGTCCCGCCACAGGACGCTGACGGTCGGCCTCGTCCTGACGGTCACGCTCGTCGCCTTCGAGGCGCTCGCCGTCGCGACGATCATGCCGGAGGTCGCTCGCGAGCTCGGCGGCTTCGCCCTGTATGGCTGGGTCTTCGCGGCGTTCTTCCTGGGCAGCCTGCTCGGGATCGTCCTCGTCGGCGGCCTCATCGACCGAGGCGGCCTCGTCCGCCCGTTCGTCGGTGCGCTGGCGCTCTTTTCCGCGGGCCTCGTCATCGGCGGGCTTGCGCCCTCGATGGAGGTGCTAGTCGCCGGGCGGTTCCTCCAGGGCCTCGGGGCGGGCGCCATCCCGCCGATCGCCTACGTCGCGATCGGGCGCGCGTTGCCGGAGCAGCTCCGGGCGCACATGTTCGCCACGCTCTCGACGGCCTGGGTCCTGCCGGGGGTGATCGGGCCGGCGCTCAGCGGACTCGTGGCGCAAACGCTCCACTGGCGCCTCGTCTTCCTCGGCCTCCTGCCGCTGATCGCGCTGGCCGGCGCGCTGACCCTGCCGGCGATGGCCGGGTCGGTGGCCCGTGATGGGCCGGCCGACGAAGGGACCCGCGCCTCCGCCACACGCCAGCGGCTCCCGTGGGCGGTCCTCGTCACGGCCGGCGCCGGGCTGATCGTCGCCGGGCTGACCGCCGCGAGCCTCGTCCCGGGCGCGCCGCTCGTCGCGGCCGGCGTCGCGCTGGCTGTCCCCGCGTTCCGGCACCTCACCCCGCCCGGGACCCTTCGCGCTGCCCGGGGCCTGCCGGCCGCGGTGCTCCTCCGCGGAATCCTGACCTTCGCGTTCTTCTGTGCCGACGCCTACGTCCCGCTCGCGCTCGTCGAGTGGCGCGGCCTCGACCTCGCCACGGCCGGCCTCGCGCTCACGGCATCGACGCTGACGTGGACCGCCGGCGCCTGGGTCCAGGCGCGACGGTTCACCCGGATCGGCGCTCGTCGCTTCGTCACCGTCGGGTTCCTGACCCTTGCGCTCGGGATCCTCGGGTTCATCGCCGTCCTGGCGCCGGGCGTGCCCGTCCTCGTCGGGATCGCGACCTGGGGCGTCGCCGGATTCGGGATGGGCCTGTCCTACTCGCCCCTGTCGCTGACCGTCCTTGCCGATGCCCCGCCCGGCGGCCGGGGCGCGGCCACGTCCGGGCTCCAGCTCTCGGACGTGCTCGGGACGGCACTCGGGACCGGCATCGGCGGGGCGATCATCGCCGGCGCGGCGGCCGCGCGGCTGGACGGCTGGGTGGGCCTGGGCGCCGCGTTCGCGATCGGCATCGTCGCGGCGCTCGGCGGCGCGGTCCTGGCACACCGCCTGCCGGGCCCACGGAAGCGGGCGGCTGTCGAAGCGAAGTGAATCGGTCAGTTCAGCTGCCAAGTGATTCTGTCAGTCGCTGCTGGTAAAGCCTGGTGCCCGGCTGGACCCGTCGCCAGGGATGTTCGGGCGGTGGTGTCCAGGGGATCGTCGCGGCGATGGGAACGAGGCTCGGGCCAGGCCGCAGCCGGTGCTCGGCTCGCAGCTGGGTCGGCCCCGGAGGCCGCCGCCACCGCCCACACCGGCAGATACCAGCCCAGGTAGTGGTAGCCGGCCGCTGGCCAGGATTTGGGGCTCGAATCGGCGCTCTGGGCGGCCAGGTACTATCGGGGCGAGTCAATGGCCGGCGCCGCGGCCGTGGCCTGGCTTAGCACCACGGGGGCTGGTACCTGGCCGGTCAGGGTCGCCTCACCCGATTTACGACCACTCCGGCTGGTAGGTGACCAGATCGCGACCGCCTGTCCTGGCCCTTCACGCAAGCGGGCGGCGGGGCCCGCTGCGGTAGACTTCACGGGCCCGCAAACGGCCGTCTGACGGCGGGTGCCCAACTGCCCGAAGCCCACCCACCAGGAGGGTCCCCAGACCGATGTCCGCCGAGGACCTCCGCTCGAAGATCCGCGAGATCCCCGACTTCCCGAAGCCCGGGATCCTCTTCTACGACATCACCACGCTCCTGAAGGACGGCAAGTCCTTCAAGAAGGCGATCGATCTGATGCTCCAGCCGTACAAGAAGGAGAAGATCGACGTCGTCGTGGGGATGGAGTCGCGCGGGTTCATCTTCAGCGCGCCGATGGCCTACCAGCTGGACGCCGGCTTCGTGCCGGTCCGCAAGCTCGGCAAGCTGCCGGCGGAGACGATCACGGTCGAGTACGCCCTCGAGTACGGCTCGAACACGCTGGAGATCCATCGAGACGCGATCCAGCCCGGCCAGAACGTCCTGATCGTCGACGACCTCCTCGCGACCGGCGGCACGGTTCGCGGCACGATCGAGCTCGTCGAGCGGCTCAAGGGCGAGGTCGTCGGCCTCGCCTTCCTCGTCGAGCTCGAGTTCCTCAAGGGCCGCGACCGCCTCGAGGGCCGCCGCGTGACGAGCGTCATCAAGTACTGATCGCCCGAGGAATCCCGTTGGCCGACCGATCCAAACCCGAGTCGAAGCGGCGAGAGCTGCCGCCGGGGTCGATCCCGATCGGCGAGCTGCTCGGGCCGGCTGCCGAGCCCGAGCCCGCCGCCGTCGAGACGCCGGCACCCGAGCCCGAGCCCGCGCCCTTCGACGCCGCACCGGAGCCGACGCCCGACGCCGCGCCCCAGCCCGCGCCCGATGGCGCCGACCTCGCCCGCCGCCTGTTCTTTCGCCGCTTCGCGGGCGAGGTCGTCCAGACTGCCGCCACAGTCGTCGGCGCGGCCGCCGCCCTCCAGCGGTCGTCGGCCGAGGCCGCCAGCGCACTCCTCGGGCCAGACGGCGCGGCCGGGATGATGACCGCGGGCGGCCCCGACGCCGGCATCCAGGCCCCGACCGGCTTCCGCACGCCGTTCCGCTTCGCATCCGACGACCTGCTCCTCGTCGTCGACCAGCGCCGGCTGCCCGAGGAGCTCGTCGAGATCGAGATCCGGTCCGCCCCGGACGCGACCTGGGCGATCCGCCAGATGGTCGTCCGCGGCGCGCCGGCGATCGGCCAGGTGGCCGCGTTCGGGCTCGCGCTCACGGCCGGGATCGCCCGCGACATGAAGCCGTACGCCCGTCGGGCGACGCTCCTGGGCGCGGCAAAGGCGCTGAAGAACTCCCGCCCCACGGCCGTCAACCTGCGCTGGGCGGTCGATCGGCTGCTCGCCCGCTATGACGCCTGGGGCGAGCTCTCGCCGGACGGCGACGCGATTGCCGACGCCCTCCGCGACGAGGCCGACCAGATTGCCCAGGAGGCGACCACGGACCACGGCCGCCTCGCGGACTTCGGCCTCGCCGAGCTGCCGGTGCCGGCGGATCGACCCGTCCGCCTGCTGACCCACTGCAACACCGGGCCCCTCGCCTGCGGCCAGTTCGGCACAGCGCTCGGCGTCGTCCAGGCTGCCCACAACGCGGAGCGCCCCGTCCACGTCTGGGTCGACGAGACCCGACCGTACCTCCAGGGCGCGCGCCTCACCGCATGGGAGCTGGCCCAGGCCGGCGTCCCCCATACGCTCATCGCCGACGTCGCGGCGGCCCACCTCATCGCCACGGGCCAGGTCGACGCGATTCTCGTCGGCGCGGACCGGATCGCGGCCAACGGCGACACCGCCAACAAGATCGGGACGTACGCCCTGGCCGTCGTCGCGGCCCGGCACGGAGTCCCGTTCCTCGTCTGCGCGCCGCTCAGCTCCGTGGACCCCGAGGCACCGGACGGCGCCGCGATCCCGATCGAGGAGCGCAAGGCGGACGAGATCCTGTACGTCCGGGGCCAGGCGATCGCCCCGCCCGGGACCGACGCCTTCAACCCGGCGTTCGACGTGACGCCGGCGGAGCTGATCACCGCGATCGTCACCGAGGAGGGCGCCCTGCGGCGGCCGTTCGGACCGGCGATCGAATCGGCGCTCGAGCGCTCCCGGGTGCGCCGAGCGGCAATGGCGCAGGCGGCCGCCGAGGCGAAGTGGGCGGCCGACGAGCAGGCGAGGATCGGCGCCTGATGGCGACGGTCGCGATCCCGCGCCGGGAACGGGCGGTCGAGGCCCGCACGACGACCGACCGGGGGCTCCTCCGCGAGTTCCTCGAGCAGGACCGCCTCTTCGCGGCCTACGCGATCTGCGACCTCGAGGACCGGGAGTTCGCGAGGACCCGCTGGGGGGTGGCCTATGAGGGCGGGGAGGTCGTGGCGATCGGGATGGAGTACTCGGGCCTCACCCCCCAGCCGCTGTTCGTCCTCGGCCGGACCGATGGGATCGAGGCGGTCCTGCGCGACGTCCTCCGGCCGCGCGCGGCGTACGTGGCGGCGCGGGTGGAGGCGATGCCCGCGGTCGAGGACCACTACCGGGTCGATCCCGGACCGCAGATGGTCCGGATGTGGGTCGATCGAACGACGTTCCGGCCGTTCCCGGCGACCGCGTCTCGCCTCGTGCCGGTCGAGAGCGGCGAGCTGAACCGGCTCTACCAGCTCGGGTTCGCCTCGTGGCTGTCGGCGTCGGCGATCGCCGAGGGCGTCTACTACGGCATCCGGATCGGCGGCCGGCTGATCGCGGCGGCCGGCACCCACGTCATCTCGCCGGCCGCGCGACTCGGCGTCGTCGGCAATGTCTTCACCCACGTCGACCACCGCGGGCGCGGCTACGCGACCGCGGTCACCGGTGCCGTGACCGAGGAGCTTCTGCGGACATGCGACGAGGTGGTCCTCAACGTCCGCGCCGACAACCCACCGGCTCTCCAGGCGTATCGGAGGCTCGGCTATGCCGAGCTCGTCCGGTTCGAGGAGCGCCTCGTCCACCGGCTCGGCACGCCATGGTCGCAGATCGCGGCCCCGCTCCGCCGGCTCCTCACGTCCCGCAAGGAGAACCGACTCCGATGACCACACCTGCCGCCGGCGCCCGGACGGCTCCGGCAAGCGCCGGGCTGCCCGCCCACGACGTGACCGATCTGGGCCTCGCGTCCGAGGGCGTCCGGAGGATCGAATGGGCCGAGCGCGAGATGCCCGTCCTGCGTCTCATCCGCGAGCGGTTCGAGCGCGAGCGGCCTCTCGACGGGCTGCGAATCGGCGCCTGCCTCCACGTCACGACGGAGACGGCGAACCTCATGCGGACGCTGAAGGCCGGTGGCGCCCAGGTCGTGCTCGCGGCATCGAACCCGCTGTCGACGAAGGACGATGTCGCGGCCGCGCTCGTCAGCGAGTACGGGATCTCGACGTTCGCCCGGCGGGGCGAGGACCGCGACACGTACTACGCCCATCTCAACGCCGTCGCCGACACCCGGCCTCAGATCACGATGGACGACGGCTGCGACCTCGTCTCGCTCCTTCACAGCGATCGCCCCGGCCAGGTGGCGGAGGTACTCGCCGGGACCGAGGAGACGACCACCGGGGTCATCCGGCTCAAGGCGATGGCCGCCGACGGCGCGCTCCGGTTCCCGGTCGTCGCGGTGAACGAGGCCCAGACGAAGCACCTGTTCGACAACCGCTACGGGACCGGCCAGTCGACGGTCGACGGGATCGTCCGGGCGACGAACCTGCTGATCGCCGGGCGGAATGTCGTCATCGCCGGCTACGGCTGGGTCGGCAAGGGAATCGCGTCGCGGATGGACGGCCACGGCGCCCACGTCGCGATCATCGAGGTCGATCCGGTCCGCGCGCTCGAGGCGTTGATGGACGGGTTCGCGGTGATGACCGCGGCCCAGGCCGCCCCGTGGGCCGACCTGTTCATCACCGCGACCGGCAACGTCAACGTCTTCCGCCGGGAGCACTTCGCCGCGATGAAGGACGGCGCGGTCATGGCCAACTCCGGCCACTTCGACGCGGAGCTAGACCTCACGGCGCTGCGCGAGATGGCCGAGGGCCACGTCCGCGAGGTCCGCGAGAACGTCCAGGAGTTCGATCTTGGCGGCAAGCGCGTCCACCTCATTGCGGAGGGCCGCCTCGTCAACCTCGGCGCGGCCGAGGGCCACCCGGCCGCGGTGATGGACATGAGCTTCGCCAACCAGGCGCTGTCCGCGGAGTACGTCGCGCTCCATCACGGCGAGCTCGAGAACAAGGTCTACGTCGTGCCGGAGGCGATCGACGCGGAGGTTGCCCGGCTGAAGCTCGCGGCGATGGGCATCGAGCTCGACGCGATGACCCCCGAGCAGAAGGCCTACGTCGCGTCCTGGCAGCACGGCACCTGATCGTGAAGAGGACCGTCGCGCCGTACGGGAGCTGGCGCTCGCCCTTCCCGATCGAGCTTCTCGTCGAAGGCCGGGCGGGACTCCTCGAGGCGCGCTTCGACACGGACGGTGAATCCCTCGTGTGGCTCGAGAGCCGCCCGGAGGAGGACGGCCGGCAGGTCCTCGTCCGCCGGACGCCGGGCAGGAACGGGGACGGGACCGCCCGCGACATCAGCCCGGCCGGGATGAACGTCCGCGACCGCGTCCACGAGTACGGCGGCGCGTCGTACCTCGTGGCCGGCGACCTCGTCCTCGTGTCCGACTTCGTCACCGGCCGCCTCCACCGCGTCGCAGCGGACCGGACGAGCAAGCCCTTCACGCCCGACGGGCCGTTCCGTTACGCCGACTACGAGCTCGACAAGCG
>Ga0326597_10006144_pt1 | contig 16508 bp, 11 predicted proteins | sample RVTome_12_FD_203789 | JGI IMG/M metagenome (GOLD analysis project Ga0326597, IMG submission 203789) | Soil microbial communities from uranium-contaminated site in the Upper Colorado River Basin, Wyoming, United States - RVT100D185 | ecosystem: Environmental > Terrestrial > Soil > Contaminated >...
CGCCGGCTGGCCGTGTTCGACCCCGCCTGCGGCGACGGCGCCCTGTTGCTGGCGGTGCTGGACGAGCTCGAACGCACCGGGCGCAAGGCGCCGCACCTGGCCGGCATGGAGCTCGAGCCGCGCGCGCGCGAGATCGCCGCCTCTCGCCTCGAGGGACGGACGGTCGCCTCGCTGCAGCTCCGCCAGGGGGACTTCCTGGAGCACCGGCCGCCCGATCTGTTCGGTGGAGACGGCAAGGCGGCGCTCCCCGTTCTCACGGAACGCGGCTTCGACCTGGTGATCGCCAATCCTCCCTACGTGCGCACACAAGTGCTGGGCGCTCGCCGGGCGCAAGAGCTGGCCTCGAGCCTGGGCCTGTCGGGGCGGGTCGATCTGTACCAGGCCTTCGTTCGCGCCATGACGCCGCTGCTCGCACAAGGCGCCGTCCTGGCGCTGCTCTGTCCGAACCGGTTCATGACGACCCGCTCGGGAGCGGCCATGCGCGACCTGCTCGCGCGGGAATTCCAGATCCTGCAGCTCGTCGACCTGGGCGACACGGGGCTGTTCAGGGCGGCGGTGCTGCCGGCCATCCTGATCGCGCGGCGAGCGTCTGGCGGCCGCCGGTCGGCCACGCCGTTCGTGCGCGTCTACCGCGCCGAGGCGGCCCAGAGCCGGCCAGGCCCGCGGACCGCTCCCGCTCCGGCGGGCCTGCTGGATGCGCTTGCCGGCCGCGGCAAGGGCCGGCTTCAGATCGAGGGCCGGGGCTACCGCATCGATCGGGGCGCCGTCGAACTGCCGGGCGACGGCCGCTCGACCTGGAACCTGCTCTCTCCGGCCGAGCGGGACTGGAGCGCGCGCATCGGCCGAAGGCGCCACGCGTGCTTCGAGGATCTGGCGCGGATCCGGGTCGGGGTCAAGACCACCGCCGACGCGGTCTTCATCCGCGATGACTGGGACCGCCTGCCGGCTGGGGAGCGGCCCGAACCGGAACTCCTGCGGCCGCTGCTGACCCACCGGGACGCGGCGCCCTACCTGGCGCGGGGCAGGCCGTCGATGACGATCCTCTATCCGCACACGATCGAAGACGAAAGGCGGCGGCCGGTCGACCTGAACCGTCATCCGCGGGCCCGGAGCTATCTCGAGCGCCACCGGCCGAGGCTCGCGTCGCGACGCTACCTGATCGAGGCCCGGCGGGAATGGTATGAGCTCTGGGTGCCGCACGATCCAAGGCAGTGGAGCCGTCCGAAGATCGTGGCACCGGACATCAGCAAGAGCCCGCGCTTTCATCTCGATCGCACCGGCGCGGTGGTCAACGGCGACTGCTACTGGATCACGCTCCGGCCGGATCGGGATCCGCGCCTGCTTTTGCTGATCCTGGCGGTGGCCAATTCCAGCCTGGCCACGCGCTACTACGACAACCTCTGTTCGAATCGCCTGTATTCCGGCCGGCGGCGCTACATCACGCAGTACCTGAATTCGTTTCCGGTGCCGAATCCGGACGCGGATCCGGCGGCCCGGATCATCCGTCTGGTGGAGCGCCGGCTGGAGGCGCCGCCGGGCGGGCCGCACCCGGCCGAACTGGAAGCGGCGATCGATCGGCTCGTCTCCCGGGCCTTCGAAATGCCCGAGGAACCGGCCGGCCGACTTGAGGGCCAAAAGCGAGCGTCCACTCCAGACCATATCTCGCTGCCCTGACTCCGTTTCACGCACCGCGCCGCGCCTGATCGACGGGTCTGTCGCCCATCTCCCGGGCGGCTCCTGTCGATAGGGGGTTCAAGGCACGCGCGGATCGCGTGCTCCCACGCGGAGTCTGTACCCATCGGCTCCGCCAGGAACCCTCAGCTCGACTCGCACCCGGATTCGAACCCCTATGATGCTCGCACCCCCAGCACTGCGCCGAACTCTGTTCGCCGCATTCGTGCTGACGATCGCCTGCCGCACGGCCGCTGCCCGGCAAGACCCTCCTTCGCTCGATCAAGGTCTCTCGATCCACGTCAAGGAAACCCACGGCGTCGTGCGGAATCGAGATCCGGTCACGTTCGCGTTTCCGCTGAAGCAGAGCGACCAGATCCGAAAGGCCCGCAAGCTGGTGGTGGAGGGACCGGACGGCAAGGTCGTCCCGGCCCAGTTCAAGGTGCAGCAGCGCTGGAACGCGCCGCCTGACGACACGTCGGCGCCGATTCGCTGGTTGCTGGTCGACCTGCAGGCCAGCGTGGACGCCGATTCCGAGGCGATCTACACCCTGAGACGCAAGCGCCGCGGAGACGGTGACGGGAAGCCGCCCAAGCTCAAGGTCAAGGAGCGCAACGGCAAGATCAAGGTCCACACCGGCACGGCCAAGTTCATCCTGAGCCGCACGCGGGGCAATCTCATCGATCGGGTGTGGGTCGATTTGAACGGCAACGGCAAGGTAAAGCGAAACGAACTCCTGATCGATCGCCCGCCGAACGCGGGCTTCCTGTTGAAGGACCGTTTCGGGGCCACCTACTCTTCCTTGAACTGGGACGTGAACGTCTTCGTGGAGGAGCAGGGCCCGCTCCGCACGGTCATCCGGGCCGATGGGCGCCACGGCCCGACGAGCGCGGGCGAGGGAATCGGCCGGGACTTCTTCATGTACCGGACGCGCTACACGTTCTACGCGGGCAAGCCGTTCGTTCGCATCCAGCACACGTTGAGGAACGCCTATCTGGAGGATCCGCTGGGCACGATCGGTTTCGAAGGGTACTCCCTCTCGACGAGTCTGGCACCCGGCTTCGCCGGCGGACCGATCCACGTCACGTTCGGCACGGACGGCGACAACTTCATGCAGTTCAACGGCCCCTCCCGCATCTATCAGGACAGCCACGGTGGCGCGGACTGGGCCGCTTCCCCGAACACGACCTTCCAGGGCTTCAAGGTCTATAACCATCTGGAGACTCCCCAGTACGCCGGCCCTCAGGCCAGGGGTTTCGTGCATGTCGGCACCGACACGGTCGGATTGAGCCTCACCATGCGCGACTGGTTCGAGAATTTCCCCAAGGGATTTCGCTACGACGGCCAGGACCAGCTTCAGTTCGACATCTTCCCGGAACAGTTCGCCTCGTTCCACTGGCTGGATGACGGGCAGCAGAAGACCACCGATTTTCTGCTCTGCGCCCACGGTAAAAACGGCGTGAAGCTCACCGAGGCGGTGCAGACCTTCCAGAATGCGATGCATCCGTATCCGGACGCGGAGTGGATCCGGGTCTCGAAGGCCTGGGGCGATCAGGGCCACCTGGATCAACCGGACTATACGGACAGCGCCATGATCGCTTATGACGATGGTCAGCTCGCCTCGCTGTATTCCTCCGCCTTCAGCAACAGTTCGTATTCGTTCGGCTGGTCGGAGTTCGGCGAGCAGACCTGGGCTCGCAACACCCACACCACCGGTTCGCCGCGCAACAAGCTGACCTACTTCGACAAGTTCGCCATGACCGGTTCCCAGTCGGCCTTCCGGCGGGCGGAGCTGTTCGCGCTCCACTCCCGGGACATCCGGACCTACCACATCGAGGGTTTCCGCCGCGAGGACCGCCCGGGCGCGGTGCTCTGGGAAGGGCTGCCGCCCTGGTCGTTCTCGACGGACAAACTGGGCCGCGACACGCTCGATCCCGCGCTGGCTCCACACCGGGCCGACATCCCGCAAAGCGGACATGGCTGGAATGGTTTCGACATCGAGCACATGACGGTCGATGACCTGTACGAGTACTACCTGATGACCGGCGACCTCGTGACATTCGACGCGCTCGATGAGATCGGGCAGTGCGTACGCACCTGGCCGGTCTATTCGCTGACGCGCGCGCCCGGCACCACGCGCGGCGTGGGTTGGGGGATGCGGGCGATCCTCCAGATCTACCAGGTCACGGGCAATCCGAAGATGCTGGACGCGGCCAACGACCTGGTGGCGTCGGTCGCAGCCACCTACGGTCAGACGCCGTCACCGGAGACCGGGCTGGTCTACCACTACATCACCGAGTATCCGCCGCACGCCAACCACATCGCGGATGACGAGTATGATCTGCCATGGCAGCTGGCCGTGGCGATTCACGGCATGTTCCTGCATCACCGGGAGACGGGCGATCCCCGTTCGCTCGAGATCGCGATGAACGTGTGCGACTATCTGGTCGACTATTGCTGGAACGGCGTGGCGATGAACGAGGCGCTGGCCAACGACGATCACACCTACGTCAATTACAAGGGCGACAACACCGGCGTGAACACCTGGATCCCATCCGCGCTCACTCTGGCCTACCGGCAGAACCCCAAGCCCGAGTACCTCTCCTACGCCCAGATCATGTACGACTCGGTGCCGTTCCTCACCGACCCGCTGACCTATAACGGGTATGGCATGCACCACTGGTGGCACAGCTACCGGGCGTTGATCCTGGGATACTGAGCCCGCAACACCACGACATCATCGCTCACCACAGCTTCCTTGCGATGGATTCGATCGGCTTGATGCCCTGGCCGAAGCGCAGGATGGCGTCACGGTGCTTCGCCAACTCCCCGTAGGCGATGAAGCGAACGTCGAGATCGAGCACCCGGCTGAAGGCGGGACGCTTCAACTGCTCAAGAACGGCGGCCTCCCGGGAGTCGGGGGCGACCAGGAAGAGGGATTGGCCGGCCTGGCCCGGACCGAGCGCGAGATCGAGCATCCGCACGATGCCGGAGTAGATCGAGGTGGTGTGTTCGACCTCGAACGCGGCTGCCACGCGATCCGATGCCGGTTGGAGCCACAGGACGTCGATCAACCGGATCGTCTCGGCGGCCTGCGCGTTCTCCAGCGCCGCGGGGAGGCGGTCGAGACATCCATCGGCCAGATGTCCCTCACCACAGGGACGGTTGCGATCGTTGCTCGCGATCCACACGTCGAATCCGAGCGCGATCCCGAGGTCCCGCAGCCAGCCCTGGATCTCGGTGTGGGTGCGGTCGTCGTCGCGCGCGCTTTGAATGGCTCGGTTCGCTCGTTCGGACTCGACCCGGACGCGCGCAAGATCCTCCGCCCATCGCGCGAGCGCACCCTCGTCCGACGCGGACGGCGGCGGCGGATACCGGCCCGAGCCGACGTCGAACAGGGCGCCGGCGATGGCGCCGAGGTCGTTCGAGAGGAGGTCCCGGTACTTCGCGTTCAGCTCGAGGACCCCGCGGCGCATCGCCAGGTACTCGTCCCAGCGCCCCAGCTTCACCTTGGCCCCGGCGAGGGCGTTGTAGCCCTTCACGATGGCGGTGTTGAACGGCGGGATCACGGTCGGGTGGAGGAAGTAGAGGAGGTTGGCCGCCGCGGGACCCAGGCCCTTGATCGTGGCGCGGTCGAGGGCCTGGATCGCCGCGATCACCTGAGCCTCCTCGCCGCCGCAGCAGGCGCAGGTCTTGAGGAAACGGGCGAACGCGACCTGATTCGCGCGGTCCTCGTAGATGTCGGGGATGCGCAGCTTCGGTTTCCAGAGGAAGGCGTGATCGGCGCCGCGAAAGATCTGCCTCTGCTCCGCGATCGACCCCACGACCGTCTCGAGCGAGGACCCCTTGTAGAGGTTGCCGAAGGTGTCCGCCTCGATGTCGGCGACCACCGCCGAGATGCCCCGCCGGATCGAGCGGAAGTTCTTGAGCCGCTCCTCCCACAGGAACCAGGTGCGGTAGGTGCCGGACGGGTCCTCGCGCCAGCGGCCGAGGAGGCCGCGAACCGGGTCGATCGTGCTGCTCTGCGGATCGGGCATGCTGTCCTTCTCCTCTGCCGCTTGCGTGTCCCAAGGCGGCGCACGATTCTGCCAGCCGCCGCGCAGCGGCGCCATGGAGAAGGGGGTCGATGCGGCAAAATCCCCGGGCGGCGCGCTCAGCGCTTCGGCTTGCGTCCCTTGAGGTCCGAGAGCAGCTTTTCGATGCGGGCCAGCTCCTTCGCGCTGAGCTTGCGCTGCTCGACCAGGTGGGCGACCAGCTCTCCCGGCGAATCGTCGAACAGGCGCGACAACAGGTCGCGGAGCAAACCGCTGCGCAGGGAGTTGCGGTCGACGGCGGCCTCGTAGACGTGGCTGTGCGAGACCTTTTCGCGTCTCAGCATCCGCTTCTGCTCCATCCGGCGGAGTACGGTGAGCACCGTGTTGTAGGCCGGCTTCGGATCGGCGGAGAGCCGCTCCAGCACTTCGCGCGCGGTCTTTGGGCCTTCGTCCCAGAGCACGTCCAGGATCGCCAGTTCGAGATGCCCGGGGGTTCGCGCCGCCACCGTCAGCGGTCTCCGGAGGACGTGATTATCCCCGCCCTGGCGATCCCGTACGACGTTTGCCACGCTCCCATCGTCAGCTCGAACTCCATGCCCTTCGACCAATCCAGCACGCCCGGATTGATCTTCACGCAGGTGTCGTTCTCCACGATCTCGAAGTCCTTGCCTTCCTCCAGGAGATTGCCGTTGGCGGTCACCCGCAGCGCCGACCGGTCGATCCGGACCGGAAACTGGATCAGCTGGGGGTCGATTCCGTCCGCCCAGAGTGAGGCGGATTGGGTGTCGAGGTCGATCGTCCGACCCTGGAGCAGGACCAGGCGCTGCGCCACAGGATCGAACAGGAAGTCCTCGCCTCGGTTCCATTCGGTCTGGTTCTCCCGGGCGTCCTTCGGGCCGAAGGTGAGCTTGTAGGCGCCCTGGAGAACCGGCCGCCGGGGGACGAAGATGCGCGGGTCGCTGGTGCTCCAGAGTGCCGTGGGATCAAGGCCCTGGCCGCGCGGTCCCCGCGGGGGCTGATACACCGAGCCGTCGCCTTCCTTGGGCTTCCGCTCCTCCGGCGGAAGATTGCCGAAGCCGGTGTACATCAACCCCAGGTCCGACTCGACGGCATAGTTCACCCGGTACTTCGCGTTCTCTCCACAGTCGCTCGCCCGCAGGAGCCGGATCGTGCCGGTGGCGGGATCCAGGCTGAAGTCCACGCCTCTCTCCGCCTTTCGATCGCCGAGGGTGATGTCGACCGAATCGGGCACCAGGTTCGCGATCGTCCAGATCCAGGGAATCACCGGCTCGCCGTAGGCGGTCACCAGGTCCTTGGCCGGGTCGACCTCGACCTTCAACTCGAGCAGGGCGTCGCCTTCGGAATACGAGTAGTCGGTGTCCGGCTTCAGCAGGACGGGTTCCGCCGGTGTGTCCACGCCCAACGCGTTGCGGGTCAGGCGGACCGCCGCGACGTCCTGCAACCGCCACGAGAGTCGATAGAAACCGGGGCGGTCGGTCGGCACGATGTGGGCTCTCTTCAAGTCCTCGGGATCGGCGGGACGGGGCGGGACGGCCTCGCGTTGACCCACTTGGTGCACCAGCGATGTAAAGATCTTGGGCGACGTTTCATACGTCAGGGAATACCGCACCAGGGGACCTTGATCGAGATCGACCTTGAGTCGGATCGTCCGCGTCTCGAGGTCGACGGTGAACTCCTTCCCCTGCTCGAGCTCCCGGTCCCCGACCTTGATCGTGACGTTCTCGGAGTAGAGGCGCTCGAGGTTGTAGACCCAGGGCACGGTGCGCTTTCCGAAGGCCTTGAGTTTCATCGGGTCCTCCACCGGGACCCGGACCTCGAGGACTTCTTCGCCGGCATCGTACGCCCAGTCTTCCGATGAAAGCTCCGCTCCCTTCCATTCGACGAGGCTCACGGAGTCCAGCCCCATGTGCAATCGGAAGCGTCCGGGTTGGCCGGTCGCCACGGCGAACGTGACGGCCTCCCGGTTCTCCGGTTGCGCCCGCCCCTCGCCCGTCATCAGCAGGAACAGCGTGGCCAGACAGAAACTGAAGCCGATCAGCGCGGCGAACAGGCGCGGGCGGCGGGAATTCCTGAACTTCGTATGGGACATCAGCATTTCGATTCTCCTGCGCAAGGCGGACGCTCCCGCTCCGAGCGGGGCGACCGGACATGAGGAAGCGAACAGCGCGCGCGATTCGCGCCGGGCCGAACGCACCAGCAGTTCCGCGTACTCATCCGGCTTCCCCAGGGCTTCCACGACTGCCAGGTCGACCGCTTTCTCCCGTTCGATCGAGGCGGCGCGGCAGGCCAGGTGGATCAGGGGTTGGAACCAGAACAGCGTGCGGATCCACTGGCCCAGGAACTGGAACAGCAGGTCGTGACGGCGGTGATGCAGGACCTCGTGCGCGAGGGTGGCTTCGACTTCACCGGTCCGGCCGAAGTCCTCCGGAACGAGGATGACCGGAGAGAAGACGCCGGCCGCGCACGGTCCGGGGAGGCCGGCTGCTTGGAGCAGGTGGATCCTCCGGCGGACTCCGAGTCGATCCTGGAGTTCCCGCAAGCACTCCCCGAGGCCGGGATCGAGCACCCAACGGGCGCGGTTCAACACCGACCGGAGAGCGCGCCACCTGATGACCTGGCGCACGGCGAGGAACAGCGCGCCGGCGAGCCACAGAACGAACAGGAGCGCACCGAGCGAGAGCGCCGACTCACTTTCCGGCGGCCCGGCCTCCCGCAGGTTCTCCCCCAACCACCGTCCCGGCACGTTCCACTGATCACTGGCCAGCGCCAGCCGATTCGGCACGAGGACGGGAGCGAGGGCGACCACCGGCGACTCGACCGCTTCGAGCTCGACCCGCGACGGCGGCGCTTCGGGAGACGCGCGCATCGACCACTCGACCCCGGCGGTCAGCCAGATCACCGGAACCAGCAGCAGCGAGGCGACCAGCGTCGCGTGGCATCGCGCCGGGCACCGACGAAACAACACCGCGTTGAGCACGAAGCCGGCGGCGATCACGGTCGTCGAGCGCCACAGGAACGGTCCCAGGACTTCGAGCGAGTAGAGGTTCATCGAGCGCCCCCAGGTTCAGTTCCGAGATCCTAGCCCGGCGCCCACCCACCCAGCAACTACAATTGTCGTTTTTTTACGAGGCAGCAGATCCAACGTCTCCCCCGGCAAGAGTGGAGGAAATGGTGCGACAAGATCTGCTGGTATGGTTTTCCCATGCGGCGCCGTCCGGCGCCTTGCGACTCAGCGGAGGAAGCGGGTCTCGCCGCTCTTCGAGAAAGGGTAGGTCAAGGGGCCGAACGGGGTGGTCACGTCCATGTCGCCGACGATGCTGTACCCCGAGCCTTCGCCGCTCAGCATGTTGAAGGCGGCCAGTCCCAGGCTCGAGGGAGAGAACGAGATCGGGATGCTCAGGTTGGCGCTGCCGCCCGGCTGGAAGGAGGCTCCCGATTCGATCGCCGTGCTGGCGATCTGCTTTCCGCCCAGGGACAGGTCGTACTTGAGATTTTTCAGCTCGAACGGAAACTCGTTCTGGTTGCCGATCTTCAACTGCAGGGTCGCCGCCGCCTGCTGGAGTGAGAGGCTCTGCCACTCCACGCTGGTCAATTCGACCTCGGGAACCGTGGGCACGGGCAGTTCACCTTTTTTCTCCAAGGGCAGCGAGAGCGGCCCCAGTCCGGGGGCGTCGACGCCCAGGTCGAGATGAGCCGTATACGGCACCACCGAACCGGGGCGGATGCCGGCGACCAGCTCGAGCAGTTGAGTGTAGTTCACGGTCAGCGGCAGGGAGATCGACTCCGAGCCCCGAGCCGGGATGGAGACGCCGGGGCTGGTCTCGCCGGTCAGGAACGGCGAGGCGCCGCTTTGCAGCCGATAACCGAGCCGCTCGACCGGCAGCGACACTCCGTACGGGTTGTCCACGCGCAGCTTCAACCCGAGCGTGAGCGACTCGAGGTTCAAGTCATCCAGACTCAGGGATTCGAACGAGGCCGTCGGCTTGTCCAGCTGGGCGACCAGGTCGGACAGCGCCTTGCAGCCGGACGCGAACAGAACGAGCACGAACAAGGGCAACCATCGAATCATGCGCACCTCTTGCATTGGGGTCACCTTTCCAGCAGGCGCGGCGTCTCGTCACCGGGCGAGCGGCTACTTGTCCCGAGGGAGCAGGTCGTCCACCGCTTCCTTGCCTTTTTCCGCGGCATCGTCCGCGATCTCGGACAACCGCCGCTTGATCTCGTCGAGTTCCTGGCTGAGTTCCTTCTTCTGGCTCTTGGCGTCCTCGAGTTGCTTGTTGATGTCCTCGATCTGATCCTCGGAGGCGTCCTCCATCTCGGCCTTCAGATCATCGATCCGCACGTTCAGGTCGGCAAGCCGCGCCTCGATCCGCTTCTGATCCGCGGCCGAGGCTTCGTCGTCGCCACACCCGGAGAGCAAAAGGGCCAAGAACGCGGTTCCCAGGATTCCTATGAGAGTCTTCATGCCTCGCACATGCTCCATGATCAGGAGGATTGAAAGGCCCGTCATCGTACCCGTTTTCCGGCCGTTCAGCGCCAGCGATCGCCGGATCGTCCATCGCCTCGAGGAGATTCCGGAGATCGTCCTCCGGTATCGGGACGGCCTCCCAGGCAGGGCGGCGGCGGCCGTCGGAAGTCGTGCTAGTGAAGTCCTCATGCCTGAATTGCCCACCGTGGAGATCTTCAAGCGCACCTTCGACCGGACGGCGGCCGGGCGCCGGATCGCCCATGTGCGGGTGCCGTCCACCAGGGTGCTCAAGAAAAGCGCGTCCTCGATCCGCTCCCGCCTCGCCGGCCGCCGACTGCGGGGTTCTCACCGCCACGGCAAATACCTCTTCGCCGGCCTCGAGGGAGACGGCTGGGTCGTGCTGCATTTTGGAATGACCGGCGATCTCCACCACTACAAGGGGGACAAAGATCCGCCGGGCCACGAGCGGCTGCGCCTGAGCCTGAACGACGGGTGGAACCTCGGCTACAGCTGCCCGAGGCTCCTCGGAGCGGTCGACCTGGCCGAGGACGTCGGTGAGTTCATCAACGAACGATCGCTCGGTCCCGATGCGTTCGATCTCGACCTTTCGCACTTTCGGAAACGCCTGTCCGCGCGGTCGGGCGCCATCAAGAGCGTGCTGATGAACCAGAAAGTCCTGGCCGGTCTCGGCAACGTGTACACGGACGAGGTGCTGTTCCAGGCGGGCGTCCATCCGAAGGCGCCGGCCGGACGGCTGGACGATGAACAAGTTCGCGGCCTGCATCGCGGCATGCACCGGATCCTGCATCAGGCGATCGAGTCCCGGGCCGACCCCGCCCGGATGCCCTCCTCCTGGCTGCTCCCGCACCGCGAGCCGGAGGCGAGCTGCCCCCGCTGTGCCGCGACCCTGAAGCGCATCACGGTGGGAGGACGGCAAGGCTACTGCTGTCCCTCGTGCCAGAACTCGCGTCAGGCCGGCGGGCGTACTCGCGGCGCGAAAGCGAGCGCCTCATGAGTCCGATGGGACCAACCACCCTCGACCTGGAACAGGCTCGTCGCGACATGGTGACGCATCAGATCGCCGGCCGGGGGATTCGAAACGAGCGGCTGCTCTCCGCGATGCGCGCCGTGCCGCGAGAGCAGTTCGTCTCCTCCGAACTGGCGGAGTTCGCCTACCACGACGGCCCCTTGCCGATCGGCCACGAACAGACCATCTCCCAGCCCTACATCGTGGCGTCGATGATCGACGCGCTCGCTCTCGAGCCCGGGGATCGCGTGCTCGAGATCGGAGCCGGCTCCGGTTACGCGGCGGCGGTCATGAGCCGCATGGTGTCGGAGGTGGTGGCGATCGAGCGGCACGACGAGCTGGCCACGGCCGCTTCGAGGCGATTGGCCGACCTCGGGTATGACAACGTGATCATCATCCACGGGGACGGCACGCGGGGGTGTCCCGAACGCGCGCCCTTCGATGCCATCGCCGTCGCCGCGTCCGGGCCACGCGTGCCGAAGAGCCTGCGGAATCAGCTCGCGTTGGGGGGCCGATTCATCATCCCGATCGGACCGTCGGCCTACGAACAGTACCTGATCCTGATCACCCGGACCAGCGAGCGGACGTTCGAGGAACGCCGGCTGTCTCCGGTTCGATTCGTGCCCCTCATCGGAGCGGAGGGGTGGGAAGACGCCGCCCTGGAATCCGGCGCCAAGGGCGCCAAGGCGGTGGAGGAGGACCTGTCCACGCTGATCGCCCGCCACGCCTTGCCGTTTCGCGAGCTGGACCTGGACCTCGAGTCCCTGCTCGAGCGCGTGGGCGAATCGGCCGTGGTCCTCCTGGGGGAGGCGACGCACGGGACCTCGGAGTTCTACCGGGCGCGGGCGCGGATCACGCGGGCGCTCATCGAACGCAAGGGCTTCGACGCGGTGGCGCTCGAGGCCGACTGGCCGGACGCCGCCCGCATCGACCGCTGGGTCCGGGACCTTCCGTCGGGCCCGTCCGACTGGCGCGCCTTCGCGCGCTTCCCCGCCTGGATGTGGCGGAACGAGGAATTCCGCGAGTTCGTCGACTGGCTGCGTGAGCACAATGCCGCCCTCGATCCCGCGCAACGGGTCGGCATTTTCGGGCTCGACCTCTACAGCCTGTACACCTCCATGGACGCGGTCCTCGAATACCTGGGTGGCCTCGATCAAGAGGCGGCGGAAGTGGCCCGGCTCCGGTATCTCTGCCTGGAACCCTGGGAGCGGGACCCGGCGGCTTACGGCCGGGCGGCGTTGACGCACAGCTACCGGGAGTGCGAAGCCAAGGTGCTGGCCACTCTCACCGACCTCCTGAAGAGCCGGCTCCGATACCTCGAACAGGACGGGCAGCGCTTTTTCGACGCCGCACAGAACGCCCGGCTGGTCAGGAACGCCGAGCGATATTACCGCGAGCTGTACTACGGTTCGCAGCAAACCTGGAATCTGCGGGACAGCCACATGTTCGAGACGCTGCAGAGCATCCGGGCGCATTGCGGCCAGGGTTCGCGGGTCGTGGTCTGGGAGCACAACTCCCACGTCGGAGACGCCCGCGCCACCGAGATGAGCGCCCGGGGGGAGCACAATCTGGGACAGCTGTGCCGCCAGGAATTCGCGGACGGAGCCTACCTGATCGGCTTCGGCACCGACCGGGGGACCGTGGCCGCGGCGACCAACTGGGATGGTCCGGTGGAGATCAAGGACATCCGCCCCGCGCGTTCGAACAGCTACGAGGGCGTCTGCGTGGACAGCGGCCTCGATCGCTTTGCGCTGCCCCTGCGGCATGCCGTGCCCGAGATGAGCCGCGCGCTGGCCGAACCCCGCCTGGAGCGCGCCATCGGGGTCATCTATCGTCCGGAGAGCGAGCTGGCGAGCCACTACTTCCAGGCCGTGCTCCCCGAACAGTTCGACGAGTGGATCTTCCTTTCCCGCACGCGAGCGGTGCGGCCCCTCGAAGTTGCGGATCTCAGGGGCGTTCCCGACCTGTATCCTTTCGGCCTCTGAGTCCGGTTCCGCCGCCGCCTTTTCGGGAGCATGAGATGTTGACGACGCTGCTGGCCGCTGCGCTGAGCACGCCGCTTTCCGGCGCCCCCGCCCCTTCCGCCCCTCCCGCCTGGGAGCATTTCGTCCTGGAGAACGGAATCCAGGTCTCCTCGCTGGTGGTCGGCGACGCGGAAAACCAGAGTTTCTTCACGCTGCTTCCGCTCGGGCTGCTCGCCGACGACGCCCATCGGACGCAGTACGCGCACCTGGTGGAGCACATGCTGATTCGTTCCACCGATCCCGACAGCCTGCTCGAGGACGGCCTCCGCCTGAACGGCGAGACCACGGCGCTGACCCTGCGGCTGGAATCGATCGGGCCGGCCGAGAGCTTTCGGGAGGCGCTCGAACGGCACGCCCGCTGGCTCGCCGCGGACCGCTTCGACGAGCAGGTGCTGGCACGCGAGCAGCAACGCATGGAACAGGAGCTGGACACCACCCTCGCCGGCGGATTCACCGCCAAGTGGGCCGATGCGGCCTGGAACCAGATCGTCCGGCATGGTCTGGATCACGCGGCGGTCAGGCTGGATCCGGCTTCCGCGACGGTCTCCGAGGTGCGGGAATACGTGCAGGCTCGCGTGCCGGTCTCCGCCGCCGTGCAGTTCGTAAGCGTGGGGCCGGTTCCGGCCGAGCAGATCCGCGAGACGCTGGAAACGACCCTGGGGGAACTCGCACCACGTGAAGCGGCGGCTGGCGTGAGCCCATTCGACGGCGAACCGATCGAACGGGAAGCGACCTGGGATCTGGAGGCGCGCCACTATCTCGAATGGTATCCGCTTCCCGATCGCGGAGTCGCCGATCGGGCCGGGTCGGTGCTCTTGAGCCAGCTCGTCAATGCGGCCCTGATGCAGGATGCCCGCCTGTCGTCGCGCGGCATCCAGGCCCACGCGGCCGCCGATCTGATCACGCCGGAGGGCCGGTTCCTGAAGCTCACGGCCGGTTTCAAGGACGAGGCCGACCTGCCGCTGATCCGCGAGGCGTATCAGGCGGCGATCGCCGATCCGCTGGCGACGCTTCACGCCTCGGGCGACGCCGCCGGATCCTTGACCCGACTCTCCGAGCAGCTCACCGCGCTGCCGGACTTCCAGCAGCTCAGGAAACGGCTGGCCGGAAAAACCTCGAGCATGTTCCTCGAAGCCCAGGTGGCGCTGACCCTCATGAATCACCGCATCACCACCGGACTGCCGGCCGACGGCGAACTGAAGCAGGCGCACGCCGCGCTGACGCCCGAGACGCTGGCCGAGCTGGCGCGCCTGACCTTTCGGAAAATCGCCCGCTCCTCGCTGCTCCTGCGCCCGGTCGAATGATCCGGACGCCGGCCGCGGAGCGCCGTCGCGTTCAGCTCCTGCTTCGGCTCGAACCGCCGCGCGAAGCGCTGCTCCGGGTGCTCTTCTTCTTCGCCTTCGACCCGCCGCGCGAGCTGCTCCCGTCGACCTCGTCGCCGAAGGCGCTGACCGTCAGCGAACGGCCGTTCACATCCCGGGAGAGCCGCACCAGGTTGCGATCCTCGGCCTCCTCCAGCAGGCGCGAAAAGCTCTTGAAGCCGTAGTAGGTCTCGTTGAACGAGGGGCTCTTGCGCTGCATGGTCTCCTTGATCAAGGACGCCCAGTAGACGTCGCGGTTTTCGCGGCGCAAGGCCATCAGCGAATCGAGCAGCAATCGGAAGACTTCGCGCTCCTTCTCGTTGGCATCCTGCAGGATCTCGGCTTCCGGCTCCGATTCCGCCTCCAGGTCCTCGTAGTAGATGAACTCGTCGCAGTTATCGCGCAGCAGCGCGGACGTCGATTCCTTCATGCCCAACCCGATCACGTGACGGCCGTTCTCCTTCAGCTTCGAGACCAGCGGCGAGAAGTCGCTGTCGCCCGAGACGATCACGAAGGTATCGATGTGCGCCTTGGAGTAGCAGAGATCGAGGACGTCGACGCACAACCGCATGTCGGCGGAGTTCTTCCCCGACACGCGCCGGGCTGGAATCTGCAGGAGCTCGAATGCGCACTCCTGGAGCGAACTGGCGTTGCCGGGAAACCGTTTCCAGTCGGCGTAGGCGCGCTTGACAACGATGTTTCCTTTTTCGACCAGCCGGGCCAGCACCCGTTCCACGTCGAAACGGTTGCTCTGGTTCCGGAAGCCTAGCGCCAGGTTTTCGAAATCCAGAAAGACGCCGAGCAGATTCCGTTCCGTCATGGTTTTCCCGCCGTTTTCGTATTACAACCGCTGCAGCGATGCTGCCCTGCTACCCGGAGGGTACGTTCCGCCGGGCGGCGCCACAACTCCCGCCGCATTCTTCTCGAGGTCGAACACGGTGCCGTTCAAGGCGACGATCCTGATCCTGTTGAGCCTGGTGGCCGCCGGCTCCGTGGCGGCGCGGGTCTGGCTGTCTCCGGATGAGGCCTTGGAGCGCGAGGATGCTTCGGCCTCCGGGGCGAGGACCTCGCCGTTCGGGGTGTCCTCGATGGCGCCCGAACAACCGGGCGAATCGCCGGATACGGCCTTCGACCCCGATCGCGATTCCCGTTCGGACGGATCGGGCGACTCGGACGGCGCCGCGGAGGTCATGCCCTACGTCACCGAGGGCAGCTTCTTCGCCCTGATCGGTTTCGCGTTGGGCTACCTTTCCCGCAAGATCCTCAAACTGGCTTTGCTCCTGCTGGCCTTGCTGTTCCTCGCCGTTCAGGGCCTCTCGTACGCCGAGGTCGTTTCGATCGACTGGGACCGGGCGCTGCAGGTGTTCAACGACCTGGTGCTCAACGTGAAGGAAAACCAGACCCTGGGAGAGATCCTCAAGAACCGCCTTCCCTCCGCCGGCGGCCTCACCGCCGGCTACCTGCTGGGCTTCCGCAAAGGCTAGCTACGGACACCGCCGCCGTGCGGGGCCAGCTGGCTCTCGTGCCGTTCGACACGAGTGAAGATCTCTCGCGGAATGCGCGAGAGCTGACGTCGTGCGAGCTGGTCATCCTTAGAAAGGCCCGCGCAGGCGGGCGCCCGGCTGGCGGGTCGAACCGGGAGGAAGCAGGCATTCACCTGGTTGCGGGCCGCATCCTGGCCTCGCCTTCACTCGACTGATGTCTTTAACTTGCGTATAAACAATCGTTTACATGATGCAATCAGCAGACCGCTCAATTTCTATCTTCCAGACGTGAAAGAGCTATTCCAGCGCGCCACCTCCGTGTGATACCCTGCCGGCTCGTTCAAGTTCGGTCAGAAGAAGACCTCTCGGAATCTGCATCCGTTTCTTCCCAGTGACTTCGTGCCAGGACCCGCACAAG
>Ga0326597_10006145_pt1 | contig 16507 bp, 16 predicted proteins | sample RVTome_12_FD_203789 | JGI IMG/M metagenome (GOLD analysis project Ga0326597, IMG submission 203789) | Soil microbial communities from uranium-contaminated site in the Upper Colorado River Basin, Wyoming, United States - RVT100D185 | ecosystem: Environmental > Terrestrial > Soil > Contaminated >...
CTGGCTCATATTCCACTCACTCTGGTTTGCGTCAAGATAATATTCACCGGCGTGCCGGTGGGCGCGCAGATCGCTTGGCTCGATTGCAATAGCACCGGCATGCCACCGGCCAACACGCGAGTCGCGCTGATAAGCCATTGGGCGGTGACACAGGGACCGTTGCCGCCCGGCGGCACGAAAGGACAAGCGGCGACGACATAAGGCGCCGGCAGCGTCGTCACCGGCATGCCGCTGACCAACACGCGCGCGAAGGGCGCCGTCGGCTGCGCCTGGCCACCATGGGCGCACATCACCGTGGCGCCGACGTGTAAGAGAAATCCCGGCATGTCAATTTAACTCCCGCGCGGGGTTTGAAACCCGCTCGCGACCAAAGGGGAATGCTCGCCCCCCTTTGGATTCCCTCAGCAATTTTGTGCCGCCTTTGGAGGCGGGGTTTATTAGAATCAAGTCACCACCAATGCGACTTTGTTGATCATCACGCTCGGCCCCATGAGATCGATGGACGCGCCTTTGCCGTTGTTGATGTAAATACCGGTGTCGTTGACGACGATCATGGCGCCGCTCGAACTACGCAGCACGATACCGCCGGTGCCCGGCGGCGCCGGCGCCGGCACCGGAGCTTGCATCGGGATCGGCACGGCGTCGCTGATGATGATCGAATTCTGTAAAGTCGACTGAATGACGATGGTCTGCCCCGGCGGGATGGGGGGCGGCGCGAGCGCCGCCTGCGGCACCTCGGCCGCCGATCCCCAAAAGCCACCGACCCATATCGGATAGTCCGGATCGCCCTGCTCGAACTCGATCCACACCCCGGCACCGATCTGCGGCACCATGTAAACACCTTCCAACTTGCCGGCGATGGGCACACAGGGCATGGCCCAAGTCATCGGTATGATGCCTTGCACGTCCGGCACCATCGCCTGGATGCGACCGCGCTGCTCGGGATCGAGATTGTTGATCACGGTGCCGCGATACTTGCCGTAGTAGCGGGTCATCTTGCCGTCGTTCATGCGGCCACCTGCGACAGGGTTGAGATCAGACCGTTGCGGCTAAGCTCAAAACTCTGCTTGTACTCCCCTGCTTTAATCTTGTGCGTCACGCTCTTGACGTAATGCAGTCCATCATAGGCCAGCCCGGCGCCGCGCACGCCGACCAGTTGGCGCGCCTTGAGCACGCTGCCGTAGCGCAACACATCAAGCTCGCCTTTGCCGGTGACGGCGTCGGCCCACTGTGACGCCTTGGCCAGGCCTATCATCACTCCCTGCGGGATTGAGCGCTTGGCCAAGTCATTGCTCGCCGGCGTCAGCTTGGTCGGGATCGGCGGAATCAGAGCCAACGGCGGGTTGAGCGGCGTGATCGGTGGGATCGGTATCGGAATGATCGCCTTGGTCAGTTCTTCGTAATAAAAAACCGTCGGGATGCCGTTCTGATGATTGTTGAAGGAAAACGTCAGCGACTCGACGTTGGTATGAACGTCCATATTGATGTTGAGCGCCTTTTGCACCGGGCCGACTTTGATCTGCGGCCCCCAGTAGGCGACGTTGGTGCCCGGCGCCGGGCCGGGATCGAGATAGAAAACGTAGCCGACGTTGTCGGCCAGCTCTTTGATATAAGCGAGGTCGGTACCCTTTTGCGCTGGAATGCGCGTGGTCGGAATCGGCACGTCGATCAATACGCTGGGAATGATCAATGGGATCAGCCCGAGAAAAGCGTACTTGAGCAGGATCAACGCCACCCGTCCTTCCGGCGGTGTCGCCGGAAATGGAAAGCCGCTGAAATCGATCTTGTCCATCAACACCGTCAGGTCGTCACCGGTAATCGACAGCGTCGAACTGCCGGGGTCGCGGCCGGGGAGGATTTGCTGATGGGTCACCACGCCGTCCATCAACACATGCGGCGTGCCGCTGACGATGACCACGATGACGACGCGCAAGATCGGTATCGGCGCGCCGCCGCTCAGGAGAAACAAGTTGTGCAGCGGCGAGCGATTGTCGAGCGTAAATGACATCTGAAAGCCGCTGGCGCCGGCGTCGTTGACGGTCACCGACAGTTCGGTCAGCGCGTCCATCACGACCTTGGGTGCCGGCACCGGCACCAGCGGGCCGATGTAAAGTTGCAGGGTAACGCTTTTAAGCATTCTGCGGTCCCGCGATTCCCTGCGGCAACGTGATCTTGATCACAGCGCCGATGACTTCGACCAATTCGTCCGGACGCATCGCGCCGTTGGCATCGCACAGGCGCCAGAACTGCTCCGGATCGCCGAGATACTTGGCGGCGAGATTATCCAAGCGATCGCCCTGCACGACGAAATGTTCTTGAATCACGCTGAACTGGTCCGGCGCCGGCACGAAGCGGCGGCGCAGATAAACCATCGTCCGGCCGTCGCTCGTCGTCAGCTTGGCCGTCGCGACGGCGTGATAGCGGCTGTTGGCGGCAAACGCCGAAGTCGCCCCGCCCGCCTGCAGCAATGCCTGCAACGCTTGAGTTGGATCGTTCATGAAATCCCTCCGAGACCGAGCATGCCGAGCGCGCCGGCGGCATTTTTGGCCGCGAGCTGCTCTTTGAGCTGCTGGTACGCCATAAATAAGCTGCCGCCCTTATTGTCGTAACCGAGATCGGTGACGCTCAGCACGCGCATGCCGAGGCTGACTTTGGCGCGCAGCGGATTGAGCGCCGTATCGAACGCTTCTTCGGTGACGCTGAAATCGGTGATGCGCACCGGCACGATGCGGCTCTTGCTCCAGACAAACAGCGTCAACGCCGACAGCGTCGGCAAGATCTCCAACATGCCCGCCGAGGCCAGCGAATTGTTCGACAACAACTGACCACTGGCCGGATAAAGGATCGTCTCCAGCGCCGCCAACTGCGGCTGGATGCCGAACTGCACCGCGTTGGCATGCTGATCGGGAAACTCCAATTGATCGGTGGCGTCGATCTCGGCGTCGAGCTTGATGGTCTCCACCGGCGGCCCGGTGAGCCGCATCGCCTCCGCGCGGTCGCCGCTCTCTTTCACCGCTTGCGGCTGCAACGTCCGGCTCAGCGTGTCCGGGTTGTATTGCAGCACGATGATCCGCTGCACCGCCGAAGTGTCGGCATCGATCAGCACGAGGCCGCCTTTGAGCAAGCGCGGGGAATTGGGAAAAGTCGTCATGATGATTTCACTCCGTTAAAAGCGCCGCACCAGGCCGAAGGTCACGCCGGCTTTGCGCACGTCGGTGAGGTTTTTTGGATTCATCCCCAGATTCAAATTGGTTTCGAATTTCACGCCGCGTCCGATATCGACCTGAAAATCTAGGGTCAACTCACCTGCTCGCAAGAAGGTCAGGCCCTTAAACAAAATCCCCGTGCCGAGCGCCAGCTTGTCCGCAGTGTCGGGCTTGAAGCCGGTAAAGCGGTAGCTGTCCTTCAGCACGTTTCGTCCCAGGGCATAGCGGCTAAACTCGTTTCGTAGGACGTCAGGCTCATTGGGATGAAGAATCGCCGCTTGATATAAATGATGTCCGTAATCTTGAAGATTTTGTCCCACGTCGAGTTCGAGCTTTTCGAGAAAAATCGGCAGATCGCGAACTGTTGGTCCGTCGGACGTCGGTTGGCGTTGAATCGTAACAGCGTGCGCGGCGTGCGCTTGACCGACCTTTGCCGTTGTCACAGCTGGCGTGGAATCGCCATGCCCTGGCTCAGACAGCCCCGCGCTCGCAGAGCTACCGGTTTGTTGCACGACATGGGCCAGCTCATGGGCCAAAAGTTGCTGTCCCGCGCGCGTTCCCGGCGCATAATGGCCGGCGCCAAAAACAACGTCGCTGCCGACCGTGTACGCCAGCGCATGCACCGAGCGCGCCGACTCCGCGGCGCCCGCATCCGCATGCACGCGCACATTGGCAAAGTCATGGCCGAAACGAGACGAGAAAAATTCGCGCGTCGCCGCATCGAGCGGCTGGCCTGGCGTAGCAAGTACGCCATGAACTATGGGCGTGGCATCCATCGCTGCGGTTGCGCCGGATGCGGCGCGCCGTTGCCCAACCAGCGTCGGCCCCGCCGGTGCCGCCGGCTTGGCGCTCTTGCATTCGCGTTTGGTCAAGACCAGATCTCCGTCGGGACAGGCGTAATCGTAAAAGCACAGCGGCGTCGCCGGCGGCGGCGTCAACGTGTTGATCGGCCCCGGCCCCATGCCGACGACGATGTCGGTTTCGCGGACAATCACGCGAACCACTAGGCCGTCGCTGAAATGCACGAAGCAGCCATAGTTACCGTTGGCGCGCGGCGGCTCGCAGTCGATTTTTTCCACCGTCGCCTGCGACGGCGGCGTTATATCGTTCTGCACATAGGTTTCCGCCGCCCGCTTGCTGATGCTCTCCGGATCTCCGCGCCAGCTCGGACAACGGCTGCCCTCCTCCGGGGCCGGCCCGGTGTCAGTCTGCGCAGCGCTCTCGGCCGGTGTCTCACTGGTCTCCTCTGCCCGTTGGATCATCGAACCATTCATGTTCGCGAGTTCATCACCGGCAACGCGCCGTTGCGCGGTCGCGCTGGATTGTCGCTGACTTGAGTTAAAATCAGCGTCAGCCATGCGCATCACCTGCTCCGCCGCCCGATCCGCTTCCTGTTCGTATTCGTCGCCAGGTTCGTTAATGCGTAGCTTCGTTTGCAGCGGCTGGCCGACCAGCTTTTTCGTTTCACACTCTGGACAACTACCTGTGAGGCCGCTTGCTCCACCGCAGGCGCACTTGCGCTGCAACCCAGCTACACTTAAAGGCGTAACATTTGAACGAGTTGGCCCAGGCAACTGTGTATGGTCATGTTCCGTCATGCGGTGGACCTTTCCATGTCAATCTGATTGATGGCCGTGAGCTTTTCGTCGAACTCAACCTTTTTCAGCGGCAAGCCGCTTACCCATAACACCTGCAAGCGATCTCTGGGCTCGCCGAACGCCTGCGGGTGTAGCATCCGGCTGAGGGACTCCAGGTTGTATTGCGCCGAGACGATGCGCTTGACCCGCGCGGTCTCCGCATCGATCAGCACGATGCCGCCCTTGAGGAGTTTGGGTGAGTTGGAAAAACCGGTCATGGTTTACATCCCATCCTTATGGTGCTTGGTAGTTCTCTGTTGTGCTCTCTCAAAGAAGTTCTTTTCCAAAAGAAGCGTGCCCGACTGCGACTGCGCGTTCAGCGCCAGCAATTCGGCGGTCGTCGGGTTCACCAGACTTTCGAGCGCCGCGAGTTGCGGCGCAATGCCGAAAGCGACGGCATTCGCGTTCTGGTCCGGATGCTCCAGCGAATCGGTTGCGTCGATCTCAGCTTCGAGCTTGATCGACTCGATGGCCGGACCCTCGAAGCGGAATGGATGCGCCCGTTCCGCTCCGCCGTCCCCGCCCGCGCCTTGCACCTGGTCGATGCGCGACAGCGTGTCGGGGTTGTGTTGCAGCGCGATCGAGCGACTGACCGCGCCGCTGACGGCGTCGAATACGACGAGGCCGCCCTTGACGAACTTGGGTGAGGACGGCAGGCTCATGGGCCGACTCCTGCGCGGGATAATGGGCCTGGCGATGCGAACAGGGTCATGGCGACGCTCCACCCGGTTTGGTCTTCAACGCCGCCTTGCAGGCGGCCTTCAGCCCTTCGGCTTCCGTGCCGCTGGCGCCGGTGCCGTCGACGGCCGCATCGCAGGCCGTTTCGCTGCCCTTCTCCAGTCCCTTGCGCACGCCGGAGCGCGCGAGGTCCTTCAGATCCTTGGACACCGGCAGCTTCTTGATGAGGGGGTCCACGACCTCCTCCATTACCTTGTCGATCACTGCCTCCGACAGGCTCTTGTTAACCGGCGGATGCTTGCGATCGAACTCGTCGATCTTCTTCTGGTTCTCCTGCATGCGGCGCCACAGGTCGCCGTCGTCCGGATCGCGGCGCGGACCGATGCCGGGCTGGTCGGCCATCACGCTCGGCTTCAACGGCGCGAAGGGATCGAAGCTCGGCTTCGCCGGCGGCGCCACCGGCTGCGATCCGACGCTGACGTTGATCTCCACGCGCCGGTTATTCTCGTTCATGACGCCGTCGGCGGTTGGCACTGCCGGGCTGGACTCGCCCATCGAACCGCAGGCGATCTCGCCGAACTTGTCCTCGCCGATACCCTGCTTCTTCAGTGCGTCGATGAGCGCCTGCCGGGCGATGTCGGCACGGCTTTGACCGAGCGCCTCGTTGAGTTTCTCGTCGCCCGATCGGTCGGTGTGGCCGACGATGGAGATCGTCGCGCGGCCGTTCTTGCACATGCCCAGGTGCAGCGAAATGCTCCAGGCCAGGCTGTCGATGTCAGCGGTGTGCGCCGGCGTGAGCGCGGTACTGTTGAGGGCGAAACCCGACAGCGTCTTGGCAGGGAACGGCAGGCCCGCATCGGCGGCGAGATTGTCGTCGGCCTTGGCCTGCAGCGCGACCGGCGCGCCGCCAAGCGCCTGCGTCGAGACGAGGCGGCCTTGCGCGGCCTGGTCCGCCGCCTGGTCTGCTCGCGCTTCGGCATCGGGCGACGTGCTGCCGCCGCGCGACTGCTGCACCACATGGGCCAGTTCGTGCGCCAGCAGTTGTTGCCCGGCGCCGCTGTGCGGCTGGTAGCGGCCGGCGCCGAACACGATGTCGCGTCCCACCGCGTAGGCCGTCGCGCCGATCGTGCGTGCCGATTCGGCAGCGGTCGCGTCGGCATGAATACGCACTGCGCCGAATTCAGCGCCGAAGCGCGTCTCCATCTGCGCACGCACCGACCCCTCGAGCGGCGTGGCGTGACTTTTCGCTACGAGTTCCTGCGTGGCGCGCCACACCGGCGACGGATCGTGTGCCTTGGCCACGAGGTCGGCGGACCGCGATGCGTGCCTGCGGCTCATTCCTCGCCCCCGGTGGTGCTGGTTTTCTTCGCCCCTTGCGAAGGCGGCGCGGCCGGCTTGGAACTGAACGGATCGCAGCCCTTGACGTGGTAGTTGTGCGCCTCGGGCGGCAGGATTTCCAGCGTGCCCGACTGCGACAGCGCGTTCAGCGCCAGCAATTCGGCGGTCGTGGGGAATGAACTCATACGTGACTCCTGTTCTCGAAAACAACGCTATCACTCATCCGACAGGCCGAATTTCATGAGGCCTCCCTCTATTTTCACTTCCCTCGGATTCCATCGCCCTTCATCTGGTATGTTTCCTATACCCGAGGCGCGCCGGATCGCCGAGCCGCTTCGGGCGGCGCCATTCATCTCCCGAATCGACGCCTTCATCGCCGATGTGTCGACGCCGGTCGGTTTGCCGCCAGCCTGAGGGCGGGCTAGCGCATCACATGGGCGGGCGCAGGTTCGCCAGTCGCCATTCCTCCGCCAGCCGCTTCTGACGCTCCTGTCGCTCGGCTTCGGCGAGCAGCTCGACGACGGTCGGCTTGAGGGCGGCGCCCATCATGATCAAATCGTCGCGGCTGGAGTGCCTGCGCTCCCGCAAACCGGTCGCCGCGAGGGCCTCAGCCCGAAAGCCCTTGCGCTGATCGCCGTTCAGGGCGTTCGCGAACTTCCACCCGGCCATCACCCCGTCGTTGGTGCCCTTCTCACGAACGCCCTCGAACCCGGCAACACGCTCGCCAATGCTGGGATTCGCGGCCTTGTACAGGAGCATGCGCTCGGCGTCGGCCGCCTGCGTCCAGGTGATCACCGCGGCGAGCCCCTGTGCGAAGCCCAGGGCGTACGCATCGGCGCGGAGCTTCGCCTTCGCCTCGGCGATCGACGCGAATGCCGAGAGGAACAAGATGAAGACGTCGTGCGGCCCTGGCATCGCGAGCGCCATGAGGAGCCGGCCGACCCGGGCCGCCTTGGTGGCCTTGGCCGCCCCGGCCACGACATCGGCGGCGGCCGTCTCCGCCTTGATTGCCTTAACCTCCGCGCCAGCCACCTTCGCCTCGGCGCCAACGGCCTTCGCCTCGGTGGCAGCGCCCTTCACTTCGGCAGCAGTGCCCTTCACCTCGGCGGCACCACCTTGGGTCGCGGCCTTGCCGCCGCCTGCACCGCCACCGCCTGGACCGCCGCCCCTGACTGACTGGCGGTACTTGTTCGCGACGGAGTCCATTTCCTGCTCGACCACCTGCCAGTCCTTGACCTTCCCGGCGGGGACGCCCTCCTTGTCGAGCCACGCACCGACCTGCTGGTTCCGCTTGTTGGCCATGCCGCGCAGCGGATCTTCGGGGGCGACCTGCGTGTAGTACGGCTGCTTATTGATCCAGGCTTTCTTGGGGTTGGCCTTTGCACCAAGGATCGACTCGTCCTGGGCCATGAGCGTCTTGAAGGGCGTCCATTGGCCGGCCTTCGGGGCGACGCCGACGCCCTTGCTGCCAGTCCCGCGCCGGCGATAGAAGAACAGAACCTGGTCGCCGTGGCCTGTGGCCACGACGACGATGTCGCGGCCCGCGACCTGCCAGATCTGCGAAATGACTTTGTACGCGCCTTCGGCGCCCGTCTGGCGCTGGACGACTGCGGCCACGGCCCGATTCCCGGCCGACTGTTGCACCACATGCGTCAGCTCGTGAGCCAGCAGACGTCGACCGCCCGGCGTTGCAGGGGCAAACTGGCCGACACCGAAGACAACGTCGCGCCCCACGGTGTAGGCGTGGGCGTTCACATCCCGCGCCGATTGCTCGGCAGCCGCGCCGGAATGCACCCGCACCCGTGAAAAGTCGTGGCCGAAGCGCTGCTCCATGTCCTGCCGCAACGTCGGCTCCAGCGGCCTGCCCGAGCTGGCAAGAACGCGGTCTACGCTGGCGGGCGCGGTATCGGTATCTTCGGTCGCCTGCCCCGTGTAGCGCTGGATGCGCGGTGGTGCCTCGCTGACTGTGGAATGCGACGGCGCTGCCAACACCTGATCAGCAACCCGGTCCGCTTCATGTTCCAGCGGGTCGTTGCTCGCGCCGATGGTGAGCTTGGTCTGCAGGCGTTTCTTGTTTTTGCATTCCGCGCATTCGCCGGTCAACGACGCCGTCGGCGACCCGCACGCGCATTTGCGCTGCAGCAGCAAACCGGCGTGGCTTGAATTGCTCAGAGCCTTTGGCTTGGCGGCCACGTTCTGCAAGGGTGCGGTGGCGGTCATTTCATTACCTCCTTGCCGATAACGCGCGCGGCTTGGTCATGGATTTGAATTGCAATTCCATCGGTTAAGACCGTGGCGTTCTTCCTGCCATGTTCGTTGCCGGGCTAAGACAGCCGTGAATCGCCTGGGCGATTTGTTCACCGACCTGTACGGCGCGCATGCCGCTGTCGATATGGATCGTCCCCGCGTCGATCTGACTTTCATTCACCGGTGCATAAAAATTCGCCGGTACACTTTGCTGCACCAACAATCGCGCCAATTCGCTCTGCACCGCAGCAGCGATGTCATAGCGGTCGCCCGGCGCGACTCCTGCCAAAATCAGTCGGTCGATTCGAAGTTCCACTGACGCCGGCGGCTTCATGGCGGCCGGCCCAGTCGTAGAGTTATCAAGCGGCACCCTGCCACCGCGTCGCCGCCTCATCTGTTCACGTGCACTCATCGCCAGCCGCCGATCTCGGCTTCGGCGAGCGGCCGTTCGAGCTTGGCGTATTCGCTTTTGGCGGCGTGCAGCAAATGGCGCATGGCCACCGGCTGGTTCGCCTCGGCGGCGAGAAACGCGGCGTTGAGCGCCATGTTGCGAATGTTGCCGCCGGCAATTTGCAGGCGCGCCAACTGGACAAAGTCCAAGCCGTCGGTCGGCGTTTGCGCGGGAAAAATCCGCCGCCAGATCTCGGCGCGTAGAGCTGCATCGGGAAATGGAAACTGGACGACGAAGCGCAGGCGGCGCAGGAACGCCGTGTCCAAAGCGCTTTTCATATTGGTCGTGAGGATCGCCAGGCCGCTGTACGCCTCCATGCGCTGGAGCAAATAACTGATCTCAATATTGGCGTAACGGTCGTGGCTGTCTTTGACCTCGCTGCGCTTGCCGAACAGCGCGTCGGCTTCGTCGAAGAGCAATATCGCGCCGCTTTCTTCGGCGGCGTCGAAGACCCGGCGCAGATTTTTCTCGGTCTCGCCGATGTACTTGCTGACCACCTGGCTGAGATCGATGCGATAGAGATCGAGCTTGAGTTCGTTGGCGAGCACTTCACCGGCCATGGTTTTGCCGGTGCCGCTGGGGCCGGCAAACAACGCGCCGATGCCTAGGCCGCGCGCCCCCGCCGCGCCGAAGCCCCAGGCGTCGTACACCTTGGCACGCTGGCGCACCTGCACGACGATCTGTCGCAAGATCTGTTTCTGCGCGTCCGGCAGCACCAGTTCGTCCCAACCGGTGACCGCAACGATGCGCTGGGCGAGGTCGTTTAGACGCGGCCGGGCATGGGCCCGGCAGATGTCCCACAGAGCACCAGTGAGATCACCGCCGTCGCTGTGCGCCTGCAGGGCTTCGTCGCTGGCGCTGCGAATCACGTTAGCGGCAAAGTTGAATTGACTACCGATGGCGTCGAGTTTGCCATCAAGGCTGCCATTGACCGCGGCGCCGGCGCTGCCGAGCTGCTGCTGCCACAACGCGCGCTGTTCCGTTTTGGTCGGCTTGTCGACCTCAAGCGTGGTCACGCGCCGCTGCAACATCAAGCGCCGGTTCTCGCTGCTGAGGATCAAGGCGCCGCGCAAATCTTCCAGCAAGCGGGTAACGGCCACCTCGCGCTGGGGCTCGGCGCTGTCCCGTTCAGGCAATTCAATCAGCAACGCGCAACTATCTAATATCGCCTCGCGCTGCCATAGGCGCATGAAGGCGTCGAGCTCCGCGGCATGAATCGGCAAGCTTTCAGCGCGCAAAACATAAAGACCGAGACCGACATGGGCGCAGGCCGCGGCGGCGATGGCGCGTTTGCTCGCTCGGTCAGCGCCGCACAACTGGATGACCGGGAGTGCTTCGCCGCGTGCCGCCGCCCAAGCATGGGCCGCTTGGTGTGCCAGTTCGCCGTGCGACGCCGGGAGTTCGCCGCTGGCGGTCGCTGCTTCCAACAAGCCAACCAATCGGTCGTCGAGATGCGACACACCCGCCAGGTAGTGAAGCACCCGCTCGTCGATGCGGATGCGCGCCGTCGTCAACGTCTCGCTGCTGGTAAGTTCAATCAGGCGCCAACGGCGCAACGGACCGGCGGGCGACAGCGCGCTCCAATGGGGCTGGTCAAGGGACGCCAGCGCCAAGCCGAAAGTTGGAAACGACAAGCGCGGATCCTGCTGGGCAGCGGCCACCGCCTGGGCAAAGCTGGCATCGAGTTCGACGCCGGCACAGAGCAGCAGCGTCGCGCGTTCGAAACCCGACAGGCCAAAGGCGCCGCATAGCTGCTCGAGCGCCGCTGCTGGATAAATCGCTTCGCTAGCTTGCGCCGCCGTCCCTGGCTCGGGGCTATTGGCGTCACCGGCGGCCGGCGGAGCGCCGGACCGACGTTGCAAAGTCAGTCGCAGCGCCGCGATCTCGCGGCTGAGATGGGCTTGATTGGCATCACGCCAGCTCTGATCGGATGTTGCTGCGTTCATGGCAATGTCACCGACGGGCCGAAGCTCGGGCTCAGGGTGTCGAGATCGAGCAAACTCTCGGCGCCATCGACCTGAAGCCGGACGAAATATTGCCCGGCTGGAACATCGGGAATCGCCACCGTAACCGAACTGCTATCGGCACCACGCGCCGGTGCCAAGAAACTAAACGCCGCGCCATTCACCGCCGCGCTGGAGTTGAGCAGCAAGACCAAGCGCTGGTTGCGCCCGATGATCAAGTCGGTGCCGACTTGCAGCGCCGGCAGCGGCGCGCCGCCCTGCGGGTCGGGCACTGTGGTGACGACGATCGGCGCGTTGATTTGCGGCCGCAGCACGAAGGTTGCAACGTTGGATTCGAAACCCCGGTGCGGCGTTCCCGGCGCCGGCAATCCCATCAGGATCGGGTGCGTGACTTGCAGTGCGTGGACACCGGGCCGCAATCCCGCGGGCACCGCCAAGGTGATGCGCTCCGGCGCCACGTCCGCCGGCGCGAACTCCGCGCCGCCAATGACAATCGTCGTCACCTCGCCGCACAGCTGCTTGCCTTCGATGACCAACGTCGACGCCGCAACGATCGGGGCGTTCTCTCCGGCTTGCGCGATCACCCGTTCGATAGTCGGATGACGGAACGGCAAAACGTAAAGGTTGCGGGTTTGCACCGGCAGTGCCGGGCGCGGCGCGTCGTCGGTCTCGATCAGCACGACGCTCGCCTGATAAGCCATCGACAGCACATAAGGGGATTGAAAAAAAATCGACCAGAGCTTGGACAGTTCCTCAAGCGAATAACCGAGCGGCGTGACGCGCACAACGTCGACCTGATCGGCAAGATTCGACGCCGGCAGCACGGCATCGTAGGGCGGATTGGCAATGGTCTGAATAATATCCTGAGCGCTGATCAACGGATGGGCGTGCAGCTGGCGCACCGCCGCGCCGAGCAAGCGTTGCGGCTCCAAAGTGGTTTCGTCGCCGAGAAAACTGAGCAGATAATGCAGGGTCAACGCCGCCTGCGGCCGTTGTGCCAACTGCCCATCGCTGCGCCGCGTCGGCAAGTCGGCGTTGCGATACGCGGCGTTGGGAATCACCTGATAGAGAAATATGTTGATCGCCGGATTCGGATTGGCCGCCGCACCGTTGGGCCGCGTCGTCGTCACGCTGGCCCCCGGCACCAGTGCCGTCGCATTGAGCAACTGGGTGTGCAGCGCGCCGGTGACGGTGGCCACCGCAAGATGATTGCTCATCGCCTACCCTCGTTGCGCTGACGCAGATATTCATCCAGCGATAGCCGCGCGGCGACGCGTCGCTCCGCCGAGCGCTGTGGCGCTGCGGTTGGCGGCGGCGTCACGGCGCGAATCTCTACTCTGCCGATGGTTACCTGAATCGTTGGCGGCTGTTGCGCCGCGGCCGGTCGCCACTGCGGCGCCGGGCCGGTTGGCAACGGACCCGCGACGACGGCGGCCAGGGCTTGGCGATGAACTGGCGGCACTGCCTCAGCGTTCGAGTCGATCGTTAATGGGGTCTCGGAATAATCCTGCCGGGGAGTTAGGGAATCCGTGCCAGCGTCCTGCCTTTGTCGCTGCGCGAGCGTTGGTGCGACCACGACATGGCGGCGCGATTCGGTCGGCCGATCTTGGTCGTCAAGTGCCCGCGTCGACCGGCGCTCGGTTTTGTCAAAACCGGGCTGAGCGACGTTCCTGTGCTGCCGAGCTTTTCGCTCCGCGACCGTTACCGCTACAGACCGTGCGGGATCCGTTGGCGGCACTACTGGCGCCGGACGCGCTCGACGTGGCGCCGCGCCATCCTCAAACCTGTCGCCATCGCCTGCCGGTGGTAACACCGGTGGAGTGTCGGGCCGGACCACAGCGGCAAGGCCCATCGAGCGCTCGGCCAGTCGAGTAAAAAAATCCGCCATCATTGCACCCACTTGAGATAGACACGACGGCGCGCCGCACTCATCGATAAGATCTCGTTCTCGCTCCAGCCATACCCCCAGGCCAGGGTGTGCACTTCCTGAAGCAAGCGCTTGGCGTACCTCGACAGTTCGCTCCAGAAAAATGACAGGATATCGAAGATCTCTTGCCATTCATGGCCGCATGCGGCGCACTGCAGATCGAGCAACAGCTCGGCACCATCGCGCTGCGCCAACTGCCGGCCGATTTCGTCAATCGTTTCTTCGGGCAGGTCAGTAACACTCGCTGGGCAGCCGTCGACAACCACCTCGAGGATCGCACGGTCGAGCAGTGTCCGGCGCATGGACGCGACATCGCCGGCGCCACCGGCAACGGCCAAATCGTCGCTATTCAATGGCCGAAAGCGAACCCGAAAGCGATCCGCCTGCACCACCTCGAACGGTTCGTCTGATCGAGACGGCCCCTGGGAAAACTGCCGTGCGTCGAGATCGAACTGGAGCGCCGTGGCGCATGTCGGACACTCGGCGAAACAAGCCATGCGATTGCCGAACAGACGAGCACGCAATTGAAACAGCCAAGCATCGCGTTCGCCGATCGACAGCGTAGCGGGGTCCGCCACCTTCTCGAGCGGCGGCCAGGCTGCCAGCATCGTCAAGCCGCGGCGCGGCCAATCCTGTTCCGCGCCTCGCTCCCAAACGGCGAGGATCTCTGCAGCGGACCATCCAGCCACAGCTATCATCCCCCGGCGTTCACGGTCGGCTCGGTAGGTTCAGAGACCTCGACGTCGCGCACCCAGCCTTCGTTTTCCAGTTTGATCGACTGGATCGCGATGGCATTGGCGTTGGCGTCCAGATCAGGTTGGGCTTGGAACTCGGAGACCCAGCAGCGGAAAACTTTATAGGCGATCGCTAGCTGACCCGCCTCGTTGTACATCTCTATAATGACATCCTTGCGAAAGTCTTTGAGCGACACTTCGGCACCCAAACCGGCACCGAAGTTCCAGACCTTATTGGCCCAATTCTCGAACTCACGGTCATGGGTCACGCCGCGCTCCAGTGAGATCGCTTCGTACTTGGTCCGCCCCGGCGATTTGCGCGAGGTGCTCGGATCGCCGCCTTCGCGGTGCTCGACCACCTCGGTAGTACGCTTGAGCGCGCCGACTTTGCTCAATCCAGCGACGTAGCGGCCATCCCATTTCACGCGAAATTTGAAGTTCTTATAGGGATCGAAACGATGGGTGTTGACGGTAAATTGCGCCATGGGATTCTCCTTGGAAGGCTAATTACGACTGAACCTGGCCGGCCATCTGCTGAATCTGCAGCACCACGAACTCCGCCGGCTTGAGCGGTGCGAAACCGACCAGAATGTTGACCACGCCGCGATTGATGTCGTTTTGTGTGGTGGTTTCGCTGTCGCACTTGACGAAGTACGCCTCGCGCGGCGTCCGCCCCTGAAAGGCGCCTTGGCGAAACAGGTCATGCATGAAGGCGCCAACATTGAGCCGGATCTGCGCCCACAACGGCTCGTCGTTGGGCTCGAAGACCACCCACTTGAGCGCCCGGAACAAGGACTCTTCAATGTACAGCGCGGTGCGCCGGACCGGGATGTATTTCCACTCCGAACCGACCTCGTCGTTGCCGCGCAGCGTACGCGCGCCCCACAGCACCGTGCCATAAACCGGCAGCGCCCGAAGACAATTGACCGCCTTGGGATTGAGCACACCGTTTTCGTCGTTGGTAAGAACCGTTCGCAGTCCACTCACGCCAACCAGGCTCGCTTCGGTTCCCGCCGGCGCTTTCCACACGCCACGGTTGCTGTCCGTGCGCGCATAGAGTCCGGCGACAAAACCGCAAGGCGGAAACTCCGCGATGCGATTCTGTTGCTGTGGGTCGGGCGCCAGCACCCACGGAAAATAAAAAGCCGCATTGATAGCGTTGTCACCCGTGATATTGGCATCGGGGCCATTTTGCAGGCTCGTCACGCTGGCGGTGGCGACACTGTCGGCGATCAGGAAGGCACGCCGGTCGCGGCAAAACTTTTCCAGTTTTTGCACTTCCGCCGCCTTGGTCTCGCCGGGGACACAGAGAAGATTAAACAGATCGATGCGATCGAGATAATACACGCCGCCCACGCCGCTCGCCGGTTGGGCGGCAAGCTCGAAGTCGGCATCGTTGGGAGCCAAGACCTTGCCATCCTGGCCGTTTTTAAGCTTGGCGGCGGCGGGGATAACGCCGGAGGCGGGAATTGTCGTATCAGCGGGCGGAGTGGTCGCGCCGCCGACGATTTCGCCCTGCACCAACACCGATTCGTCCTTCAATACATTGACCACGAAACGTGGATCGGTCGCCGCCATCGACAGGTTGTCGAAGGCCTCCACGGTGAGCCCGGTGCCGTCGGCTTGAAGCTTGGCAAGACGCAATTGGAAACGATCGCTGTCGGGCGCCGGACGCGCGCGAATGATCGCCGCATAATCATTACCCCATTTGCCTGGATTGGTAGCCGTAATCTTGAGCTTGCCGTCTAAAGTTTCATTGGCAGCGACGGCGTTGTCCGCCGGCGTCCCTGAGCCGGTCATAACCAGCCGAACGATATAGGCGCGCTGCCCGCCATTGGCGAAAAAGTGGGACACGGCATAGCCCAAAAGACTGCGGCGATCCAAACCGCCAAACTTTCGGTCGTAGTCCGACCAGCTCAACAGCAACTCCGCCCGGTCGGTGGCCCCCTTGGGCGCCCACCCAACGAAAGCCGCAATCGATGTCGCCACGCCGGTGATCGTGCGCACGCCGCTGGGAATTTCTTCGATGTAAACTCCCGGGTAACTGACAGCTACTGGCATGATACCTCCTTGATTCGATCAAGCTGATTTTTATGAAGCACGGAGAAAATCTTGAATTTCATCGACATGATCTTTGTCGAGACCGTAAAGGGTCACCGCAGCCCCAGTATTTTTCTTCGTCAGCCATCGTTTCTGTTCGGACAAGTACTCCAAGGCATGGCGAACCTTACCGCAACTTTGGTGTGCGGTTTGCGCCGACAACCAGAATTTATGGATGCCGACCACCGTGTCTTTCGCGTCTGGATGATTAACCACGTGAATCAG
>Ga0326597_10006146_pt1 | contig 16507 bp, 16 predicted proteins | sample RVTome_12_FD_203789 | JGI IMG/M metagenome (GOLD analysis project Ga0326597, IMG submission 203789) | Soil microbial communities from uranium-contaminated site in the Upper Colorado River Basin, Wyoming, United States - RVT100D185 | ecosystem: Environmental > Terrestrial > Soil > Contaminated >...
AACCTCCCCCTACCCCCTCCTTGGAAAGGAGGGGGCCTATTGGAGCCCGCTAAACAGATACGACCGAAATTGAGCACGTTCCGCACGGCGGTGCTTCACACTCTCGCGCGGGTCGCACGGTATTCAAGATCGAAATCGGCATGTTCCGCACGGGTTCAGGGCTCCCGGGGCAGTTCGGGCTGAGCCTGATACCAGTTCCGACGTTCGTCATGGCCGAGCCGAGCAGCCCGCAGGTGCGAGGCGAGGCGGAAGGGGCTGCGGACCACTTGATACCAGTTCCGAGGTTCGTCATGGCCGAGCCGAGCAGCCCGCAGGTGCGAGGCAAAGCTGAACGGGCTGCGGACCACTTGATACCAGTTCCGAGGTTGGTCATGGCCGAGCCGAGCAGCGCGAAGGTGCGAGGCAAGGCTGACGGGGCTGCGGACCACGGCTCTCATTGTACGATCAAGTTCTCGTGCGCGCGATTACTTTTCTGAGCGTCGCGACCGTTGAGCGCCAACCGGAATCACGATCACGTGCGCGCGATTACCTTCTTGCAATCGGGCAGGGCGTTCAGGAACTGCCGGCCGTAGGGTTTGCTTTGGACGCGGGGGTCGAGGATCACGATGATGCCGCGGTCGGTGCGCGAGCGGATGAGCCGTCCGATGCCCTGGCGAAACTTGAGAATCGCCTCGGGCACCTGATACTCCATAAACGGGTTGCCGCTCCTGGCCTTGATCTTCTCAATCCGGGCTTCGACGATCGGATGGCTGGGCACGGCGAAGGGCAGCTTGACGATGGTCACGTTGCTGAGCGCATCTCCGGGCACGTCGACGCCGGCCCAGAACGTGTCCGTCCCGAAAAGGACGCTGCGCGGAACGGTGCGAAACTGTTCAAGCATCTTGGAGCGCGGCAGCCCCGAGCCCTGCACCAGCAATGGCATTTTCTGTTCTTCGAGAAACGCCGCGAGCACGTCCGCACACTGGCGCAGCATGGAATAGCTCGTGAAGAGCAGGAAAGCCCGGCCCTCGGACATGTGCAGATACTTCTGGATCGCGTCGCACGCGGCGGGGATGAAGGCCATTTCGTTGCCCGGGTCGGGCAGCCCGGCCTCGACGTAGGCGGTGACCTGCTCGCGATAGTTGAAGGGTGAGCCGAGCTTTACGCAGCGAACCTCGTCCAGACCGAGGCGCGAGCGGAAATACGCGAAGGGGTCTTCCCCGCTGGTCGTAAGCGTCGCGGAGGTCATGACAACGCTGTCGACCGCGTCGAACAACTCCGCCTTGAGGACGGGCCCCACGTCGATCGGCCGGGCGCAAAGAGTGATGCGCCCGCGCTGACTCTCGGCGCCCTCGATCCAGTAGACCGATTCGGCGTGCTCCTGTTTGTGCCAGACGCTAAGAGCTTCGGCGTGTTCCTTACAGCGCTTGGCCGCGGCGCCTATCTCCGATTTTGCACCTTCCTCGCTCAACCCGCCGCGATACGTGTTCAGCGCTTGCTGAAGTGCCACAAGTGCATCGGTGACGGGCTGCTTGATATCCAGCGGCTCGCGGAGCCGGCCGTTGCGGCTTTGATGTTCGACGAGCCAGGCCCGGAGGTCATTGAAGAATCCGTCGACCGTGTGGCGGGCGTTGGAGACCGCGGCTACGGCGTCTTTGGCAGACTTACCTGTCAAAATTCCGCGGCCGGTGCGCTCGTTGTGCAGCGCGTTCAACAGATAGTGAATCTGCGCGTTGCTGATGCTGGTGCCGAGGTGGTCCCCCGCGATGTTCTCGACCGTGTGGGCTTCGTCGAGCACGACGAAATCGTAATCCGGCAGAATTGAGGCTCCGTCCCGCGCGCGGCGGACGGCGATGTCGGAGAACAGCATCGCGTGATTGACTATCAACACTTGGGCCACTTCCGACCGGCGGCGGGCACGTTGATAGAAGCACTTCTCGTAGGTCGGGCACTTGCGGCCGAAGCAGTCGTCGTGGTCGCTGCGGACGAGGTCCCACACCGGCAGGCTGGGCTCGCGGTCGAGATCGGAGCGCGACCCGTCGGTGGTCTTGTAAGCCCATTGCTCTATGCGCTTGAGCTCGGCGAGTTCGCCCTTCGAGCCGAACAACTCCTTTTGTCTCCTGCTCGCGCGTGTCAGGCGGCGCAGGCCGAGATAGTTGGACCTTCCCTTGACTAGCTCCGCGGTGAACTTGGATTTGAAGACGCGTTGGAGGAAGGGGATGTCCTTGGTGATGAGCTGCTCCTGGAGGGCGATTGTATGCGTGCTGACGACGACGCGGCCGCCACCGTGCAAGACGTGCGCGATCGCGGGGACCAGGTAGGCGAAGCTCTTGCCCACGCCGGTGCCCGCCTCGACGAGCAGGTGCTTTTTGTCGGCCAGGGCGCTCTCAACGGCGTCGGCCATTTGCAACTGCTCGGGGCGTGGCTCGTAGCCGGTGAGGAGCTTGGCGACCGCGCCGCCTTGGTCAAGAACGGCGACGGCCGAGGGGCGTGCGCACGCGTCAACGCCGGTTGCCTTAGTGCTCATCGCGCGCTCACAAGTTCGAGTATCTGGAGAGCGTTGAGAGCGGCGCCTTTGCGCAGTTGGTCGCCGCAGACGAACATGTCTATCCCACGGCCCTCGGGCTGGCTCAGGTCCGCGCGGATGCGGCCGACGAGGCAATTGTCCCGGCCGGCCGCGTCGAGCGGCATGGGAAACCGACCCGCGTCCACGTCGTCAATGACCTCGACGCCGGGGGCGCTGTGTAAGATGTCTCGAACCTCGCCAGGTGAGATGGGCCGCGCGAACGTAACGTTGACGGACTCGCTGTGGGCGCGCATGACTGGAACGCGGACGCACGTGGCCGACACCGCGAGCTGGGGCTCGTGGAATATCTTGCGCGTTTCGTCAATCATCTTCCGCTCCTCGGCGTTGTAGCCGTCGCGGCCGACCGGGGAATCGTGCGCGAAGAGATTGAACGCGATCTGGTACGGGAAAACGCGCGGGGTCGCCGGTCGGCCGGCCAGGACGTCGGCCGTCTGACTCCGCAATTCGTCCATGGCGGCGGCGCCGGCGCCGCTGGCGGCCTGGTATGTGCTTACGACTATCCGTTGCACGGGATTGACCCTGTGGAGCGGCCAGACGACCAAGTTCATTATGATCGTCGAGCAGTTGGGGTTGGCGATAATGCCGCGATGGCCGCGCGCGTCCTGCGGGTTGATCTCGGGGATGACGAGCGGAACGTCATCGTCCAAGCGAAAGATGGAGGAGTTGTCGATCGCCACCGCCCCCGCACGGGCGGCGATGGGCACGAACTCTCTGCTGCGGTGCCCGCCGGCGCTGAAGAGGGCGTAGTCTACGGCGCCGAAGGCCTCCGCGGAAAGTTCGGCGACGCGGAGTTCGGTGCCGTTGACGTTGATTTTCGTGCCGGCGCCGCGCTCGGAGGCGAAAAGCGAAATGCGCTCTGCGCGGATGCCCCTTTGGGCGATGAGGGCACACATTTCCCGTCCGACGGCCCCAGTTGCCCCTACTACCGCCAGATGTCGGATCATGGTCCGGTGCCCTTACTTTCTTCGCTGGATTGCCCCGAACTCGGGTGATTTTGAAGGGTATCGCGCGGGTTAATCGGCGTCAAACACGCATCCACCGGGCGACTCGCGATAATCTCGGCGGTTGCCCCAGGACTGGCAGGCGCGTGTTGAAAGGTTCTGCCGGCGAAAGCGGAAGTTGCGACTTCGCGCGAGTTGAAACCGCGGCTTGGTTCATTATGTTGGATGTCCAAGAACCCCTTGAAGCGGTGCGGCGAGGTTGCTAGACTGCGGCCCCTTTACGGTGCGTCTCGACCGTGGCGGGGGTGATTGGGCGCGGCCGAAGCACCGCCGATTCTCCGCAGGTCGCAGACTTCACGGCGACACCGCCCGAATTCGGACGGGGTGAGTCAAGGATGCCCGACCGAAAAAAGGACCGCCCGGCGTGGATTCGTCATTCCGGGATTGGGATCGAGTTCGCGGCCGCGGTTGCCGGATTCGCGTTGGTGGGGTATTGGGTTGACCGGCACTACGGCACCAATCCCTGGGGCGTGGTCGTTGGCGCGGCGCTTGGCATAGTCGGAGCGACTTACAACCTGATTCGTGCCTCGCTGGCGGCATTTGCCGAAGCGTCTCGCGAGGACAACGAGAAGGAGAAGAGTTCGGAGGAGACACCCGACGGAAAACGATGAAGCGGCCTTCGAGCGTATCAGGTGCGTTTTTCATCCTTGCGGGGGTGTCAGTTGGATCGGTCGCCGCGATACTGGCCCTGGGCTTCTGGCCCACTGCGGCACTGGCGGGTCCGCGTGGGATTGACGCGATGCTCGCCGGATGCGGCGTGAGCCTGGCGGCTAGCTTCGCCGGCGCTATACCGGTTGCCGCGGCCTGGACGGGAAAGTACGCGAAGCCGGCGACGGCGATTCTGGCGTCAACGGCCGTGCGAATGCTCGTGGCGATGTTTCTCGCGCTTACACTGATTGTCGCGGGGTGGTTTGAGCGGACTGTGTTGGCGCTTTGGATTGGCCTAAGTTATTTATTGATGTTGGCGGTTGACACGCTCGTGGCGCTGAAATTGAACAAGCGGGCGTATGTGAAAGACTAGCGTAGAGTATGGTCAGTTCGATATTGGCAGCGGGCGGTCCTTTGGACCACGTGTATCAGTGGGTTTACCAGAAGGTCCAATTGGCCGACGTGGACACGTTATTCACGCCCGACGGCAAGATCACGCTTGTGTCCAACCACGTCATCATGCAGGTAATCGCGGTGCTGCTCATGATTCTCGTGATTCCGAGGTTCGCGCGCGTTCCTCAGACGGGCGACACCGTGGCCGACCTTACGCCGCGCGGGATGAGGAACTTCTTCGAACTCATCTGCGCTTACTTCAGAGACACGGTGGCGCGCCCGCTGCTCGGCAGGCACACCGACCGTTTCATACCGTATATCTGGACGGCGTTCTTTTATGTGCTGTTCGTGAATCTGCTGGGGTTGCTCCCGCTGGAGCCGCTCACGCGCGGCCTGGTGCAGGGCGTTTATCCCGAGGCGCACCACGGCTTCGGCGGTTCGGCCACCGGGAATATCTGGGTGACCGGGACGCTGGCCTGCTGCACGATGATCATGATCGTCGTGAACGGTTTGCGCTTGAGCGGGACGGCGTATCTGGCGCATTTTTGCCCGGGGCCGCTCTGGCTCGCGCCGCTGCTCGTGCCGGTCGAGATCATCGGCCTGTTCGCCAAGATATTCGCGCTGGCCGTGCGGCTCTTTGCCAACATGGTCGCGGGGCACGTTCTGCTCGCGGTGCTCCTCGGCTTCGTAAGCGCCAGCTATGTGGCGCTCGGGGCGGGGGCTGCTACGGGAATCGGCATCCTCGTCGTGCTCGTCAGTGTCGCCTTTTATATGTTGGAGATATTCGTCGCGTTTCTTCAGGCCTTTATCTTCACGTTTCTGACGACGCTGTTCATCGGCCAGGCCGTGCTCATTCACCATGACCATGGCGCCGATGAGGGCGCGGCGGCTCATTGAAACGGAGCCCAGGCTGCGCCACGGCCCGGCCTGCGCGGGAGTTTGACGTTGAGGGAACAAACTGCGATGCCCAAAAGTTGTGGGGCGCGTGGGCATCGGCCGTTTAGCGTAGTTGTTAACCAAGAACGCCTGCCTTCTCCCACGGGGCGGCATGAAAAGCAGGAAATGCCAAATGAGTAAGCGATTCGTAAGGGTCTCGTTGATGTTGATGGTTGCCGGTCTCGGCGTGGGCATGGCGTCACCGGCCCTGGCCGCGGGCGACGACGCGGAAGTCGCCACCAGCGCATTCTTCCCGGGCAAGACGGCATCCAATCTTGGCGGTGCCCTCGGTGCCGGGCTGGTCATCGTAGGCTGTGGGATCGGAATAGGGCGCGTCGGCGGCAGCGCGGTGGAATCCATGGCGCGGCAACCCGAGGCTTCCGGAAACATAAGCACGGCCATGATCATCACGGCCGCGATGATCGAAGGCGCCACTCTTTTTGCGGTGGTGGCGTGCTTCATGGCGGCCACCGCGTAACGAACGCGGGCCTCGTCGCGCCGTTCCTTACAAGAAGCGCCGCGCCTTGAATGCCCGCCTGGTTGGGCAATGGGATTGAAACGAGAAATGAGTCTTGACGTGTGCAAACTGTTTGCCACGCCGGCATGTGTGGCAATCGGCGCTTTTCCGGCCGCGGTGCTGGCCTCGGAAGATGCGCCGGGGCCTTCACTGTTCACCGGTGATCTGGGCAACATCATCTGGAGCCTGGTGACCTTCGGCGTCGTGTTGCTGGTTCTCGGCAAGTTCGCGTGGAAGCCCATCCTGGCGGCCCTGCGTAAGCGTGAGGAGTTCATCCGCGAGTCGCTCGCGGCCGCCAAGCGCGAACGCCAGGAAGCCGAGGCGCGCCTTAGGGAGTACAGCGACAAGATTGCGGCTGCCAAGGCCGAGGCCAGCGCCATCGTCGAAGAAGGGCGCCGCGACGCCGACGTGCTGCGTGCCAAGCTCGAGGCGGATGCCAAGCGCGAGGCGGCCGCGATTCTCGAGCGCGCCAAGCGTGATCTAACCATCGCCAAGAACACGGCGATAAAAGAGCTTTACACCGTGAGCAGCCGGCTGGCGGTGGACTTGGCTTCGCGAGTCATCGGCAAGGAGCTCAAGGCCGAAGACCACGCCAGGCTCATCGCCGATTCGATCGAGGAGCTTACCGGGGCCGGGGCGAAGTAGCGACGCGCGCGGCGCTTGCGCCGAGCGGGCTTCGTTGCGGCGGCGGGCCTTCCCCCGTGGCCGCGAACCCAGGAATGATTTGAGGATCAACGAATGGCCGGTGGCGGTGACAAAGACATAGGCGCCGCGCGTGCTTACAGCGCGGCGATGCTTCAACTCGCCGAGGCGACGGGTGAGGCCGACCTCCTGCTGCGCGAGTTGAGCGGCCTGGTTTCCCAGATTAACGGGGATCCCGAGCTCGAAGCATTCTTCTCGAGCCCGATGATTGACGCCGCAGCCCGTGAAGAGTCAATCGAGCGGATTTTCCGAGGCAACAATAGCGACCTGCTCGTCGATTCGCTGCAAATACTCAACCGTAAGAACAGGCTCAGTATGCTCCGCGCCGTAACGGAGACATATCGCCTGGCTCTCGAGGCTGTGCGCGGGGAGGTCGACGTCGAGGTGCGCAGCGCAGTCGCGCTCACCGACGCCTTGCGTGAGCGAATAAAGGAACTGGCTCGGAAACGTACCGGCAAGGAAGGACGACTGATCGAAGAAATCGACGAACTGCTCGTCGGCGGCGTCGTCATACAGATCGAGGATCAGAAGTTAGACGCCAGCGTCGCGTCTCGACTCGGCCGGTTTCACGAATCACTGTTGGAGCGGGCCTCGCGCGAGATTCACGAGGGCTCACTCTTCATCGAGTCCGCGGCCGAAAACGCCTAGGGACCGAAACAGGAAGCGCTGATGAAAATCAAAGTTGATGAAATCACCTCCGTGATCACCGAGGAAATAAGGCAGTATCGCAGCGAGGTGGACATTTCCGAAGTCGGGAAGGTGCTGGAGGTGGGCGACGGCATCGCCCGCGTTTACGGGCTGGGCAACGCCATGGCTCTCGAACGCGTGTTGTTCGAGAACGGCGCCTCGGGCCAGGTGTTCAACCTCGAAGAGAACTCCGTGGGAGTCGTCATCCTCGGCGATTATCTCGGCATCAAGGAAGGTGACGAAGTCAAGCGCACCGGCGAACTGCTCAGCGTGCCCTGCGGTGAGGCGATGATCGGCCGGGTGGTCGATCCTCTCGGCCGGCCGCTGGATGGAAAAGGCGTTATTGAAACCCCCCACCTGCGCCCGCTGGAGTTCAAGGCCCCCGGAATCGCCGAGCGCCAGCCCGTCAACGAGCCGCTCCAGACCGGCATAAAGGCCATCGACAGCATGATCCCGATAGGCCGCGGGCAGCGCGAACTAATCATCGGCGACCGCAAGACGGGCAAAACCGCGGTCGCGATCGACACCATAGTCAACCAGAAGGGCGGCGATGTCGTCTGCGTATACGTCGCCATCGGACAGAAGGAATCGACCGTGGCCGGCGTCGTTGACAAGCTCCACGAGACCGGAGCGATGGACTACACCATCGTCGTCTCGGCGTCCGCTTCGAAACCCGCCCCGTTGCAATACATCGCCCCCTATGCCGGTGCGGCGATGGCCGAGTACTTCATGTACAAAGAGGGCCGGGCCACGTTGTGCGTATACGACGACCTTAGCAAACAGGCCCACGCCTATCGCCAGTTGTCGCTCCTGCTGCGCCGGCCTCCGGGTCGAGAGGCGTATCCCGGCGACGTGTTCTACCTGCACTCGCGCCTGCTGGAGCGCAGCGCCAAGCTGCGTGACGAATGCGGCGTCGTTCCCAAGAGCACGCCGGAAGACTCCATCGACCGTGCCCTGGTAAAGAAGCATCCTGAAGGACTAAGCGCCCCCAAGGAGCACAGGCCCGACGACGTCAAGGGGTTGTACCACAGACCCGAGGGCCGCAAGAAGGCAAATGCGTGGCTTGGGACGCTGGCGGATAAGAACAACTATCGGGTACACGCTTTCCCCGACAGCGGCGGGTCGCTCACGGCACTGCCTATTATCGAGACGCTCGAAGGTGAGGTCTCCGCGTACATTCCCACGAACGTGATCTCGATTACGGACGGACAGATATACCTGGAGCCCGACCTGTTCTTCGCGGGAGTGCGCCCCGCGATCAACGTGGGCATCAGCGTCTCGCGCGTGGGGGGCAATGCCCAACGCAAGGCCATGAAGAAGATCGCCGGTTCGTTGCGGCTGGATCTGGCGGCCTTCCGTGAGCTCGAGGCGTTCGCCCAGCTCGGGACCGATTTGGATGCGGCCACACAGAGGCAACTCGACCGCGGACAGCGCATGGTGGAGTTGCTCAAGCAGCCGCAGTACCGCCCTTACAACGTCAACGACCAGGTCGTAAGCATCTTCACGGGCACCAAGGGTTATCTCGACGATCTGCCCGTAAACAGGGTGCTGGAGTTTGAGACGAAGCTGCTGAAACACGTACACGACGAATTTCCGGAAATCCTCGAAGGAATCGAAGAGCGTGGAGAGATGACCGACCAGTTGGCGGAGAAGCTCGCCAAGATTACCGCGGACTTCAAGAAACGGTTCGTCGCAAGCAACGCGGCGAACGCATAGGCAGTCGGGCTTCCCCCGACGTGGACCTCGATTCAGGCGACGGCATAATGGCAAACAGACGCGTATTGGTAAAGCGTCGCAAGGCGGTTCGCAACATACGCAAGATAACGCGCACCATGCAGTTGATCGCCACGGCGCGCTTTCAGGCGGCTCTCAGCCGCGCGACCGGCACGAAGCCCTACGCTCAGAAACTCGTGGAGCTGGTTTCCAACCTGTCCAAGAGCGCCGCGGGCGGCGCCCACCCTCTGATGAACGCGAGCCAAGGCGCGGCCCGCGCCGCGCTAGTCATCATAACGAGCAACCGCGGCCTTTGCGGCGGATACAACGCCAACGTGCTTCGGGCTGCGCTCGAACACCTGAAAAAGAAGAACGAGTCCGGCGTCGAAAACGACGTGTACATGGTCGGCAAGAAAGGTGCGAACTATTTCAAGTTCCTTCGCCGGCCCGTGTTTCAGCGCGTAACCGGCGTTTCCGACGCCCCGCGCTTCGAGCAGATCGAGCCGCTCGCAAACGACTTGATGGCTCGGTTTGCCAATGGGGAGATCGCGGCCGTACACGTGGCGTTCATGCGCTTCGAATCCGTAGCCAGGCAACAGCCGGCAGTTATAGAACTGTTGCCGCTGACTCACGGTGCTGACGGTGAGGCCGGCGACGGCTCCGCGGGCGCAACGCCCGCGGAAACCCTCTACGAGTTTTCGCCCGGGCCGCAGGAACTGCTGAACGAGCTGCTCCCCGCCACGGTGCGCGTGCGGCTGTTTCAGTGCTTTACCGACGCCGTGGTGAGCGAGCAGATCGCGCGAATGGTGGCGATGAAGGCCGCAACGGACGCGGCAGGCGACATGATCACGGCACTGACCCGGCAGTATAACCGTGCCCGGCAGACGCAGATCACCATGGAGCTTCTGGATATCGTCGGCGGCGCGAATGCGCTGGGATGAGCGTGAACGGCCAATTGCGCATCAAGAATAGCGAATGGCGCATAGCGAATGGCGCATAGCGAATAGTGAATGGCAAATAGCGAAATGACGGCTGTCGGCGAACCACAAATCCGCGCCGCGACCGTAAGGGAGCGACGAGAATCTGTAATGAAGGCTGCGTGTCTTTGCGCTCTTCGGAATAGTTAAGGTGTCGAAAATGCAGAATGGCAACATTGGACGAGTCTCCCAAGTAATCGGATCTACGCTCGACGCGGAATTCCCCGAAGAGCACCTTCCAAGGATTTACAACGCCCTGAAGGTCGAGGTCGAGCGAACCGTTCTCGGTGAGACCACGCAAGAGACCCTCTGGTGCGAGGTGGCCCAGCATCTCGGCGGCGGCCGGATCCGCGCCGTCGCGCTGGGCTCGACCGACGGTCTTCGCCGCGGTGCGCCCATCGTCGACACCGGCGAGTCCGTCACCGTCCCCGTGGGCGAACAGACCTTGGGCAGGGTCTTCAACCTTGTGGGTGAAACCATAGACGACCGCGGGGAAGTTGAGATCGAATCGCGCCGTCCGATCCACCGCGAGCCGCCGAGGCTGGACGAAATCTCCTCGAAGACGGAACTCTTCGAGACGGGCATCAAGGTGATCGACCTGCTTTGCCCCCTGGTGCGCGGTGGAAAGGCGGGCCTGTTCGGCGGCGCCGGCGTGGGCAAGACCGTCATCATTCAGGAATTGATCGCCAGGCTGGCCCGCTTTCACAGCGGGTATTCCTGCTTCGCGGGCGTCGGTGAGAGAACGCGAGAGGGCAACGACCTTTGGCTGGAAATGCAGGAGGCCCAGATCGGCGATACGGGAAAGAGTGTGATCGACCAGACCGTCATGGTGTTCGGCCAGATGAACGAGCCGCCGGGCGCCAGGCTGCGCGTGGCCCTGTCGGCGCTGACCATGGCCGAATACTTCCGCGATCAAACCGGCGCCGACACTCTGCTGTTCGTGGACAACATTTTCCGGTTTTCACAGGCGGGCTCCGAAGTATCCGCTCTACTCGGCCGCATGCCCTCGGCCGTGGGCTATCAGCCCACGCTGGGCACGGAGATGGGAGAGCTTCAGGAGCGCATCACCTCCACGAGCAAGGGCGCGGTCACCAGCATTCAAGCGATTTACGTCCCGGCCGACGACTATACCGACCCCGCACCCGCGACCGCGTTCACCCATCTGGACAGCACGGTGAACCTCGAACGCAGCATCGCCGAGAAGGGCATCTATCCGGCCGTAGACCCGCTCGCATCCAGCAGTCGAATCGTCGCGCCGGAATACATAGGCGAAGAGCACTACGCCGTCGCCCGCCGCGTGCAGCAGATTCTCCAGCGCTACAAAGACTTGCAGGACATCATCGCGATTCTCGGCGTGGACGAGCTCAGCGAAGAAGACAAGGCCATCGTGGCCCGGGCCCGCAAGATCGAACGCTTCCTGTCGCAGCCGTTCTTCGTGGCCGAACAGTTCACGGGCTTCTCCGGCATTTACACGAAGCGCGCCGACACCATTCGCTCGTTTACGGAGCTCTGCGACGGCAAGTGGGACCACCTTCCCGAGCAGGCCTTCATGTACGTCGGTAATATCGAGGACGCCGCGGCCAAGGCGGAGAAGCTGGCACAAAGTTAAGTGGCGAATTGTAGATAACTAAGAACGTGTGTGGAAAGGCGACCATGTACTCCGCGCCGCCTGTCTGCCGTGCCGCGCACGGCACAGGCAGGCGTGCCCGTACGCAGCGCGGAGGTCCGCGCGAGCTGAAGCTCGCGGCTCGCTTACGTAGGGACGCGGGACCGTATGAGCTTCTCACACACGCTCTAACGATCTAAAACATCAGACGGACGGGTTCAATGGCAAAGACCGATACGTTCAAGTGCTCCGTCATCACGCCCGAGCGCGTGGTGCTCGAAAGCGACGCCAACTTCGCAGCCTTTCCCGCCCACGACGGCGAGATGGGTATCCTGCCCCATCGCGCGCCACTGGTGTGCAAGCTCGGTATCGGCGCGATGCGCGTGGAATCCCCGGGCCAAAAGCACACCTTGTTTGTCGACGGCGGTTTTGCCGAGGTGGCGGGCAATCATCTGACGGTGCTCACCCAGCAGGCCAAGACGCCGGACGCGATCGACAAGGCCGCGGCCGAACTGGCGCTTGCCGCAGCCCGCGTGTTGAGGGTATCTGACGAATCTTCCCACCGCGCCCGCTCCGACGCGATTCGGCGCGCGCGGGCACAGATAAACCTCGCCAAGTCGTAGTTTCTTCGCTGCCATCTCCGGCGCGCGTGCCCGCGCAGCGACAGCCAACGCCTTACCCGACGGTTACGTCGGCATCCGTCGGTTCGCTTGTCAGTCCTGCGGCGGATAGAGCTTCTTGCCGGTTTCCTTGTCCACGACGGCTATGATGTCGAGCGGGCACTGCTCCGCGGCGTCGAGGATGTACTCGCGGCTGTCGGTCGATCCCTCTAAAACGTAAGCCTTGGAGTCCTCGTTCAGCGCGAATGTCTCCGGTGCGGCGTCGACGCAAAGCCCGTCGCCGATGCACTCGTCGCAGTCGATTGTGATTCTCAGTTTATCGATGTCAGCCATAATTGTTTCCTTAGAGTCCTTACATCACGCAACATTCCACAACATGGCAAACTACATGCCAAACCGGACGGATTGAGATCATTTGGCGCGACAATACCGAGCCTTCCCGGCGCGGCTGGATAACGACGTGGACACCGAGGGCTGGCGCTTCAACGTGTACCGAAACGCCTGCACGCGATCGAATACACTAATCAACAAGTTCCCATGTCGATTCGGCCCGTCCGGCCCGTTTCTGAAGTTCGCGCCGCCCCATAGAATCCCCGGCCCATGATCACCAGCTTCGATGAATACGTCGGGCCTGCGGCCGGCGTCGCGACGGCCATGCTCTGGACGCTTACGACCGTGTTTTTCACGGAAGCCGGCCGGCGCATCGGTCCCACGTTCGTGAATGCTTTTCGCATTCTGCTCGCCATCGTGCTCCACGCCGTAACGTACCGCTTCCTTGCCGGGTCGTGGCTGCCGGACGCCATTCCGGGCCAAGTCCTATACTTGGCCTGTTCGGGAGTTATCGGGCTGGCGGTCGGAGATCAGGCGCTCTTTGTCGCGTTTCTCGACGTCGGACCTCGGCTTTCAACCCTGCTCATGTCTATGTCGCCCCTGTTCGCGGTTTTTTTCGGATGGATCGTGCTCGGCGAAAGACTCGAAGGCTTCGCGTGGCTGGGCGTCGCAATGGTCCTCGGCGGCGTCTTCTGGGTGGTCATGGAGCGGCCGGATGCGGGCTTGGTCACGCATGGGCAGCATCGTACTCGCGGAGTAATCCTCGGGCTTGTCGCGGCCGCGTGCCAAGCCGGCGGGCTCCTTCTCAGCAAACAGGGCATCGGCCACGGCTGGCTGGCGGAGGGAGATCGACTCACGCCGCAGGCCGCCACGCTTGTGCGCATGTTCTTCGCCGGGATCGGCATGCTTCCCATCCTCGCAATCTACCGCAGCCGCGAGAGACGGCGCCTCGCCCGGGGCATTCCCACGATGCAGTTCAGCTCGCCCGCGGGCGGAATCGCTCTCACCGCGGCGGGGGCGTTGGTCGGCCCGTATCTGGGCGTGTGGATGTCTCTGGTCGCGTCGGACCGGGCCCCGCTGGGCATCGCGCAGACGTTGTGCTCTCTAACGCCGATCTTCATCCTGCCCGTCGCGGTCGTGCTATACAAAGAACGCGTCAGCCCCCGCGCCGCGATCGGCGCGTTCATTGCAGTGGGCGGCTCGGCCGTGCTGTTCCTGACGACTTGACCACCCGTGCCGAAGTTTGTGCATTCGTCATTCTCGATTCGCCATTCGCAATTCGCTATTCTCGATTTCGCCAATTTCCGCGTTTCGTTCGATGTAGTCCGCGAGATTGACGGAGTTGGGCGACGCTGTTCAAATGCCGTCGCTTTCGCACCGCTAGCTCAGTTGGCAGAGCAGCTGATTCTTAATCAGCGGGTCCCAGGTTCGAGTCCTGGGCGGTGCAGTGATAAGCCGTTGTGAATCAACGACTTGCAGGCGTGTCGCGAATAGGGACGCCAGCGAAAATCGGCTCGGTGCTAGGCCGGTGCTAGGATTCTGTAGAAGCCCGCGCGAAGTGTTCGCATACGATGCACGAAAAGTGCCGGTGCTAGGTTGGTGCTAGGATTGCCCCCCGGGTGTGCAGGGCTTGCCCGCGCGCCTGGGGTGTTTCTTCGCCCTAACCGTTGCAGAATTTGCAACAACTCGCCACGCGACGTAAGCCCGCTGGGTAGGCTTTCGGACACCATCGGACGCCACGGCTGCCCTTATACACCCCGCCGCTTGAAGCCCCGCACGGGCGCCACGTGCCGCCGGCCGTCCACTAGGGACACCACGGCTATAACGGTCTCGCCGTAGCTCGCGTCGTAGCTCCTGCTGGCCAGGGTTGAGCATAGCTCCGCGTAGACGGCGATAGCCGCGCCCACGGCTTCAAGCTCGTTGCCGGCGGGTTGCGGGAAGCATCTTGCCACCGCGAACGACTGGCACGCCCCGGCCAAGACCAGGGCCTCGGTCGCTTGCCACGAGCCGCGGATAGGCTCGCCGGCTTGCAGGCAGGCGTTGAAGTAGTCACCGCGCGACTTGTCGAAAACTATGGGGAAAGTTGACATTAGTTGGGCCTCTTGCGCAGCCCACCGCCCACGTGGTATTCCGCCCAAGAGAGCGGTCGGTCCTTGCGGATACCGACACGTTGACGGTGGGACACTCAAAGGCTCTAGGCAGTTTGGATGCTCTTGGTTCAATACGTCTGCGATTGTCCCCGTTGCCCGCATTGACGCAATCTGGGCGTTGTTAGGGCGATTTTCCGGCCCGGAGACTAAGTTTTGAGCCCGTTTCAGCGGGTAAACGCGGGCGTTACGACGGCCTTGCGGCCGGTTTCTTGCGCCGCGCTTACAGAAACGCGGCGCGAATGCGCTCCAACAGGGCTTCCCGCTCGGTTTCCGACGCGAGACACCACGCCGTCCAAAGGCGGTCGGTGGCGAGCTGCACGTCGCGGGGTAGCTCGGACGCCGCCGCCGGCGAGGAGCGGGGCGGGTCCGCCGCAGGCCGGGGTTGAGGTGTGAATAGGTTAGGTTGGTTCATTACTCGATTCTTTCAGTCGTTCGCACACGACGGCCGCAATGCCGGCACTCGCGGGAACGAATTACGAAGTGCCTATGATGACGGATATAGATGCAGTAGAAATGACGACATCCGCAGTCCGGGCACTCAAGCCCGTGGTCGCGAGGAGTTGGCGGTTTCGTCGGGCGCTTTCGCATTCACCGCACAGAAAAGCAGCTTAATAAACAGCGCGGCGCCGGACGCGTTTCGTCGCACATGCGAAAGTGTGGGATAGTGTTAAAGCACACGCATGTCGACGCCGCGCCGTTTGCCGAAAGATCGCGGCGCCGGGCGGCTGGAAATGGCCAAACCAGCACGCCCGGCGACCGCAAGGAGTTTCAGTTTAAGCCCCGGCCATGAGCACGCCGGCTCGATGGTCCGAAAGTGCGACGCCGAAATCTATGTAGCCGCGTAAACTTATACCAAGCACGTTCGCGGGGGCGTCGATCTGCTCAACGACCGGGTTTTCGCGCCCGTTTAAATATGCGATGATTGCGGTTGGCGTTGAACGGCCCGACAGTAGATACCACGCCGTCGCGCTTGCGCTCGCATGAAAGTCGGTGTCCGACAGGCGCGGCTCGACCTCGACCGCGAGTCTCCCGGCCCACGGATTGCCAGTTGACTGCATATCCACGGTTGTGTCGCGCTGCATGGTTGTCGAATTCACGATTGACGCGGCCGCAGTTTCCAGTTCCGGGGGAACGAGTATTACCGCCGGCGTTAATGCGATCGGCTTCCCGTTCGCGTCTTTTTGTTTTCTGAGCAATGCGACTGCCAATCCAAGACTTGCGACGGTCAACGCCGTGTCGGCGCCGTCGTCGAAGTTTGCGTTTGCCGTCCCGAAGTATGATCCCGCGTTCGCCAGAATTGCGGTGTACAGAAGGTCGGCAATTTTCCGGGGGGCTTGACGCCCGATTTCCGCGAACAACTCGACGAACGCACCCAGGTCGTCGTTGATGATGTCGCGGCGGTCGATTTGGAAAATTTTTCCGTAGGTTTCCGCGCGGATTTCGTAAGTTTCTTCACCGGCCGCGGTGTGCTTAATCTCGCCGCCGGGTAGCACTTCGTCGAATCCGCCGCCCAGCAGGTAGGGGCGAATTCCGGTGTGCGCGCGGAAAGACTGCACAGGTTTAGTGCCCGTCCAGGAACGCCATGACGCCGGCGTGTTCATATACGTTTCCGACATGAGCTTTTCGCCTGCTAAACCAAGCGCTGATGGGAATGAATAAGT
>Ga0326597_10006147_pt1 | contig 16506 bp, 14 predicted proteins | sample RVTome_12_FD_203789 | JGI IMG/M metagenome (GOLD analysis project Ga0326597, IMG submission 203789) | Soil microbial communities from uranium-contaminated site in the Upper Colorado River Basin, Wyoming, United States - RVT100D185 | ecosystem: Environmental > Terrestrial > Soil > Contaminated >...
ATCGGCAGGATCGAGTGCTGTAGTAGAGGAAAGGCAATGCGTGCTTTCGCTGATGAGTTGCCCGTGAGCTTGACCAAGGCACAACGAGCCGTCGTCGCTGAGGTTTGCTCGCACTTTCGACCACGACTCGAGCTCGACGTCGGAGCAGAGCGCGCGGTGCGCTTCCGACTCGAGGAGCTGAAGATGCTCCATCACGAGGTCGGTCACGCGCTCCACTTCGAGGAGGATGGCCGCAAGCGCAACTCGCTGCGCCACGTCGGCGACATCGTCGAGAAGACGATGCGCCGCTTCTTCGAGATCGACGCGATTCCAGCAACGCGACGCCTCTACCAGCTGCGGATCGCGCTCGAGGGCACGACTCCCGAAATCTGGCGACGGATCCAGGTGAAGGACTGCACCCTCGTTCGCCTCCACAAACACATCCAGCTCGCCATGGGCTGGGAGGACTACCACCTCTACAGTTTCGACATCGCCGGCGTCGAGTACGCCGATACGGAGCTGGTCGACGAGTTCTACGGCGAGGACGCACGCGAGGTGCGGCTCGGAGACGTACTACCCAAGGGCGGACAGCGATCGAGCTTTCACTACGTCTACGATTTCGGCGACGGATGGGAGCACGAGATCCTGTTCGAGGGCTGTTCGACCGTCGAACCCGGCAGCCGCTACCCCGAGTGCCTGGAGGGTGAGCGGGCGTGCCCGCCGGAGGACGTCGGCGGAGTCCACGGCTTCGAGGAATACCTCGCTGCGCTCGCCGATCCGACGCACAGCGAGCACGAGTCCTACATGGAGTGGCGTGGTGCGTTCGATCCGGAGAAGTTTTCGGCAGAACGCGTCACGAAGAGAATGCAGCGGTCCTGAGGGGTGGGATCGAACGGACGGGGAGTGTCCCGCGTGTTCGACGCGCGATGCTGCGGATGCAGCCGTGCGAGCTTCGTGACCGCGGAAGAGCATCGCGAGGATCGCAGACCGCCTCGTCCGCGACGACCGCGACGCCTGCCGACGCGATCTCCGTCGCCGCGTCGACCGGCAGCGTGATCGCCTCCGCGAAGGAGAGCACCACGTCGCTGACCGCTCCCTCGATCCCCGCAGCACGGACCGCCTCGCTACGCGCGAACCCGCCGCTGCTTGCCGCGGCAGCCGCGACTCCCGTCGCCGCGATACTCGTGACCGTCGCCCCTTCGACGGTGAACGCGATGCTCCACGCTTCGACGCCCTCGCCGCGCCGCGCGCCGTTCGGTTCGAGGACGCACCGAACCGCCGCTCCTCGAGATTCTCCGGCGGGTGCGGTCAGCGTACGCGTCGCGAATCGCAACGCGTACGGCGCGTCGTCGAGCTCGATCGCGCGGAGCGTGCTGGCGGCACTGAAGACCCCGACGAGCGCGACGACGAGCGCGACCGGACGTGGGGAGCGGATGGTCCAGATCTTCTCAACGGACGGAGCGTCCACCGCTGGGTCCTCGATCGGGTCGGGCTGCGATGGCAGAGTGGCGCGGATGGCCGGCGACGCGGCGAGTGTACCACCGTGTTTCGGGCTTGGCGGCGCCGAAAGACAGCGCGACAATCGTCCCGTCGCGAGTGAACCCACCCCGGGCAGCAAACCCCCGGACGTAGTCGTCACCCGCACCCTCCCGTGCACGGTGGTCTTCGAGGAGCACGAGTGGCAAGGGGCCTGGGCATTTGTGAACCGAAACGTGAGGATTCCCGACGAGACTCCGACGTTGGGAGAACTCGTGCGGTTGATCAGGCGCCTCGGCGGACACCTCGGGAGGAAGCGGGACGGACCGCCAGGTCCGATGACGATGTGGCGTGGCTTGCAACGCCTGCCGGACATCGCGGGAATGTGGCTCATCCTTCGCGAGCGATCTGGCTGAGACGCGCGTGCGAGCAGCACGACGCCGATGCTTGCGGCGGCTCCATCCCCTCGTCGCGATCGTGACGCGTGACGTCCGAGTCATCACGACGCGCGAAACGCGACGACCCTCATCATGGCCCGACTCCAAGACGATCGACTGGCCGAACGCGTCGTCGCACACATCGCCTCGCCGTCGCCGTTGAGCACCCGTGTGATGCTGCTGCGGCGGCCCGCTCGAAGTGCTGGAGATGTGGGTAACGGAGAGATCGAGTTCGATCGAGTGACGCGGCTTGCCGCCCGGGGAGGTGCGAGCCGAACCGCGCCGAGAGAAGCCGAGCGTGTCGGTGCCCGCACCTCGAGGAAGGCGATCGCCGACACGTCGATGGGCACGAATCGGCGCGGCGGATGGAGAAGCTCGGCCGCCACGGCGGGCGGCACGATGATCAGCTCGAAGAGTTCCTCGAGGAGCGCGACCTTCCCGAGATGAGCGAGAGCGCGCAGCGGCGACGTATCGCTGACGACGATCAGCACCGTCAGAGTCCGAGCTTCTTCACCGCATCCAGATCCGACTCGAGCTCGTCGACCGTCGTGCGGACGAGCGGGATCCCGCGCTCGAGCAGAGCCTCCTCGAACTCGCCGCGGCCGAGTTGCGCGAGGCGCGCGGCAGCGGCGGACGCAAGTCGTCCGGCATCGAAGAGTCGGCACGCGAATTCGACGCGAGCGTCATTCTCACTGAGGCCGGCGGCCGCGAGCGCGTCGTCAGAAATGATGAGAGGCATGCACGGGACCTCCATTGTCGCCAGCTTCCGTCCGGAATCTTACCCCCCGCGTCGAGCCGGGTCGACCATCGCCCGCCCGTTCGATTGCACGGCGCGTGCGCGACCGACGACAATCGCCGTTTTCGCGCACGCGCCGGGATACGCGCGTGCTCGCTCCCCAGCTCGGGAGTCTCTTCTCCGCCACCACGTCGACCGTATCCTCCGCGACGAGTAGCAACTGCTCGACCCGAGCCCGCAGCGCGTCGTCCTCGCCACAGCGATCCCGAACGAACGCGTCACGCGCCGCTCCCGCGAGCCCCTGTGCCGCTTCGACGATCTCGAGCGCTTTCTGCTCTCGCTCCCGATTCATGTCGAAATCCCCCGCTGTCGCTTCCGGATCGACTCTACCTCCACGTTGCCGCTTCGCGTCGAGCACCCGATCTGCGAGCGACGACGCGCTCTGAGTCGCGAACGCTTCGCGAGCGCTTCGCGAACGCGGGGGTCGTCGAACGCCCGCCGCCTTCCCCTCGCGCAACGCCGTGGATACGATCGCGGTCGGAGATCACCCCCGATGTCCGACACCTTGCGCCCGCTGATCGAAGCCGCTCGCAGCGGCGACCGCGACGCGCTCGATGCGCTTGCGCGCTGCGTCGACCGCTTCGTGCGCATCTTCTCGGGGTCGCTCAGCCGCAGCGTGCGGCGCGCGCAGGGCTCGACGATCGACTTCGTCCTCGAGGGCCTCGCCGAGGCGCTCTCGAAGCTCGATGAGTTCGAATACCGCAGCGACCGGGACTTCTACGCGTGGGCGTCGCGGATCATCCGCCATCGCATCGTCGACGCCGGTCGTCACGAGAATCGCCAGAAGCGCGACGGGCGGCCCGACGAGCTCGGCGATGGAATCGACCGGTTGCCGGACCGGGGCCCGACCGCGTCGCAGATCGCCAGCCGCGAGGAGATCCGCGAGCTCGCCGCGGACGTCCTCCTCGAGCTCCAGCTCGAACATCCCGACGAGATGGAGGCGGTCCTCCTGAAGGTCTTCGAGGGGCACAGCTGGCCGGAGCTCAGGGATGCGCTCGGGCTGTCGTCGGAGAAGCGCGCTCGCACGCTCGTCGCACACGGGCTCGAACGCTTGCGGCCCCGTCTCGAGGCGCGGCTCGGGCCGGCGGTGCTCGAAGAGTTCCTCGGGCCGTGAACGCGGACCAGCTCTTCGAGCGCTTCGTCGACGAGTACTGCGAGAATGGCACGGCCGAAGTCCCTGCCGGCTGGCCCGCGGAGCTGCGACGACGCTGCCGATTCTTCGTGCGCATGCTCGAGAGCTCGTCGGCCGTCGACGCGGCGCAGGTCGGCGGCTCGAGCGTCCTCGCGGCGCTTGCCGGGAGCGGTGTGCGCGCGGACGTGACCTTGATGGAAGCCGCGAGCGCCGCGGATTCGCCAGACCGCGTGTTGCCGCGCGACGACCTGCCCGGGCCCGCGCGCCGGCACGGCGAACGCTACGTGCTCGAGCGCGAGCTCGGACGCGGATCGATGGGCCGCGTGCTGCTCGCCTACGACCGCGACTTCCGCCGGCGCATCGCGGTGAAGGTGCTCCACGGCGACACGCGCAGCGCCGAGCGCGCCTCGCGATTCCTCGAGGAGGCGCAGGCGACCGCGCAGCTCGAACACCCGAACGTCGGGCCGGTCTACGATCTCGGCGTCGATCCAGACGGCGCACCGTACTTCACGATGCGCTGGATCCGCGGTCGTGATCTGCACGAGGTGATCCACGACCGTGACGGTTCGCCGTCGCTCGTGCGCCTGGTGCAGATCCTCCAGCAGGCCGCGATGGGCGTCCACTTCGCGAACTCCCGCGGCGTCGTCCACCGCGACCTGAAGCCGCACAACGTGATGGTCGGCGACTACGGCGAGGTCCTCGTCGTCGACTGGGGCCTCGCGAAGGTGATCGGCGTTTCGCAGCACGAGGCGCGCTCATGCAGCGGTGCGACGCCGGCGGAGTCGCCCGCGCCGGCTGAGACGATCTCGACCGAGCGCGCGGAGACCGGCAAGCGGACGCTCGAGGGCGCGGTCACCGGGAGCCCGGCCTACATGTCGCCGGAGCAGGCGCGCGGCGACATCGCCGAGATCGACGCACGCAGCGACGTCTTCGGCCTCGGCGCGATCCTCTACGAGATGCTCACCGGGTCGCCGCCGTACGCCGACCGCTCGTTCCAGGTCGCGCTCGCTCGAGCCCGGCGGGGCGACGTGAACTCGCCGCGCGAGCGGGCCCCCGAGCGCGCGATCCCGGTGGCGCTCGACGCCGCGTGCCGGCGCGCGCTCGCACCGCGCCAGGAGGACCGTTTCGCGAGCGCGCGCGAATTCCACGACGAGCTGCAGCGCTTCATCGAGGGCATCCACGACGCCGAGCGCCGCGCCGCCGAGGCGACACGTCTGCGCGAGATCGCGAGCGCCCACGACGACGACCTGCGCCGCATCGAGGAGCAGCTCGCGGAGCTGCGAGCGGCGGCGCGTCGCTTGCGCGACTCGGTCGCCGCCGACGACCCCGAGGAGCGCAAGCTACCGCTCTGGGAACTCTCCGGCGAGGTCGACGCGGCGGCCCAGCGCGCGCGCGACGCGTTCCGCGTCACGACGGCGGCGTACCAGGCGGTCCTCGCGATCGAGCCGGCCGACCGCGAGAGCCGCGCGGCGCTCGCCGGGCTCTACCACGCTCGCCTCGGCGGCGCCGAGGAACGCGGCGATCGCGAGAGTGCCGAACTCTACGAAGGTCTCGTCGAGCAGTACGACGACGGTCGCTTCCGCGCCGAGCTCGCGGCCGACGGCGTGCTCGTGGTGACGAGCGATCCGCCCGGCGCCGCGGTGTTCATCGCGCGCTACGACGAGCGCGGTCCGTTGCTCGTCGAGTCGGCGTCCGAGCGACTCGGCACGACGCCGATCGAGCATGTCCTCCCGCGCGGCTCCTACCTGCTGCGAATCGGCCGGCACGGTTGCGACGAGGTGCGCTATCCGGTCGCGATCGGTCGTGGTACTCGCGTGCGCGCCGACATCCGCTTGCGACCGCACGGCAGCATCCCCCCGGGCTTCGTGCAGATCGCCGCGGGCGCGAGCATCGTCGGCGGCTACCTCGAGGAACTGTCGTCGCTCCCGCGCGCGCGCGTCGACGTCGCGGAGTTCTTCGCCGGGCGTTTCCCGGTGACGCTCGGCGAGTTCTGCGAGTTCCTCGACGACGAGCTCGCGACGACGACGGGCGAGCGCGAAGCGGCGATGCTGCGCGAGTTCCTGCCGTCCTTCGGGCGCGACGAATACGTCGTGCGGGTCGACGGGCGATTCGTCGCGATCGATCGACTCGGGCCGCGCGTGCCGGTGATCGCGGTGCCGATCGAGGCGGCCGAGTCGTACTGTCGCTGGTTGTCGCGGCGCATCGATCGCCGCGTCCGTCTCCTCGACGAGACCGAGTGGGAGCGCTGCGCGCGCGGCGCCGACGGCAGGATCTACCCGTGGGGAAACGGCTTCGACTGGGCGTTCTGCAAGGGTCGCCTGTCGCGGCGCGGCGAGCCCGCGCCGGAACCGGTTGGAGTCTTTGCGCGCGACGAGTCGCCGTTCGGCGTGCGCGACCTCGCCGGCGGGGTCCGCGAACTCTGCGCCGGCGAGTACGACGAAGGCTATCGGCCGCTGCGCGGCGGCTCGTGGTTCAACCCGGTGCCGATCGTCTTCCGCGCCGACTGCCGCACGGCGCGTGGGATGCGCACGCGCACGACCGACGCGGGCTTCCGGGTCGCGTTCGACGAGCGCGACGAGTCGCCGAGCGCCGGCTGAACGCCACGCGAGGCTTCGGCTTTGTCGTTCGCACCGTTATCATCGCGAGCTCGGGCAGGCCGATCGTCTTCTGACGCTCATCCGGTGACGCCCATCTCGTGTCCGGAGATCCACCATGCTCGCTCGACGACGCCATCCGCTCGATGTTGCTGCTGCGACCCTGCTGCTCACGGTTGCGACGTCGTCGTCGACCGCAGGCGAGGTCTTCGTCCGCGGCGACATCAACCGCGACGGCCAGGTCAGCGTCGCGGACGTCGGCTGCTTCTTCGACACGTTCTTCTTCACGCCGCGGCGCGTAGCGTGCGGCGACGCTGCGGACGTCAACGACGACGGCGCGGTCTCGACGTCGCCGGTGCCGATCGACGCCTTCGTCCTCCTCGACTGGCTCTTCCGCACCACTCGCGTCGCGCCGCTTCCGGCGCCGTTTCCGTTCCCGGGCGCCGATCCGACCACCGACGTCCTCGACTGCCGCGTCGGGGCCGCTGGCGGTCCACCGGCCCCGACGCCCGGCTTCGGCGTGAGCTGGCAGATGCCGCGCGCGCTCTCACCCGGCGACGACGGCGCCGAGTTCGTCGTGCTCGCGACGACGCGCTCGGCCGTGCTGACGTTCTCGATCGCGTACCGGGTGCGCAAATCGGTCCTCGAGAACCTGCGCGTCGAGCTCGCCGGCCCGTTCGAACCGGGGCGCGGACCGCCGCCCGTCGCCCCGCCGATTTTCCGCTCGATCGTCCTGCCGTCCGCCGACCCGAACTTCTCGCTGCTCGAGGTTGCGCTGATCTTCGTCGAGCAGGTGCCCGGCACGTGGGCCGTCATCGAGTTCGAAGCGACGCGCGGTGCGGTCGCGAACTTGCCGCTCCTGCGCGTCGTCGCCGACGTTCGCGACGACGCACCGATCGGTCGCGAGCTGACGCTCTTCGTCCCCGCGGAGCCCGAGGACTTCGTCGCGGCCGGCGCCTTCGTCCACGGAGTGCAAAACGAGGCGGGCGGCATCGGCGACCAGGCCGGGAACGGGTTCCAGCTGGTCGCCGACGATGGCGGCGGCGTGATCATCTTCGACGGCGAGGAGTTCCTGCGCGGCGACAGCAACACGTCGTTCGCGGTCGACATCTCCGACGCGACGTTCACGCTCTCGTACCTCTTCCAGGGCGGCCCGGCGCCGGTCTGCTTCGACCCGGCCGACGCCAACGACGACGCGCAGATCGACATCTCCGACGCGACGTTCACGCTCTCCTACCTCTTCTTCGGCACCGACGCGCCGCCCGATCCGGGGCCGGTCGCGTGCGGCTACGACCTGACGCTCGACCCCTTCCGCGAGTGCCCCGACATCTGCAATTGACCGCCGCCCGGCGTCGCGATCCCCTCGCGCGCCGGCACCTTCGGCGAGTCCATGCCACGCGAAGATGCGGCGCGTCGCCCCGGCGCGCTCGGAGTCGTTGCGATTCTCCCCGCTCGTAGAGGGCGAGCGGAGATTCCTGGCAGTCGACGGGGCAGGGCGCCGCGCGGATCGCGCTCTGTGGTCGAGCTCGACGGGGAATGAGCGACCCGCACGAGGCTCCGCGACTCGGTACTCGCTCCAACGCTTCGACGGCCTCTGGAGGAAAGGACACAACCATGCGCTTGCGACGACGCTTCCTCGGAACGCTCCTGGCTCTCTCGATCTGTCTCGGTCGCACCCACGCCGGCACGATCGTCATCGGCCCCGGCCCCGGGCCTTCACATCCCTGCACCGGTCCGAACGGCTACCTCGGCTTCGACGATCCGCAGGCGGTGCTCGATGTCGGCGTCGAGACCCAGGCGGTCGCCGTCGCGGATCTCGACGAGGACGGCACGCTCGACATCGTCGCCGCGGACACCGTCGGCGACCGCATCCGCATCCGCTTCGGCAACGGCGACGGCACGTTCTGGGGCACGCACACCTGGACGATGGGCGACGGACCGACCGACGTCGCGGTGGGCGACTTCAACGGCGACGGTCGCCAGGACATCATCGCGACGAACGTCCACGACGACCGGGTGCGCATCCGCTGGGGCGCGGCCGAGCAGCGCTTCTCGGACTGGTCGTGGTGGGCGACGGGCGACGGGCCGATCCGCGTCGCGGTCGGCGACCTGAACGGTGACGCGCTCGACGACTTCGTGACCTCGAACGTCTACGGCGACAACACGATCACGGTGCGCCGGCGGCTCGCCGCGGGCGGCTTCGACTCGCAGACGTACGGCGCGCCGGACGCGGCCAGCGACATCGTCCTCGTCGACGTCGACGACGACGGCGACCTCGACATGGCCTACCCGTCCGGCATTCACAACGCTCTCATCGCGGTGCGCCGCAATCAGGGCGACGGAACCTTCGCCGCGGCCGTCACGAGCGGCACCTCGAGCGACTACGCCGAGAACATCCACGCGCTCGCGTTCGGCGACTTCGACGAGGACGGCCTCGTCGACGCCATCGCCGTGCGCAACACGCATTCGATGGTGCGGGTGCTCGGCAACGGCGACGGCACGTTCTCTGCTCCGGTCGAGGCGCCGACGGGCAACAACCCGATCCACGTCGTCGCGGCCGACTTCAACCGCGATGGCGACCTCGACTTCGTCGTCAGCCACTTCTCTAACGGCCTCTACCTGAGCGTCTACCTCGGGCAGGGCAACGGCAATGTCAGCGGGCCGGTCGATCTCGATGTGAACTGGGCGGGTTCGACGCTCTTCGACGTCGCTGCCGGCGACTTCGACCAGAACGGCTTCCTCGACCTCGTCTACACCGACTATGGGCGAGCGCACCTGATGCTCTCCGACGCGCCCTGCGGACCGCCAGCGCCGCCGTGCGGCGAGGCGGTCGGCAGCCTCGACTTCGACCCGCCACAGTCGGTGCTCGAGGTCGGCACCGAGTCGCAAGCGATCGCGGTCGGCGACCTCGACGGCGACGGCACGCAGGACATCGTCGCGGCGGACACCGTCGGCGACCGTATCCGGATCCGCTTCGGAAGCGGTGACGGCACGTTCTGGGGCACGCACACGTGGACGATGGGCGACGGCCCGACCGACGTCGCGGTCGGCGACTTCAACGGCGACGGCCACCGGGACATCATCGCGACCAACTTCCACGACGACCGCGTGCGCATCCGCTGGGGCGCCGACGAGCAGCGCTTCTCGGACTGGTCGTGGTGGGCGACGGGCGACGGTCCGATGCGCGTCGCGGTCGGCGACTTGAACGCCGACGGCCGGGACGACTTCGTCACTTCGAATGTGTTGGGATCCAACTCGATCACGGTGCGGCGTCGGCTGGCGGCTGGCGGCTTCGACTCGCAGAGCTACAGCGCGCCCGACGGAGCGAGCGACATCGCGCTCGTCGACGTCGACCAGGACGGTGACCTCGACATCGTCTACCCGTCCGGGATCCACAACGCGACGATCGCGGTGCGGCGCAACGCGGGCGGCGGCGCCTTCGGCGACCCGATCCTCAGCAACATGGGGAACGGCTACGGGGACAACTTCTCGGCGCTGACGTTCGGCGACTTCGACGAGGACGGCAAGCTCGACGTGATCGGCGCGCGCAACACGCACTCGCTGGTGCGCGCGCTCGGCAACGGCAACGGCACGTTCTCGTCGCCGGTGGCAGCGCCGACCGGGAACAACCCGGTGCACATCGTGACGGCGGACTTCGACTTCGACGGGCACCTCGACTTCGCGGTCAGCCACTTCTCCGCCGGCCAGGGGATCCGTGTCTTCCTCGGGCAAGGCGACGGCAACATGATCGGCCCGGCGAACCTCGGCGTCGCGTGGCCGAACGGCGCGCTCTTCGACCTCGCGGTCGGCGATTTCGACGAGGACGGGCTCGTGGACGTCGCGTTCACCGACTACCAGGACGCCTACCTGATGCTGTCGGATTCGCCGTGCGAGAGCGATCCGCCGCCGCCGCCCCCCCCGCCGGCTCGCGAGGTCTTCCGTCGCGGCGACTCGAACGGTGACGGCCGCGTCGAACTGTCGGACGCGATCAACACGCTCGGCTGCCTCTTCCTCGGCAGTCGCTGCACCTCGTGTCCGGACGCCGAAGACGCGAACGACGACGGGCGCCGCGACCTCGGCGACGCGGTGTCGATCCTCAGCGTGCTCTTCCAGAGCGGCCCGCCGCTCCCGGCGCCGGGCGTGTCGACCTGCGGATCCGACCCGACGCGCGACGACCTCGGCGCGTGCCGCTACGACTCGTGCCCAACGCTCCGCTGAACGCCGCGAGCGGGCGCGCCGCCGCGAGCGGTCGCGTTGCGCCGCCGCGCCAAGCCGGAGGATCGATCCTGATTCCGGGCCGTCACCTTCCCCAGGGTGGCGGCCCTTTTTTCGTGTCGAGAGGGCCATCAGGCGGCGGCGCAGCGCCGTGTCCGACGGGTGCACGAGCTCGCGTCCGCCAGGCTCGGCGGGAAGTCGAGGAGCTCGCGGGTCGTGTGGCGAAGACTCGAAGATCGGGGCCTGCTGGCCCGGCGTTCGCACCGCGATCCGACCGGCGTGTCCACGTCGAGGCTCAAACGTCGCGGAAACCTCCGCGCAGGGTCAGGAGCCCTGCACTGGAGGACGACGGAAGGAGGGCACGAGACGACGATGCGGCGGACCTTCTGGCGCAGGAGGAGCTCACGGACGATGAGGCCCGCTTCGATCGTCTTGCCGAGGCCAACGTCGTCGGCGATGAAGAGGGTGACGCGAGGGAGCGCGAGCGCCTTGCGCAACGGCTCGAGCTGGTAGGCCATCACCTCGATGCCGGCGCGGTACGGCGCCTGGAAGAGCCGTGGGTTGGTCGAGGTAACGAGGTTCCAGCGCAGCGTGTTGAGGTAGGAGGCGAAGAGCCGCGGCGAGTCGAAGCCACGCGTCGCGACCCGCTGCCAGGCGCTCTGCGTCAGCACCTCGGCGTCGAGCTCGGTCTCCCAGAGGACGCGGACCGAGTAACCCTGGGCGTCGTCGTCGATGCAGGAGAGGGAGACGACGGTCTGCTCGTGGCCGCCGGCGCCATCGCCAGGGCGCGCGACGTCCTCGACGAGGAAGCGGCGCGAGCGGACGCGAACGACCTGGCCGGGCGTTGGATGCGGTTCCATGCTCTCTCGACGCGCGATGACCAACGTGCCCTCGGCCGATATCCCCCGAGCGCTCCGACGGTTGCTGCGCAGCAAAGACTACTCGAAGCGGCCGGAGAGGCACAACGGGGCGAGGCCGACGCGGTGCGGCTTCCCGAGCGATTGCGTTCCGGAGGAATCGGCTTATCCTGATGTCATTCTGGCGGAGTGGACGCAGGGAGCGAAGAGAACATGCCGCGGGCGGTCGATCCGTTGCACACACGATTTCCTTGGGAGCGGTTGTTCTGCGATCGCGGCGAGTCCGTCCCGATCGGCGACGATGGGTACCTGGTCGACCCTGGGAGCTGGTACGGTCGCGCGGTCGGGAAGGGCGTGCTGCGCTTGGAAGCCCTGCTGACGAAGCGCTGCGTCGTGATCCTCGGCGAGGCGGGGATCGGGAAGACGGTCGTGCTCGAGACGGTGGTCGAGCGGCTGCGGGGGGAACACGGCGACGACTCGGTCGTCGAGGTGAGGCTCGGCGAGTACGGGAGTGTCGACTCGCTCGAACGCGGTGTCTTCGAATCGTCCGAGCTCGCGGAATGCGTCCGCGGCCCGACGGAACTCTGGCTCGTTCTCGACAGCCTGGACGAAGCGATGGTCGGTGTGCAAAACGTCGTCGGGCTGTTCCAACGGCGTCTGCGGGAATGGCCGTGGGATCGGCTCCGCGTCGTGATCTCGTGCCGGACTGCGGCGTGGCCGGCGACGCTCGAAGGCGAGCTGAAGGGCGCGCTTCCCGAAAAGAGTCTGCAAGTCGTCGAACTCCTCCCGCTGCTCCGGTGCGACGTCGCAACCGCCGCAACCGCGCGCGAACTTGACTCCGAGAGGTTTCTCCGCGAGATCGACGAGCGCGACGCACAGCCCCTCGCGAGCAATCCGCTGTCGCTCGAGATGCTGCTGGGCGTGCACGCCGGGGCCGGAGGACTTCCGAATCGCCGTGTCGAGCTCTTCGACAAGGGCCTGCGGCTGCTGTGCGCCGAGCCGCGTGCGCGGCGAGATCACGGGACGGTCGGAACCCTGACGGCCGACCAGCGCTTCGAGCTGGCGACTCGCATCGCCGGTGTCTCGGTGCTCGCGGGGAAGGCGGCGATCGAGCGGGATCCGCCGCCGGTCGGCGTCGGCGAGGGGATCACGCTGCGGGACTTGATCGACGAGTCCCGGGCCGGCTCCGGCGCTGGCAAGGTCGACGTCACGGAGGATTCGCTGCGCGAGGCGCTCGACACGGGGCTCTTCACCGCACGCGGCACAACGGCGCTCGGCTTTGCGCACAAGAGCTACGCGGCGTTCCTCGCGGCGCGTTACGTGCAGGAGTCGGGATTCTCGAAACAGCAGCGCGACGAGCTGCTGCGTGTCGCGGACGGCGGTAACCGAGCGCTCGTGCCGCAACTCGCCGAGACCGCGTGCTGGCGTGCTGGCCGGACTTCTTGTCGGTCGAGGAGCTCTTCGCGGCGCTTTCTCCGCCGAGGAGGAGGAACTTCGTCGGCAGCTACGCCGAATTCCTGCTTCACTGCGACGTGCACGATCGGCTGGCGCCGGAACACACGAAACCAGCGCTGGAATGGGCTCGCAACCACCACCTGACTCAACGCGGTGGTCACGACCTTGGCCGCCTCGCGCGGCTGATTCTGACCGCGGCGTGGACTGGCAGCAGCGACGACGAAGTGATCGGAATCGTTGCCGATCTGGTGATCGAGAGGGTACGAAACCACGAGTCCCCGTTCTACATTCCGGTGCCGGAAGGGGGCGAGTTCAGGCTCGAAGACAACGACACCGAAGCGGTCGACCGACTCCTCGCCGAGAACGACGACGCGCGCCATCGGTTGCTCGCTGCGATCGTCGCTCGGTCTCCGCAAGGGTCCGATCTCTGGTACCTGGGGGACAGCACTCCGCCGGTTGCGCGGAAGCAGGACTTCGGCTGGTTCCTCGAACAGGCTTCGACGGGCGGCCCGGAACTCTCGCGCTCGTGGGCGGAGCTCGCTCAGCTCGTCTTCGACCGAACCGACTCCGCGCACATCGAGCTTTGGCTCGATGCTCGCAAGACGTCGGAAGTCGTCGCGGAAGTGATCGACGACCCGGTTCTCGTCGAGATCAAATCGCGGGAGGGTCGGAAGATGAAGGCGCAGCACCTGTGCGCGGAGCGGCGACGACTGCGCCCGGAACGTGCGTCCCGATCAGGCAGTCGCGCCTCCCCGGCACAGGAGGTCGAAGACCGGCTGCGCTTCTGCGAGAGCGACAAGCCGCTCGGAATCGGAGGACTTTGGAACGTTCTGACTCGGGACGAGCCCTCCGAGCAACCGACGTATCGACCGAAAGATCCGACCGCAATGCCGGGCTGGGAGCGGGCCGAGGCGCGGACTCGGGAACGAATCCTCGCGGTCGCGATCCGACTGCTCACGAAGCTCCCGGAGCGCCCGGCAAGTCCGCCGCGCGAATTCGGAGCGATCGACGCGTGGGGCTACGCGGTAGCGCGTGCTGCGTACCTGTTGGCACGCGAACGACCCGAAGCGTTGTCGGCAGTTTCAGCCGAGACGTGGACCGGCTGCTGCGACGTGATCATTCGCTTCCTCGCGTTCTCGTACTCGAGAGACAAGTCCGCCGAAGCCTGGCTCTGCGACGTCCTGAACGAGCGCGCTCCCACGCAGACGCGAGCCGAGATCCTCCGGGCCATTCGATCCACCGGCAGCGCGGACGGCCCGCCGTTCATCATCGAGGTCTGGGACTCCCGCCTCGACGCCCGGCTCGGCGACGAGCTGGCGAAGATGCTCGGAGAGGAAGAACTGCCGCCGGCGACCTACGCGGCGGTGCTCGGATGGTTGGCACGAGCGCGGCACACTTCCGTGTCGACATTCATCGATGCGCTGTTCGACGGCCAACCGCCTGCTGACGGCCCGGATCGCGAGCGCGCGATCCACGTGGCAAGCCAATTGCTCGCGGATAAGCCGCAGCGCTTCTGGCCGTTGATCTGGAAGCGCATGTCGGCGGACACCGATTGGGGACGAGCAGTGATCGAGCATGCGTGCCACCGAGAGCGCTTCGCGCTCTTGACCGCGCTCGCGCCGGACGACCTCGTCGACTTGGCGATCCGGATCTTCCGCGAGTACTCGCCCGAATCCGATCCGAGCTACGACGGCGGGCACTCGGTCTCCCCCGACGACGACGTTCGCGACTTGCGACGTTACGTGATCAACCAACTCGGGTCGACCGGCCGTGCCGACGGGCTCTTGCGCCTTCGCGACGCATTCCCGCAGTACCCGTGGCTCGCCGATTCGGTGATCGACGCGGCGAACGTACGCCGCCGCGAGACGTGGTGTCCGCCGTCGGCGTGCGAGATTCTCGCGCTCGCGAGCAGAAACGAATCGCGATTCGTCTCCAGTCCAGACGAGCTCCTCGACGTGATCCTCGAGTCGCTCGATCGGCTCGAGCAGAAACTCCACGGCACAACGCCCGCGGTCGAGGACTTGTGGAATCGAGAAGGCTCGTCGCCACGCACGCCGAAGGACGAAGAGAGCTTCTCGGACTACGTCGCACGGCACTTGAAGGACGACCTTCGCGCGCGCCGCGTGGTGGTCAACCGCGAAGTTCAGATCCGCCGACGGCAAGAGAGCCGAGAGGCTGGAGGTGCTCCGGGACAGAAGCCTGACATCGTCGTTCAGGCCGTCCCGAACGACTCAGCGGGGACTTCCGGCGGAGTCTTCGAAGTCATCATCGAAGTGAAGGGTTGCTGGCACGGCGAAGTGCGAACCGCTCTAGCGTCGCAGCTCGTCGAACGCTACCTGCGCGACAACTCCTGCCGTCACGGGCTCTACCTCGTCGGGTGGTTCAGGTGTGAGGGCTGGGATGGCAACGACAGCCGGAGGGAGAGAGATCCCTGGTCGACGCTCGACGAGTCACGTCGCGAACTCGATGGGCAAGCCCGAGTCGTTTGCACCCGGCCCGACGGGCTCCTCGTCCGAGCGCGCGTCCTCGATTGCAGCCTGCGCCTCGGAAAGCCTTGACCCCGGTCGACTCTCTCCTCGAGCCGTGCGCAAGCACGGCGGACACAGCAAGGTCGAACGAACGCTCGCCGGTGCTACGCTTTGTCGTCCGAATCCGCGAATCGGCTCGTACGAGCGCTCCTGCGGCCGAACGTCGAGGCGCGTTGGTCTCCCGCGGGAACTCCCCAGCGGCGAGCGCGGCCAGCGCTTCGGAGTCAGTCCAGCCGGCTCCGCCAACCCTTCGGATCGCGGGACGAGTGGGCGACCGCGACTACCTGAGTGTGGGAGTCGTCGACGACGAACAGCACCGCGTACGGAAACCGTGAGCCGAGCGCCTTGCGGACCTCACGGTAGACGATCGGCGGCTCCTCGGGACGAGTCGAGAGCCGGTGGAAGACTCGCTCGAACTCGTCGAGGAACTCGTGCCCCAAGCCTCCTCGTTGACGCTCGTACCACTGGAAGGCAGACCGAAGGTCCTGCTCCGCGAGCGGGCGAACAACAAACGTCCGGCTCATTTCGACGACAAGATGCGCGCCTTCACTTCCGGCCACGGTGAGCCGGCGTTAGGGTGCTTCGCGAGATCGTCGAGCCGCTCGTCCAGCATGCGGCGTTGTTCATCGGAAAGCGAAACAGCCGCTGGGACCTCCGCGATCGAGTCCCAGATCGCGGTGACGAGTTCGAGTCGTTCGTCGAGGGAGAGTTCGAGGATGTCAGCGAGCTTGATCTTCATTGCGGAATCGTACCCCTCGACCTGGTGGCCGTCGAGAGTGGAGCGCTTCCGCGATAGCTCGGTGGCCTTACGCCCCTACGTGTCTCAGGGAAGTAGAGCTGGCAAAACCGGGGGAACAGTCGGAGGTCCAACTCCGCCGGCGAGCCGACACTCGCAACCCTCTTTCACGGAGGTCTTCGATGTCGGATCGCAATTCCCCGCGCAAGCCCCGCAAGGGCTCCTCGCTCCGTAAGGTGCGCGTTCGCTACGCTCCGAGCTCGCCCGACGCCATCAGCATTCGGCGATGCGCGACGCGCTC
>Ga0326597_10006148_pt1 | contig 16502 bp, 8 predicted proteins | sample RVTome_12_FD_203789 | JGI IMG/M metagenome (GOLD analysis project Ga0326597, IMG submission 203789) | Soil microbial communities from uranium-contaminated site in the Upper Colorado River Basin, Wyoming, United States - RVT100D185 | ecosystem: Environmental > Terrestrial > Soil > Contaminated >...
TGTTGCAGCCGCTGAAAGCCGACATCCTGCCGTCCTTGAACGCGAGTGTGGCGCGTGGCACGCCTGGGATGCGCCCGGCCCCGATGAAAGTGGAGGTGACGAGCTCCCACACACCGTCGGGCACGGCTGCCACCACGGGTTCGCGCGCCGGCGCGGTTTCCGGGGGCGGCGCGGTGACGCAGCCCTGAACGAGCGCGCAGAACAGCGCGACGTACCAACGGAATTGACGGCGGCGCGATTCAGCCATGGAGTCGGGTATCCGAAACGTGAATATTAGACGATAGCGCGCAGCGCTTATGAGAATTGTCATTCCCGCGGAGGCGGGAATCTAGTGAGTCGCTGGCCCGGTTAGCGGCCGATTTTCTGGACTCCCGCCTGCGCGGGAGAGACGTACTGATTTGATCCACTGTCATGATCCGCCACGCCGCGCCCGCCGCAGCGCGAACCGTGCGGGATCAACCGCGTCGGCCAGATCGCCTTCGAGCGGCAGGGGCTCGCCTTCCACCGCGCTCGCAATCAATTCGCCGCCGAGCACGGCCCACGTCAGCCCGCGCGAGGCGTAACCCAACGCGCCGTAGAGGCCGTGCAGTCGCGGGACGGCGTGCGGATCAAAGCGCGTCGCCTGAATGTCCGGCAACGCGCCGATGAGCGGCAATCGGTCCGGCGTCACGCAGCGAAAACCCACTGTGCCGGCAAGCTGCGCGGAGTCAAGCCGGGCGGCGCTTCCCGGCAGCAATAGTTCGAGCCGCTCCAGGTTGCCGGCATGTCCGGATGCGCGCGGCTCGGGGTCTTCATCCTCGAAATCGTAGGTCGAGCCCACGACCGCCGCGCCGTCCGCAGCCGGTATCAAATGACCCGCGCCGGCTAGGACCATGCCGGGCGGATCGATGCTGCCCGGCGGCAGGCAGGTGAGCTGTCCGCGCACGCGCTTGAGTTCCACGCCGAGCGGGACAAGGCGGGTTGCGTCGTGCGAGTTGGCGAGCACGACCACGGGAGCCGCTGCGATCAGTGTGCCGTCCGCCTCGAGCGCTCGCCAGAGATTCCCGTCACGAACCAGCGCGTTCACGGTGCGGGCGGGGTGAAAGACCAGGCCCGGCCGCGCGGCGACGAGCAGCGCCGAAACGAGTTCCACGGGCCGCACCCAGCCGCCCGCGGGAAAACACAGCCCCCCCGTTCGCGCGGCAAGCCCCGTGCGGCGACCAGCTTCAGCGCGCGGCAGGTAATCCACGTAGCCGGCCGGATTTCCCAGTGCGCGGACGGAATCCGCCATCCGCTTCTCTTCGCGCGCATCTCTAGCGATCTGAATCACACCGCACTGCGCCCACGCGAAACAGTGGCCGCTCGTCTCGAGCGCGAGCCAGTTGTCGAGTCCGTAGAGAAATCCGGCGCGCGTCAACCGGGAGAGAATGCTGTCGTCGCGCGACACCTGCGGATGGAAGCTGCCGGCCGGCATGCCCGATGCTTCCGCCGCCGGCCCAGCGTTGCGCTCGATCAACTCGATCGCCCAGCCGCGCGCGGCGAGGCGCTCGACGGCCGCGGCGCCCGCGAGCCCTGCGCCGATGACGATGGCGCGGCGCTCGCTCCACTGCGGCGCCACAGGCGGCGCATGGCGCGGCGGCCGGGGTGGGGAAAAGCGCGCGGCGAGCATTTGCCGCTTGCGGCCGAAGCCGGGCCGCGGCTCTGGCACAAACCCGGCGGCGGCGAGCGCATCGCGCACCGCGCGCGCCGTCGTATAGGTGGCGGCCGTCGCGCCCAAGCGCGCGAGCCGCGCCAGCGCTTTCATGACCGCGGTTGTCCACATGCCGGGGTTGCGGTCGGGCGCGAAACCATCGAGGTAAATCGCGTCGGCGGCGAGCCTCAGTTTCGGCAGGACGTCCGCGACATCCGCGAACGCAAGCGTGAGCGTGACATGCCCGTCCTCGAAGTGCAGCCGGTGCAGGCCGGGCAGGGGCAGCGGCCAGGCAGCTTGCAGTTCCGCGGCAAGCGTCGCGAACTCGGGATAACGCGCATGCAGCTCTGCCAACCCCTCGCGCGTGAAGGGGTGCTTCTCGATTGAAACGACGTGCAGCCGGTCCGGTCGCGCGGGATCGACGCGCCACGCCTGCCAGGTCGCGAGGAAGTTGAGCCCGAGGCCGAAGCCGGTTTCGAGGATGGTGAAGACACGCGCGCCCGCCCAGCGGGCAGGCAAATCGTTGCCGCTGAGGAACACGTGCCGCGCCTGGCCGGGACCGGAATTGGCGCTGTGATAGACATCGCAGTACTCGGGCGAGTACGGCGTGCCGGTCGTGTCGAACGCCGGCGTCGCGGGAACGAGCGGGGCGGGCATTTCCGGCGGCCTCAGGCGCCGCGCAGGTTAGGCTGCTTGTGTTCCGGCAAGTCTTTGCCTGAGCGTCTGCGGATCACGACAGACAGCGAAATCCCAGCGCCCCAACTGCCCCCAACGGTTTACAGCCGACACCCACCGCGCCGCAGCTTGGTGCTTGGCGTTGTCCTGCGCCGATTGTTGGCCCTTCACCTCCAGCACTATGTGAGTACCGTCGGTCAGGCGCACAATGAAATCGGGGAAATAGGCGTGGGCAACGCCCAGGAACTCATAGGGAATGACGAACTCGAGATGGTCGTTCTTGACGAATGCAACCACACGATCCCTTGCCGCCTCTAGCGCAAAGACTACCGCTTGCTCCCAACTATTGGTGTCGCATACCGCCCAGTTGACATGGCTGCGCGTCGTGCCGATAACCTGTTTTACTGTCTTGAAGTTGACGCCTGCGGATGAGCCAGTTGGTTTGTACCGGTTGAGGACCGGGAGCAATGGCGGCTCACCTTCGGCTTCATCCGGCTCAATGGCCTGCGTGAGCAGCCCCACGACCGTCTTGACGTACCTCTCCAGCCCTAGCTCGGACATGTGCTGCCCGCGCCAATCCACTTTTGATTCAACGTACTCGTCCACGTAACGAAGCACTTGAGGGAAAAGGCTTCCTCGTGCGCGCAGCCGTAGTTTCGGTTTGTTACCCTCAACACCCTCGGCAAGATTCTGCGTCACCGACCTTGCAATAATGAATTTGATGGTCTGGATATGGACGGTTCGGTAGTACTCCTGACGATCCTGCAACTCGGTTTCAAAACCGCCGGTAAGGCCAGGATGGCCGACTTGATATCCCACCTGCGGTTTTACGAATACTGCTGTCGGTGTCGTTTCGGGTTCGATGGCTGTGCGTTGCATCTTGATCACGTTGCAACGAATGAGATTGCGCTTGAGCGCGAACGCGTAGCTCTCGACGACGGGGAACTTGATCTCGAACTGTTTGCGCGCGTCCTCAGCACGCACGTGATTCTTCGGCTTATCCTCGGGCGCGGAAGCACCAGTTTCGCGTCCTCGAAACGGGATGATGGAGAATGGCACCCCGTAGATATCGACATATTCCTCGGTGAGCAGCCCGGTCTCGGGATCCGGCGTGTAGTCGATCCGACGTAACCCGCGCCCGACAACCTGTTCGCAGAGGAGTTGGCTGTCGAAAGCACGCAGGCCAAGGATATGCGTCACATTGTTCGCATCCCATCCTTCGGTCAACATCTGCACCGACACCACGCAACGTACGTTTGCCCCAGACCTTCCCGGCCGCCCTACCGTAGCAACGATCTCGCGCAGCCGCGCAGCTGCTTCCTTTTTTGTCCCGGAAACATCGTCGGCCTCCGCTTCGGCGAGGAGCTTCGTGTCAATTCTCAGTGTCGGCTTCTCGCGCTCGGAGTTGGAGAATTCCGGGAAGAGATCTGAGCCGTGATAAACGGTTTTAGTCTTCGGTCCCTTGCCACGACGTTTGCGAGGAGTTTCCTCTTCCTCCTCGTTTTCTTCATCGGTCTCTTCCACTGTTTCGATCACCTCTTCGCCAGAGATCTTGTTATTGAAGTATTCGGCAAGGTCGGTGTTGTCGCACACAACGATGAGCACAGGCGGCGTGATGTCCTCGCCAGGTTTCGCGTCGCGGATGCGCTGGTAGCGTTCGCGCCATTGGCTGGCGAGCGTGCGAAGCGCGGCTTCCGCCTCCCGCCACGCTGCTTCGGGCTTGGGTTTGCCGCCCGGCAGTCGCTCACCCGGTTGCAGGCGCGAGCCCACGTATTGCCAGAGTTTAAGGAACTCTGGATCAGGGCGGCCGGTGTTGGTCGCAACCGGCAGCCTGGGTATCTTGACGATGCCGGACTCTATCGCATCCACCAATCCGAAATCGCTGACGACCCAGGGAAACGGCGAACCCTCCGCGTATCCGCTGCCGCCTATGTAAAAGGGCGTCGCGGAAAGGTCTATGCAGAACTTCACGCCTATTGCCCGATTGATGAGATCGAGACCACTGACCCAGACCGTCGCTTCCTCGCGCTCGGCTTTTTGGTCTGCCGTAACCTTTTCATCGGGTGCGACCGGGCGTGGACGATACGCATGGTGCCCTTCATCGTTCAACACCATGATCGGTCCGCGTTCCGCCATATCGCCAAGGACGCGCTTCGTAAACGCCTCCGGACTTTCTTTCCCCTTGTTGACCACGCGATAACTCTGGCCGCCTTCTGCATGCTCCGACTCTGGCGCGAACAAGTGCCAATTCGTGACAATCACCTTGCCCTTTTGCAATTCGGGCATGAGCTGTGACGGCACGATCTCGAACGCGTCGTAGTAGTTGTCCCGCGTTTCGGGTCGGAGCACCTGCAGGCGTTCCTTGATTGTCAAATTCGGGCAAACAATGAGTGCGGCGTTCGGAAAGCGGGTGTCGCCGGGCACGCGTCCACGATTGCAGAACCCCCACGCGACAAGCATCGCCATGACGACCGTTTTGCCGCTGCCGGTGGCCATCTTGCAGGCATAGCGCAGGAGATCGGGAAATCCCGGCGCGTTCGACTTGTCGATGAGTGTGGGCACCACCGATCTTTCCGCGCTGACGATGAAGCCGGGTTGCCGTCCCTCCATGAGCGCGCGGTAGTCCTCAATAGAAAGCTTCGGTGTCCAGCGCGGCCGTCTGCCGCTGCCGAGAATCTCGGCCAGATAGATGAGCGTCTCGACCGCTTCGAGCTGGCAGAAGAAGAGCGGCCGCGAATGATCCACGCGCGACCACCATGAGAGTAACTGCTTTGTGACCTGCGTGGCGTTCTCGTACCTTGAGTCTCGCCAGCGCGTGACATCCTCGCGCAGCAGGTTCACCAGCGGCAGATCGTCGAAGTTTTCCTCGGCGAAGCCCGCGAGTTGTAGTTGGGCCGAGCCGGTGCGCTTGGTCTTGTACCAGTAGCCCGCCTTGCGCCGTCCGGTCTCCTCGCGCGCCTCGCCCGTTGTGAGGTCATACACCCAGTGCTTGCCCGGAACCCGCCACGGATTGCACAGGATCGGCTTATTGACCGGCTGGATTGCGAGTTGTTGCTGCTCGGCTTGCATCGCCTGCTCGGAGTAATCCGGTTAATCGTACTTCCCATCTAGCCGTAGCACTCGCATCACTTCATTGCCACGCGGGTCTATCACCTTGACCACCGCCCGCTTGTGTTGGCCGGCGGGAAAAGGTAGCGATACGGTGCCGGAGAACGCGGCGAAGCGGCTGCCGTCCACGTGACCTTCGAGGGCTTTCGCGAGCCTGTCCCAGGCGGTCTTATCAGGGAAGAACGCCTGAGTGATGCAGAAGGTGCGCCCATCGTAATCGGTGTCGAGAAACCACGCTGCCACGCGGTCGGCGTCGGTCGCGATGATGGTGTTCTCGACCGGGTTGTAGATGTCCACGCCCTGCATCTCGGCGATGAAAGTTCCGTCCTTCTGCTTTGAGAGCTTCACGCGCGGCAGACCAAACACGCTGAAAAGTTGGCTGCCCACGGTGTCCTTGAGTAGGTCACCCATTGTCACGTCGGGGCGGATGTGCGCGAGGTGGCAGCGAACGTTGGGGTTGGGGTCGTCCTGGATGAGCGCCTGTGCCGCGCCGTCAAACGAAAACCCGGCGAATACCAGATCATCCACGCCCCGGCGGTTCGCCGCGCGCAGCGCGTGCTCGACCTGCCACGCCGTCACCGGACCGTGCTCCGGCCCGACGGATACAGCGACCTTGCGCTCTTTATTGTCGCCGTTTAGCCACTCGCCCTCCGCGTGCAAAAACTCGCCGGGCGTCGCTTCCAACCGCGCGAACTGAATCTTCTGATTGCCAGGGAACTGCACCCCGTCCTGCTTGAGCAGCCGTACGATGCGGTCCTGGAACGCCTCGGCGTTCACGCTCTCCGCAGCGCCGTCGAAGGTCTCCAGTTCTTCCGGAGCACCATCGAAAGCCGTTTCTTCCCGCCCTTCGACGGGAATCACCGCCTCCATGGTGAAGGGACCCGACACGCGCACGATGCCTGGCACCCGCTTCGGATCGTCAACCAGCTCTTCGTGATCCGCATTAGCGGCAATAGCGGCATTGACTTCGTCCATCTTCGCGCGCCACGCCGCGCGGTATTCCGTGAGCGCGTCCTGCAAAGGCTTGGGCCAGTCAGGATCGGTGTCAAAGGGTACTTCCCACTCGTACCAGCCCTTGAAGTCCCGATCCACAGTCAATTCGACTTTCGGATCGCGATTGGAGGGCGGAAGCAGCCAGCGCCGGCGGACGGCGTCGGTAAGCGACCGCTTGCCTTCACGTTTCTGTTTCTCGACCAGCTTCGCGAGCATCCTCGTCGCCAAGTCTTGGGGTGCTTTGGTGAGAGCGGTGTTCAGCGCCTTGAGCTTCTCATTGAGGATCGGCTGATACTTAGCGAAGATGAGATCGAGCGCCGCGTTCTGAGCGATGGATCGGAGCGTGATGTGCGGGATGGTCGTGCAGTCAAACGTGACCGGCCCTTCGAGCCGGTCCTGTGGGTCCCGCAGCCAAGTGCCGTTGGGATTGCGAGCGAGGTCATCCCCATTGAGCGATCGCAACGCATAGTATTCAAAACGCGCGGTCATGAGCCGCTGGCGGGCGAGTGCGAGTGCTACGCGCGATGAATCAACCGTAATCCATCGACGGCCCCACTGCTCCGCAACGTAGGCCGTGGTTCCCGAGCCACATGTGGGATCAAGTACTAGTTCACCGGGCTCGGTAGTCATCAGTAAGCAACGCTCGACAACTTTAGTTGATGTTTGAACGACATAAAGGCGGTCCTCCAGAAAGCTACCTGTAGTCGTATCCGTCCAGATGTTCTTTAGTGGGCTAGCCGAAAAGTCCCGTGGTAATCGGACATATCGAAGAGAATTGGTCGCGCGGAATAGACGGCACGCTTGCGAAAGCCGCCGTAACGCTAGAAGATCCGTCTTCCAATGGAGATTCGATCCGGGCAGGAATTTCCTTCCGTCGAAGACCATCTCGCTTGGGGACGCAGACGCTCCTGGTGAGGTGAGATTGTCAGACATAAATCGCTCAGTCCCAGGAGGCAAAAGATGAACGTTTAATCTTTCCTCTACCTTAAGCATCCGTTTCTCACCCTCTAATCCACCAATGGCAGCGTATCTGAAGCGGGCTTGAATCTGCTCCGTGTCGAGCTCGGTGTATAACTGGCGGTACCGTACCTGCTGAATATCACGCGCGAACCATAGTACGTAATCGTTGACTGTTGGCAGCAGCAGTGAGCTTGCAAATGTCGTTTTCTGATAAATAATAATTCCGCAGAAATTGTGCTCTCCAAATAACTCATCAAGTAGCGAACGTACTCGATGTAAGTTCGCGTCAGAGATTTGCACGAATAGACTACCGGTATCCGCTAAGAGCTCGCGTGCGAGAATAAATCGATCCCGTAGATAGCTAAGGTACGAGTGAACCCCTAGAGCCCATGTGTCGCGATAAGCCTTTACCATCTCTGGCTCGCGGGTAAGGTCGGCGTCCTTGTCCTTGACGTCGCGCTTGCCGATCTCGGGCTGGAAGTTAGATGAGAACTTGATACCGTAGGGCGGGTCGATGTAGATCATCTGCACCTTGCCCGCGAGCCCCTCTCGGCGGGCGAGTGACGCCATCACTTGAAGCGAATCGCCGAGAATCATTCGGTTCGCCCAGTCCACGTCGTGCTGGTAGAACTTCACCGCCTCCCGATAGTCGAGCTGCGGATCGGCGAAGAGATCGCGGTTCACGTCTTCGCGGGCTGCAATGCGCAGGATTGCCTGCGTCGAAATACGCTCATGGATGTTGAGCGCCACCGGGTCCACCGCGAATCCGGGCAGCTCGCGCTTGCCGGCCCACTCCAGCCACGGCTCGCGCACCCGCAGCGCTTTGGCAAGCAGCTTCGCCTCCTCATCCGTGAGGGGGTTCTTTCTCGCTTTCTCCAGCAGCTCAGGCAGCCGGTCTGAAGCCCCGCCCGCGTCGAATCTCAGGACCGGCGGCAGATGGGGGTTATAGGCGTATTGAATCTTCGGCGGCGATTCGAGCTTGCCCTGTCCAGCGAGACCTGCAGGCGGCAGGTTCTTGGTCTTCGCCGCGTGGCGGTAATCAGCCGTCGGCAGGCCGTTTTTCCCGCGAGCGCGCGGCGCTGACGATGGATTCTTCTTCGTACGAGACATGGCGCAACCCCTCCCTCCGCGTACCACAGATTATGGCGGGGAGGTCGAGGCTGCGGCAAACACTTGAGTTACCTAAGGTTATTTCAAATATGCAAGGTAATCTTGCATTTACAAGTATGCAATGTTATCCTTGCTGACCGGATATGGCTTCGCCCAAGTGTATTCATAGCGAGCCTGTCTACACCGTTTGCACAAGGTATACCCCATGACACGCAAGACAGTGGATTTCAACAAGGGCGGCATCGCAAAACTGCCGGACGACAAGCCCGCCGTCTACAAGATCCTGACTGAAGGCGGCAAGACCAATTACGCCGGCGTGGCGAAGCGTGGCCGCGTCCAGGAGCGGATCGCCGAGCACCTTTCGGGCGAGAAGGACGCGGTGCCGGGCGTGAAGGTCCGAATCGAGCAGCTGTCCAGTATTGACGAGGCCGAAGCGAAAGAGACACGGGTCATCGCCCGCAGCCAGCCGAAGTACAACAAAGAAGGCACGTAGTGCGGCGTCGTTATCGCCTTTCGTAAGAGGCGATGACTATGAAATCGAAACTTATCCTCCCGAGGCTTCCAGAGAATCTGGAGAGTCTGCGGAAGGAAGAAGACAGAATCCGCACACAATCGCTGCTGCACATCGACGGGGATGCGGCGCTCAAGGATCATCTCGACTTAGTTCACGACAGCCTGGATGCCGTCCACGCGCTCACAATTAGTCATGTGAACGCAAACGAAGAAGAACTTGTCATTCAGCGTTTGGGTATACGGCTATTCAATTCCGGTGCATGTGCACTGTCTTTTTTGCTGGCTGGTTACTACCAGAATTCGGCTCTGTTGATTCGGGACTTGCTTGAAACCGGGTTCTTGATTGACTACTTCCGGTCGGAACCCACAAAGATCAGGCAATGGCGCGACGCGAGTGATAAAGATCGCGAGAAGCATTTCCAGCCCGTACAGATTCGGGACGCGCTGGATAAAAGGGACGGATTCAAAGAGAAGAAGCGTGGAGCGGCGTACAGGCTGCTCTCCAACTACGCGACACATCCGACAAATCCAGGCTTCAAACTATTCTCGCCGAATTGGATGAGTAAGATTGGTCCGTTTTTCGATGAGGGTTACCTGAAGGCTCTGCTGGAAGAGTTAACCAAGCGTCTTCCAGCGTCGGCCAATGTCTATGTTCGTTCATTCAGCATAGTGATCCCAGAAGTAGAAGCGGCAAGAGAATTCTTTCTAAATCGATTGAGTGTCTGGTCAAAGAAATACATGGAACAACCAAACCGTCATCAGCGAGGAACCGCATGAATGACTTAATCAGCCGTCGACTCAAGCACGCGCGGGAAAAAGCGGGGTTTACGCAGGCGCAGCTTTCCGAACGGTTAGGCTTTAAGGACCGGCAGACGCTAGCGGCTATCGAGGCTGGCCAACGCAAGATTTTGGCCGAGGAGTTGGTGCGCGCTGCCCAGGCGCTGGGTGTGGACCTGGATTACTTCATGGATTCCTTTCGCCTCGACGGGGAGGGGAGGTTTTCGTGGCGAGCGAAGGAAGTCTCGCCGAATCTGTTGGAACAGTTCGAAGATCGAGCGGGTCGTTGGATCGCCACCTACCTGCGACTCGGCGAGAGCAAAGGTGCGAAGACCACCCTCCTTCAACCGACGCTTACCCTCAATGAGCGAAGCACGTTCGAAAATGCAATTGCGGCAGCCGAAGCGCTGGGACAGGAATGGGCGCTAGGTGACGTACCTGCTATAAAGCTTGAAGAAGCAATTCGCAAGCATCTCGGTGCGCTGGTGCTTCACGTGGACGTGAATATGCGCAGTGGCGTTTCAGGAGCAGCCTGCCAAGTACCCGGTCTGAGCGTTATCTTGATCAATCGGAACGAAGGGGAAGGCAGACGCTACTTTGATCTTGCACATGAGTGTTTCCATCTGCTTACTTGGGAGCAGATGCCGCCTGAACATTCGGAACCGATTGAGGAGTCGTATCGCGGGAAAGGCAAGCATAAGCGAGTTGAGCAGCTTGCAAATAACTTCGCTGCCGCGCTTCTGGTACCGAGGCGCGTACTTGAGCCTTTGTGGCAAGCGCGCGACGGGCAGAATATTAATGAGTGGCTAAATAAGACGGCATCGTATTTTCGAGTTACCGCCAAAGCGCTTAGATGGCGGGTTACCAATCTCAAGTGGTTATCGAAAGCGGAAGAAGCCGCTATTCAGGAGGATCGACTTACTGCCAACGGTCGGCCAAGTAAGGAGCAACGGACAAAACCTAAGCTATTCAGCCAAGAGTTCGTTCAGCGCTTGCGCACCGCACTCGCTGAGGGTGGTCTGTCCGTTCGTCGCGCGGCTTCCCTTCTTGAAATGACCATCGAGGATCTCGCGAACCTGTTCACGTCGTACGACTTGCCCGTTCCGTTCGACTTGTGAAGGCGGAGCGTAGGCCGTGCAGCGCGGTCAGGTCGTTCTGGTAGACACAAATATCATCATCGAATCTGTACGGACCGGATGCTGGAACGCGCTCACCACGCATTTCAAAGTCGAAACCGTTGAGAAATGCTGTGAGGAAGCCCGTACCGGCGAGGCGCACCGCCCGGGATATGTGAAAGTAGATGAACCCGCCCTCCGGACAAGGCTCACGGCGCATAAAGTGTCCGGAGTGATGCTGTTCGAATTGGGGCAGAGTTACCGCGATGCGGATCGTCTAGACGCGGGCGAACGCCACCTATGGGCGCACGCCTTGGGCCGGAACGACGCCTGGTTTGCCGCATGCAGCGACCGTGCGGCAGTCAACGCAGCGGTCCGCCTCGGGTGGGAAGATCGACTCATCTCGCTTGAGGAACTGGTAACCGCTGCAGGAGCGAGGTCAGCGCTGAAGAGCTTGAAAGAGCAATTCGGCTCGGCACGCTTGTCCGCGTGGAGAACGGCAGCGCTTATCGCGCGCGGCCTGAAGTAGTGTTTTCGGGATCGTCTAATTTGTCGTAGTTCAGACCTAATCCGACAGGTCGTGTCCGAACGCCAGTGTCTGGAAAGACCCTAAACAGACATGCATCGCTCTTTGGCGATGGTATGCAGCGGGATTACGCTTACGTCACACACGGTTTCCATACTTACATCATTCCCCTTGTTACTTAATCGGACAGGCTGAATCGCGTAATGAACCAGCCTACCTCATCGCCACTGCCGTTCCTCCCTCCATTCCTATTCGCCGAGGAAGGGCAACTCCGTGAGCCCGGCGTTGAACGGCTTGCGAAAGTGCTCGCAAAGTATGACAGGCGAACGGTAGTGACGCTTGTCGCGGGCATGCTTACGGTGCCGGGCCTGCAAGCAAACTGCTATCGACTTGAACTCCTTGCGCATCTAGCCGCCGCAATTTGCAAGGGCAAGCTCAAGCCCGCGAGGAAGCATCTTTCGAACTGGCTGAATCGGCAACTCGGTGTTGATACTGTCGCTTGGATGGAAGACCCGCCGGAGGATGTGTTTGTGTCCAATGTTGTCACAAACACCGGTGACTACATGGTACTGGGGGGCATGTGGGAAGTCCCGGCCTCAGCCACCAGCCTATTGATGGAATGCGTTTTGCAGATTGGCGGCAACGAGCAACTCGCGTGGCTCGGTCCGGCGCGCGCCCTCCTGCAACTATCCGATCTAGTGCTCAAGCGCGCAAAGCTCAGGCGCTGGCACATTGAGCCATCGACGCCAAAGCGTCCGATTGCGATCCCGCCCGCGACTCGACTTGAGGAATGGGCAAGTCGGGTTGCGTTCATAGAGTCCGACCTCATTGCCGCGGGCATCGCGCCAGCGATGCTAGAGAGGTTTGTTCTGAAGGACTCTGAAGCATCAATATTGATGAAGCAAAGTAACCAAGAATCGACGCTTCATGCCAAGCCATTGATTCGGTTTGGCGCCAAACTGGTGTTGTCGTTGCCGACGTCAGTCACTTACGCGGTACGCCGCTATTTGGTAAACCACGCGGCGGAAGTCGGACAACTAGATCGGCTAAAAGACGCCATGATAAGTGCCGTATTGAGCCGCGTCACGATAATGATGCGAAGTGGCAGCAATCACGGTGTCGAGCCGGTGTCACTACCCTCAACGCTGGGCGGTATTCCTAGTCTGTGCCAAAGCTTAGTTTACCGAGTGGGTCTGCGCCGGGTTATTCATTTGCTTGTGTTGCCCGACTCGCTCTCACAGTTCGATAGCATCGGGCTGCTTCGGCCCACTGAGTTCTCAGAGCGCGAGGAGAAGGCGATTCACAGTCACCTGAGTGACCTACGTCAGCACATTGACGACACACTCAAGCCGGACTCAGCTCATACACTCGTGATCCTTGGTCACCTAGGTCAGGGGTACGTGCTGAGCCCTCCCTCAGATCGATCACGGTGGACTTTTCAGCCTTGCCGGCTTGCCGATCTCGAAACACTCCTTCGGACCTCCGAATCGCCATTAGACAAACTAATTCTAATGTTTACGCAGCGCGCATCGATGGAGGAGCGAGGACTACATCTACCGAACATCAATGGCCTTCTGAATCTTTACGCATATTGGGTGGACCAGGGCTTTTCCCTTCGCATATCCGATATTCCACACGACAAACCTGCACATCTACAGATAGCAACTGATCATGTTATGGAATTTCGCCGCGCTCGCCAGGAAGCGGTTGACGAACACTGCGAGCAAACCGTCGCCGGTAACGCGGCTGTTGTGGTCCGAGCCAACAGTGAATCCGTATATGCGTCCGTAAAGGCGGTTCCGGCCTACGTGAGCATTTCTCATCTCAAGGCTGGATATTTGACTTTCTGTATACCTCGAAGTGCGACCGTTGTGTGGGTGACAGTACTCTTGGACCAAGGAAATGCAAATCTCCGGCGCTTAGCGTACGACTTGTGGGAAAACCTTCAATTCCTAATGTACCGTGCGCTCGAAGTTCTCGGAGCGTCGCTAGTTCTTTCCCGTCCAGCCATTGAATTAATTCTCGATATGAGAAATGTCGTTACCGCGCAAGCGGCACGCGACGATCCCACATTACCCAGCGCGCTGGATATTCAACTCCATCGACAGCGGCCTGTCGCGAAGTTGTCCGCGCAGCCAGGATTTCTGCGCTCGTTCTCAGGTATAGGTAACAGCGGGGAGCGGAAACTTATTAGCCAAATGATCCGCGCATTGACACTTCTTGGTGATCAAGACGCACTCACCGAAAAGAAATGTGACGACGTAGCAGTGAATGTTTTGGGCGGGGAGGACGCGAAAGTACTTCATCTGTTTCAAACCTTCAAACCGCTTGAGTACATGCTCGCAAACGACCGGCGGCGTGTCTTCCGAAGGCCTAGTGAGCAAGTTGGAGCTGCGATTCGGTCCGCTTTCGATTGGATGCAATCGTCTGAAAAGAAGGAAGTTCTCGACAAGAACTCAAGTTGCAAGGCTCTTAATGCCGCGGTAAATCGATTGGTGGAAGGGCTTGTCAAAAAGCTTGCTCGCTTTAATCGTGCGTTACTGATCACAGAGCTGCTGCATGCGCACGAGTCATTACTGCGCGACAAACAGCGCTGGCGTTCGACGGCGAGAGCTGTACGTGCTTTGTATGGCGTTGAAAGTGGCACAAATGCAGCGGAGCGCGCAGAACGAGAACGCGCCGAAGCTCTAGTGACATTTCGGACCTTGGTTGAGGCAGCTGTATGCGAGTGTCCTGTTTCTGGTGGCCTTCCTCCAGACGGACACTCGGTCGATGAGCTTTATGGCCTCGCATGCACACTCATTGAACTTGGAAGAGATTCGGAGACTATCTATCTCGACCTTGCATCGAAAGGCATCACGATTTATCCGAGCGGCGCCTATGGTTTTACGGCAGATATTCTCAAGGACATTGGAGGCGCATATTCAACAGAAAATTTCCAGACTGGTTACGAAGCTGCAGCGAAAGATTACGAACATTGGGTGACACCGACCCAACCTCAGGCCGAAGGAAAGGAGCAAGCGGAATTCCAATCTAAGGACTTCTGCAAAGCCTTCGCATCGGAGTATCAGTTAGAGTTTGACGTATTCCTAGAAATCGTAGGAACCATTCTCGACGCTGCTGTCGACCAAGAGGCTGTGGTCCTTTCGCTTAGTGGAGCGGATATTCTTGCCCGTAGCATTGATCGTGGGGCAAGGCAGACGGATGTCGAGGCGTTCTTGTCATCATTTTCCCTTCCTTCAAGGCCAACATGGGTGCCACAAAAACCATTGGCCGAACCGAAGGACGTCGAACCTTGGCGCTTTGAAAGACGGCTCTCAATAATGCTGCGCCCGCTAGTGCAATGTCCCGGAGAACAAGGCACTAATTACATATTTGGTGCGGCGACTCTTCGGGACTCATTTGCGTACATCCTCGACTTCACGATAGGTGGCAGGTTCGACAAGGATGTTTTTAGATCTCATCAGATGAGGTCGTATATCGGTCGTCGCGTCGACCATCTAGGCGCTGAATTTACGCGGGACGTTGCCGATACGCTTCGAGGATTTGGTTGGAATGCTAGAACGGAAGTAAAACTAAGCGCGCTCGGCGCCGGTAAGTACCCGAACCTTGGTGACATTGATGTGTTGGCTTGGACTCAAACTGGCAATGTACTCGCTATCGAATGTAAACGAATGAAGACCGCCAGGACCATCGCGGAGATGGCACAAGCTTGCGCCCGGTTCAAGGGAAGTACAGGAGATCATTTGTTCAAGCACTTGCGCCGCGTGAATTGGTTGCGCCAAAACAGTGCGAAGCTAGCGCGATTCGTAAATATCCCCGAGGCCCGGCTATCACTTCGAGCGCCGCTTGTCACTAGCGTACCAGTTCCATTTCGATACCTGCGTGGGTTGCCAATTTCACCAGCAGACATTTGGCCGTTCGCTGCACTTTCGAAGTTCGCTCGACCACCCAGTACGTGAACACCCGAACGACCGCTCTTTGCCGATTTCCGCCATTAGGATGGTATCGGCACCGACTTGATCAAATAGGATCTCTCAGCCCAATCTGGGCCACTACATCTCATTCCGAGGGATTGTTTCTCGGGCCCTTCTTCTCGGCCGAGCAGTGCCCGCCCGGGTGAGTGATCCCCGTGGGGGTTGAATCTTGTAAATCCTGTAAATCCTGTCTATTTGATTTCGATGCTATCGGCGTCTATCGGCGTTCGTCCCGTTCCAATGACCTCCGCCAACTCCTAATGATTGATAGTCCGCGACACGCCTGGAAGACGGACATTGGAACGGGATTCATCGGCTGCTAAATAAAACCGTGAGTCGTGATTCGTGGGTCGTGGTTCGACTTCTTGTTCTTATCCGTGTTTATCTGCGTTTATCTGCGGCTCATTTGCCTTTGACGCCGTCCCGCGCTCGCGCAGGAAATCGCCCAAGATGCCGGCGGTGTGTGAGCGGGCGGAATTCTTCGCCACCGCTTCCGGGGAGCCTTGGGCGACGATACGGCCGCCGGCATCGCCCCCTTCGGGACCGAGGTCGAGGATCCAGTCGGCCTCGGCGATGATGTCGAGGTTGTGCTCGATCACGACGACGGTGTTGCCCGCGTCCACCAGCCGGTGCAGGACGCGCAGGAGCCTCTCGACGTCGGCCATGTGCAGGCCCACCGTTGGCTCATCGAGCACATAAAGCGTGGATCGTGGATCGCCTCCCACCACCCCGGCGCGACGCGCCACCCCTCCTCCGGCAGGAGGGGAGGTCGTGGGAGGCCCGTTGCTGCGCACCTTCGCGAGCTCGGTCACCAATTTAATGCGCTGCGCCTCGCCGCCGGAGAGCGTCGGGCTCTGCTGGCCGAGGGTGAGGTAGCCCAGGCCGACCTCTTGCAGCAGGGTGAGGGCGTGGTGAATGGAGGGGTGCGCGGAGAAGAACTCCACCGCCTCGTCCACGCTCATCAGGAGCACCTCGCCGATGCTCTTGTCCTTGAAGCGCACGGCGAGCGTCTCGGGGTTGAAGCGCGCGCCGCGGCACGCCTCGCAGCTGACCTTCACGTCGGGGAGAAACGACATCTC
>Ga0326597_10006149_pt1 | contig 16501 bp, 15 predicted proteins | sample RVTome_12_FD_203789 | JGI IMG/M metagenome (GOLD analysis project Ga0326597, IMG submission 203789) | Soil microbial communities from uranium-contaminated site in the Upper Colorado River Basin, Wyoming, United States - RVT100D185 | ecosystem: Environmental > Terrestrial > Soil > Contaminated >...
CGACCACGTTCCGCAACCCGAACGGGCTTCCCGACGAGGGGCAGATATCGACCGCGCGCGACCTCGCTATTCTCGCCCGCGCCCTGATCGCCGACTTCCCCGAACATGCGGCGATCTTCGCCAATCCCGTGCTCCGGTGGGGCAAGCGCAGTCTCCGCGCGCGCAACTCGCTGCTGCGCACCTTCGATGGCGCCGACGGCATGAAGACCGGATTCATCTGTGCTTCCGGTTTCAACGTCGTTGCCACCGCCACCCGTGACGGCCGGCGCCTGATGGCCGTTGTCCTCGGCGCCGCGTCCGGAAATTTCCGCTCGCAGATCGCCGCCAACCTCCTGGAGACCGCCTTCGGCCGCGGCGCCGCCCCGGCGATCGAATTCGGAACCGTCGACACGCTCGCCAATGTCGGGACCGGCCCCGCGGGACCGGCCGACCTGCGGCCCCAGATCTGCGCCAAGGCGGGCGCCCACCCGCAAGTCGTCAAACCCGGACAGCTCGAGGGCTGGGGAACCCTGTTCGGTCATTTCGTCACGAAAAAGGCCGCCTCCACGAAGCTTCAGAGCACGCTTCGCGTGCTGCGCGGCACCATCGACCACGGGCTCGCCGCCGTGGTTCCGGGCGCCGGCCAGTCTGGACAGGCCGCCGTCCTCGCCGGCCTCAGTGTCGACGAGGCGCTCGCAATCTGCGATCATCTGGCAAAGGCGGGCATGGACTGCGCGCCGCTGGCGCCGGGCGAGGTCAACAGCCCCGCCGCGATGTAGCGGGCGGGTCGTTGGGGCTTCCTCCCGCACCTGACGAGGCCATGTCGACGATCGAGAACCGCCCCAGGGCCCCGATTCCGGTGACCGTTCTCACCGGCTTTCTCGGCGCCGGCAAGACGACGCTCCTTTCGAGGCACCTCGCTTCGCCGGCGCTTGCCGATACCGTCGTCATCATCAACGAGTTCGGGGAGGTCGGCCTCGATCATCTGCTGGTCGAGACCGCGGATGAGCAGATCATGGTGTTGCGCGGCGGATGCCTGTGCTGCCAGATCAGCGGCGATCTGATCGCCACCCTCGAGGATCTGCTGCGCCGCCGCGACAACGCGCGCATCGTCCCGTTCCGCCGTGTGGTCATCGAAACTTCGGGCCTCGCCGATCCGGCGCCGGTTCTGCACGCGATCATGCTGCATCCGTACGTCGCCCTTCGCTACGCGCTCGCCGGCGTGACCACCCTCGTCGATGCCGTCACCGGCATGGCGAGCCTCGACCGGCATATCGAATCGGTGCGCCAGGTCGCCGCCGCCGACCTCCTCGTCATCACCAAGACCGACCTTGCCGCGCGGGACGCGGACCCTGATGTTGACGCGCTGCGTCGGCGCTTGCGGGCTCTGAACGGGTCGGCGCCGGTGCTCGACGCGGCGGGGCCGGGCGCGACTGCCGAACGATTGTTCGGTTTGGAGCCGGTCGATTCCGGAACGGACGCGCCCGGTCTCGCGCGATGGCTGGGTGGCGACAGCCACCCCTCGCCTGCCTGCGGCGCGCGGGCGCCGGCCCACCGTCACGATGGGCACAACCACGACGCCGGTCGCCACGACGACCGGATTCGGGCCTTCGCCATCCGGACGGTCCGGCCGATCCGCCTGCCGGCGCTCGAACGTTTCCTCGAGCTGGTGCGCGACCGCTACGGTGAGAGCCTGCTGCGCGTCAAGGGCATCGTCGCGCTCGAGGACGAGCCGTACCGGCCGCTGGTGATCCACGGTGTCCAGCACGTGTTTCACCCGCCGGCCTATCTCGATTCCTGGCCCGACGCCGACCGCACGACGCGGATCGTGTTCATCACCTGCGACGGCGATGAGGGCGCCATCGAGGCCCTGTTTTGGGCCGTCACCGCGCCGGACGGTGCGGGCCAAGCCGCGGCGATCGCGCCGCAAAGCCCCCTCGCCACGCCGGGGGGCTCCGGCTTTCGCCCCAGATAGAAACACATCCTAAGCAGAGATTCTCGGACCATCCAACGGATGCTGGGCCCATAGTGCTTGAATCCCGGCGTTTTCGCCTCTCATCTGTTGGCCAGCCTGCACAAACCTGCTTAGCCGTGGCGAATGGAGAACTGAAAAACACCGTCCCCCGCCGACTGCTCGACCAGCTCGTGCCCGGCTTCGGCGCAGAAATGCGGAATGTCGATCTGCGTTGCCGGGTCCGTGGCGACGACGTCGAGCATGTCGCCCGGCCGCATCGCGGTCAGGCACTTGCGGATCTTGAGCACCGGCAACGGGCACCGGAGACCGGTGACATCGAGCAACTCGCGCTTGCGGCTTCCGCCCTGATCGAGATCGGCGCTCATGTCGCGCTCCTGCCGGGTCCGTTCCCTCGACATTATTGGGCTCCCGCCGCCGGGTCCAATTCACACCGGAAAAGCCGGGGTGAAATCGCCGGCCGGATATAATGCCGGTCGGCCACAACACGAACGATCGTTCTGAACCATGTCTCCTTGACCTTCCCGCCCGCGCTCGTTCGCCCGGCTCACGTGCGGCCGTCGCGAACACTCGCGCCCGAGAGCAAGGCGCGCTACCCTTGCGCCATGGAAAAGTCGACCCTCATGGAATGTGCCCCGGCCGGCCGGTCCGGGCTCGACGAGTTTGCGGTGCGCCCCGACCCGGACGACCCGCGGCTCACCGAGCCTGTTTGCGGCATCGACCACACCGGCACGCAGGTCTCGGCGGCGATCGTTCGCGAGCGTTCGCTGACGCTTTATCTGAACCGGCAGGAAATCGTCACCCTGATGACCATCGGCGATTATCCCGATCTCCTCGCCCTTGGCTATCTCATCAACCAGGGCATGGTTCGCCGCGATGACGACGTGACCGCGATCGATCACGACGACGACCTCGGGGTGGTGGTCGTTCGCACCGCCCGCGAGACCGACTACGAGGAAAAACTGAAAAAGAAGGTCCGGACATCGGGCTGTGCCCAGGGCACCGCATTCGGCGATCTGATGGAAGGGTTCGCGGCCGTCCGGCTCGACCGCGACGCCCGCCTGAGGACAAGCTGGCTCTACGCGCTCACCCGGAAGATCAATACCTGCCCCAGCCTCTACCTCCGGGCCGGTGCCATCCACGGCTGTGTTCTGGCGTTCGAGGACCGGCCGCTGGTCTACATGGAGGATGTCGGCCGCCACAACGCGGTCGACAAGATCGCCGGGTACATGGCGGCGAACCGCATCGGGCCGGGCGACAAGATCTTTTACACGACCGGGCGCCTGACATCGGAAATGGTCATCAAATGCGTGTCGATGGGCATTCCGATCCTGGTGTCACGGTCAGGTTTCACCGCCCTCGGCGTCGAGCTTGCGAGGTCCGCCGGCCTCACTCTGGTCGGCCGCGCCCGCGGACAGCGCTTTCTCGTCCTGTCCGGCGCCGAACGCATGGTGTTCGACGCCGATGCATCCAGGCTCGAGGGCGAGCCCGCGCGTCACCGCCGCAAGGCCGCCCGGCCGGAGGCGACGTGACGGGCAGGTCTGACACCGCGGCCGTTCTGCTCGCCGGTGGCCTGTCGCGGCGCATGGGCGGCGGCGACAAGTGCCTGCGCTCGCTTGCCGGGCACACTCTGCTCGAGCGGGTGGTCGGCCGGGTTCGCCCGCAGGTCGCGGCGATCGTGCTCAACGCCAATGGCGATCCGGGCCGCTTCGCGGCCTACGGACTGAGAGTGATCGCCGACCCGGTCAGCGGCAACCCGGGCCCGCTTGCCGGCGTTCTCGCCGGGCTCGAATGGGCCGCGGCGAGTGATCCGCGCCTCACCCATGTCGCGACCGTCGCCGCCGACACTCCGTTCTTCCCGACCGACCTTGTCGCCCGCCTGCATGGCGCCATCGCGCGCACCCCATCGCCCATCGCCTGCGCCGCCTCGCGCGCGCGCCTTCACCCGGTGTTCGGCCTGTGGCCGGTCGAACTTGCCGCCGACCTCAGATGCGCGATCGAGAGCGGCGTGCGCCGTGTCGCCGACTGGACCGCGCGCCACGGGATCGCCGTCGCCCATTTCGACGACCGCGAGGGTGATCCGTTCTTCAACATCAACACCGAGGCTGACCTCGAAGCTGCCGAGCGCCGCCTCCTGGCGCCGGTGCCATGACCCATCCTCCGCTCCTCGGCATCGCCGGGCTCAAGAACGCGGGCAAGACGACGCTTGCAGAGCGCCTCATCGGCGAGCTCACCCGGCGCGGCCTCGCCATTTCCTCGATCAAGCATGCCCATCATTCGGTCGATGTCGACCAGCCCGGACGCGACAGCCACCGCCACCGCGAAGCCGGGGCGCGGGAAGTGGCCCTCGTCACCGCGCGGCGCGTCGCTCTCATGCGCGAGCTGCGCGGTGAGCGCGAGCCCACCGTGTTCGAGATCGCCGCGCGGCTCGCCCCGGCCGATCTCGTCATCGTCGAGGGTTTCAAATCGGCGCCGTTCCCAAAGATCGAGGTCCGGCGCTCCGGCATGCCACCGCTCGGCGATGCCGCGACGGACATCATCGCGATCGCCAGCGATACTCCCATCCAGGACCCGTCCCGCCGCGTCCTGCCACTTGACGATGTCGCCGCGATCGCCGACTTCATCATTGACCGTTTTGCCCTGGAGGCGGGCGATGCACGCGCTCTCGGCTGACACGCTCGACGACTGCTTCACCCATGATCGCGACCGGCTCACGCACGAGGCCGCGGTCAGGCTGATCACCTGCGACACACGCCCGATCGTCGCCGCCACGACATGCCCGCTCGACGCCGCGGTCGGCCGCGCCGTCGCGCTCGCGGTCACGGCGGAGCGTGTCGTTCCCGGCCATGACAACGCCGCCGTCGACGGCTACGCCATTCGCCACCGCGACCTCGATCCGAAGGGCCCGATCTCTTTGACGCTCGTCGATCGCATCGCCGCGGGCGACGCCGGCGCCCGCGCCCTCGGCCCAGGCGAGGCCGCTCGCATCTTTACCGGCGCGCCGGTCCCGGACGGCGCCGACACGGTCGTCATGCAAGAGGACGCAACGCCCCTCGCCCACGGCCGCGTATCCCTGCCGCATGGCATCGCACGCGGCGCCAATCTGCGCCGCGCCGGCGAGGACATCAAATCGGGCGACGTCATCGTGCGCCCGGGCGATCGGTTGCGGGCCCAGGACATCGCCGCATTGGCATCACTCGGTCTCGGCGAGATCGCCGTTTTCGCCCCCCTCAGCGTCGGTGTCCTGTCAAGCGGCAACGAGGTGCGCCGGCCCGGCGACGCGCTTGGTCCCTCGGGCGTCTACGACGCCAACAGCCATCTCCTGCGCGCCCTCCTGGCGGCGCTCCCGGTGCAAGCGATCGACCTCGGCATCGTCGCCGATGACCGCCCGATCGTGGAAACGCGCCTGGCCGAAGCCGCCGCCCGGTGTGATCTCGTCATCACCTCCGGCGGCGCCAGCCGCGGCGAGGAGGACCACCTCGTGCGAGCCCTGGCCGAGGCTGGCGGGCTTCATCTGTGGCAGATCGCGGTCAAGCCCGGCCGCCCGCTGGGACTGGGTCTGTTCAACGGAACGCGGGTGCTCATGCTGCCCGGCAATCCCGTTGCGGTGATGGTGTGCTATCTTCTCTACGCGCTGCCGCTGATCACGCTGCTGGGCGGCGGCATCTATCGCGACCCGCGCCGCTATCGGCTTCCGGCCGGCTTTCAGATCAGGTCGCGGAAGACCGACCGGCGCGAATTTCTCCGCGGCCGGATTGTCGATCAGGCAGGCAATATGACTGTGGTCAAATACCCCCGCGACGGCTCCGGTCTGATCTCGTCGCTGCGCGCCGCCGATGGCCTCATCGAAATCACCGAGTCCGTCGCCCGCGTGGACCGCGGCGATCCGGTCGCATTCATCCCGTTTTCGGAGTTCGGGCTTCATGCCGGATGAGGTAACGCCGCCACTGTCCGCCGTGCCCGGCGAGCGGCACATGAGCGTGTTCGAGCGGATTCGCTGCGAGGCGATCTATGTCGCCGCCGCCGTCCGGCTCCTGCGCCGGTTGAAACGGATCGTCGACAATCCGAATCGCACGGTCGGCGATCAGATCGCCGATCTCGCCCGCCTTCACGGCGACCGGCCGGCACTGATCAGCAACTCGCACACGCTCACCTATCGCGGCCTCGACGAGCTCGCCAACCGCTACGCCCGCTGGCTGCGCGGCACCGGCATCGGCAAGGGAGACGCGGTCGCGCTGCTGATGAAGAACCGGCCCGAATATGTGGCCGCATGGCTCGGAGTCGCCCGCGCGGGCGGTGTGACCGCGCTGCTCAATTTCAACCAACGCGGGGCTTCGCTCGCCCACTCGATCTCGATCGCCAAGCCCCGCCTCGTGGTGCTCGACGCCGAGCTTGCCACGACATTCGAGACCGCGCGGGCGCTGCTCGAGGACGAGCCGTCGGTCTGGGCGACCGGGCGGGCGGTCAGCGGCGCGGAAAACCTCGATTTCGCGCTGCTGCAGGTCTCGCCCGAGCCGCTCACGGCGGCCGAAAGGCCGTCCATCACCACCGACGATCCCTGCCTGTACATCTTCACCAGCGGCACCACCGGCCTGCCCAAGGCCGCGACCATCACCCACTATCGGGTGATGTCGATGATGAACGGCTTTGCCGCCGTGACCCGGGCGACGGCCCGTGACCGCACCTACGTTCCGCTTCCGCTCTACCACTCGGCCGGCGGCGTCGTCGGCATCGGCACGACGCTCAGTGTCGGCGGCGCGGCGATCATTCCGCAGCAGTTTTCGACGAGCGAATTCTGGCGCGACTGCGTGAACCACGGCGCGACGATGTTCCAGTATATCGGCGAGCTCTGCCGCTATCTGGTGAATGCGCCGGTTTGCGAGGAAGGGTCCCGGCACAAGCTTCGCCTCGCCTGCGGCAACGGCCTGCGCCCGGATGTGTGGCGGCGGTTTCAGGAGCGCTTTCACCTGCCGCAGATCCTTGAGTTCTACGGCGCCACCGAAGGCAATGTGGTGCTGATCAATTTTGACGGGCGGGAGGGCGCGATCGGCCGCCTGCCGGCCTGGCTTCGCCTCATCTTCAAGGTCGCCCTGGTTCGCCATGACGGACTCGCGATCGATCCCATCCGCGACCTCAATGGCCGCTGCATTGCCTGCAAGCCCGGGGAGATCGGGGAAGCTCTTGGATCGATCGAGCGCAACCCGAAACGGCCCGCCAACAGGTTCGACGGCTATGTCGATTCCGGCGCCACCGAGCGCAAGATCCTGCGCGATGTGTTCAGGGTCGGCGACATGTGGTTTCGCACCGGCGACCTCATGCGCCGGGACCGGTACGGCTATTTCTACTTTGTCGACCGGATCGGGGACACCTTTCGCTGGAAGGGAGAAAACGTCTCGACGACCGAGGTCGCCGCGATCATCGACCATTTCGACGGTATCGCCGAGGCCAATGTCTACGGGGTCGAGGTGCCGGGTCATGACGGGCGTGCCGGGATGGCGATGATTGTGCCCCGGGACCTGGCGAACGCGCCCGATCTCGGCGCCCTCGCCGCGCACCTGACGGCGAGCCTTCCGGCCTATGCCCGCCCGGCGTTCCTGCGCGTTGCCGGCGACATCGAGAAGACCAGCACATTCAAGCAGCGCAAGCGCGCGCTCTGCGAGGATGGCTTCGACCCGGCCGCTACCGCCGACGAGCTGTTCTATGCCGATGGCGCGACGGGCACGTTCCGGCCGCTCGACCAGGACGCCTATCGCCGGATCTGCGATGGTGAGATCAGACTGTGAACAGGTCGGCGCCCGCAAGCACCGGCATCGACCCGGGCGAGGTCATCGACTTCTGGTTCGCGGCGGGCCCCGAAAAATGGTTCGGCAAAGCGCCTGATTTCGACGCCGAAATCGCGGCGCGGTTCGGCGAGGCGGCCGAGCGCGCGGCGGCGGGTGCCTTCGACCACTGGACCCGGACGCGTGACGGCACGCTGGCGCTGATCCTGATCCTCGACCAGTTCCGCCGCAACATCCTCCGCGGAACACCCGGGGCCTTCGCCGCCGATGCCAAGGCGCTGGCGATCGCCCGCGCCGCCGTCGCGCGCGGGCTCGATCGGGAACTGCCGCGCGATCAGCGCAAATGGATCTACCTTCCCTTCGAGCACGCCGAGGACCTGGAAGTCCAGCGGCAGAGCGTCGCACTGTTCGAGGCGAACGCGACCGCCGAAGACCTCGAATGGGCGCTCGATCATCTCGACATCATCGCCCGCTTCGGCCGTTTCCCCCATCGCAATGCCATTCTCGGCCGCACATCGACGCCCGACGAGGAGGAATTCCTCGCCAACGGGGGATTTGCCGGTTAGGTCAGATTCCGCTGACGCCGAACCCGTGGCCCACTCCCCGGCCGCTCCGCCCGCCCGGTGAGCGGAACCTCTCGTTCCGGCAAGCCTTTTGCAAGGCCCGGCTGATAGTCAAGGCACCGTCAGCCGCGACAATCGGGCCTGTCATGAGTATCAGCACAATTGCGCAGCCGCGGAGACTGTTCGATTTCGTTCGCGCAATCCTGTCCGGCGACGGCGACCACGCCCATGCGCGGCGCGGCGCCGTTCTCGCCTTCACGATTCGCGTCGTTTCCGCAGGACTCGCCTACGCAAGCCAGGTGCTGCTGGCAAGGTGGATGGGTGCCCACGACTACGGGATTTTCGCCTATTGCTGGGTCTGGCTGACCATTCTCGGCGTTCTTGCGCCCGTCGGCCTCAACACCTCCGTCCTGCGCTTCCTGCCCGAATACCGCAAGCGCGGCGAGCTCGGCCTGTTGCACGGGCTCGTCCGCGGCAGCCGTATCACCGCGACCGCGATCGCCACGGCGATTGCCGCGATTGGCTGTGTCCTGGTGTGGCTCACCGACGGCATTATCGCCGCGGACTACGCCGTTCCGCTCTATCTGATGCTGGCGTGCCTGCCGCTGTTCTCCCTCGGCGACGTCAACGAGGGCATTGCGCGCTCCCAGTCATGGCTCAGGCTGGCGCTGCTTCCGCCCTATGTGGCGCGGCCGGTGATCCTTCTCGCCGCCCTCGCTCTCGCCGTTGCGTCCGGGCTCGAGGCGACCGCGACGACCGCCGTTGCCGCCGCCATCGTCGCGACCTGGGTGACGGCCATCGGCCAGCAGATTCTGGTCTCGCGCCGGATCGCTGGGACCACAGAGCCGCATCCGCGGACCTATTCCTTCCCGTTCTGGTTAAAGGTCTCGGGTCCGATCTTTCTGGTCGAGGGATTTTTCACCGCCCTTTCCAACACCGATGTGATCATCCTCAATCTCTATCTCGGACCGGCGGAGTCGGCGATCTACTATGCGGCGCTGAAGACCACCACGCTCATCAGCTTCATCTACTACGCGGTCACCACCGCATTCGCCCACCGCATCTCCCACTACAATGCCGCTGGCGACCGGGAGGCGCTGGCCCGGGTGCTGCGCGACGCCGTCACCTGGACATTCTGGCCCTCGCTCGCCGCCGCGAGCCTCATTCTCGCCCTCGGCTGGCCGCTGTTGTGGCTGTTCGGCGAGGGCTTTACCGCCGCCTATCCGGTGATGTTCATCCTCGTCGTCGGTCTTCTCGCCCGCGCGGCGGTTGGGCCGATCGAGTACATGCTGTCGATGCAGGGCGAGGAGAAGGTCTGCGCCGGTGCGCTGCTGCTCGCGGCGTCGGTCAATATCGCCCTCAACTTTGCCCTGATCCCCGCCTTCGGGCTGATCGGCGCGGCCGCCGCGACCGCGACCTCGACCGTACTGGCGACAGTCCTGCTTTACGCGCTGGCCGAGCGTCGGCTCGGGCTTCGCTCCATCATCTGGACCCCGAGGCGGTCGGGTTGACCGCCATCCGCGCCGCGGCTGGATCAATGCCCGATCACCCGGGCACGCGGCTCGACCGCCGGCTCGAACGGCCAGACCCGACCGGGTCCTCTGGCGGGCCGGTGCCGTCAATCGATGAAATGCGCTAATTCAGCGTGAACCCGCCGATCGAGAGTGAGGTGCCGCCATCCGAACCATTCCGCGCCCCGCCGACCGCACCCGCCGGCTCGCCCAGCACAAGCACCCAATAGTGCCGATAGTGGCTTTCCGGCGAGAAGGAATGGGCAAGGCCGAAATGGCTCGCGGGCTGCAGTTCGAGGTTGCGGCGGTGCGGACTGCTGTCGATCCAGGCCTGGATCACTTCCGTCAGGCTGGCGCGGCCCGCTGACACGTTCTCGCCGATGTTCGAGAAGCTGTAACCGGCGCGCCGGGCACGGCTGGCGGGGTCGGACCCGTCGCTTCCATAATGACTGACGCTGGAAGTAGCGGCGAGATCCTGGGCATGCTGGGCCGCCGCCTGCATCAGCCGCGGGTCCTCGCGCACCGCGCCGAGACCGTTATTCTGCCGGTAGGCATTGATCAGCTTGCTGGCCTGCGGCATTCGCTGCTGGACGACCGCCGTCACATCGGCGCCGCCGAAAAGCGAACCGCCCCCTCCGCCGCTGACGCAGGCGGCGAGAATGACAAGGGCCGGAGCCACGACCGCAGCACGAACAACCCCCAACAAGGCACGCCCCATCGCCAACCCTGACTCTCCAGATTTCAGCCTAGATCATTTTCCGCTTGCGCGGAATCGTCTCCGCCCGGCGCTGTAGTCACGCCGCCCCTGTGGTGGGCCGCCCGCCGCAACGGTAAGCTCGCTTGCGCCAATGCGGCACGGTCGGCGGAGGGGAACAGCCAGCGATGGACAGCGCGCTCCTGAACGATTTCGGTCTGCTCGCGCTCAGGGTGAGCCTTGCCTATGTCTATCTTCACGGAGCGTGGATGATCGCCGGCACCTCCGAGCGCCGGCGCCTGACCGCGGAGCGCTCGATGGTTCTGCTCGAGCGAACGCAGGCCGCCGGCAACCTGGGCCTGGGTCGCCTGCTGGGGCGCGCGGCCACCCTGTTCATGCTGGCGGGCGGGGTTGGCCTTCTCGCGGGCCTCGCCACCCGGCAGGCGGCCTTGTTTCTGATCGTGTTCACCATCCCCGGCATCGTGGTTCATCTGCGCGAGCTTGCCCGGTCGGTCGAACTCGTCGATGCCGTGGCCGCCCACTCGGGGGGCGAGCCGGCAGCCGAGCTCGCAAAGCTCAGATGGTCGGCCTATTCCGGCCACCGCTCCTCGGCCAACAAGAACTACGCCCTGATCGGCGCGGCCGTCTTCCTGGTGCTCGGCGCCGATCCCGACGGACGGTTTTCCGGCGCGGCTCTGCTCGGTCTGTGACGGCCACGGAACCACCGCCCTCACGGCATCGCAATCGGGACGGTCGCATGCGGAACGTCATAGCCGCGCCTGACCGCCGGGCGTCCGGCAATGGCCGTGTACCAGCGCCTGACATTTGGAAATTCGCCGAGATCCATGGTCTGGTACTCGAAGCGCGAGATCCACGGCCAGGTCGCGATATCGGCGATCGAATAGTCTCCCGCCATGTATTCGTTGGTCGCGAGCCGCCGGTCGAGCACACCGTAAAGCCGCCTCGCCTCCTTGAGGAACCGCTCCTCGGCATAGAGCGCCTTTCCCGGGTTGAACTTCACGAAGTGATGGACCTGCCCCAGCATCGGACCGATGCCGCCCATCTGCCACATCAGCCATTGGAGTGTTTCAAGGCGCTGCGGCCCGCCGGCCGGCATCAGCTTTCCGGTCTTTTCGGCGAGATGGATGAGGATCGCGCCCGATTCCATCAGCGAAATTCCGCTCTCCTGGTCGACGATCGCCGGTATCTTGTTGTTGGGCGAAATCTTGAGGAACCCGGGCGCGAACTGCTCGCCCTTGCTGATGTCGATCGCGTGGGAGGTATAGTCGAGCCCGACTTCCTCCAGCATGATCGAGACCTTGCGGCCATTGGGCGTCGTCCAGGTGTAGAGGTCGATCATCGGCTTGCCTTTCAAACTGTCTGATGTGTGACCGGCGCCGGCTCATCGCCCTGCCGTCGGCACCATCAGGCGGATCTGGCGGCTTGCCGCAAATCCGTGATCGTCTCGCGCGGATTGAGCGACTCCGGATCGACGATGATCTCGATGACAGCGGGCTTGCCCGACACTCGCGCCCGCTCGAACGCGGCCGGGAATTCGTCGGTCCGCCGCACGCGCTCGCCGTGGGCGCCATAGGCCCGCGCCAGCCCCGGAAAGTCCGGATTGACAAGCTCCGTCGCGATGACCCGTCCCGAAAAGCGCCGCTCCTGATGCATGCGGATCGTCGCCAGCATCGAATTGTTGACGACGATGATGATCGGCGCCGAGCCGTATTGCACCGCCGTCGCCAGCTCCTGGCCCAGCATCAAAAAGCATCCGTCGCCATTGACGCAGATCACCGTCCGGTCAGGATGGACGAGACCGGCCGCGACCGCCGCCGGAACGCCATACCCCATGGACCCGGACGTCGCGGCGACCTGGGTTCCGAATGCCTTGTACTGGAAGAAGCGGTGCAGCCACACCGTGTTGTTGCCCGAGCCGTTGGCGATGATCGCATCGTCGGGGAGGACCTGGCTGAGATGCGCGACAACTTCGGCAAGATTGACATCGCCATGCATGGGCGTCGGCCTGATGAAGTCGAGATACTCGCCATGGGCTTGCGCGCGCCATGCCGCCCATCTGCCGGGCTCGACGGGCTCGAGACCGGCGAGGCAGGCGGCAAATTCGGGCATGCCGGCATTGATGCCGAGCGCGGGCGCGTGCACCCGGCCGATCTCGTTCGGGTCGGGATGGACATGGATCAGCGTCTGGCGCGGCGACGGGATGTCAAGCAGCGTGTAGCCCTGGGTGGTCATTTCACCCAGCCGCGCGCCGGCGACAATCAGCAGATCGCTGTTCTGAAGACGGGCCTTGAGCTTGGGATCGAACCCGATTCCCGCATGTCCGGCATAATGGTCATGGCGATTGTCAAACCGGTCCTGCGCGCGGAAGGAGACCGCCACCGGCAGGTCGTTGGCCTCGGCAAAGTCCTGAAGGCGGCGCGCCGCGCCCGCGTCCCAGGTCGCGCCGCCAGCGATGACCATCGGCCGCTCGGCCGCCGCAAGAAGCTCGCGAAGCCGCGCCATCAGCGCTGGCGGGGGCGCGGCGCGGGCGGCGACCGCCCTTGGCGCATCGCCCGCCAGCGCGGGCTCCAGCAGGATGTCCTCGGGCAATGCCAGAATCACCGGTCCGGGCCGGCCCGATTGCGCGACGTGGAACGCGCGGCTCACATATTCCGGGATTCGTTCGGCGCTGCCGATTTCGCCGACCCACTTCGCCATCGGCGCGAACATGTCGCGATACTCGATTTCCTGGAACGCTTCCCGGTCGCGGGCCGACCGCGCCACCTGGCCGATCAGCACGATCATCGGCGTCGAGTCCTGGAACGCCGTATGGATGCCGTTGGACGCATTGGTCGCGCCCGGGCCCCGTGTCACCGCGCACACGCCCGGCCTGCCGGTCAGTTTGGCATAGGCATCGGCCATGTTCGCGGCCCCGCCCTCGTGGCGCGTGACGATGACCTGGATCGCGTCGCGATGGTCGTAAAGTCCGTCAAGCAGGCCGAGATAGCTTTCGCCCGGCACGCAAAAGATCGTATCGACCCCCTGAATGCGCAGCTGGTCAGCAAGGATGCGCCCGCCAAGGCGCAGATTGCTGTTGGACGGCATGGTCACCATCTCCCCTCCCTGGCCGAGCGAGCGTGATGCAGCCGCACCCCGAATGCAACCGGACGATCACCGGAATTGTCTTGCGGGCGCGGTTCTTGGCGGGTCCGGCGCGCCGCGGGCCGCATCCGGGGGTGAGCAAATCGTGACCAGGCCATCCATGCCGGACCCGGCACCCGCGCCGGCCGCCGCGAGCACGTTCTCCGATTTTGCCCGCGTGATCGACCACGCCGTCTACCGCCCGCTGCCCGAGGACTGGTGGATCGGCGCGACCGACGTCGTCGGCTCGACCGAGGCCATCGCACGGGGCAGGTACAAGTCGGTCAACATGGCGGGGGCCTCGGCGATCAGCGCGATCATGAACGCTCTCGGCGGCGCGGCGTTCCCGTTCGCCTTCGGCGGCGACGGCGCTATCCTGGCACTGGCGCCCGAGCACCGGGACGAGGCGGCCCGCGCTCTCGCCCGCACCGCCCGCTGGTCGATCGAGCGTCTGGGGCTCGAGCTGCGCGCGGCCCTGATCCCGCTCGGCGACATTCGCACGGCCGGCCATGACGTTCTGGTCGCCCATTTCGCCCCTTCTCCGGCGGTGAGCTACGCCATGTTCGCGGGCGGCGGCGTCGAATGGGCCGACGAGCAGATGAAATCCGGCCGCTATGCCGTCGCCCCCGCCCCCTCCGGCGGCCGCCCTGATCTTTCGGGCCTGTCCTGCCGCTGGAAGCCGATCGCGGCCCGCAACGGCGTCATGCTGTCGGTGATCGTGCGCCGCGCGCCCGGGGTCGGCGAAGACGACTTCTCGGCCGCGATCGATGCCGCGATCTCGCTGATGGATGGGGGGCACGGCCGTCCGGTTCCCGCTTCCGGACCCGATTTCGGCCCGCCCTGGGCAGGGTTCGAGCTCGAGGCAAGCGCGACGGCGCCTGACCCCGCACCACCCTGGTTTCGGCTGAAACTGCTCACCTGGCGGAGCTTCGCCTGGCTGGTGGTGAAGTCCGGCCTCACGGTCGCAGGTTTCAACGGCGACCGTTACCGCCGGCAGACGGCGCTCAACTCCGACTTCCGCAAGTTTCAGGACGGGCTCAACATGACCATCGACTGCACCGATGAGGAAGCCCGCCGCATCGAAGCCGCGCTCGATCGGTTCAGGCGCCAGGGTGTCATCCGCTTCGGCACCTTGCGCCAGAGCGACGCGCTGATGACCTGCATCGTGCCATCCTATTCCCGCGACGGCCATTTCCACTTCATCGATGGTGCCGGCGGCGGATATGCCGAGGCCGCACGTGTCATGAAGCAATCCATTGCGACAGGCCGGGGGCGCCCATGACAAACGACTCTGCGCGGCGCTCAACCGGGCGGCACGATGCCGGGCCCGATCGCGCCGAGGTGGTGATCAGGCCTCCCGTCCTGTGGGCCCTGCTGGTGCTGGCCGGCCTTGGCCTCGACGCGCTGATGCCGCTGGCGTTCATGCCGGCGGGGCTGGCGTCCGGCTGGATCGGCTTGGCGGTCTGGCTTGGCGGCTTCGTGCTGGCGGCGATCGCCATTGGGCAGTTCCGCCGGGCCGGCACCGACGTCCAGACCAGCACCCCGACGAGCGCGATCGTGGATGATGGCGTCTACGCCTGGTCGCGCAACCCGATCTATGTCGGCGCTCATGTCGGCCTTGCCGGCGTGGCCATCGGCTTCGACACGTTGTGGGTGGTCGCCGCCCTCGTTCCGTTCTACCTGATCATCCGCCACGGCGTCGTGGCGCCGGAGGAGAGCTATCTCGAGCGCAAGTTCGGCGAGCCGTACCTCGCCTACAAGCGGCGGGTGCGAAGATGGCTGTAAACCGGGATACAAGGGCGGGCGCCCTCTCCCGGCGATCCCGTTTTCGCCCTTCCGGCGGCGAAAGTCATAACACAAGCGCTTTCCGACCAGACTGCATCTGCGGAAAATGTCCTAAGCAGAGATTCTCAGGCCATCCAACGGATGCTGGGCCCTTGGTGTGTTGAATCCCGGCGTTCTCGTCTCCCATCTGTTGGCCAGCCTGCACAAACCTGCTTAGAGCTCACCCCCCTCGCGCGCTCTGAGCGCCGCCAGAAGCCGCGGCGGCGATATCGGCAGCCGGTCCATCCGCCGGCCCACCGCATCCGCGACCGCGTTCGCGACCGCCGCCATGGCCGGACAGATATTGACCTCGCCGACCCCCTTGACCCCGAACGGATGGTTCGGGTTCGGCACCTCGACGATCACGGTGTCGATATAAGGCAGATCGGACGCGACCGGGATGCGGTAGTCGAGGAAGCCCGCGTTGGCGAGACGCCCGCTGTCGTCGTAGATGTACTCCTCGTTGAGCGCCCAGCCGATGCCCTGGGCGACACCGCCCTGCATCTGGCCCTCGACATATCCCTTGTGGATCGCGCGGCCGGCATCCTGGGCCACGACGAAGCGCAGAATCTTGACGTGCCCGGTATCGGGATCGACCTCCACGTCGCACATTTCGGTGGCGAATCCCGGCGCCTGACCGCCGGCGCTGACGGCATTGGTTGCCCCGATCGGCCCTCCCGTGGAGCCCGCCTGGGCCGCGATCCGCTGCAGCGACAGGGGCTCGAAGTCGCCGACATTGCTCGACGACGGCCTGGCATAGCCGTCCTCCCAGTCGACACCCTCGACATCGACGTCCCACATGATCGCGGCCCGCTGGCGCAGCTCCTGGATCACTTTCTCGCACGCGCCGATCACCGCGAGGCCCGTTGCGTAGGTGACGCGCGAGCCTCCGGTCTGGCGGGTGAATGGAACCGAGGTCGTGTCGTTGACCGTCGAGCGCACCTTGTCGTAGTCGATGCCGAACATCTCCGCCGCCATGATCGCCATCGACGCACGCGAGCCGCCGATATCGGGGCTGCCGGTGGCGATGGAGACCG
>Ga0326597_10006151_pt1 | contig 16496 bp, 13 predicted proteins | sample RVTome_12_FD_203789 | JGI IMG/M metagenome (GOLD analysis project Ga0326597, IMG submission 203789) | Soil microbial communities from uranium-contaminated site in the Upper Colorado River Basin, Wyoming, United States - RVT100D185 | ecosystem: Environmental > Terrestrial > Soil > Contaminated >...
TGCCAATGTCATATACAACGCGTCACCCAATGGCACGTTGTTGTTCATGAGCCCTAACGTCGAACGACTGCTCGGATATAAGCCCCAGGACTTTTATGCTTCATCTGATTTCTGGCGCACCATCATCCATGTGGATGACCGTGCCCTCTACTCGCAGAGGATATCGAACCAGGACCAGCAGCCCGACGAGCTACATCTTGAGTACAGGGTTCTTCCCAAAGGAAAAGCTGCCTATCGCTGGGTGCGGGATTCAGTCAGGTATCGGCGGGATAGTGAAGGAAAAGTCCTGTCCATCAACGGCGTTCTCAGCGATGTAACAGACACGAGAAGTCTTGAAGAGGCGTTAACAAAGTCTGAAGAACTCAAAGCAAATGTTCTCGAAAGCCTTCAGGAAGGAGTTGTGGTTTTCGATACCGAGTTCCAGTATATCGACTGGAATAAGTCCATGGAGGCCATTACAGGGATTCACCGAGAGGATGTAGTCGGAAAGAGAGTGACTGAGGATGGTCCGGGCGGCTGGGAGGGGGCGGAAATTCCTTTACTGCGTCGCGCACTCGCAGGTGAGCCGGTGAGCTCCGATGATTTGGAATTGCATTCTCCCTCTACCAACAGCGAAAGCTACGTCTGGATTCGCTATTCCCCATTGCGCGACCAGTCTGGGCTCATTCATGGCGTCGTCGGTATTGTCACCGATGTCACCAACAGGAAAAGACTTGAGCGCGAGGTGCGTGAGTCAGAAGAAACACTCCGCAACGTCATAGATGGAATGGGGGATGCCCTCATGATATCCGACCTCCAGGGGAAGGTATGGGAGGTCAACCGTGAATTCACGAACATTACAAGCTACCCTCGGAGCGAAGTGCTTGGGCTCGATTTCCCATACCCCTGGGTGATCGAAGAAGAGATGGCCAGATTTGTCAAGTGGATATCAGAGTTGCGCGATAAGAATTACATGCGTGACTTCGACATGACCTGGCGACGAAAGGATGGCCATGCTGTTGCCATAAGTCTCAACACCACACTGCTTCGCAATGCAACCGGCGAGCCTGTTGCCATGCTCAATATTGGACGAGACATTTCCGACAGGAAGCGGCTTTCGCTTGAGCTTGAACGTCGAAACAAGGAAATCGAGCTGCTGAACCGGATTATCAGCAAGGCAAACACAACGCTGGACTTTGGTGACATATTCAAGACGATTGCGAACGAGATTCTGAATCTGGTTCCGTATGATCAGATCAACGTTGCGCTTCTCTCAGCCAACCAGCGCACAATGTCGCTTTATGCCTGCAGCAGTCCCAGCGGGAAGAACCTTCCCGAGGGAATTGAGGCCTCCCTTGAAAGGACGGTTTCGAAGATCGCTATTGCACGTCGCAGAGCCGTGGTCATAGGGAAGCTGAAGGAGCAGGAGGGGTTGGACAAGACCACGACGTCGATTGAGGAAGGTCTTGAGTCGCAAATCTCCGTTCCCATCTTCCTCAACGAACGCATCCTGGGCACGCTGAACATAGCCAGTCTCCAGGAATATGCATTCTCTGGTGCAGAACTGAAATTCCTCCAGCCTATTGCTGACCAGATTGGCGCAATGATAGACCGCGCACGTCTCTATCAGGAGGTGCAGGCACAGGTCCAGCGCATAACGGCATTGTACGAATTGGGGAAGGGGCTGACCGGGACTCTTGATATCAGGACGCTGCTTGGCGTTGTGTTTGACGAGGTGAGCAAGGCCCTGCCAACGGACCAATTCCTCTTCCAGACTTTCTCGGCTTCACAGCGAACGCTGGCGACCCTCTTTAAGGCTACCGGTTCGACTCGCACATTCTATGGATCGGGTTCGCGGACTGCAGAAACGCCGGTAACCGAAGAGATGGTCATCTGGGATGTGGTGATGAACGGGGTTTCTTATCTCGGCAGACCATCACAGGAGCGAGAGTCCGAGACCACGATGGCGGTTCCGATTCGATCCAAAGAAATGGTGGTTGGTGTACTTTCTGTTGTTCGCTCTGTTCCGGACGCGTACACGGAAATCCACTTGCGTCTCTTTGAAAGTATTGCTAATTTGACGTCGATCGCTATCGACAAGGCGATGCTGTATGAGGACACAGTCAACAAGTCGCGCGAAATCGAAAACAGGAACAAGGAACTGGACGACTTCACGTACGTGGTTTCACATGATCTGAAGGAACCCCTCATCAGCATCGAGGGCTACAGCAAGATTATCCTCAAGGACTACAAAGATAAAGTCGATGCGGAGGGGAAAGAGTACATAGGCTCGATCATCCAGTCGACTTCTCGCATGAAGAGCCTGATTGACGATCTTCTCACGCTCTCGAGGCTTGGTCGTGTCGGTGAGAAGTTGGAATCGATTCCGGTCAAGGAATTATTGGATGAGCTCCTTCATGAAATGCAATTCACCCTCCGCGAGAAACATGCCGTGGTACACGTCCCGCCTGAGTTGCCCCACCTTCATTACGACCGCACGCAGTTGAGTATGGTATTCCGTAACCTGTTGTCGAATGCCGTGAAGTTCAACGACAAACCCGAGCCGAAAGTCACGATCGATGTCATACAGCGCGATGGGTATCATGTTTTCTCGATATCGGACAATGGCATTGGGATTTCCAAAGACTACTACGAGCGAATTTTTATGATCTTTCAGCGACTGCAGCGGCATGAGGAGTACCACGGTACTGGTGCTGGCTTGACGATTGTCAAGAAAATAGTTGAGAAACACCGAGGCCAGATATGGGTGCAATCCGTTATCGGCGAGGGGTCAACGTTCCACTTCACGATTCCAGAGTGATGATCCATGGAAGACCGCAGGATACAGGTGCTGCTCGTTGAGGACAACAAGGACTTCGCCAAGCTCGTCGAAGTCTTCTTGCGGAAGCACCGACCGGAGACGTTTTCGGTAACATGGAAGGAGAATGGCACAGAGACCCTGGCCGAGCTTGCGAGGAATCCAGAGTTTGATGTGATTCTGATGGATTACTTCCTTCCGGGGCAGAATGGTCTCGAAATCACGCGCTCCCTCCAGCAGCGGGGTTTTCGCATGCCCGTGGTATTTCTAACGGTAAACAAGGATTTCGATCTTGCCGTGGAGGTGATGAAACTTGGCGTTGAAGATTATCTTGTTAAAGAGGAAATCTCGACGCCGGTTCTCCCGAAGACCATCATTAATGTTATTGAACGGCAAAAGCTTAAAGACCAGTTGACTGCCTTGGAGATTACACAAAAGCGCCTCGAAGCAATCCAGGAACTGGTTGTACGAATCACCCATGAGATCCGGTTGCCACTCGACGCGATGCAGTCTGACATTGCAAAATTGATGAAAGCCAACGACTCGAACAACCTCAAGACATACCTCACGATCATAGCAGACAACCTGCAGCGGATCGAGAAGAAGATCGTGAAGCTCAAGGATCTCAAGACGGATAAAACAGTTACGTATATCAAGGATATACGGATGTTTGACCTTTCTGAGTAACCACCCCCTGTGTACAGTCCGGTATTGTGGGAGGTTAGTAGATGGACCGAATGCAACCTGCCTTCCGTCATGACTCCTTCCTATCCCTTCACCTTATATGATTCTCAGAGACACTTATGAACTTCATCATTGCCCTTGCACAGATCGATCCTGTGCTGGGGAATATCACGAGAAACATCGGGAAACATATTGAGATTGCAGACAAGGCTATCCAACTCGGAGCTCATCTCGTCGTGTTTCCGGAACTGAGCCTAACCGGTTATTCCATCAAGGATATGAACTGGGATCTTTCGGTAAACGTGGCACAGGATCCTTCCGTGTTCAAGCCGCTGATCGAGAAGAGCAAGGCCATTTCGATCATAGCCGGCGCTGTTGAAGAAGATGACCGATTTGGATTGTATAACAGCGCCTTACTCTTTGAGGATGGGCATGTTCGGTCAATACATCGGAAAGTATATCCTCCAACCTATGGCATGTTTGAGGAGATGAGGTACTTCAATAGGGGAACAAAGGCCGAACCTGTTGACACAAGGTGTGGTCGGCTTGGCGTCCTTATCTGTGAAGACTTGTGGCATATCCCACTGGCATACATCCTTGCCCAAGCTGGGGCGCAGATAATCATCGCGCTTGTTGCCAGCCCAACACGCCTCGGGGGACGAGAGGAGAAGCTTCAGAATGCAGTGGTCAATTCTGAGAACCACCGTGCATATGCTCGATTACTTACAACTTATGTTGTGTTCTGCAACCGTGTTGGATTCGAGGACGGTGTGAACTTCTGGGGCGGATCTTCTGTCGTTGGTCCTGATGGAGAAACCGTGGCTTCAGGGAAGCTGTTCGAGGAAGACCTGGTCCTCGCAAACATTGATGAGCGGGAAGTTCGTCGTGCAAGGAGGTTTTCCCGGCATTTTCTCGATGATGATCCCGGGCTGGTAGTTGATGCCCTTACGAGAATTCGAGCACGACAGACATAGCAATACCAAACATGTGCCTTTCTTGAAACTCTGACGTGTTTTTCGTACGTTGTACCACACATTTCACAGACTACACTTCGTATCAGTAACTGAAGAGCTGCCCATTTCATGAATCCCAACAGTATCCTAGGATACAAGGAGCCAGCACCTCTCGTCGACCGCGAACACCCTCTTGAGTCAATGATGAAGCGCTTCGACGTGGCAGCTGAGATTCTTGGCCTGGAACGCGGTGTATATGAATACCTTAAGAGACCTGTACGGCAATACATCGTGTCTATTCCTATTCAGATGGACGATGGCCGGATCGAGATTTTTGAAGGCTACCGTGTTATCCACAATGATGTTATGGGGCCGTCCAAGGGAGGGATTCGGTACTCCCCTGATGTGACCCTTGATGAAGTCAAGGCGCTTGCAGCCTGGATGACCTGGAAGTGTGCAGTTGTGAACATCCCGTTCGGAGGGGCAAAGGGAGGGGTGCGGTGCGATCCCTCCAAGCTGACCAAGGTTGAGGTCGAGAAAATCACTCGCCGATACACAGCAAATATGATGGACGTCTTCGGACCCGAGCGCGACGTCCCGGCACCTGACATGAACACCAACGAACAGACTATGGCTTGGGTGATGGACACCTACAGCATGCACAGCCGTCGGACAGAAAACGCAGTCGTAACGGGAAAGCCACTTATACTTGGTGGCTCCCTTGGTCGGAAAGAGGCTACAGGTCGGGGGGTCATGGTGAACACATTGGCAGGCCTTGAGAAAATTGGAATGGACCCCAATGGAACAACAGTTGCCGTCCAGGGTTTTGGCAATGTCGGTGCGATTTCTGCCCAGCTACTCGAAGAACAGGGATGTAAGATCGTCGCAATAAGCGATGTCTCTGGCGGCTACTACAACCACAACGGCATCAATGTGCGAGATGCGATGGCATACGTGGAAAAGAACCGGACTCTGCAGGGCTGGAAGGGGGGCGACTCTATCACCCAGACCGAATTGCTCCAATGTGAGTGCGACGTTCTAGTACCGGCCGCGAAGGAAGACCAGATTACGCCCGCCGTTGCCAGAAAGGTCCGAGCGAAAATTGTTACGGAGGGCGCAAATGGACCAACGACCGCAAAGGCCGATCCCATACTTCAGGACAAGGGAATCCTGGTGATTCCGGACATCCTTGCCAACTCAGGCGGAGTGACTGTCTCGTATTTTGAATGGGTTCAAGATCGCGTGGGATATTTTTGGAGCCTGCAGCGCGTGAACAGGCGTCTCGAACGCATGATGAGGACAGCCTTCGATACAGTCTATGATGCTTCCGGTAAGCACAAAGTTACCATGCGAATCGGGGCATATGTGGTGGCCATTGAGAAAGTGGCCTTGACGCTTAAGACCCGCGGGATCTACGCCTGAGGGTGCTGACTTGAGCAATGCATTTGAGAGGACCCATCGACGAGAACTCATTCTCCTTATGACGTTCATCATGGGTATGCAATCTGGAATCTCTCAAAAAGTTGGGGATGCACCCCCTTCAACAAACCTCGATGTTGCGCGTGAGCTTGCAGGGGAATTAGCCTCCCAAATAGGTGATCTTCTGGTTCAGCAGGACAGCGGCTCGGTACTGCTGTCAGTTTACCCGAAGGAATCGGCATGGTATGTTGAAGATGCCATCCGACGGGGGCTCGCAGAACATCGGTTGCACGTGATTGCTCTCGGTCAGGCGAGTTACATTGCAGAATTCGGATTACGAGCATTCAGGGTTGAGTACAGCGACATCCGGAGGGTTGGATGGTTCGGATCAAAAATCATGAATAGAAGAGTAACCCTGCAGCTTACGACAAGAGTTGTGGATACCCAATCAGGGGCTATCATCGGTCCTTCGGAATTGACGGGGGAACGCGTTGATACAATCGCGGTCTCTGATTTAGGTATGGTTGAGAACCCGAATCTACCTGCCACAAGGGGGCGGCTTCCTGAAGAGGGTCTCTTCGCAAATGTTGTGGAACCCCTGATTGCGGTTGGCGCAATCGCCGTAGCGGTGTTTCTCCTGTTCCACGTCAGGAGCTAGGAAGAGAGCATGACCCGAATGGTAGAGGCATTGGGGCTACTGGCGGTACTCTTCCTGGCATTTTGCGCTTTCGGTACCGATATGTCCCATCCGAGCTTGGTGGACGCTCAAGGTGTACCGCGAGAAGAGGTACTCTCCTCTGCAAGAATCCGGTTTCTTGCCCTAGGAGATGTAAACCTCGGGCGCGAGGTAGGGAAGCGTATTCTCCAGGGTGATACCCTTTTTCCATTTGCACGCGTGCAAGATGTCTTCTCAGCGCATGACATAGTGTTTGCGAATCTCGAATGTACTCTCTCCGAACAAGAGGGCGAGACGCAGCATCCGCGCAACAACCTGATATTCACAGGCCCGCCGGCAGGGGCGCGCACTCTGCACCTCGCCGGAGTGACGGTTGTATCGACTGCCAACAACCACGCGCTGGACTATGGCCTGAAAGCTCACGCAGAAACAATGGAATATCTCAAAAGTGCTGGTGTTCTGTTTGCGGGGACGGCTCCAGACAGTACGTTGCTCTATGATCCGGTTATCCTGACTTGCAAAGGTGTGAAGTTGGCATTGTTCGCATGTACGGATGTAATGAACGTTGAAGACACAAAGTGGAGACGATATGTGTCAGGAGCAGATACTTCCAGACTGCTTCCGAGAGTACGGGCCTTTCGTGACTCAGTGGATTTCATAATCGTGAGTTATCATGGTGGGGGAGAATACGGAGCCCGGCCCACGCAACGAACCACGGATTTCACGCGGCACATGATCGAAGGAGGCGCTGATCTTGTTCTCGGCCATCATCCCCATGTCCCCTATGGGGTTGCACACATGGACGGCAAGTACGGTGTCCATTCGTTGGGGAACTTCGTATTTCGCCAGCCCTCAAGGTATTGGACTCAACGTAGCTTTGCGTTCTCGGCGGAGATCATGAAAGATAAGGCGGGAACTCGTATCTCCTCCTATGAGTGTCTCCCTGTCATGTGCGGGCTCCAACCCGAGTTTATCACTCCCGGACCCGAGTCAGACATTATTTCGGAAAGGATACGAGCATTCTCAACAACAATAGTAGCGAGCAAGTGAGCACAAGCTGGTTTCCCGGTCTGGTACTCGTCGCGTGTTTTGTCGCCTTCTTTGACGGATGCGGATCAAGCGAGCCAACCGTAACGTTGGCCGCTGATGAGCGTTTTCAAAAAGCAAAGGCACTGTTTGACGAGGAGGAGTACCTTGAGGCGATAAATGAGTTTACGATCGTCACCCTGCAATTTCAGGGAAGCGAGTATGCTGATGATGCACAATTCTACCTTGGTGAGTGCCGCTTCCGCAGGGGAGAATACCTTCTCGCTGCTTATGAATATTCCACATTGAAACGGAATTGGCCGGCGAGCGCCCTTATTCCCGAAGCACAGTACAAATTGGCTCTCTCATACTACATGCTTTCACCAAAGCCAAGTCTTGATCAGCAATATACGATACGAGCAATCGATGAATTTCAGACCTTTGTGGAGTATTATCCATCGAACGAGCACGCCGTCGAGGCAGAGGAAAAGATCAAGGAGTTGACTGTGCGGCTGGCAAAGAAACAGTATGATAACGCCGTGATCTACCAGCAGATGGAGGCATACAAGTCAGCTCTCGCGTATTACGACGATGTTATCGAAAGATTCCACGACACGGAATACGCTCTCCTCGCATACCTTGGGAAAGCCGACGTCCTTATGGAACGGAAGAAGTATGAGGAAGCGAGATTGGTTGTCAATGCATTCCTGGAGAAATTCCCAAACAGTGTGTTGCGTTCGAGAGCTGAGGAACTCAAGCGAAAGATCGATGCCCGAATCCAATCCGTCCCACCCGTAACCGGTGGCGGCTCAGGACAACGTGAGCGACGTGCTGGAGAAGAGAGCGCTTCTTCACGCACGGGCCAACAATAGGTATGGAACCCAAGCCCGTACGAGAGTCACAGGTATTCACGACTGAACTCGTTCTGCCCAATGACACGAATCAGCTGGGGAACCTGCTGGGTGGGCGACTGATGCACTGGATTGACATAGCAGCGGCGATCGCAGCTCAACGTCACTCGGGACACGTTTGCGTGACGGCATCAGTGGATGAGCTCAACTTTCATTACCCCATCAAACTGGGTGAGATTGTGACACTTCATGCATCAGTAAATCGTGCTTTTAAATCGTCAATGGAAATAGGAGTTCTTGTCATGGCGCATGCCTTGAATGAAACAACGTCACGACGTGCAAACAATGCATACCTTACCTTCGTTGCAATCGATGACGCGGGCAAGCCGGTTTCGGTTCCACCTGTGGCTCCGGAGACTGACGATGAACGACGACGATACGAGGAAGCCATGGCCCGACGCCAACTCCGCCTGAAACGAAGGAATCCAGTGTAGCGACAGGTTACGCTTGAGCTTGAACTCCCGTTCTGAGCGACCTTCCCTTCTTCAGCGTTTCGTTCACCGACGCCTTGTCTTGAATTTCCTAACGGCACACTTCCTTTGGGTCTTGCCCCTTTATTCGCAACGCGCGGCAACCTCGTTTGGGGGGTTGGTGGATGTTGGCCTCGGGTTCACACCGTCGGCGGTTTCAATAGGAATCGCGGGCGGTGTCGCAGAGATCGCTGTGATTTCCCGAGACACTCCCACGATGCACCTTTACAGACTCCAGATTACAGGAGAGTTGCAGGAATCGGGCTCAATCACGCTGAGCGACCTCCATCAGGCTGTGGTGAGTGCCGATCTTGACGGCGATGGGGACGCAGAGTTCTGCTTGCTTTCTGCTGATGGCCTTGCCGTATCAATTGTTCGCAATCCATCCTTGAAACGTCCCATACAGACCATCACATTGAACACAACTTCACAGCGGATTGCGGTTGCGGATGTGGATAATGACAAGCGAAAAGACATCCTGCTGTTTGGAAAGGCACGCAACGGTGTTTCAACTCTTCTCGGCCGACCCGATGGGTCGTTCAAGCCTGGGCCGGTGCTCTTCGCTGAAACCTCCGTCAGTGATCTGGCCACGGCGGACCTGAACGGGGATGGTATCACGGACATCCTCGCCCTGAACTGGTTGACGAATGAGCTTAGTGTGTTCTACGGTATTAGCAAGATGATTTTCTCAGAACAGCTCAGTGTCGTGCTTCCAAGCGAACCAGCAGAGCTCGCCATTACCAATGTCACGAAGAAGCGGACCTTTCATGCTGCAGTGACCCTGCCCTTTCAGAATATCGTTGCAGTCTATGAAGGAAATGCCCTTGGCGAGTTTGAGGAGATTGCATCACTTCAGTTTGATTTGCCACCTCAGGGTGTGGCATTCCTCCCGATTAATGGTGACCCGTTGCCGGACATCGTTACGGGAAATTCCCGGGAGATATTCGTGGCTCTCGGTATAGGATTAACCGGTTTCTCTCCCCCAATTGCATATGGTGTCGCGTTAACAGTTGGAGGGTGGACAGCGGGCGACGTTGACGGGGACGGCAATTACGACGTGGCGGTTCTTGACTCGGAAACAAGACGGCTGGTTCTTCTCTCGAACGCAGGCGCCAAAGGCCTCACCCAGTGGCCGAGTGAATATGCTGTGGGGCGTGGCCCTTGGGGCTTAAGCATTCGAGACTTCAACCATGATGGCCTGATGGACATTGCTGTGGCCAATAGAGGATCATCAACAGTTTCAATTCTTCTAAACGAGGGAGGTGGAAAATTCTCCGGGCAGTACGCTTTGCCAGTTTCGGAGGGACCGGTGCATGTGAAGGCAGTCAACAGTATTGATCACGCGTCGAGAGCCCTTGTAGCCTCCCATCCCGATGGTGACAAGATCTCGATCATCCGTTTGGCTGATGATCTTGCGGCCTCTACGTCCATTTCGATTCCCACCGGATCGAACCCCATTGTAGTACTCGCAAAGGAGGATTCTTCGGGGACAGGTTTGGAGATCCTTGTGCGCCACAGAAACCCCAGGGACGGTTCGGTTTCACTTTCATTGTTCGAGCAATTAGGCGGAGGGCAGTTTCTGGAGAGGAGTATTCGCTCAAACCTTCCCAACAGGATCATCGCGCTTGCAGTTGAGGATATCACCAGAAACGGGCAATACGATTTGATTCTTGCGACGCATGACCAGACATCAAGGCGGACGACGATAAGTATTGCACCTGCTGATGGCCGTTTCCAGTTCCTTGGCATAAAACCGATCCTGTCATACCCTGATTCCACTGGGTCAACCCGGTCTATTATCCCAGCACATGTTGACCGGGATGGTTTCAAGGACATCCTCTTAACCGTCGGTCCTCCGACAAATGCATTTGGTATTGTTTATGGGAACGGTAACGGAATGTTCAAGGACTCGGTTGGTTGGCTCTGGGGCATGCAAAGCCGATTTGATGAATCATTGATCGTCCATGATGCCGACGGAGATGGCATTGCCGATATTATATTCATTGATGAAGCGCGTGACTCTGTCACTGTATTGTATGGATCCAAGGATGGCAGGTTCTCCTCCCCGTCATCTATTTGCTTCGCAAGGGGAGTTGGCTCAATACGGCTGGCGAGCATCAAACTCGATGCCGCTCAGGATCTTATTCTAAGCCATCTGGAGAGGGGGAGCGTATCAATCAAGTTTCACCCGTTCAAGAAGTGAGAACCTTATTCGGCCATTCTCTTTCGGTCTTCCTTCTGACAGCTTTCGCTGCCATCGCCAGGAGCCAGGGTTCCGGTGCCGATGAAGCGGTGTCGACCCCAATGTCGCTTCTGCACAACGAGCTGTTGGGTGGGCAGCGAGCCGGCGAGAGCATAAAGTGCGGGCTTCCTGCAACCTCTTTCGCCCTCCACAACCGGCAGTTGCTCAACCATGTTCAACGTCGTGCCCTTGAGAGCATTCTGATACGGGAGGCGAGGCAAAAGAGCATCGTGCGAGGGAGTTTCAGAATTCACTATGATACAGTTGGGTTTCATGCCCCGGCCATGCTCGATGCGTCATATCAGCGCATACCAGGAACGGCAAACCTGTTTGCTGATTCGGTTGCTTCCATAGTCAATCAAGTTGCAACCTACGAAATCGGAACTCTGGGGTTTCCATCTCCCCCGAACGACTTTGGCGCCGGAGGAGGAGATGAGTATGACATTTATATCAGGGAACTCGGCAACCTCTACGGTTCCACAACTCCAGAAACACAGATTGACACAAAACCGGACGGAGGTCTTTTTACCTCATATATCACTATTGACAACGATTTTATTTTTGTGAGGCCCGACAGTAACAAAGGGCTTCCCGGTATGCGAGTTACGCTTGCACATGAGTTCCACCATGCAATCCAGATGGGGTGTTATGGATACTGGACGAGCGAAATATATTTCTATGAGATGACTTCGGTCTGGATGGAAGATGAGGTTTACACTAACGTAAATGATTACTACGAGTATCTGTATTCTTCACAGGGTCATTTCAGGCTGCCGGATGCTCCCTTCACCTCGAACGCCGTCATTATTTACAGCAGGGGAATCTGGTGCATCTATCTTGCCAAGAGATTTGGCCGGGATGCGATCAGGCGAGTGTGGGAACACATCCAGACCGTACGACCCCTGCATGCGCTTGACAATGGTTTAAGTGAGGCCGGATCAAGTTTCCGCAACGCGTTCGCGGAATGGACACTCTGGAACTTCCGAACAGGTGATCTGAGTGACTCGATTCGATATTACCCGGAGGGCCGGTACTACCCGCGTATCCTCCAGGTTCTTATAGAATTCGGAGGCTCTTCGCGGACGATTCCCGGAACTCTCGGGCCGTTTGCCTCACGTTATTACGAGGTGGCAGGGGCGGTGCCTGTAAGTCTGATTCTCAGTAACATCAACTTTCAGGCCGCTGTGCCCAACCCTGGCTCGACATTCCCATACACCCTGTTGCTTAACATCGCTCAGATTGACCCATCGTATACACTGACACCCGGCGGCTTCTACGTGAAGTTGGATGTTGCAGATCCCGGGAACTGGCACTTCAACCGGAGATCTTCAGGACGAGAAGGTGATCCATTCCCCAGCCCTTTCATAGCCAATGGGTTCAGAGTTCTGAATTTTCCTATTGCAGGTCTTGACCGAGTCCCCGGGACTTTGATGGTTTTTTCCAGCAGCATGGATCTCGTTTGTACTGCAAGCCTGATATCCGACATGCTTGACCCTCCCGGGAGACAGGTTTTTCAGTGGAATGGAAAAGACAACAACGGCGAGTCGTTACGATCCGGGATCTATATTTTTGTCCTTGAATTTCCGGGACGACTGATCACAGGCAAAATTGCAGTCATAAGAGAGTAGATGTGGATATTCACCTCGTCGCTCGCAATCTCAAGAAGGCATTCAATCGCCGCGTGATTTTTCAGGACGTTTCATTCACAGCCGGCGTGCAGCAGATATTGCTCATCGCTGGAAGGAATGGGTCGGGGAAGTCAACGCTCGTGAAGATCCTCGCTGATGTCCTTTCACCAACCGAGGGAACGGTCGATCTGGAACCGCGCGCGCGTGCAATGTTCGGTGCCCGCTCAAATATGGTTGGATTTGTTGCACCGTATATGATGCTGTATGATGAATTCACCGCGCGTGAGAATCTCCAAATGGCACTCACCATACGAGCAATGCGACCAGACAAATCATATATCAACGAGCTGCTGAGCAGGGTTGGGATGGCGAATCGCATGGATGACCAGGTGCGAACATTCTCCTCCGGGATGAAGCAAAGAGTGAAATACGCTTTTGCACTGGTCCATCATCCACCCATCCTGCTTCTCGATGAACCTATGTCGAACCTCGATGAGGAAGGAATAGGGATGGTCCGGGATATCATGGATGAGCATCGTCAGATGGGAATTCTCGTGGTGGCGACAAATGACCTGACAGACATCCATCATCATGACATCCGGGTGGACCTGAATGCAGCCCACTGAAGCCATCGGCAGCAGGTGGCTCCGATCCACCACATCCATATTTCTGAAAGACTGGCACTCTGAACTTCGCACAAGGTATGCAATCAGCGCCCTGGTAATGTTTGTGGTCACAACAATTTCGGTCATGCTTTTTGCAATCGGAAGTGAAGGTGCACCCCCCGAAGTCCTTGCGGCAATGCTTTGGGTGGTCATCTTTTTTGGAGCAATGTCAGGTCTTTCCCGGACCTTTGTCAGCGAAGAGGAGCGGGGAACAACGATGACTCTGCAGTTACTGGCACCTCCGAGTGCTGTGTTGTTCGGAAAACTCCTCTTCAATCTGGTTCTCATAATTGCATTGAACGCCTTCACTGTCCTCCTTTATTCATTGTTTATCACGGGATTTGTCATCAAGACACTCTCCATTTTCTCTCTGACCATTCTGCTGGGTAGCATCGGGCTGGCAGCATCCTCAACTATTATTGCAGGCATAATCGCAAAAGCAAACACCAAGGGCACCCTGTATCCGGTTCTCTCATTCCCGATACTATTGCCGCTCTTGCTGACCGTGATCAACGCCACCAGGCTGGCGGCAGAAGGCGCCTTTTTTGAGGAGGCATTTGGTGAATTTCAGATTCTGGTTTCGTATATTGTGGTGGTTGTAACTGTATCGTATCTGGTGTTCGATTACATCTGGAAAGATTGAACTGTTGATTTTCAGGATCATCCTTGGAGTCTGGCTTACAGTGGTCATATGCCTTGGTCTTCTGTTACCCATTGTGCCAAGACCGGAATTCTGGTACCAGTTCCCCATTATTCCCGGGCTGGAGGAAAAGGCCCGCATCCTTTTCTTCCACGTTCCCACAGCCTGGCTGAGCGTCATTGCATTCATTTCGAGCATGATTTACGGGATCAAGTACCTGCGTAAGCGCAAGCTGGACGATGACATAAAATCGGCATCTGCGGCGGGCTTGGGCTTCATGTTTTGCATCCTTGCCACGGTGACAGGCGCTATCTGGGCGAAATTTAGCTGGGGCACATACTGGAACTGGGATCCGCGGCAGACCTCCATTTTTGTGCTGTTGTTAATCTACGGGGCATACTTTGCACTGCGGTCGGCTGTTGATATCGAGGAAAAGCGCGCGACGCTTGCCGCTGTCTATTCGATCATAGCGGCCGTGACAATGCCGTTCTTTATGTTCATCATGCCGCGGATCCTGGCCAGCCTTCATCCCGAGCCAATCCTGAATGTGCAAGGGAAAGTCCAGATGAACACGACGATGCTACTTGTGTTCCTTTCATCCGTTGCAGGCTTCACAGGTCTGTACCTCTGGATGTGGAACCTCCAGGTGCGTATTCAGCAAATCGAACTACACAGTACCCGATTGCAATAGGAGGATCGTATTTGTTCGAATACCTGAGTCAGAATTCGTTATATATTGTCCTTATTATTGCACTTGTGGTGTGGCTTGGTATTTACACATACATGTTCCGAATCGAGCGAAAGATCAAGAAACTTGAAGAACAATCAGGCAAGAAGTAGTCAACCATGAGGAACGTTCTATGAAACCAAAAGTCATTGTGGGAGTGCTTGTAGTCATTGGGTTTATCGTTTGGGGTGCTTCCTCGTTTATGGAAAGCAACCTTGAATACACAGACGTTGCAGGTGCGATGAAGACCCCCAAGAAAGTGCAACTCAAAGGATCCTGGGACAAAGAAAAGGAATCATCCTTCGATCCAAAGAGGAGTCAGTTCACTTTCCATATTGTGGATGAAAACGGGCAGGGGTGCAAAGTCGTATTGGATGGTGCAGCACCAAACAACTTCGAGATGGCACTGAGCGTGGTTGCCAAGGGCCGTTACGTTCCGGAGGAAGGCTACTTCCATGCGACAGAGGTTTTGACCAAGTGTCCATCGAAATACGAAGCTCAGGCCGACGAAGTCAAGAAGCAGGTTTGATCGGTGAATCGTTCTTTTACTGACCGAGGGAATGTGCGATGATTGGTGGTTTGCTGGTCAAGCTTGCGTTTGTGACGTGTCTGATCTCTGTTCTTTGTTATTTCCAGAATCACCGGCAGGGAGGTGTGCAGTGGCTGAAGTATGGCCGTATATTCTTCCACGCCACAGTTGCTTCAGTAATGGTGATCTCGGCCTTTCTTCTGTACCTAATCCTTACCCATCAGTTCCAATACACATATATCTGGAGTTACAGCGCACGCAGTTTGCCTACACCTCTCTTGATCTCAACGTTCTACGCGGGACAGGAGGGGAGCTTCATGCTCTGGGCTCTTTACACCGCCATTATCGGGATTTTTCTCCTTCAGTACTCTTCGAGGAAAGGCTATGAGCCCCAGGTGATGTCTGTGTTTGGGCTGATTCAGTTGTTCCTCTTGCTCATGCTCATCGTCAAGAGTCCGTTCACGTACATCTGGGAAACCTGGACCGGACAGGTTGAGCCGGGATTTGTTCCAGCCGATGGCAGGGGTCTGAATCCGCTTCTCCAGAACTACTGGATGGTGATCCATCCCCAGATTTTGTTTAGCGGCTTCTCCGCAATGGGGGTCCCATACGCCTACGCGGTGGCTGCAATGATGAAACGTGATTACAAGAATTGGATCAGGCCGGCAACCCCCTGGATTGTCTTCGGCGCGCTGATGCTTGGCACGGGAATCATCATGGGTGGATTCTGGGCATATGAAACGCTGGGGTGGGGTGGCTATTGGGGCTGGGATCCCGTGGAGAATTCCTCGCTTGTCCCGTGGCTTTGCTCCATTGCCGCCATTCACACAATCCTGTCGCAACGGAAGAGTGGGGCGTTTATTCGAACGAACCTCGCTCTTGGTATGCTTTGTTTCATCCTCGTGTTGTATTCAACGTTTCTCACGCGGAGCGGAGTACTCGGCGATACCTCCGTGCATTCCTTTGTCGATCCCGGAATGTGGGCGTATTGGTTGCTTATCGGTATGCTCACCCTGTTTTCAGGACTTGGCGCAATCCTGTTGATCAAGCGCTCCGTACAGATGGAGAAGGTTCCGGTTCAGCATCACTATCTCTCGCGCGAGTTTGCCCTGTTTCTTGGCTCTGCGAC
>Ga0326597_10006152_pt1 | contig 16492 bp, 16 predicted proteins | sample RVTome_12_FD_203789 | JGI IMG/M metagenome (GOLD analysis project Ga0326597, IMG submission 203789) | Soil microbial communities from uranium-contaminated site in the Upper Colorado River Basin, Wyoming, United States - RVT100D185 | ecosystem: Environmental > Terrestrial > Soil > Contaminated >...
TCGATGATAAAAGCCACCAGCATGATGGATAAGGCAATCAGAACCGCAACCAGGTATCCCCCTTCTTTCAGGTATTCCGGCAATTGCATCCAGATTACAAACCCCAGCGCCAGCGAGACCACCAAGACCAGGGTCATGAAAACCGACTGTTTCACTCTTCCTCCTTTTAGTTTAAATATTAAATATAAACATTTTCAAAATTTATGTCAAACATATTATTGGGTCCGGACTCAATTTCTTCCTTGATTTGCCGCGCTGGCATTAATCCTCACGGGCTACGGAGCTATTGACCAAAAGCGAGGCAAAGGCCAGCCACAAACCGATGTGGCTTAGCTGAATTAAATTAAAAACATTGAATTTTTCCCCCAACTGGGGTATCCCCAAAAGATCCCAAACCGGGGTTCTGAATCCGACCATCGAAATTAGCAAAACGGTTGACCAAATTAAGACCGGGAAGTAACCCATCTTGGACAGTTTTTTCAATTTCATCCAGTATCGTTCCGGGTCTTTGGCTTTGGAAAAGATGGCCAAAAGGTTTACCACTCCCAAGGCGAAGGAGGAGACCATAAAAACCGCTGTCAATACCACTATTACTATAGCAGGGATTCCTCCTAAGGCGATGAAATCTGAAATCTTCCCTATATTCAAAAGAGCAGTCAGAGCCGAGAATGTAAATTTGGTCCCCAACTGGGTAAAGGAAACCCAGGGTAAAAAGAAACTTGCGGTCAAAAGAAAAGAGAAAACGGTCAAGATTATTTTATCGGCTTTAGTAAAGGCCGGCACGTACACCAGGCTGAAATCTCTTTCAAAGCCGGGAAGGGTTTTTTCCTTCCTCTTGATTTTTTCCAGATAAAGCTTTTCTTCAGCCGGGTCTTTGAAGACCCGTTCGGCTTTGGCGGGGTAAACATCAAACCCAATGTAGCGGTAACGTTCGTCTAATTTCTGAGGTTCTGGCATCGGTTCAAAATTTAGCGGTATAAGTTATACTTTTTTGGGAGTTTGTCAAGTGAGAAAAATTATTAATTTCAAAAAATCAAGATGCCCGAAATTTGATTTTATAACTCCAAAAGTTCCAGCCCTTTTTTGGCGTCGGCATTGCGGGGGTCCAGGAGCAACACCTTGTTGTACCACTGTTTGGCTTTGGATTTCTGTCCGCTCAAGGCATAGGCCTGGGCCAGCCACAAATGGAATTGAACGTTTTTGGGAGCACAAACTACAGCCGAGCTTAAATGAGGTACAGCGTCAGCGGACTTTTTAAGCATCAACAAAGAAAATCCCAAAAATCCCTTAGCATCACAGTCAGCCGAATCCAATTTCAAAATCTGTTCATATTGTTCTCTGGCGCTGGCGAAATCTTTCAACTGGTCAATATAAATATAAGCCAGACGGTGACGGACATCTTTGTTGTCCGGTTTAAGCTCCAGGGATTTTTTAAAGCTTTCCAGGGCTTTATCCTGCTGGTTAAGACCCATGTAACAATAAGCCATATTCAAATAGACGTTGTAATTGTTAGGGTCCTTTTCCACTTTTTTGTTGAACCACAACAGGGCCTGTTCATATTGTTTCTGCTTGTAATAAATCAGACCCAGATAGGAATACGATTCGCTCTGCTGGGGGTCCAGCTCCAAGGCCTTGAGCAGAGATTTTTCGGCCTCGGCCAGAGAGGTAGAATCACCGACAGTATAATTCACAATACCATTCTTAAACCAGAACTCCGCATCCTTTTGAGTCCACTGGTAATCCGATTTGGTCTTATTCAAAACTCTTAGATAATCGGCAAAAACCTTCTGGGCCGCCGGGTAATCCCGGTTTTCGTAATAGGTTTGTCCTAAGTACAAAAAGGCCTCGGATGTCTGGGGGTTCAGTTTCAAGCATTGATTCAGATTTTCTAAAGCCTTATCAAATTGCCGGGCAGTGTAGTAAATTTTTCCCAGATTTAAAAAAACCGTGCTGTTCTTGGAATCGAATTTCAGATACTCTTCATAGGCCCAGCGGGCTTCGGAAGATTTGTTGGCCAGAAAGTAAATGTTCCCCAATTCCAGATAAGCTTGAGCATAATCCGGTTTGAGTTTGATGACCTCTTTGTAAGAATTGATGGCTCCGTTATAATTTCTCTCCATCAAATAAGCGTGGGCTAAGCTAAAATGGGTTTCATACAGATTAGGGTCTAATTCCAAAGCTTTTTTGTAAGCTGCTATGGCAATTCCGGGAACCTGGCGGGCCATGTTAACGTCCCCCAGAGCTTTGTGATATTCGGCCTTATTGGGTTCTAGAAGAAGGGCTTCCCGTAAATCTAAATCAGCGCCCGAATAATCTTTTTGGGCCAATTTCACCAGCGCCAGACCATAACGGAAACGAGCCGGCTGTTTTTTGAGCTTTAATCCTCTTTCGAAAATCTCTAAAGCCGGTTGATATTCTTTATTGTTATAATAAGCCATACCCAGCTGAAACAGAAGTTCCGGGTCTTTGGAGTTTTTCTCCAGAGCTTTCAGGTAGGAAGATATGGCCTGTTTAAAGTCCCCTTTTTGGAAATGAGCGTTACCTAAATGGAAGTAGGCATCCGGCTCATTCGGATTGGAGGAAATAAACTCGGATAAAAGCTGAATGGCCTGGTCATACTTCCCGGCCTTGTAAGCTTCAATTCCCTGGCTTAATTTATCCTGAGCTAAAAGCAGGCCAAGGGTTGCCCACAAAAGTAGTACAACCAGAATTGCACTGCTTTTGAGCATTTTTGTGATTAGTTTTTTCAACATAAAGAAAACCTATATTATATGTTTTTTGAAATCTCTGTCAAGTGCTTTCTTTCTTTTTACGAAATCTGGACCTCATTTAATCAACTTATTTCACTTCAGGTTACGAGCCTAAAACCCTATTCAATTTCACCGTTTGCAAATTCCTCCGATGATATCAATAACAAATCTTGTGCCGAAAAAGGCTATTTTACGCAGATTTGTAACTGGTTTGGTTATATTAGGTTACCGCCAGCGTGTAAAACCTGCTCGGTCCAAACATACTGATTATCACCAAAAAATGTGCTTGGAGCACAAAAAATTGTGGTTAGTAAGTCAGGGCTGTATGGTCTTAGGCATCTGGCAAAGGTGGAAGGGCATTGCCCGGCTACAGCCCCAATTTCTCCAGTAAAAACTCCGTCACATAAAAAAGTCCCACTCCGATAAAAACCATTACCGATAATTTAATTCCTTTTTCTTTATTCACTTCGGGTATCAGGTCGGAGGCGGCCACATAAATTGAAACTCCGGCTGAAAGAGCCAGGCCGTGACTTACGAGAGAGTGAAAAAATTGCATTAGCACCACTCCGGCCAGGGTAGCGGCTCCTATAATAAAGGAACTGGTCAGTGCTTTTTTCCTGCTTCTGCCGGAGGCCAGGAATAAAGAGGCGATGGTAAAACCTTCCGGAATCTTGTGCAGCATGATGGCCAAAAAAATCAAAAATCCCAGGGCCGGATTGATGATGAATCCGCTGGCTATTGAAACCCCGTCAAAAAAGGTATGAGTGGTTAAACCCACCAGAGCCGAAACCCCCACGGCCCGGGGGACTAAAAATTCCGGGTGGGTTTCCTCTCCGAAGTGAAAATGAGGGACGGCCGTATGCTCGAAGAAATGGATTACAAAATATCCGATTAGGATAAATAAAGGCGCTAATTTGCTCTGTTCATAACTGATAGGAATCATTTTCAAAAAAACCGCCGCCAGAAGAAATCCGGAGCCGAAGGCGATAAAATATTTCAAGAACTCCTGATTCCAGTGGGAGCGGGCCGTGACAATGAAACCGCCGAATACATTAGCCAGGGCGGCTATGGTTCCTAAAGCTAAAGTTAGGGCAAAATTATCCACCAGATTAAAATTTGAGTTAAATTCAAACGATGTTTTCAATCTTACGTTTTATTTTTGTTTTGTCAACCTAAAACCCTTGACAAAAATGGATAAAAAGTATTAAATAGTAGTTTACATTTTAATATGATAAAAACCAAAAGGGAGGAATAAATGTTTCGGCAAAGATTAACAGTTGTAACGGCATCTATTTTCTTACTCATTTTCGGTTGTGGCAAAAAAGAAGATGTAATCAAGATCGGTGAATATGGCTCTCTGACTGGTCTGACCGCTACTTTTGGAATTAATACTGACCGAGGAATCCAGATGGCGGTGGAGAAAATAAATCAAGAAGGTGGCCTTCTGGGGAAAAAAGTGGTTGTGATAGTGGAAGATGACCAGGGGAAACCAGAGGAAGCTGCTACAGCAGTAAAAAAATTAATCAATCAGGATAAAGTGATAGCGGTTTTAGGAGAGGTGGCTTCTTCCAGAAGTTTAGCGGCTGCTCCGATTTGTCAAGAAGCCGGAATCCCAATGATTACACCTTCTTCAACCAATCCTGAGGTTACTCGCAAAGGGGATTATATTTTTCGGGTTTGCTTTATTGATCCTTTTCAAGGGGATGTGATGGCCCGCTTCACCTATAATGATTTAAAGATAAAAAGAGTGGCGATCTTAAGAGATATAAAAAATGATTATTCGGTGGGCCTGGCCAATTATTTTGCAGAGGATTATAAAAAATTAGGCGGACAGATTGTGGGGGATGAATCGTATTCTGAGGGAGACATTGATTTTAGAGCTCAACTCACATCCCTAAAGTCAAAAAAAGCCGAAGCCATTTTTGTTCCGGGTTACTATACCGAAGTTGGTCTGTTAGTTAGACAAGCCCGAGACTTAGGAATCAGAATCCCAATTATAGGGGGAGATGGCTGGGATTCCCCTAAATTAATTGAAATTGGTGGAAAGGCTTTGGAGGGATGTTATTATAGTAACCATTATTCTCCCGACGATCCTGATCCCTTGGTTCAAAGTTTTGTGGTCGAATTCAAAGCCAAGTATGGAGAGCTGCCAGACGCAATGGCGCCATTGGGGTATGACGCGGCTATGATTTTATTTGAAGCTATCAAAAAAGCTGGGAGTTTAGACCCTTCCAAAATCAGAGACGAAATTGCCAAAACCACAGATTTTCCTGGGATAGCTGGGAAAGTCACTATTGACAGTTTAAGAAATGCCAAAAAACCAGCTGTGATTATTAAAATTGAAAACCAGCAACAAAAGTTTGTAAAGTGGATGTATGCAGAAGAAAAAATTTAATTTATTCTGACTAAGAGTGCGGGTTACATTGTAAATTTTGAGGTAGAGCTATTGCGGTGGCAGGTCAAAAGACCTGCCACTTTTTAAATAAGAAATATGCAAGAATTTATCCAACAACTAATCAACGGTATTACTTGGGGTTCCATTTACGCTTTAATTGCCTTAGGTTATACCATGGTCTACGGAGTCCTAAAGCTGATCAATTTTGCCCACAGCGATGTCTATATGGTAGGGGCTTTTGCCGGCTATTATTCCGCCCACTGGCTGGGAATAGCCGAAAATCCCTCTGTTCCCAAAGCGGTTTTGGTGATGTTAATCTCTATGATAGTCTGCTCCTGCCTGGGAATGACCATTGAAAGACTGGCCTATAAACCGCTGAGAAAATCCTCCCGCCTGGCAGCCCTGATTACCGCTATCGGGGTTTCTCTATTCTTAGAAAACGGAGGACAGTTAGTGTTCGGTGCCGACCCCAAATTTTTCCCCCAGCTGATTGAAGGTCAGGAGATCTGGAGCAAATCCGGAATTGTGATAAGCAATTTACAGCTAATCGTATTATTGGCTTCATTAACCCTGATGGCGATTCTGCAGCTGTTCATTTACAAAACCAGAACCGGAAAAGCCATGCGGGCAGTTTCCTTCAACATCCAGGTAGCCAGCTTGATGGGAATCTCCACGAATAAAATCATAACCATAACTTTTGCCATCGGTTCGGCCTTAGCCGGAGCAGCCGGAGTTTTAGTCGGGCTCACCAATCCAAAAATAGACCCTATCATGGGGCTTCTGCCGGGATTGAAAGCTTTTGTGGCAGCAGTTTTAGGCGGAATCGGAAATATTCCCGGGGCCATGGTGGGTGGTTTAATTATCGGCATAGCGGAAGTGATGACGGTGGGTTATCTGTCCAGCACTTTCAGAGATGCCATCGCTTTCGGTATCCTGATTGCCATTTTGATTTTCAGACCGGCTGGGATTTTAGGAACATCAACCACTGAAAAGGTTTAATCTCACAGGCAGAATCTGGATCGGCGATTAAGAATGAGAATTAAGTGGGTGAAAAGAGAATGAACCAGACCAAGAAAATTATTCTGATTGTTTTATTTTCGGGGTTATTTTTATTGCTGGATGTTCTCATCTCCCCCCGGCTGAATCCTTATTATCTCCAGATACTAATATATTGCGGAATTAACATCATCCTGGCGGTCAGTCTGAATCTTATCAACGGCTTTACCGGACAGTTTTCCATCGGGCATGCCGGCTTTATGGCTATCGGAGGTTACACTTCGGCCGCTTTCACTTTTTATCTTGGCCCCAAAATTTTAGAAACGTTGTTTTTCCCTTTATGGTTTTCTAAACCTTTGGTTTTTGTACTGGGGCTTTTATTAGGGGGTGCTCTGGCTGCATTTGCCGGTCTTTTGGTGGGAATCCCCTCCTTGAGATTGAGAGGGGATTATTTAGCCATTGTGACTTTGGGTTTCGGGGAAATCATACGAGTCTTCATTTTAAATATAGATGCCATCGGCGGGGCCAGAGGATTTTCGGATGTTCCCAAGTACACATCTTTATTCTGGGTTCTGGGATTTACGGTCCTGACCATCGTGGTGGTCAGAAATCTGGTTTATTCTACCCACGGACGGGCGTTTCTCTCGGTGCGGGAAGATGAAGTGGCCGCAGAAGCCATGGGGATAAATACCACCTGGTATAAAGTCACGGCTTTTGTGATTGGGGCCTTTTTTGCCGGAATTGCCGGTGGTCTATTAGGCCACTATCTGCAGTATCTGCATACCAACAGTTTTACTTTTATAAAATCATTCGAAGTGGTGATGATGGTGGTCTTGGGTGGCATGGGCTCCATCACCGGGTCCATTGTCGCCGCAGTAATTTTGACTTTGCTGCCGGAGGTTTTGCGTCCGGTCAAAGATTACAGAATGGTTTTTTATTCCATACTTCTGGTTATTCTGATGATAACCAGACCTCAAGGAATTTTTGGGGTGAGAGAATTCAACTGGGATTGGCTCAAAAAAATATTTTCACGAAAGAAAGCACAGGCGGAAGGAGCTTAGTTTTTTTCAGCATAATCACATGGCACTTTTAGAGCTTGAAAATGTCTGTATAAATTTCGGGGGGTTGAAAGCGGTGGATAAATTCAATCTGGCCCTGCAGAAAGGGGAATTGGTGGGTTTAATCGGTCCCAACGGAGCCGGCAAAACCACGGTTTTCAACATGATTACCGGTGTATATCCTCCCACCCAAGGGGAAATAAGATTCTCCGAAAAAAAAACCAACGGTCTAAAGCCCTACCGGATTTCTAAAGTGGGAATCTCCCGCACTTTTCAGAACATCAGATTATTCGGAGAGCTTCCTGTGATTGACAACGTCTTAGTGGCTTTTCACCAGCATACCACCTCCGGACTCTTGGCTTCGGTCTGGAGGTCTAAAAAATTTTGGCTAGAAGAAGAAAGCCTGGTAAAAAAAGCCACTGAACTTTTGGCTATATTCGGCCTGGATACTTTAAAAAACGAAATCTCCAAAAATCTGCCGTATGGTCAACAGAGAAGATTAGAGATTGCCCGAGCCCTGGCTACCGAACCGAAGCTTTTACTCTTGGATGAGCCGGCAGCCGGGATGAATCCGCAGGAAACAGCTAAATTGATGCTCCTGATTAAAGATATTCAGAAAAAATTCGATTTAACTATTCTTTTAATCGAGCATGATATGCAGGTTGTTATGGGAATCTGCGAGAGAATTCTAGTTTTGGATTACGGCGTAACCATCGCCGAAGGGCCACCGGAAAAAATCAAAAAAGACCCCAAGGTTATAGAAGCCTATTTAGGAGAAGAGATTCATTGACAGGTTTTGTAGGGGCTGAATATATTCAGCCCCTACAGATGTTCAGCCCTTACAGATTAAGGATAACAAATGGCAATTGAGAATAACATAATTTTAGAATTGAAGGATGTGGATGTTTTTTACGGGGCTATTCAGGCCCTGAAAGGGATTTCTCTTTCCATCAAGCAGGGGGAAATTGTGACTATGATTGGCGCTAACGGAGCAGGAAAATCAACCACCTTGAACACGATTTCCGGATTGAACCGTCCCAAAAAAGGGAATCTTTTCTTCAAGGGTGAAGCCATCGACAGAACTCCGCCGCACAGAATCGTGGAACTGGGGATTTCGCAGGTGCCGGAGGGTCGAAGAATTTTTGCCAATTTGTCGGTTCTGGAAAATTTGGAGCTGGGGGCTTATATAAGAAGAGACAGGCATAAGGTTAAACAGGACTTGGAGAAGATTTTTACTTTGTTTCCCCGCTTGAAAGAACGAGTGAAACAGAATGCCGGTACTCTTTCGGGCGGTGAACAACAGATGTTATCCATTGGGAGAGCTTTGATGTCTAATCCTCAAGTATTGCTTTTGGATGAGCCATCTTTGGGATTGGCGCCTTTGTTAGTGAAGTCAATTTTTAATGCTCTGGAGGAGATTAATCGGGAGGGGACTACTATTTTGCTGGTGGAGCAGAATGCTTATATGGCTTTGAATTTGGCTCACCGGGGTTACGTTATGGAAACGGGTAAAATTGTGTTAGAAGATGAAGCTAAGAATCTACTGAATAATCAGAAGGTGAAAGAGGCGTATTTAGGGGGGTGAAAATCCTATAAAAAAATAGAATGTTTTTTATCTGAATCTTTTATCGGTAATGCTCTGTCAGGGAGAGTAATTATTTCGAGATCCAAAGAATGGAAAATAGCCTTCCACAAAAGTTTTCTAAAATCTTGTGCAGAAGCCATAGGATAAAGTATGGGAACCTCGTTTTCAGGATCGATATCAAAAAGTGCTTGATAGGGATATAAACTCCCCAATTCAGCATAATGAACTACTCTACTTCTAATTTTATAAATATGTCTAGCCAATCCTTTTAAATTACCTTTTCCTAACATTCCTTTTATCCCCTCCTTGTTGGTAATGTTAAAATTATCAAGGACGTGATTTATCTCACTTTTTAGTAAATTCTGCTCAATAAAACATACGAATCTATCTTTCCACCTAGTTTCTTTGTTTTCTGTATTGGCAAGCCAATCAATAATAGAAGTTAAGGCAATTAACAATTCATTATTTGAAGATAAATCTTTATAACGGTCATCGGATTGTTGAATAGCATTATAAGCAATCCATCTTGGATAATAAAAACTCAAAATTTGATAAACTTTTGGCAATGTTTGGTCTGAGCATCCTTTTAACAGTTGGAGTGTTTCTTCTTCCCCAGCACTCAAAATTCTTTCTCCCCAGATAGATTTTCCATAAATTTCAACGCGGTCGTAGCCCAATATTTTATGCAATAATTTATTAAGATTAACAATTTCTCTTTCTGGCGATGTATTCATACATTTCTATATAATGTTGATATCAAAAATAGTCAAGCCGGATTTTGTGCGGATGATATAATCTATTGTAGGCCAAGTTAGTACCAGCGATACCAAGAATAATTATTCAAAGTTCAATAAAACAGTCGGAGACTCCGTAAAATGTAGTTGACTTGTCCGTGTCATTTCATATGTTTTAAATGAGGGGAAACCTATGACCAAAGTTAAAGAACCCAGAATCAAAGAATCCAGAATCAGAAAGAAAATCGATACCACCACCACAGACTGGCTGGTGGAGTCGTTTCAGGTTTTAAATTCCACCCTGAATATCGACGAGCTAATCGATATCATCTTGGATTTGACCTGCAAAGTGGTCAATTCCGAATTGAGCTTAGTCCTGCTCAAAGACCGAAAAACCGACCGGCTGCATCTGGTTTCCTGTGAAAGGGAAAGAAAGAGTTTGTCTTGGAGCCTGCAGGAAGGAATCTTAAGCTGGGTAGTGGAGAATCAGAAGCCCATGCTGCTAAACCAGCCGGAACATGATGTGCATTTTTCCGAAAACTTGCAGCAGCTAATCGGAGTAAAAATAAATAATCTGCTATCAGTCCCATTGATTCGCCGAGGAAAACTTTTGGGAGTTTTAGAAGCGGTCAACAAGAAAGAGGCCCAGATTTTCACGGAAAAAGATCTGGATAATTTGACCCTGTTAGCCAATCAGATAGCGGTGGCTCTGGATAATTCAATTTTATACGAGCGAGCCAAAAAAGAAAGTTTACGAAAAGAAGTTTTACTGGAAGTAGGGAAGAGCCTATCGTCAACGTTAGAGCTGGAAGAGGTCTTAAAGCGAATCATTCAGTCGGTCAAGCTGGTAGTTACCTGCGATGCTGTGGGAATTTTTTTGGTGGCTAAAAAAACACAGGAAGTGGAGCAGTTTGAAATAGAGGGATATGACCCGACTTTGGAAGCGGACCTGAATCTGAAAATCGGACAGGGTCTGATTGGCTGGGTGGCTAAAACAGGCGAACCGGTAATCGTTCCGGATGTCAGACAAGATGAAAGATATATCAATGCCCGGCTGGCTACTTTATCTGAAATGGTAGTTCCCATAAAGACCGACGGAAAAGTGCTGGGGGTTTTTAATCTGGAAAGCAACCAGCTGAATGCCTACGCCCAGGAAGATTTGGAGCTTTTGACCGCCTTTGCCAGCCAGGCCGCAGTAGCCATCGAAAGGGCCCGTCTGCACAAGGAAACTCTGGAGAAAAGAAAATTAGAGGAAGATTTAAAAATCGCCCGGGAAATCCAGAAAACATTTTTACCCAAGGAGGACCCCAGCATTGCCGGGTTCGACATTTCCGGAATCAACCTATCTTCCGAAAGAGTAGGTGGAGATTACTATGATTTTATCCCCATCGTGGAGAACCAGCTGGGTGTAGCCATTGCCGACTCCTCCGGGAAAGGGATTCCGGCCAGTTTGATTATGGCAGCTTTCCGGGCCAGCCTGAAAGCTGAAATCAGGAATAATTATACCATCCGGACCATTTTCAACAAAGTCAATTATCTTTTGTTCGAGAGTTTGGAAAGAGAAAATTACGTGACCGCGGTCTACGGTGTCCTGGACACCAAAAGTAAGATTCTTACTTTCTCCAATGGCGGTCATAATCCACCCATACTTTACCGACCCAACGGCGCCATAGAATACCTGACCGAGGGAGGAATCGCCTTGGGGATGTTTCCTAATTCTACCTATGAAGAGAGAAGTATACCGTTAAACAAGGGAGAGGTTATAGTTTTTTACACTGACGGTATCACAGAAGCCATGAATGAAAAAAGAGAAGAGTTCGGAGTGAAAAGATTGGAAGAGATAATCCGCAATAATCCTTCTTTACCAGCCCGGGACCTGCAAACCAAAATAATCGACCGAATAAATGAATTTGCCGGTGGCAAGAGAAGTGATGACCTGACTATGATGGTGATAAAAGTTTTATAAGCCATGCAGGATTACCTGTCCAAGTATCTCAGCCATCTGTCAATTGAAAGGGGCCTATCAAACAACAGTTTAGTAAGTTACGAGACCGATTTAAACCGTTACTTGAAGTTTCTGCAAGCCCGCAAAATTGATTCATTAGAATCAGTCAAGCCGGAGCATATCAGTCAACTCCTCTGGCAGCTCAGAGAGAAAAACTTAAAAGCCAATTCCATTTCCCGTAACCTTTCCGCCATCCGTGGTTTTCATAAATTCTTAGTAAAAGAAGAATTTGCCACAGTCGACCCGACCCTGGTCTTAGAGTCCCCCAAAATCGGAAGAAAGCTTCCGGTAGTTTTGGCTTACACAGAAGTAAGCAAAATTTTAGAGCAGGCAGACGTTTCCAATTTTCTGGGTCTGAGAGATAAAGCCATCTTAGAAATAATGTATGCTTGCGGTTTAAGAATTTCAGAAGCCATCGGGCTTTCGGTCAACGATTTATTTCTCAAAGACGGATTCATTCGAGTTTTTGGGAAAGGTTCCAAAGAAAGAGTAGTTCCCATCGGCTCGGAAGCGATTCACTGGCTGAAAAGATATCTGATAAAAGCCAGACCTCATTTGGCCCGACAATTTTCTCAGAACATTTTGTTCCTGAACCACAGGGGCCGGAATCTTTCCCGTATGGGAGTGTGGAAAATTTTGAAATACTACGTGAACAAAGCTGGAATTAAAAAGAAGGTTTATCCGCATACTTTGAGACACTGCTTTGCTACTCATCTTTTAGAAGGAGGGGCAGACTTAAAAACAGTGCAGGAGATGCTGGGGCATGCGGATATTTCCACCACGGAAATTTACACACATCTGGATACCAGCTATCTGAAGCAGGTGCATAAAGAGGCTCATCCGAGAGAGCAAACAAAATAATTTCCACACAAAATAATCTTATTATCTGACCCCTCCCTTGCCCTCCCCTCTAGGGGAGGGGATTTAAACTCCCTCTCCTTGAGGAGAGGGATGGGGTGAGGTCAATAAGTGTAAATCATGTGTTCCACACGTTGAGGACAACGTGGGTCTACGAGCTTATTTATAAAATGATTCAAATGTTATTTGTTTTTTATTACTTCCGTCTGGGTTCATTATCCACAAGTATCCATTGTTTGGGCATGGGTTAGTATAAAGTATCTTAGAACCATCCGGAGACCAGCTTGGAAAATATCCCCCATCCGTCGTCAACCGTATTAAATTCATTCCATCCGCGTTAATTATCCATGTATCCGCTCCTTCACCTGGTATCTGATGCTCGAAAACAATCTTGTTTCCCGTGGGAGAAAAACTTGGTGATCCAGTGTTGCCTCCACCTGCGAGAGAAGTGAGTTGTGTAACTCCGCTACCTGATGTATCCGCGACAAAAATCTGCGGGCCTTCTACTACATATCCTACATATAGTATTTTCGAACCATCGGGAGAGAAACTGGGATGTCTTCCTCTTACTATCCCCCCCCTTTTATTGCTGCCATCAGCATCCATCATCCAAATTGAGTCGATTCGGTCATAGACAATTCTATTCCCATCAGGCGACCATTCTGGGAAGAAATTTTCTCCGCCGAAAGTCAACTGGACTAAGCTGTCGCCATTGGGCTTAATTTTGTAAATCTGGCCTGAATTCCCAAACACTATCCAGTTACCATCCGGAGACCAATCCGGGGTATGAGCCCCAATTCCAGCAACACTCAAATACTTGACTGACTTTGTGACAGTATCCAAAACATGCAACCCATAGGTATCCGAATCCGAAACAGGGATGTGCCTGTAAACCAGGAAATTTCCATCCGGGGACCAAGAAGCCTCAAAATCTACAAACTTTGAGGTTTCCCCATCCACCATGTCCGGACAATCCAAAGGCGGTTCCACGGGGTTTTTTACTTTGCAGGTCTGTATGATAAAAAAAATGCTAACGAAGATTAAAACGTAGAAAAACACATTACTGGCCGTTCTATGAGACCTCATCGCGACTTCTACCTCTGCCTTAAAGCTAAACTATAAGCTAATTTTGTCAAGCGATTTTTTCAATTACTGACAGAAGAAGTCATAAATAATAATTCCTAATAAGGTCATAAAAGGTTTGTAGACCCAGCTTGTCTTTCTTAGAGTCAGTTAAGGAATTCTGCATTTGATTCGACTTAAGTAGTAAATAAACTCAGGAAGCAGTATCCCTATTTATGTTAAAATGCGGTCTGTATCAAAATAAAGTCAATCTGCAGGAAAAACTGGTTAAATTGTTTGCTCCTGAAAAAATTGAATTCCATCATTTCCAGACCCTTTCAGCCATCTTCGAAAACCCCCAAAAAATGGATTTAGACCTGATAGTCTTTGCTTCCAACGGCAATCTCAAAGAAGAGCTAAATTCCTTAAAGAAAATCAGAAAAAACCTGCTTTTATCCTTAACCCCGGCGGTTTTTTTTCATCCCCGCCCCTCTGCCAAACTTTTACAGGAAAGCTATAAAGCCGGTCTGGATGAATTTATATTCGGTTCCGAGGAATTGGGTTTGATCTCTTCCAAACTAAAAAATTTAGTTTCCCGAAGCCAGAAACATATAGGAGTGAACCCCTCCACCAAATTGCCCGGCACCCATCTGATTGAAATTGAAATCAACCGCCGCATATCCAAAAAAGAAAAGTTCGCCTTGGGGTATGCGGACTTGGATGATTTCAAGGCCTACAACGATTATTACGGTTACTTCTACGGCGATAAATTGATTCGGCTGACAGCCGAAATGATTCGGGACGTAGTGACCGATTTGGCTCCCAAAAGTTTTGTGGGACATATCGGGGGAGATGATTTCATTTTTTTGATTCCGATTGATAAAATCGACACGGTCTGTAAAAATATCATCAAAGTTTTCGACCAGATGGTCCCCTCCCGCTATGAGGAAAAAGACCTGATGCGCGGATATATTCAGACCCAGAACCGGGACGGAGCCCAGCAAAAATTTCCGCTGATGACCATTTCGATTGCAATAATGAGAAACTCCGGAAGTTCGTTTTCTCATTTGGGAGAGATTTCGCATATGCTGGCTGATTTGAAGAAGTATACAAAATCTTTACCGGGGAGTAACTATGTAGTCGAGAGAAGAAGAAAATATTAGTAAGATCGATTACTGCCCTTTTCTCCAGGCATCCAGCTTTTTGATAGTCTCTTTCTGAAAATTGACCACGCTCTGGGCAATCTCGGCTATGCGGGTGTTTCTTTTTCCCGGGGGCAGTGAAAGCTGGGGAACGTGTGCCAGCTTCCCGTCCGGTCCCAAAACCCCGCACAAAGAGACTCCTTCATATCTCAAATTAAAATTCTCGATGTCAAACTCTCCTCCGAAGATTTGAGTGTGGACAACTATGATCTTGGGTGTGGTATGCACCACTCGAAATATTATCCGGGTGGTTTCTCCAATCATTATAGCTCTGCGGAAGAAAACCTCTTCTCCGATATGAACCGACTGCTGGCTGGCAAATAGACTGGCTAAAGCGCCGGAAACTTCATCCACAATTTTTAGAATCTCTCCACCGAACAGAATCATCATATGGGAGGCCATATTGGGGAATAAAACTCCCAGCTGACGCACTTCTATAATCCTGCCGTTCAAATCCTTTTCCGATTCGTTGAATAATTCTAAAACATTTTTGTTTTTAGGAGTTTGGTTCATAGAGATTGAGTCTTGTTACATAGATTTAAATTACAATTTCAGCACACCATCTCTCATAATTACTTTTCCATCCACTTCCAGAGTAGGTTTCATCATAATTCCATCCAGATGGGAAGGAACCGAAACCGTTCCACCCATGGACATATTATCGCCGATGGCCATGTGCACAGTCCCTAATACTTTCTCATCTTCCAAAACCGAGCCGATAATTCTGGCTTTGTCATTGGTGCCAACCCCCAGTTCCGCCACGTTGTATGCCAACTGTCCCACCGGCTCCAATAATTTTTGCAATTTAGTGGCTTCCGGCCCACCGGTAATTTCCACCACAAAACCATCCTTAACTCTCATTTTGATGGGTCGCTTAACTTTTCCTACTCCTGCCATGGCTCCGTCAATTACCATCACACCTTGAGCAGTTCCTTCCACGGGTGCTAAATAGGCTTCACCAGCCGGAAGATTAGAAAAATCTCCGGGATTATGCACAATACCGGTATCCGGATGAGGATTTCTTCCTTCCATTGAAAAGGTTATATCAGTCCCGGCTTTACTTTTTAGGTGAATTATTCTGCCTCCCTGCAGGGCTTGAGCCACTCTATTACTTCTGTCTGCAATCTTAGAATAATCAGCATTCAAAGTCCGCTTCATAGTATCTGCTAAAATTCCCGGCAAAGTGGCACAACGCGCTCCTTGCTGACAGGCCTCTCGGCGGGCTTTGGTGTGGGACAGAGATTTGCTGGTGGGAATTATTAAGACCTCAAATAATTTCATCAACTCCGCCACCGGAGCAGGAGGTTCTTCTCCATTTCTGGTGCGGGAAATAATTTCAGTCAAAACCACTTCAGCACCGGCTTCTCTGGCAGCTTCGAAAAAATAATAGCCAATTTTTCTCAACGGCTCATCGGTGATAACCAAAACTTTTTCTTTGGGTTTGATGGCTAAACAATGCTTAACAGCATTGCGGGCCGCTCTTTTAAGTAAATCCATTTATCCTCAGTCCCCAAAAAATTATTTCTTGGAAAATCTCCACAGACTCCAGCCGATTATAGCAAAAGCAATTAGTGGAATAATATCCTGCCAGACTCCGGAATGCCAGAACCCTTCATGCAGTTTGGTCCACCAGTTACCAATAGTTGGAATAGCAATGGCAAAGGCGATTAGCACCCCGATTAAGGCGTCACCGGCTACCATACCGGAGCTGTATAAAATCCCTTTTTCTTCTCTCTGTTTGAAAATATTTACCGGTGAAGTTTTATGGATAAAATAATAAATCAAACCACCCACCATAATAGGAGAAGACAAAGCCACCGGCAAGTAAAGACCGATAGCAAAAGGCA
>Ga0326597_10006153_pt1 | contig 16491 bp, 16 predicted proteins | sample RVTome_12_FD_203789 | JGI IMG/M metagenome (GOLD analysis project Ga0326597, IMG submission 203789) | Soil microbial communities from uranium-contaminated site in the Upper Colorado River Basin, Wyoming, United States - RVT100D185 | ecosystem: Environmental > Terrestrial > Soil > Contaminated >...
AGGACGCCCTGAAGGCCGTGCCGGACGGTTTTCGGGAAGCGGCCGAGGCGCTGGGTGCCACGCGCTGGCAGATGATCTTCAAGGTCGTCCTGCCGGCCGCCCGCAACGGACTCATGGCGGCGGTGCTGCTCGGCGTGGGCCGCGCCTTCGGCGAGACCATGGCGGTGCTGATGGCCACCGGCCACTCGATCAACCTGCCCACCAGCGTGTTCGACTCGGTGCGGGCGCTGACCGCCACGATCGCGGCGGAGCTCGGCGAGACCGCGGTCGGCTCGGAGCACTTCCAGGCCCTGTTCACGCTGGGCATCCTGCTGTTCCTGGTCACGTTCTGCATCAATCTGGCCGCCGACCTGATGGTGAGAGGAAGGCGCCGGCGATGACCTCGATGTTCGCCGCCACGCCGCGGAATCTGCGCAACCGCAGGACCGAACGGCTGTTCCGGATCCTGTTCCTGCTGATGGCGCTGCTGCTGATCGTACCGGTGCTGCTGATTCTGGGCGTGCTGGTCTACCGCGGCAGTCCGGTGATCACCTGGGACTTCCTGTTCACCGATCCGACCGGCGGGATGACCACCGGCGGCATCTACCCGGCGCTGGTCGGCACGATCTGGTTGGTGGCGGTGGCTCTGCTGATCTCGGTCCCGATCGGCGTGGCCGCCGCGATCTACCTCAGCGAGTACGCCCGGGACAATCTGCTGACCCGGCTGATCAACCTGGCGATCATCAACCTGGCGGGCGTTCCCTCGATCGTGCACGCCCTGTTCGGGGTCGGCGCCTTCGTGCTGTTCTTCGGGTTCGGCACGAGCATCCTGGCGGCCAGTCTGACACTCGCGATCATGACCCTGCCGGTGGTGATCGTCTCCACCCGGGAGTCGCTGCAGGCCGTGCCGCGGGCCTTTCGGGAGGCCTGCTGGAACATGGGAGCCACGCGCTGGCAGACCATCCGGCGGGTGGTGCTGCCGAATTCGATCAGCGGCATCCTGACCGGCGTGATCCTGGAAGTTTCGCGGACCGCCGGCGAGACCGCGCCGATCATGTTCACCGGCGCCGCCTTCTTCCTGCCGTTTTTGCCCCAGACGGTCCTCGACCAAACCATGGCGCTCTCGCTGCACCTCTTCGTGATCTCCACCCAGGTGCCGGGCGTGCCCGAGCAGCTGCCCTACGGCGTGGCGCTGGTCTTGATCACGCTGGTGCTCTTGATGAACGCGCTCTCGATCGGTTTTCGGATGTACCTGCGGGGGAAGAAGAAGTGGTGACCGCCGGCACGCAATCCCCGCCGCGGCTCACGGTCAGGAACCTGACCATCCGGTACGGCGGAGTGCCGGCGCTTCAGGACGTCAGCCTGGAGGTCGGCCGCCACGAGATCTTCGGCATCATCGGGCCGGCCAACAGCGGCAAGACGTCCTTCCTGCGCGCGCTCAACCGCATGGATCTCCTGACCTCCGGCATGCAGGTGGAAGGCGAGATCCGCTTCGAGGGGACCGACGTGCGCTCCTGGCGCAACGTCTACGCCCTGCGCCGCCGCATCGGCGTGGTGTTCCCGCTGCCGGTCGGCCTGCCGCTCAGCGTCTACGACAACGTGGCGCTCTCGCCAAGGCTCTCCGGCGTGCGCAAGAAGGCCGCCCTGGACGAGATCGTGGAGCGCTGTTTGACGCGCGCCGCGCTGTTCGACGAGGTCAAGGACCGCCTGCATTCACTGGGCAGTCTGCTCTCCGGCGGACAGCAACAGCGGCTGACCATCGCGCGGGCGCTCTCGCAGGATCCCGACCTGCTGCTGTTGGACGAGTTCTCGATCGCCGTCGATCCGGTCACGACCATGCGCATCGAGGATGTCCTGAAGCAACTCAAACGGGAAATGAGCATCGTGCTGGTGACCAACCTGGTGCAGCAGGCGCGACGCCTGGCCGACCGCACCGCGTTCTTCCTCGGCGGCCGATGCGTGGAGATCGCCGAAACCGAACGGCTGTTCTCCGGCGACCGGCGGGATGCCCGCACCCGCGACTACGTGGAGGGCCGATTTGGATAGCGCGGTCCCGTTCGCCATCGAAACCCGGCGCTTGAATCTCTGGTACGGAGACTTCCAGGCGCTGTTCGACGTCGACTTGGCGGTCAAGAACGGGCTGATCACCGCGCTGATCGGTCCCTCGGGCTGCGGCAAGTCGACCTATCTGCGCTGCGTCAACCGGATCAACGAGCGGCTGGGTTACGTGCGCACGACCGGCCGGGTGGAGGTCCTCGGTCACGACATCTACGCCGAGGGGGTCGAACTGGCCCAGGTGCGCAAGCAGGTCGGCATGGTCTTTCAGCGGCCCAATCCGCTGCCGCTCTCGATCCGGGACAACGTCCTGTTCGGTTGCTCGCTGCATGCTGCCGCCGGCGGGCGCCTGTCCCGGACCAGAGCCGACGAGATCGTGGAGCAGGCCTTGAAGCAGGTGCTGCTCTTCGATGACGTCAAGGACCGGCTGGGCCACCCGGCGCTGGGTCTGTCGCTGGAGCAGCAGCAGAAACTCTGCATCGCACGACTCTTGCCGGTCAAGCCGGCCGTGCTGCTGATGGACGAGCCCTGCTCGGCGCTCGACCCGGCCGCGACGGAGGCGGTGGAGGAGCTGCTCTGGCACCTGCGCGGCCAATACACGATCCTGATCGTGACGCACAACATGGCCCAGGCCCGCCGCGCCAGCGACGAGTGCGTGTTCATGCTGATGGGCAGGTTGGTCGAACATACGCCGACCGAGGTGATGTTCGTCACTCCGCGGGATCAGCAGACAGCCGACTACATCGAGGGCCGCTACGGCTGATCGGGGCCCAACCGTGAGGCAGGCTGACCGTTTGCGTGCCGGCCTTCTTGCCCCGGCGGGCCCGCAGCGAAGCCCGGGGGAACAGCTCGCCGGGATCGAGCGCGCGAAAGAGCGTCTCCATCTGCGCGAAGGTCTCGGCCTGGTTCAGTTGCTTGCGAAACTCCCCGGTGCCCTCGAAGCCCTTGGTGTACCAGGCGCCGTGGCGGCGCATGTGCCGGACCCCGAGAGTCTCGCCGAAGAACCGCACCAGCTCGCGTCCGTGTCGAAGCGCGATCTCGGCGATCTCGCCGAGCGCCGGCGGATCGGGCGGCTCTTGGCCCCGGAACAGACAGGCCAGGTCGCGGAACAGCCAGGGCCGCCCGAGCACGCCGCGGCCCACCACCACGCCGTCGCAGCCCGTCTGACGCATCATGCGCAGGGCGTCGAAGCCCTCGAAGATGTCGCCGTTGCCCAGCACCGGAATCGACACCGCCGCTTTCAACTCGGCGATCGCGTTCCAGTTCGCCTCGCCGTCGTAGAGCTGGGCCGCCGTGCGCGCGTGCAGACCGACCGCCACCGCGCCGGCCGCCTCGGCGATGCGGCCGGTCTCCAGGTGATAGAGGCGCTCGTGGTCGATCCCCATCCGGAACTTGACCGTCACCGGCACCGGCTCGGCGGCCCGGACCAACGCTTCCAGCAGGCGGGCCAGCGCCTTCGGTTTCAACGGCAGGGCGGCGCCGCCGCCGTGCGACGTGACCTTGCGCACCGGGCAGCCCAGGTTGGTGTCGAGGTGGTCGACCAGGCCCTCGCCGACCAGCAGGCGAGCCGCGTCGGCCACGTGTCCGGGATCGGTTCCGTAGAGTTGAAGCGAGCGCGGCGACTCGTCCGGGGCGAAGGAGGCGAGCTGAAGGGTCTTGCGGTTGCCCTCGGTCAGGCCCCGGCAGGTGATCATCTCGCTGACGAACAGCCCCGGACCGAACTGCCGGCAGAGCCTGCGAAACGGCGAGTTGGTGACGCCCGCCATCGGCGCCAGCACCACCGGCGGATCCACCTGGAAGGGGCCGTAGTCGAGCGGGCGAAACTCGCCGGTCCGGGCGGGGAGAACGTCTCGATTCAATTCGCTGCGATAGGCGGGATCCATGTTACTGGGGTGACTGGGTCACTCGGTCACTCGCCGCGATAGGTCACGTAGGACGTCCGGGTCTCCCAGAGCTGCAGCTCATGAAGCCGCACCGGCAGCTTCTCGGCCAGCCGCGGCCACATCCAGAGCACGAGGTTCTCCGCCGACGGGTTTTCGAGCAGGTCGTTCAGGTAGGTGTGGTCGAGCCGGTCGACGATCTCTTCCTTGACGATCCGCTTGAGCAGGGTGAAGTCGAAGGTCATGCCGTCGTCGCCCACCTCGCCTTCCACGGTCACGATCAGCTGGTAGGTGTGGCCGTGCAGGTTTTCGCAGGCGCCGTGGTACTGCGTCAGCTGATGTGCCGCCTCGAACAGGAAGATCTTGGAGACCTGCATCGGATGCGCTCTAGCTCCGCCTCGAACGGTCGAGGATCAGCGACATGACTTCATTGCGGCTCGGGCCATTCTGGTGGAACACGCCCCGCAAGGCCGAGGTGACCATCAGGGCGCCCGGCTTCTTGATGCCCCGCACGGTCATGCAGGTATGTGTAGCCTCCATCACCACCGCCACGCCCTTGGGTTTCAGCCGGTCCATGAACAGGTCGGCGATCTGGCTGGTCAGCCGCTCCTGGACCTGGGGCCGCCGGGCGAAGCCTTCGACCACCCGCGCGATCTTGGAGAGGCCGACCAACCGCCCGTCGGGGATATAGGCCACGTGCGCGGTGCCGGTGAACGGCATCAGGTGATGCTCGCAGAACGAGTCGAACGGGATGTCCTTGACCAGGACCAGCTCGTGGTGGTCCTCGTCGAAGACCCGTTCGAGGTGCTTCGCGGGGTCGGTTCGCAAGCCGGAGAAGACCTCGCCGTACATGCGGGCGATGCGCCCGGGCGTGCCGATCAAGCCCTCCCGGTCCGGATCCTCGCCGACCGCCGCGAGCAATTCCCGGACGGCTTTCTCGATGCGTTCGTGGTCGACCAAACTGACGGCTCCCGGCTGGGTTCCATGAGGTTCGCGGTTTCGCGCGCAATGCACAAGACCGACAGCCTACACGCGATCTCACCGGGGAGCCAGACTCGAGGGTCAGAGTCCATCAGGTCTCCGCCTCGTCGTCGAGCTGATGCTCGATGAGCGCCTTCAGGCGGCGGAGTTCCTCGCGGTTCATCGTCTCCGTGCCGACGAGCTGCAACAGCAGCGGCTGCACGTTGCCGTCGAACAGCCGCTCCACCAGGTCGCCGACCATGGAGGTGCTGACCTCCTCGCGGCTGACCCGGGCGCGGAAGCGGTGGGCCCGCCCGGCGCCGGCCCGCGACTCGACCACGCCCTTGTCCTTCAGGATCGTGAGCATGGTCTGGACCGTGTTGTAGGCCAGCGGCTTGCGCCGGCCCCGGTTCAGGTGATCGACCACCTCGCGGACGGTCAGCGGTTCGGGCGCCACCTTCCAGACCACGCGCATCACCGCGAGTTCGAGGTTGGTCAGCAGGGTCTGACGCTGCCTGGCCTTCATGCTCCTAATGATTTAGGAGTCTCGTGCCCCGGCGCAAGTTTCTTCTCCGAAAACCTTAGGACTTTGCCGCCGGCTCGGCCTGCGCCCGTTCGGCGCGGATCTTCTCGATTTCCGCCAGGAGGGCGTCGACCATGTCCTTTTCCTTGACGCGAGCGACGGCCTTGCCGCCGCGGTAGAGGATGCCCATGCCGCCGCCGCCGGCGATGCCGATGTCCGCTTCGGAAGCCTCGCCCGGACCGTTCACCACGCAGCCGAGCACCGCGATGCGCACCGGCAGGGTCTCCCCGGCCAGCCGTTCTTCGATCTCGGCCATGAGCTTCTCGAGATCGATATCGATCCGGCCGCAGGTGGGGCAGGCCACCAGCTCCGGCGAGTTGATCCGCGCGCCGGTGGCTTTCAGGATGTCGAAGGCGACTGGAATCTCCTGCTCGGGAGGGGCGGTCAATGAAACCCGGATCGTGTCGCCGATTCCCTCCAGCAGCAGTCCGCCGATGCCGACCGCCGACTTGATCGAACCGTATGCCGGCCGGCCGGCCTCGGTGATGCCGAGATGGAGCGGGAAGTCGCACTGCTCGGCCAGGCGGCGGTTGGCCTCCAGGCAGGTGCGGACGTCGGTCGACTTGATCGACACGACGACCTGGTCGAACTGCTCATCCTGGCAGGTGCGGATGTGTCGCAGCGCGCTTTCGGCCAGCGCGTCCGGCGACGGAAGCCCGTGCTTTTCGAGCAGATCCTTCTCCACCGAGCCGGAGTTCACCCCGATGCGGACGGCCACGCCGCGCTGCTTCGCGGCCCGCAGGACCTCCCGGACGCGCTCCTCGGAGCCGATGTTGCCTGGATTGATGCGCACCTTGTCGACTCCGGCGTCCATCGCGAGCAGCGCCATGCGGTAGTCGAAGTGGATGTCGGCGATCAGCGGCACCGTCATCGCCTGCTTCAGCCGCTTCAGGCTCCCGGCCGACTCCCGGTTCGGAACCGTGACCCGGATCAGCTCGCATCCGGCCGCTTCCAGCGTGCGGATCTGGGCCGCGGTGGCTTCGGCGTCGGCCGTATTCGTGGTGGTCATCGACTGGACCCGGATAGGATGGGTGGACCCGATCTGCAGCGAGCCGATGCGCACGGTGCGGGTCTGACGTCGCAGGTTCATGGCTTTCTCGACCACCTTGTAAGTCTTTGTTTTGGATATACTTGTGTAAGCAAGGAGCAACCAACATGTTAGGTGGACGGTGGACGGAAAGTGCCGGCCAGGGCTTTTGAAAGCGCTTCCCGACCCTGTATAATTAGCCGGTTCCGGCGGAACCGCTCAGGCAGGAAGCCCGGCGGTGATTCTGAACGAGATTCTTGGGGACGCAAGGAGGTAATGATGAGCCAGGCATCAGGGCAGGCAATGGCGGATGCGCGGGTTCGAGAACTGCGAGAGGAAGGACTGGGCCATCGGGCGGTGCAAAAGGGGACGCACGACGACTCCGTTCCGGAGGCGGACCATGGAGTGCGTCCGAGGCTGAACGGCGCGAACGATCTGGGATGGAGTGACGAACCGTTGTTCGACACGGACAAGTACCGTCGAGCCGTGCCGCTCTTCCGGCCGGAACAGCTCAAAGGCTGATCGACGGTCTCGTTCTGCGCCCGGCGGAACGTACGATGCGCGCATGCGTGATCGCTACGTTCCGTTGTTCGTTTGTGGCCTGCTCGCAGAGGCCGTCCTCCTGACCGGATGTGGTCTGTTCGGATGGGCCGGATTCGCCGGATTCGATGGATCGGATGGATTCGAGGCCCCGGCCTCCCGGGAATCGTGGATCGACGAGTTGCTCCGTGCCGAGGATGCGCGCGATGGGGGCAACCCGCTCTTTCGCCAGGCGCTCGATGAACCGGACACGGAGATTCGGAAGTACGCCTACCGGGCGCTGGGGCGGATCGGCTCCGTCCATTCGATTCCGCTGCTGGTCGAGTCGGCCCGCCAGGAGCCCGATCCGGAATTGCGCACGGAGGCCGTGCGCGCCATCGGGCGGACCGGCCGTTCGTCGGTGGTGGAAGCGGCCGAGTCCTTCATCCTCGATCCCGATGACCGCGTTCGGGCGGCGGTCATCCGGGCCTTGGGGCTGGCCGAGGACGATCGCGGACTGATCACCCTGCTCGACGCGCTGGAGGATCCGTCCCACCTTGTGCGCGCCGAAGCGGCGCTGGCGCTGGCGCGGCTGTTCGCCGCGAGGAGCGATCCGATTGCCGGCCGAACGATCGGCGCCTTCCTGGTGCTGGGCGAGCGAATGTCCCGGGATGTCTCGAGCGAGGTTCGCTGGCGTGCGGCCTACGCGGGCGGCAAGCTGCGGCGGGAAGAGTTGCGGCCCGATTTCCAGACGTGCCTGAAGGATGAGGATGAGCGGGTGCGCCTGTTCGCCTGCGCCGGCCTGGCCGAGTTGAAGCCCGACGAGGCGACGCGCCGGCTGTTGATCGACGCGCTCCAGGATGAGTCCTGGGTGGTGGTGGTCGAGGCGGTCCAGGCGCTCGGCGCCGATCCCGGGCACGAGACATTGGTGGCTCTGGCGGCCGTGCTGGGCAGTTTGGCCCGCCCGGGTCATCCGAGCCTGCATGTGCGCGCCGCGGCCGCACGGGCCCTGTCGAAGTTCAAAGATGTTCAGGGGGCGCCGGAGGTGCTGCGGCGTGCGCTGGCCGATTCGCGGGAGTCGGTGCGCGGTCTGGCGCTGGAATCGCTCGCCTCGGTGGGCGCAAAGGATCAGGTGCGGGCGCTGCTCGCGGAAATGCTCGGCGCCGATCCCGGGATGCCGATCTCGACCTACTTCAAAAGCCGGATCGCCGCCGCCGCCGCACTCTTGCCCGAAGGCAGCGGTGCTGAGATCGTGGAACGGCTGGCGGCCGACGAGGCGGCCTCCGTGCGCTCGGTGGCGCTCACCGCGCTGGCCCGCTTCCCCGAGCGCGAGGCGCTGCCGTACCTGCGGGATGCGCTGGCCGAGCCGGAAGTGGCGCTTTTCGATGCGGCTGCCAACAGCGCGGCGGCTCTGGGGTTGACCGAGCTGCTGCCGGACCTGGAGCAGGCGCTTCGCGATTCAAAGGGACCGGAGTTCATCGAGCCGCGGGTCTCGCTGTTGAAGGCAATCGGGGCGTTGGGCGGGCAGGCCAGCCTGCCGTTGCTGCGCGAGTACCTGGCGGACGGCGAGCGGGCGGTGCGCACCGCGGCGCGGGATGAGCTGGCCCGGCTGGGCGGGTCGATTCCCGAGCTGCCGCGCCCGCCGGCGCCGCAACGCCTGGTGACGCCGCGGGCAGGAAGCGACTTCCTGACCGGCGACGATCGCCCGCGGGTCAAGCTGATGACCACCCGGGGGCCGTTCGTGCTCGAGCTGCTGGTCGATGAGGCGCCGCATCACGCCCTGGCCTTTCTCGAGCGCTGCCGCCGGGGCTTCTACGACGGGTTGCCGTTTCACCGGCTCGTACCTGGTTTCGTCCTGCAAGGGCTCGATCCCCGGGGCGACGGCTACGGGACGGGCGGGCCTTCGCTCCGCTCCGAGGTCAACCACTTGCGCTACGAGCGCGGCAGCGCCGGCATGCCGGACGCGGGGCTCGACACCGGCGGCTGCCAGATCTTCATCACCTTCCGCCCGCAGCCCCGGCTCGACGACCGCTACACGATCTTCGCCCGGGTGGTGGACGGCATGGAGGTCGTGGAACAGCTCGACGTCGGGGACCGCGTCGATTACGTGGTCGCGCCCCCGGCGCCCCCCGACTCTGGGGAGTGAACGGAGACGCAGAGCCGTGCGAGGCACGCGTCGGCTTGCTCGGGATCCTGGCTGATGAGCAGCTCGGGGTGTCGGCTGGAGCAGGCGTTCGGGCCGGAGGGGCATTCTCCGAAGCACTGCACGGGGACCACCCGTTCGGGGCCCCAGCGGCCCTGATCGACGAGGAGCTGCTTGATCCGCCGGGCGAGCGCCGTGCCGCCCCGCTCGCCGCAGCTGGGACCGGTGCAGATGAACAGGAAGTTGGGCGGAAGGAGCCCGGACGGTTGATTTGTGGTCAAGCCGGTTTTCCTCGGTCGTTAGAATCCGCCACCAGAAATGGCACGCCGAAAGCCCAAGCCCGATGAGCGTCTCGTGTTTCTAACCGGTCTGTCCGGTTCAGGCAAGAGCGCAGCCATGAACTGCTTCGAGGATATGGGATTCTTCTGTTCCGACAACGTGCCGACCGTGCTGATCCCCGAGTTGCTGCGCGTGTTGAAGGAGCGCAGCGAGGAGATCCCGCGGGTGGTGGTGGTGGCGGACGTCCGCGAGCGCGTCTTCCTGCACGAGTTCGTGCCGATGATCAAGGCCCTGCGCGGGCACGTCCCGAGGCCCGAGGTGGTGTATCTCGAGGCGTCCGAAGAGGTGCTGTTGCGGCGCTTCAAGGAGACCAAGCGGCCGCATCCGCTGGCGCTCGAGGCGCGGGCCGAGGACGGCATCCGCCAGGAGATGGCGCTCATGGAAGGCGTGCGCAACATCGCCGACATGATCATCGATACGTCGAACTTCAACCACTATCAGCTGCGCGAGCACCTGCAGACCCGCTTCAAGGCGGGCAACCGACTGGTGGTCTCGATCTCTTCGTTCGGTTACAAGTACGGGGTCCCGCTCGACTCCGACCTGCTGTTCGACGTGCGCTTCCTGCGCAACCCGTACTACGTGCCCTCGCTCAAGCGCAAGACGGGGGAGCACCGGGCGGTCGACAAGTATGTGTTCGACGACCCCGAAGCCGAGTCCTTCTTCAAGAGCCTCGCGAGCTTCGTGCGCCGCATGATCCCGCGCTACATCCGCGAGGGCAAGGCCTACCTGAACATCAGCATCGGCTGCACGGGCGGCCGCCACCGCTCAGTCTCGGTCGCCAAACGCCTGGCCGAATCGATCCAGAACAAGAAGTGCGCGGTGATCGTCAGCCACCGCGATCACAAGAAGTAGCGCCGGGCCCCGGCGGCTTCTAGACTGCCTTTCGCGCGCCCGTAGCTCATCCGGATAGAGCGCCGGTTTCCTAAACCGGAGGTAGCAGGTTCGAGTCCTGCCGGGCGTACCACTTGGCTCAGGGCAGACTCAGGGCGCGACTTGCGCCCCTGCGGGGGTCGCCGCGGTGGAGTCGGCCGAATCAGCCTCCCGGAGCTCCTCGCTCCGTTTCCTCACGGAGCGGAAAGGCAGGCCGCCCTCGCGGCGATAACGCTCGGCGCGGAAGAACCAGAGTGCCAGGCCGCCGGTGTTGTGCTTCGGAGTTCGCGAATCCGGACTCGCGCGCACACCCAGCGAACTCCTTCGCCCCATCGTCCGCCAGCCGCGACGTTCCATGATCATCCGAACCAGGACTCCGATCGCCTGTCGCATCCGCGCGGTGCGTCGCCGGTGGAGCGTCGCGAAGAACCGATGGACGGCCGGCTCGGACTCGAGCTCTCGAACGACCCCGGCGAGAGGCGCCCTGCCGTGGTGAATCTCGGAGTCTTCCATGCGTTGCTGCGCCGCCGCGCCATTGAAGAACTCGAGCACCTCGTCGAACGGAGCGTCCGGATCGTTGACGACGTCCGTGAAGGTCTTGCCATGGAGGTTGGAGAGGAATTGGTCGCGTGTGATGACTTGGGCTGGTTTCATAGGAGTGCCATCTTAGCAGGTTTCGCGGGCGAAAGATACGGCGGCTCCAGAAAGCCCTCCGCGGCAGGATCGATGGGTCGTCTCGGGTCCGAGAAGTTCGCCAGGAGTGGGGTAGAGGCTGATCCCGGCCACTGAAGTCGTTCCGGTGGATGATCAACCCAATCGGGTTTGATCATTCAGCAACCGATGTGTTCCCCAGGATGCTGCAACAACAGACCGGGTCAATCCGCTTCATGGCTCAATCCGAGCCATCCCCTCGTCCTCACGACTCCGGGCGGTGGCGCACCTCGATCGTGACGTGGGAGAGTCCCACGATGTTGCGGAGCTCGGCGTGGAACTCCCCTGCGGTCCGGTGCGCCCCGGTGAGGACGGTGATCTCGGCCGCCAGCAGGCCCGGGCCGATCGAGCGGAGGTGGAGGTCGATGACCTCGGTGTCGGGGACGCGGGAAAGCGCGTCGCGGACGGCTGCTTGGTCGGCGGCGGGGGCCTGTCGGTCGAGCAGGACGCGAGAGCTGATCTTCAGCAGGCCGACCGACCAGCGCACGACCAGGAGCGCGCCGACCAGGCCCATGGCCGGATCGACCCAATAGGTGCCGAAGTACTTGGCGGCCAGCAGGGCCAGGATCGCCAGCACCGAGGTCAGCGCGTCCGCGATGACGTGCAAGTAGGCCGATCGCAGATTGTGATCATCGCCGTGCTCGTGCCCGCTCCCCCGGACCAGGATCACCGCGCAGCCCGCGTTGACCAGCAGGCCCAGTGTGGCGACCAGGATCGCCTGGTTGAAGATGATCGGGACCGGGTCGAGCAGCCGGCGCACGCTCTCGTACGCCATCAGCGCCGAGAACATCGAGAGCATCACCGCGCCGGTGAAGCCGCCCAGCGCGTTGACCTTCCCCGTGCCGAAGCTGAAGCGCGCATCCCGGGCGTGGCGCCTTGCATACCAGTAGGCGAAGGAGGCCACCGCCAACGCCACCGCGTGCGACGCCATGTGCAGTCCGTCGGCCAGCAGGGCCATCGAGCCGAACGCGATCCCGGCGGCGATCTCCACCACCATCGTGAGGGCGGTCACGAGCGCCACGATGCGCGTGCGGCCTTCGCCCACCCGCGGCCGATCCTGGCCGAACACGTGGTCGTGAACGATCGGCTTGTTCGCCGGGCCGGCCATCAGTGATCTTGATCGCCGGCGTGGGTATGAGGCTTCAGCACGAACTCCTCCGACTCGCAGGCCACATCGTCCGCCGTGAAGCGAACCACCACGATCGACTGGAACGCGCCGCCCTGCAGCCAGGTCGAATCTTCTCCGGTGTCGCCGGGATAGATGAAGTAGTTGGTCTTGCCGTCGCGCACGTTCGCGACGCCGTCCTCGTCTTCGTTGCGCTCCTGGTTCCTCGGCGCGAGCTTCGCCGTGCGGTCCGGCAGATCGATGAACTCGACCTCGACCGTGGATTCGAGCGGCAGATCGCGGTCCAGCCAGAGCTCGAGATCGCCCTTGTCGTCATGCAGCTTGAGCTCCAGGCGGCCGGACAGGCCCTCGCCCGAGTAGCTCGCCGGGATGCCGCCGTGCGCGCCTTCAGGATGCTCGTGCCCGTGGCCGGAAAGGGGGAGGCCGGCGCGCTCGTCCAGGCCCTCGCCGCGGAGCCGCAGCACGAGCCGCACCGGCGGATCGTCGCTCTGCTTGGGCGTGACGTGGAAATGCAGGCTCTCGCCCTCCAGACTGCCCTTGGCGGGAGCGCTCAGCTGTTCGCCGGATCGGTCCTCGACCCACAGATAGAGGTTGAGCTTCGAGAGCTCATCCTTGGAGATTCCCTGGGGCAGCAGCGCGAAGGCGCCCTCCTGACCCGCCACCAGCTCGCCCAGACGCGTCACCTGGAACTCCCGGCCGGCGACCGCAAGGGTGCCGAGATCGGTCTCGGATCCGTGGCCGGCCGGAGCGGCCGCGGCCGGTTGCAGGACCCCGTCGGAGTGCGCGTGCTGTTCCTCTCCTTCGCCGGGCTCTTTGCCGCAGGCCCACAGGCAGAGCGCGGCGGACAGCAATGTGATCGTCTTCAGCTTCATGGTCGGTTTCTCCTATTGGGTTTGAATGGTCGTCGTGTCAAGCGATTCCTCGGTGCGCTTCCTCGGCCCGCCTCCGAAGAGGTCGAAGGCCACCGGCACCACGAAGAGATTCAGGAACGTGCTGCTCACCAGTCCGCCGAGAATCACCACGGCGATCGGGTGTTGAAGTTCGCTGCCGATCTGGCCGCGGGCCAGGGCCAGCGGAATCAGCGCCAGCGCCGAACTGAGCGCCGTCATCAGGATCGGCACCAGCCGCTCCTCTGCGCCTCGCGAGACCGCCTCCGGCTTCGGGACCTGTTCGCGCTCCATCAGGTAGTAGTAGTGCGAGATCAGCAGCAGCCCGTTGCGACAGGCCACGCCCGCCAGACCGATGAATCCGACCAGGGCCGAGATCGAGACCACCGGAGCGACATAGCCGCCCCGGCCGAACAGCGCGGCCAGATTACCCAGCACACCGGGCGAATCGGAGATGAACAGCGCCACCACGCCGCCCACCAGCGCGAGCGGCAGGTTCAACAGGATCAGGAGCACCGGCCGCGCCGATCCGAAGGCGGCGTACAGGATCACGATGATCAGCGCGAGCACCCCCAGCGAGGTCCACAGGATCCGCCGGCTGGCCTGTTCCTGCGCCTCGAACTGCCCGCCATATTCCACGAACACGCCCTCGTAGCCGGCGATGATCGGATCGACCCGGCCGCGGATCTCGGCCACCAGGTCGCCCAGATTGAAACCCTCGCCCACGTTGCAGGAAATGACCGCCTTGCGCCGCACGTTTTCCCGGGCGATCAGGCTGGGCGCCTGCTCCTCGAACACCTCGGCCACGTCCTCGACCCGCACCAGCGCCCCCGACGGCGAGTGCAGCAGGAACCGGCGCAGATCCAAAACGTCTTCGCGCGCCTCGTCGGCCAGCCGCAGCACGATGTCGAGCCGCGCCGCGCCCCGGTTGACGACGCCCACGGTGCGTCCCAGGAAGGCGGTCTCGAGCTGGATGGCGGCATCGGCCGGCGTCAGACCGTAGTGCGAAAGCCGGTCGCGGCGGAACCGGACCGGCACCGTGTCGGAGAGCACCTCGCGGTTGGCCACCAGGTCGCGCACGCCGGGAAGCGGCCGCAGGGCGGTCTCGATCTCGCGGGCGATGGCGCGCAGTTCCTCCAGGTCCTCGGCGAACACCTTGATCGCCACGGCCGCGGGCGTGCCGGAGAGGATGTGCGACAGGCGATGGGCGATCGGCCCGCCGATCTGCGTGGTGATTCCGGGCGCCGAGGCCAGAAGTTCCACCAGGCCGCGGCGCACCTGCCGCGGGTCGGCGCCCGGCGCCAGGCGGATGTCGATCTCGCTCGCGCTGACCGGCTCGGCATGCTCGTCCTGCTCGGCCCGGCCGGTGCGCCGCGTGACCGCCGCGACCCCCGCGATCTCCGCGGCCTGGGTTTCCAACTGGCGCGCCACGCGGTTCGACTCGGCCAGCGAGGTGCCGGTGGGGGTGTTCAGGAAGACCGTGATGCTGCCTTCGTTGAACTCCGGCAGGAACGACGAGCCGTAGGTCGAAAACAGCAGGGCTGCGCCCAGAAGCAACAGCGCGGCCAGGCCGAGCACGAGCGTCCTGGCCTGGAGCGCCAGCGAAAGCGCCCGCGCGTACGAACGCTTGAGGATCCGCACCAGCCAGCCCTCGCGCTCCCTCTGGATCGCGGGCGCGTTCCGGAGGAACAGGAAACAGAGCACCGGCGTGACGGTCATCGCCACCAGCAGCGAGGCGCCCAGACTGATCACGTAGGCCGCGCCCATGGGCCGGAAGAAGCGGCCCTCGACGCCGCCCAGGAAGAACAGCGGCAGGAACACCAGCACGATCACGACCGTGGCCAGCAGGATCGCTTGCCGCACCTCCACGCTGGCTTCATAGACCACCCGGAAGAGCGAGAGCCGTTCGGCCGGTGGCCGGGCGGCGTTCTGGCGCAGCCTGCGAAAGACGTTCTCCACGTCGACGATGGCGTCGTCGACCAGCGAACCGACCGCCACCGCGATGCCGCCCAGGGTCATCACGTTGATCGTGGCCCCGAACAGGTCGAGCAGGAGCAGCGTCGCGCCCAGGGAAAGCGGCAGCGCGGTCAGGGTGATCAGCGTCGTGCGCAGGTTCAAGAGGAACAGGATCAGGATCACCAGCACGAACAGCGAGGCGTGGAAGAGCGCCTCGAGCACGTTACGGATCGCCACCTGGATGAAGTCGGCCTGCCGGAAGATGGCCCGCTCCAGGTTCGCGCCCGGGGGCAGGCTCTGCTGGAAGTCATCCAACACGGCGTCGATGCGCCGGGTGAGTTCGAGCGTGTTGGCCTCCGGGTTGCGCTGCACGGTCAGGATCACCGCCGGCCGTCCACCGGCCGAGCCGGTGCCGCGGCGCGGCGCGCCACGGATGCCGACATGCGCCACCTGGGAGAGCGTGACCGGAGCGCCGCGCCACTGTCCGACCAGCGTGGCGGCGATGTCGGCCGCGCTCTCGGCCCGCGTCCGCGGGCGAATCGGCAGCTCGCGTCCCTCCACGTCGGCCAGGTAGCCCGCGCCGACCGGCGCATGGGCCGCGGCCGTGGCGCGCTCGACGTCCTTCAGGGTCAGCCCGAAGCGCAGCAGATCGTCCGGCCGCACCTGGATCTGGAACTCGGGAAGTTCGCCGCCGAGCGCGGTGACCTGGGCCACGCCGTTGACCGCCAGGAGCCGCGGCCTCAGGTCGAACTCGGCGATGCGGCGGAGTTCCAGCGGCGAGATGGTCTCGTCCGGACTGGTCAGGCCGAGCAGCATGATCTCGCCTGCGATGCTGGCCACCGGCGTCATCTCGGGCGGGTGCACGTTGTCGGGCAGCACGTCGGAAAGACGCGCCAGACGCTCCGCGACGAGCTGCCGGTTGCGGTAGATGTCGGCGCCGAAGTCGAACTCGGCCCAGACGATCGAAAGGCCCAGCGCCGAGCTCGAGCGGATCCGGCGCAAGCCCGCCAGGCCGTTCAGCGCGGTCTCGATCTGGAAGCTGACCGCCTGCTCGACCTCTTCCGGGGCGTAACCGGGCGCCTCGGTCATGACCGTCACGGTCGGGGCGTTCAGCTCCGGGAAGACCTCGATCGGCAGGCTCGGCACGCGCAGCACGCTCGCGGCGACCAGCAGCGCGGCCAGGGCAAGCACCAACCGACTGCGGCCGAGGGACCAGTGGATCAGGGCGTTCAGCATGGCGCTACTCGTCTTCCTTGTGCCAGCTTCCGTCGGCGTGGAAGTGGCCGCCGGCGGGCGGCTTGCCGAGGCCGGTGCGCTTCAACTGGTGCACTCCGTCGGCCACGAGCTCGTCGCCCTCGAGCACGCCCGAGAGCAGTTCGACCCGGCCGGCGGCGCGCAGGCCGAGTTCCACCGGCGTGCGCACCACCGATTGGGGATCGGACGGGTCGCGCTTGAA
>Ga0326597_10006154_pt1 | contig 16490 bp, 14 predicted proteins | sample RVTome_12_FD_203789 | JGI IMG/M metagenome (GOLD analysis project Ga0326597, IMG submission 203789) | Soil microbial communities from uranium-contaminated site in the Upper Colorado River Basin, Wyoming, United States - RVT100D185 | ecosystem: Environmental > Terrestrial > Soil > Contaminated >...
CAGGCCGGCATCTGGGGCATCGCCGCCGGCGTGCTGCATTTCGTTCCCTACCTCGGTTCGGTGCTGGTGGCGATCGCCGCCGGCATGGCGGGATTCCTGCAGTTCGGGACGCTGCTGCACGCGCTGGTCGTTGGCGGCGTGGCGCTGCTGATCGCGGGCGCGATCGGGCTGGTCTGCATGACCTGGCTGCAAAGCCGCTTCGCGCGCGTCAATGCTTCGGTGCTGTTCATCGCGCTCCTGTTCTTTGCCTGGCTGTGGGGCATCGCGGGGCTGCTGCTGTGCGCGCCTCTCATCGCGATCGCCAAGGTGATCTGCGACCGCGTCGAGTCGCTCAAGCCGGTCGGCGAGCTGATCGGCAGGTAGCGTTGCGCGGGCGCATGCGCGTGCGCGCCAGCGCACCGAGAAAGCACGCCGCGCACGGCATAGTGCGCGCACGCCGTGCCGCGGAGCTCGCGGCCGGTGCCGCCGGTCAATCCACCAACAGGAGAGCGCAATGAACTGGGATCGCATTGAAGGCAACTGGAAGCAGCTCAAGGGCAACGTCAAGCAGCAGTGGGGCAAGCTGACCGACGACCAGCTCGACGTGATCGCGGGCAGGCGCGACAGCCTCGCCGGCAAGATCCAGGAAACCTACGGCGTGTCGAAGGACGAGGCGGAGAAGCAGCTTGCCGCCTGGCAGAAGCTGCAGAAGTAGATCGCCGCGTTCCGTGCGCTAGCGAACAGAACGGCGCGCATTCGCCGGCGCACACTATCCGCGGGCGTCCCTTTCCTCCCTTTCCCCCCATGGGCGCCTGAAGTGCTGGGCCCGGCAACGGCGTCATCGCCGCTGCCGGGCCTTTTTCATTGCGCAGCGCGCCGCGCATCTGCACATAAGTCCGGGAGCGCACCTATTGCGTTGTGGAAAGTGCGCTAGCGAACAGATGAAATCCGGGTGATGGCGAAAACTGCCGGCTGTAGGGAACGAACCCGACTCCTCTGGAGCGAAAGGAAGACAGATGAACAGAATCGAGAGCTATGGCAGGAAGGCAGCGTGGCCCGTGGTAATTGCGCTGGCTGCTTTTATCGTGGCGGGATGCGGCGGCGGCGGCGGCGGCGGCGATCCGGTGGCCGCCCCGGGGCCGGGCCCGGCCCCGGAACCGGTCGTCGTGGACGCGGCAGGCGGCGTCAGCACGGATCCGGGGAGCGTGCCCCTTGGCGATGCCGGCACTTTCGTGATTTTGGCCCAAGCAGGAGTCACCAACGTTCCCACATCTCCCATTACTGGAAATGTTGGGGCTCACCCAATCACCGGCGCGGCTATCGGTGTCACGTGCGCGGAAGTGACCGGGACGGCGCCAGGGAAAATCTTTGACACAGATGGCGCATATACTGGTGGGGGGGCTGCTGACGTTAGCTGCAGGGTAACTGACGCCACCTTGCTGGACACGGCTGTAGACGACTCAGCCGCCGCTTACGGCGATGCCGCGGGACGGACAGCAGGCGTTTTGAACCTCGGCGGCGGAACGCTCAGCGGTGAAATCCTTGCGCCCGGCACCTACACCTGGAATGGGACTAGTGCGACTCTGAACATTACGGGGGATATCACTCTGTCGGGCAGCGCAACGGATGTGTGGATCTTCCAGGTCGCCGGAAATCTCAACCAGAGCCCCGCGACGAAGGTGAATCTGAAGGACGGCGCACTGTCGAAGAATGTCTTCTGGCAGGTCGGTGGTGCCGCGACGAGCATTGGAACGACAGCGCACATTGCGGGAATCGTCATCACTGTAGGATCGGTCGCGCTGGACACCGGCGCATCGGTGGACGGCAGGCTCTATACCTTGGGGAGCGTGACGCTCGAGCAGAACACGGTGACACGGCCCGCCTTGTAGGCAAGAGGAGCGGGAACCTCCCCGCGGCAAGTCAGAAAGGACCCGGACCCCCGGGTCCTTTTTTTTGGCCGGCGATTCGCTAGTATGCCCCGACATGATTGACTGGAAGGCGGACGTCCTCCTGGTGGACGACGAGCCCAAGAGCCTGCTGGCGCTGCAGGCGCTGCTCGAGCCCCTGGGACAGAACCTGCTCAGCGCGCGCTCCGGCGAGGAGGCCGTGCGCCTCGCGCTCGATCGCGATCCGGCGGTCATCGTGCTCGACGTGCGCATGCCGGGCATGGACGGCTTCGAGACCGCGCGCACGATCCGCGCGCGCGAGCGCTCGAGCCACGTGCCGATCATTTTCCTCACCGGCGCGTCGGGGGAGATGGCAGCGACGTTTCGCGGCTACGAAGCCGGGGCGGTGGACTACCTGGTGAAACCCGTCGTGGCGCAGGTGCTGCGCTCCAAGGTCGCCGTGTTCGTCGAGCTGCGCCGGAAGAACGCCGCGCTCGCGGCCGAGGTCGCCGAGCGCCGCGCGGCGGAAGAACGGTTGCGCGAGTCGCAGGCGCAATTGCGCGCGCTGGCGGCGCGTCTGATCTCGATCCGCGAGGAGGAGCGCGCGCGCATCGCGCGCGAAGTGCACGACGAGCTGGGGCAGGTGCTGACCGGACTGAAGATGGACGTCACGTGGCTCGGCAAGCACCTCGGCAAGGAGCAGGCGGCGCTGCTGGAAAAGGTCGCGGCCATGCGCCAGCTGATCGACTCCACGGTGCGGGTGGTGCGCAGGATCTCGACCGGCATGCGGCCCGAGATCCTCGACCTGGGCCTGGTGGCGGCGATCGGCTGGCAGGCAAAGGCGTTCCAGAAGCGCATGGGCATACGCTGCCGCGTCGAGCTGCCGGCGGAGCGCCTCGAACCGGGCAGCGAGCTGTCGACGGCGGTGTTCCGCATCTTTCAGGAGATCCTGACCAACATCGCGCGCCACGCCGGGGCGGGCAGCGTCTGCGTGCGACTCGGGGTTTCGGGGGAACGGCTGACCCTCGAAGTCGCGGACGACGGCCACGGCATCGCCGAGGAAGCGGTGCACGCGCGCGACTCGCTCGGGCTGCTCGGCATGCGGGAGCGGGCGCAGCAGTTCGGCGGCGAATTGAGCATCCGCGGCGTCCCCGGCGAGGGCACCACGGTGACGCTGCGCGTGCCGCTGCCGCCGGCGCGGACCTAGGCGCGCGCCGGCGCCGGTTTGTGCGACAGCGAACAGAGCAGAAGCCCGCGAAGGCGCGATCATCGCCGCATGGAAGGCTCAGTGCTGGTCGTGGAAAACGAAGAGCCGGTGCGCCAGCAGCTGGCGGTCAATCTGCGCAGCGCCGGCTACAAGGTGCACTGCGCGGACGACATTCCGCAAGCCGAGGCGCTGATGCGCGAGGTGCGGCCCGACCTCGTGGTGCTCAACTGGATCCTGCCCGGCGTTCCCGGCCTGCCGTTCGCGCGCCGGCTGCGCGGCGACCGGCGCACCCGGGACATCTCGATCGTGCTGATCAGCGAGAGCGCGGACGAGCAGAACAAGGTTGCCGCGCTCGAGGGCGGCGCCGACGACTACGTCACCAAGCCGTACTCCGCACGCGAGCTGCTCGCCCGCATCAAGGCGGTGATGCGGCGGCGTACGCCGCAGCTGGCCGACGAGGCGATCGAGATCGCCGGGCTGCACCTGGACCCGGCGGCGCACCGCGTCAGCGCCGGAGACCTCGACATCCAGCTCTGGACCACCGAGTTCCGCATGCTGCATTTCCTGATGACCCATCCGGGGCGGATCCTGAGCCGCGCCCGGCTCCTCGACGAGATCTGGGGCCACGATTCCTGTGTCGATGAGCGCAACGTCGATGTGCGCATCCGCAGGCTGCGCCAGGAACTGGCGCCGGCGGGTCACGACGCGCTGATCGAGACGGTGCGCGGCCTCGGCTACCGCTTTCGCGCCGGCCCGGCCTGAGGCGCCGGCGGCTCAGTAGGCAGTGTTCTGCTTCTTCAACACGACCACGATCGTCATGAGCACGATCTTCAGGTCGAGCAGCAGCGACCAGTTGCGCAGGTAGGCGAGGTCGTACTCGATGCGCGCGCGCATCTTGTCCACCGAATCGGTCTCGCCGCGCAGGCCGTTGACCTGCGCCAGCCCGGTGATACCGGGCCGCACCTTGTGCCGGATCATGTAGCTGCGAATGAGCTTGCGGTACAGCTCGTTGTGGGCGACGGCGTGCGGCCGCGGCCCGACGACGCTCATGCGGCCCTGCAGGACGTTGATGAACTGCGGCAGCTCGTCGAGCGAGGACCGGCGCAGGAAGGCGCCCAGCCGGGTGACGCGAGGATCGTTGCGCGTCGCCTGCCGGACCACCGCGCCGTCCTCGAGCACGGCCATGGAGCGGAACTTGTAGACCATGATCTGCCGGCCGTCCAGACCGTAGCGCCGCTGCTTGAACAGCACGGGCCCGGGCGAGCTCAGCTTCACGGCGACGGCGATGCCCAGCATCAGCGGCGAGATCAGAGCCAGTATCGCCGAGGCGAGCACGATGTCGCTGACGCGCTTGATCAGGCCGTCGGCGCCGTAGAACGGCGACTCGCACACCGCCAGCACCGGGATGCCGCCGATCGTCTCGACGCGCGCCTGGATCAGGTCGTACAGAAAGATGTCCGGCGCGAAGTACACGGACGCGGTCGTGTCGTGCAGGTCCTCGAGCAGCCTGAGGATGCGCGGCTGCGATGTCATGGGCAGCGTAATGAAGATCATGTCGATGTGTCGCTGCCTGACGTACTCCGCGAGCCCGCTCAGGTCGCCGAGATTCTCGTGCGGCTCCGGCTCGCGGCCGCGCGGCGTCTCGCGGTCGTCGAAATAGCCCGCGAAGCGGATTCCCTGCAGCGTGCCGGCGCCCAGGTTGGCGCCGAGCTTGCGGCCCAGCTCGTTCGCGCCGGCGATGACGGCCGTGCGCTGCAGTCCCTCGGCGGCCAGCAGCCGCGGCAGGACGAGCGGCACCAGCCGGTGGGCGGCGAACAGGGCGAGCGGCGTCGCGATGGCCCAGGCGACGAGGGCACGCGCATCGAAGTTCCCCAGGGTCGCCGAGGCCCAGCCCAGCAGCAGCAGCAGCGCGACCATCGCCAGCCACCCGGTGAGGATGCCGCCGATCAGCTTGCCCGCGCTCGCCGTATCCCGCGCGAGACTGCCGGGGAACGTCATGGCGAAAACGAGCAGGGCGAGGATCAGATGGGGACCGCCGAAACGCCCCTCGAACCACAGCGCCGAGAGCACCAGACAGCCGATGGCCACCGCCGGATCGACCGCGGCGCGCAGCAGGACCACCGGGCGCGGCTGGCTCGGAAGCAGGCGGGGCTGCGTGTTGAGAAGCTCGAGCATGAACGGGAATCGACCCCCCGGACGCTAGCCCAGGCGGTGCCCAGGCACGACCGCGCGGCGGCGAGTTTCCGCTAGCCCGATCGGACTACCGGCACGAGCGCGCCGTCTCGGTTCGATAGCGTACATACGCCGCCGGCGCTGCGCGCTAGCCTGCGTGCTCGTCGGAACGCTCCGTGATCTTGACGCCCCTGCGCATTGACAAGGCTCCCATGCAACTCGGCTCCGTGAATTCACTGCAACCACTCGCTCCCCGGGCGATCGGGTTGCCGCGGCTCGAGGCGAGGTACCCGCCGGGACTTGCGCAGGAGACGGTGGACGCCGCCGCCGACGCGCGCTGCCTGAGCGATGTCGACGTCGAAACCCTGGTGCTCAACCTGGATGCCGCCCTCAGGGTGCATCAGCGTGCGCATTTCTTCGGCTGGACGCAGGGACTGCTGCAGAGTCTGCTCCCGCACGAAGTCCTGATCTGCGCCTCGCGCAGCACCGATCCGCCGGCCCTGCGCGCCGAGAGCTTCTCGATGAGGGTGGCGCAACAGGCGGTGTTCGCCGAGATGTTCCGGCGCGACGCGGCGCTCGTGCGAACCCTGGTCAAGGCCTGGGAGGAGCGCGGCTTCCGCCCCGTGATTGCCGATGCGCGCGACGGGCCGTGTGCCAGGGGTCCGTTCGCCGTGGAGCTGGCGCGCGTCGGGGCGACGCAGATCCTCGTGCACGGAGCCCACGATGCGCAAGGGCGGACCACCCACCTGTATGCATTCGCCTGCGCCCCGGGAACGATCGGCGCGCGGCAGGAGTACCTTGCGCGGCTGCTGACGCCGCTCCTGCACTGCGCCTGGATGCGTGCCGAAGTCAACGGCCGCGTGAATGGCAAGCAGGCCACGCCCGCCGAGGAGCCGGCCATGATCACGGCGCGCGAGCGGGAGATCCTGGGATGGGTGTCCCGCGGCAAGAGCAATAGCGAGATCGGCGCCATCCTCGACAGAAGCCCGCTGACGGTGAAGAACCAGGTGCAGAGAATCCTGCGCAAGCTCGACGTGGTCAATCGCGCACAGGCAGTCGGCAAGGCGCTGCAACTGCGCATCCTGACGCTATGAGCTCAGCGAAGACCGCACTGTCCTGCCTGATCGTCGCCGCGTCGATCGGGTGCGTGCCCGCGCTGGCCGCGCCGCAGGCGCGCGGCGCCGCGTGGGGCTGGTGCACGAGCGCCGCAGACCCGGATTACCGGCCGCTGCGGGTTGCGGACAGCGCCGCACCCGGCGGCTTCGCCGGCGGGCCGGTGGCGGAGATGCAAAAGGCCGAAGTCCTGCCGCAGCGCCTCGAAAGCGTCGCCTTGCGCCAGGACGCCCCGCGCCCCCAGCCGGGTTCGGCGCAGGCCGGAAACGACGGGCGCGAGGAGCAATGGCTGCGGCTGTCCGAGAGCGGCGCCGTGCCCGAGCCGGGCCTCTGGGCCCTGCTGCTCGCGGGTTTCCTCGGCATTTGCGCAGTAGCGAGGCCGCGCATTTTTTCGTCCTGACGTTGCTTTTCCCGCCAGAAAGAGTAGTTATGGGGGCTGGCGTATATGTACACCAGCGGACATAGCGGCGCGCGCGGCGGCGCGGCACTCGGGCCCCCGGCGCTGGTCCTGCTGATCCTCGCCGCCGGTGCCGTGTCCTGGGCGAGGGAGGCGCGCGCCCTCTGGGACGACAAGCTCGAGGCGTTCGTTGCGCACAGCGTGATGCGCGACGACAACGTGTTCCGCATATCCGGGCAGAGCGATCCGCTCACCGCACTCGGCTCGCCCTCGAAGGCCGATACGGTCAACACCACGTCGGTCGGGCTGAATCTCGACCTGCCGCTCAGCCGGCAGCGCATCCTGGGCGGCCTGTCGTTCAGCGAGAACCGGTACGACCGCTTCACCGTTCTCGATTTCACCGAGCGCCATGGGCGCGCGGTCTGGCAGTGGCAGGCAGGCAGCGACTTCAGCGGGCAACTGGGTTACACGAACGACCGCGCGCTGGCGTCGCTCGCCAACGTGCAGGGCGGAATCCAGCTCAGCACGCCCAACCCGCTCGAGACGAAGAAGACTTTCGTGGACGCGACCTACCGGGTGACGCCGCGCTGGCACCTGCGAGGCGAACTGAGCCGCATCGAGCAGGACAACGAGCTTGCGGAGCGGCAGGCGAACGACATCCGCAACGAAGGCGCCGGCCTCACCCTGAGCTACGTGACGCCGGCCGAGACCCGCATCGGGCTCGAGCTGCAGAGGCAGGACGGCGATCTTCCCAACGCGCAGCCGGTGAACGGCAGCCTGGTCGACAATTCCTACCGGCAGGAGCGGGTCGCCGTCGTCTTCGACTGGACCCCTACCGGCCTCTCGCGGCTGCGCGCGAGCGCCGGCCGGGTCGAGCGCAGCTTCGTGCAGCTGCCGCTGCGCGACCACTCGACCGGGACCTTCCATGCCGACTTCGAGTGGCGGCCTACCGACAAGCTCACGCTCGTCGCCGCGGCGCGAAAGGACATCGCTGCGCCCGACGAGATCAATGCCGGCGTCAACATCGGCTTCGTGACCGTGAAGGGCATCGCGCTGCGCCCGGCGTACCGGATGACCGAAAAGGTCAGCGTCTCGGGCCTGCTCGACTGGAGCGATCAAGAGTTCCTCGGCGACCCCGGGCTGGCCCTGGGCACGGCGGCACCGCGCAGCGACCGGGTGCGCACCGCGGCGCTGGCCGTTTCCTATCAGCCGATTCGCACCGTGCGGCTGGAGCTGGCGCTGCGGCGCGAAACGCGCACCTCGACGGCAGCCTTCGGCGACTACGAAGCCGACATCGTCAGCCTGGGCGCGCGCCTGGCTTTCTAGAACGCGCCGGGCGGCGGCGCGCCCGCGGGCGAACGCCGGGTGCGCGGATGGTCCGATTGGATCAGCATCGGCGTCGTCCACACAATCATCGCAAACATGTCGCGGGGACTACTCTGCATTCGGAATTCTGGAAACGAGGTTGCCATGGGACACATGCCGAAGCGCCACCGCACGCCGACCAACGCATTGCGGACTCTCGCCTGGCTCCTGCTCGCCGTCATCGCGATGGCGGCGCCGGCCGCCGCGCAGCCGCAGCTCGTCGATACGCGCCAGTCGAAGGAAACGCTCGGCGCGGGCGACAGCATTCGCATCACGGTGTTCCAGAACCCGGACCTGGCGACCGAGGCGCGCCTCTCGCCCAGGGGCAGCATCGTGTTTCCGCTGATCGGCGAAGTCGCCCTGGACGGTCTCACGCCGGCCCAGGCGGGAAGCCGCATCGCCGACCAGCTGAAGCGCGGACGATACATCGTCAACCCGCAGGTGGCGGTGGCGATCGTCCAGGTGCGCAGCCGGCAGGTGCACGTGCTCGGACAGCTCCTCAGGCCGGGAACCTACGTGCTGGAGGACACCGGCTCGCGCCTCACCGACATCCTGACGCTGGCAGGCGGCATCAGCCCGACCGGCGCCGACACGGTGACGATAGTGAAGCGCCGCGGCAGCAAGTCTGAAAGACGCGAGGTCAACGTTCCGGCCATTTTCAACGGCGGTGACCCGGCGACCAACATCGAGATCGAGAGCGGCGACACCATCTTCGTCGAACGCGCGCCGGTGTTCTACATCTACGGCGAGGTGCAGCGCGCCGGCGCCTACCGGCTGGAGCCGCACATGATCGTCATGCAGGCGCTGTCGCTGGGCGGCGGACTGACCGCGCGCGGCACCGAGCGCGGCATCGGCATCCACCGGCGCGAGCCCGGCGGGCAGTTCAGGAAGCTCGACGCCAAGCTCACCGACGCGGTGCGGGCCGACGACATCGTGTTCGTGCGCGAGAGCCTGTTCTAGCCATGAGCCTGCAGCAGTTCCTGCTCGCGTTGCGCGCGCGCTTCAGCGTGTTCCTGCTGGTCGTCGCGGCCACCGTGCTGGCCGCGGCCGCGGTCAGCCTGGTGCTGCCCAGATCCTACAAGGCGACGGTGTCGCTGCTGGTGGATGCGCGCGACGAGCAGTCGCTCAGCAATGCGCAGCGCCCGCTCATCCTGCCGCAGGAGCGGCTGAGCTACATGCAGACGCAGAAGGACATCCTCGGCAGCAAGAAGGTGGCGCGCAAGGTGGTGCAGGAGCTCAAGCTCGCGCAGGATCCCGAAACGCGCGCGCTGCTGGAGGAGGAAGGCCTGCGCGGCGCCGCGCTCGAGGATCGCGTGGTCGAGATCACGCTGCGCAAGCTCAAGGTGCAGACCTCGCAGAGCAACATCATCGACGCGAGCTTCACGTCGCCCGATCCCGACCTCTCCGCGCGGGTCGCCAATGCCTTCGCCCACGCCTACATCGCCACGATGCTCGAGCTGCGCGTGACGCCGGCGCGGGAGACGGCCGTCTGGTTTGACGAGCAGGTGAAGGGTCTGCGCGCCAATCTCGAGCAGGCCCAGGCCAGGCTCACCGGACTGCACCAGCGCGAGAACATCGTCTCGGCGGACGAGCGCCTCGACGTCGAGACTGCCCGATTGCAGGCTCTGTCCGAGGAAGTGGTGCGGGCGCAGGGCCAGGTCTCCCAATGGGCGAGCCGGGAGCAGCAGGCGCACCAGTTCCTCGAGCGGGGCGGCTCGCTGGAGGCGCTCCCGGACGTGCTCGACAACCCGTTCATCCAGAGGCTGAAAGGCGACTCGCTGCTCGCGGAGGCCCGGCTGCAGGAGGCTTCGACGCAGTACGGACCGAATCATCCGCAATACCAGCGGCTGGCCTCCGAGAACCGCAGCCTGCGCCAGAAGCTCACGTCTGAAATGGGCAAAGTCGTGTCGGGCATCGAGAGCTCCGCGCGCCAGAGCCGCCAGCGCGAGGCGCAGGCCGTGAAGGCGCTGGCGGCGCAGCGTTCGCGCATGCTGGGCCTGAAGCAGAACCGCAACGATTTCACGGTCCTGCGGCGCAACGTGGAATCGGCGGAGCGTGCCTACGACACCGCCCTGCAGCGTTCCGTGACCAGCATGGTGGACAGCCGCACGAACCAGACCAATGTCACGGTGCTCAATCCGGCCCTGGTGCCGAGCGTGCCCGCCAGCCCGAAACTTCTCCTCAATATCGCCCTGTCGGTGGTGGTGGGCATCATGCTCGGCGTCGGCATGGTGATGCTGCTGGAGACGTTCGACCGGCGGGTGCGCTCGCTGGGCGACCTCGAGAACGCGTGGAACGTGCCCCTGCTGGGCGAGTTGAAGCCCTGGAAGCCGGCGCGCCGGCTGCTCGGCCGGTCAGGCAAGGACGCCCGTGCGTTGCCGAGCCCCGGCTGAGGATCGCCGATGAGCGCCCTCGAGAACGTGCCTTCGACGGAGGTGTCCGGACGCATCGTCGCGCGCCAGGACGGCCGGCTGGGCAACATCCTTGCCGACGGCGGCAAGATCGCCTGCACCGACATCGAGCGCATCCTCGAAGTGCAGCGCGAGCGCGGCATCCGCTTCGGCGAGGCGGCGCTGCGCCTGCGCCTGATCACGATCGACGACCTGCGCGGCGCGATCGCCAAGCAGTACGGGCTCGTGCACCTGCCGCCCGGCAGCAGCGGCATCAGCAGCGAGCTGGTCGGCGCCTATGAGCCGTTTCACCCGCGCGCCGAAGAGCTGCGTGCCTTGCGCACGCAATTGCTGATCCGCTGGGCCAATGCCAGGGTGCGCCACCGGATGCTGGCGGTCGTCAGCCCGGGGGCGGGCGAAGGCCGCAGCTACCTCGCTGCCAACCTGGCGGTCGTGTTTTCGCAGCTGGGTCAGCGCACGCTGCTGATCGACGCCGACCTGCGCAAGCCGCGCCAGCACCGGATCTTCAACGTTCCCGACCGGGTCGGCCTGTCGGCGGTGCTTTCGGGCCGCGCCGACCGCGGCGCCGTGGTGCCGCTGACGCAGATCGGCGCGCTGTCGCTGCTGCCGGCCGGCGCCTGCCCGCCCAATCCGCAGGAGCTGCTGTTGCGCCCGGCGCTGACCACGCTGCTGGAAGAGCTGCGCAATGCCTTCGACGTCATCCTGTTCGACACACCGCCGGCCGGACGCTTCGCGGACGCGCAGAGCCTCGCCTTTCGCGCCGGCAGTGCGATCGTGCTGGCGCGAAAGGATCACACCAGCATTGCCGCGACCGCCACCACGATCCGGGGTTTGAGCGATACGGGCACCCGCGTCGTGGGCACCGTGATCAATGACATCTGAGTAAGCCGGGCTGAGCGCCATGCCCCGGGCCCTGGAGCGCCGCGTCTTTCCCGGGCTGGCCAGCCACAGGCTCTCCACCCTGGCGGGTATCGTGCTGCTCGCGATGCTCTGGGGGACCGGCGTCGCGGTGGGTGGCCTGAACGCCCTGGTGCTGTGCATCACCCTGATCGGATGCGCTTTCATCCTGTTCGATTTCCGCGTCGGGGTGGTGCTGCTGATCTTGTTGATGCCGATTTCGACGAGTACCGTGTTTCCGCATGCCATGCTCGGCGTCACGGGACTGAACCCGTTCAACCTGCTGCTCGCCGGCACGCTCGGTGCCTGCCTGCTGCACGGGTTGTCCGACGGCAGCCTGCGCCGGTTCCTGCCGCCTGCGCTCCTGTGGCTGTACGTCGTGCCGATCGTCGCCGCGGGATTCCTCGGCGCCGGGCATGTCGCCGAGATCGGCCCCGCGTTCTACGCCTACGAGATGGTCGATTTTGTCGATGCCGCCGGCTACGCCCGCGACATGGTGATCAAGCCGATGCTGATGGTGGTGTTCGCGCTGCTGGCCGGCGCGGCCGTGTCGCGCTCGAGGGCGCCGGAGCGCTTCCTCGTGCCGATGGCGATCTCGATCTGCGCCATCAGCCTGATCGTGATCGTCTTCGTCCTGCGCTCCGGCGTCGGGCTCGGCCAGCTCGCGAGCAGCGAATCGCGAGAGTTCCTTTCGGTGCTCGGCCTGCACGCCAACGATCTGGGCCGGATGTTCGCGATCGCCTACGCGCTGCTGCTGTTCAGCTGGAGTGAGTCGAGGCAAGCCGGTTCGGGGCTCGCGCTGCTGGCCGTCATGGGACTGGTGATCACCGCGCTGGTGCTGACGTTCTCGCGCGGGGCCTTCGCCGGCTTCATCGTGGTCAACCTGCTGTTCCTCGCCTGGCGCCGCAGCGCGAAGACGCTGGTCCTTTTCGGGGTGATCGTCTCGATCGCGCTGTTTGCGCTGCCCGCTGCGCTCTACGAGCGCGCGTTGAGCGGCGCCGGCGAGGGGCTGAACGCGATCAGCGCCGGGCGCCTCGAGGGCCTGTGGCTGCCGCTCCTGCCCGAGGTCATGCGCAGCCCGATCTACGGCGGCGGCCTCGGCTCGATCATGTGGTCCGAGCCCATGCGCGAGGGGGGCGGCGCGAACATCCTGCAGGTCACGCACCCGCACAATGCATACCTGCAGGCGTTGCTCGACATGGGGGTGCTCGGGCTCGCGCTGCTGTGCGCCTATTTCGTGCACGTCTGGCGCGGATTCAGGACCTTGCGCCTCGATGGGGACCTGAGTCCCGCGCTGCGGGGTTTTTTCCAGGGTGCGGCCGCCGGTCTGCTCGCCCTCCTGGCTTCCAATTTCACCGACGGCAGCCTTACGCCGCGGCCGGAGCAGGCGCTGCTGTGGCTTGCGATCGGGATGATGTACGGACAGCTCGACAAGCGGCGGGCGCGATGACGCTGCTGGTCAGCCCCGCGGCAGCGGGCGCGGCCCCGCCGGCCGCGCCGCGGCTCGGCCGGCGCGCCCTGACGCTGGGCGCCGCCAACGTCGTCGATTTCGGCCTCCAGTTCCTCCTGCCGGTGGTGCTGGTGCGCTACCTCGACGCCGAAGCGTTCGGCGAGTACCGGCTGCTGTGGCTCGCGGCCGGGACGGTGCTGGCCATCGCGACCATGGCCATGCCGCACAGCCTGTACTATTTCCTGCCGCGCTCGGACGCCGCGGCGAAACGCCTGTACGTGAACCAGACGCTGGTGTTTCTCGTCGCCGCCGGCCTGGTATCGGCATGGGCCGTGAGCGCCTGGAATCCCTGGCTGCCCGCGAATCTGCACGGCTTGGCGCGGCATGAGGCGGTCGTGCCCGCGTTCATCCTGTTGTGGGTCGTGTCCTCGCTGCTCGATCTCCTGCCCGCGGCCGAGGAGCGGGTGTCATGGCAGGCCAAGGCGACGGTGAGTCTCGCCGTCGTGCGCGCCGTCTCGCTTTCGGCGGTTGCCGTCCTGACGCGCGAGCTGGGACCGGTGCTCGTGACCCTGCTCACCTTCGTGGCGTTCAAGCTGGCATTGGTGCTCGCCTACGTTGCCCGGTTTCACGGCCTGCGCGGACCGCTCCTGCGCTGGCGCGAGCTGGCCGGCCAGTTGCGCTATGCCGCGCCGCTCGGCGCGGCGGGAACGCTGTTCGGATTGCGCGCGCAGGCGGACCAGTGGGTGGTGGCGGCGCTGTTTCCGCTCGGCATGTTCGCCTCGTTCTCGATCGCCGCGGTGCTCGGGTCGCTGATGCACCTGTGCCGCCAGTCGGTCAGCTTCGCCTTCCTGCCGACCATGAGCCATCGCGAAGCCACGGGCGACATTGCCGGCCTGCTCGCGCTCAACAGCCGCGGCAACCTCATGGTCGGCGCGCTCGCTTTTCCGCTGTTCGCCTTCGTCTTCGTCTTCGCCGAGGAGCTGGTGACGCTGGTCTACACGGCGACCTATCTGGATGCCGCCGCGGTGATGCGCGTCTACATCGTCGGCATCGTGGTCCTCGCCGTCGAGCTGTCGATCATCACGATGCTGCTGCGCCAGGCCGTTTTCGTGATGGCGGTGAACGCGGCCGCCCTGGTCCTGGCGGTGGCGATCAACTGGTACGCGGCCCTGCAGATCGGCCTCACGGGAGCGGCGGTGGGAAGCGTGATCGTCATCTATCTGGATCGCTTGCTCACGCTGCGGCGCATCTCGCGGCTCACGGGCGTGCCGATCCGCGAGCTGCAGAACTGGAGAACGATCGCCTTGCTCCTCGCGTTCGCCGCCGTGGCGGCGGCCCTCGCCTGGGGCACGGTGGCGAGCTTTTTCCCCGCCAGCGGGTTGCCGACGCGGCTGCTGGCCGGCGGGGCGATCCTGGCGTCGGCCTATGCCGCGATGGCCATGCTGTCGGGCCTGGGCCGCGTCTGGCTCGCCACCGTGCGCAGCCCGCGCGCGGGCAGCTGAGCGCGCGCCATGACGCGCGCGCTGTTCGTGACCGGCTCGCTCGCGCACGGCGGCGCCGAGTGCCATGCGATCGCGCTGATGAACCGCCTGGCCGAGCGCCGGCACGAGTGCCACGCCGTCTACGTGAAAAGCTGCGCGGCCCAGCTGGAGCGGCTCCGGTTGCGCGGCGGGGCCACCGTGCAGTGTCTCGACGCGGCGCGCTACCTCGACTTCGGGGCGCTACGCCGGTTCACGCGTCACCTGCTGTGCATCGAGCCCTCGGCGATCGTGGCGGCCAATCCTTATGCGCTGATGTATGCCGCATTGGCAATGCGACTGTCGCGCCGGCGCGTGCCCCTGATCGTCACTTTCCATTCGAACCGGCTCCTCGGCTTGAAGGAGCAACTGCAGATGGCGGCATACCGGCCCCTGTTCTGGGGCGCGGACTGCGCGGTCTTCGTCTGCGAGAGCCAGCGCCGGTACTGGCGGCGCCGCGGCGTGTTCGCGCGCAGGAACGAAGTGATCCACAACGGCGTGGATACCGACGCATTCAGCGGCGCGCGCGACTCCGGGGCGGGCGCCAGGATGCGCGCCGCGCTCGGCTTTCGCGACGCCGACTACGTGATCGGCGTCGCGGCAGTGCTGCGCCCCGAGAAGAATCACCTGCAGCTGGTGGACGCGCTCGCGCTGCTGCGCGCCAGGGGCATCCCCGCGAAGGCGCTGCTCGTGGGCGACGGTCCGATGCGGGAAGCGATCCAGGCCCGCGCTCGCACGCGCATGGTCGCGAGCGATGTCGTGATCACCGGATTCCAGCACGACGTCCGGCCGTATGTCGCGGCCTGCGACGTCATGACGCTATGCAGCGTCACGGAGGCGTTCTCCCTGTCGGCGCTCGAGGCCATGGCCCTGGGCAAGCCGGTGGTGCATTCGGCAGTTGGCGGGGCCGCAGAGATGATCTGCCCGGGACACAACGGCGAGCTCTTTCCGGTCGGCGATACCGGGGCCTACGTCGGCAAGCTGACGGTCCTCGCCGAGCGCGCGGTGTCCGGGCGCATGGGCAGGAACGCCCGCCTGGTGGTGCAGGCGCTGTTCTCCGAGAGAGCCATGGTCGACCGCTATGAAAAGGTGCTCTTGGAACTGTGCGCGAAACCGGTGCGGCCGGGGGAGGCGCTAGCCGGCTGACGGTCCATACGGACCATCGCGCGCGGGCGGGCGACACACGCGGGCGGCACGCAGGGGTATTGCAGCATGCAGGCATGCTGGACTACCCGATGCTGCAGCAGCGAATCAAGGCGCAGCCGAGCACCTGGCTGGTGACGGGCGTCGCGGGATTCATCGGCTCCAATCTGCTCGAACGTCTGCTCAACCTGGACCAGCCGGTGATCGGCCTGGACAACTTTGCCACCGGCAAGCGGGACAACCTCGCTGAAGTCGAAGCCACCGTGGGGCCAGCCCGGTGGAAGAATTTCCACTTCATCGAAGGCGACATCCGCGCCCCGGGCGATTGCCGCTCGGCGTGCCGTGGCGTGCGCTACGTGCTGCATCAGGCGGCGCTGGGCAGCGTGCCCGAGTCGATCGAGGACCCGGTTGCCTACCACGACAGCAACATCTCGGGATTCCTCAACATGCTGGTGGCGTCGCGCGACGCCGGCGTGTCGCGATTCGTGTACGCCAGCTCGGGCGCCGCCTACGGCGACGCCGCGGGCCTGCCCGCGTTCGAGGCCGAAACCGGCCACGCCCTGTCGCCGTACGGCCTGACCAAGTACGTGGACGAGTTGTACGCGCAACTCTTCGCGCGCTGCTACGGCCTGGGCTCGATCGGCCTGCGCTATTTCAACGTCTTCGGCCCGCGCCAGGACCCGGACGGGGCTTACGCGGCCGTGATTCCGCAGTGGGTGACGAACATGATCCGCGGCGATCCCGTGCACATCAACGGCGACGGGCAGACGGTGCGCGACTTCTGCTACGTCGACAACGTGATGCAGGCGAACCTGCTCGCGGCGACCGCGGAAGACGCGGCGGCCCTCGACCAGGTCTACAACGTGGCGCTGGGCGACAGGACCACGCTCAACGAGCTGTTCGAGGAGATCCGCCGGGCGCTCGAGCCACGCTATCCGCACTTGCGTGGTTCG